>Ga0182011_10000242_pt1 | contig 46193 bp, 44 predicted proteins | sample 711E1DmetaG_FD_120481 | JGI IMG/M metagenome (GOLD analysis project Ga0182011, IMG submission 120481) | Permafrost microbial communities from Stordalen Mire, Sweden - 711E1D metaG | ecosystem: Environmental > Terrestrial > Soil > Wetlands > Permafrost | place: Sweden: Stordalen | collected...
CAACCTGGACACCGGTTGCAGCCGGTTTGACCTCCACTTCTGTCCTCTCATTGGCAGTAAGCGGCACGGACATTTGTGTCGGGACGGGCAGCGGCGCCTTTCGTTCCACCAACAACGGAAAATCCTGGACAGCTGTTAATGCAGGGCTGGCTAACACTGCAGTGACTGCTCTTGCCTCCACAGGCGCGACTCTCTTCGCCGGGACCGGCGGGGGCGGTGTCTATCGTTTGACGGATGGCGGGACGAACTGGATAGCAGCAAGCACAGGACTGGCGCATATTGATGTCACTGTTCTTGCCGTCAGCGGCACAAATATCTTCGCCGGGACCCACTCGGGCGTGTTTCTTTCCTCAGACAACGGCACACGCTGGAGTGCGGCGAGTTCAGGTTTGACTTTTAGTGGAGTCTCCTCACTAGTCGTCAACGGCTCGAATCTCTTTGCCGGAACGTACAGCGGTGGCGTCTTTCTTTCCACCAACAGCGGGTCAAACTGGACTCCCGTGAATTCAGGCTTGACGTATAATACCTGGGTCCTCTCCCTTGCTGCAGGCGAGACGACCATCTTTGCGGGTACCGGGTGGGACGGCGTGTTTCGTTCCACCAACAACGGCGCAAGCTGGATCGCGGTCAATTCCGGTTCTCCCATATCGGGTGCCTGTGTCTATTGTCTTGCCGTCTCGCCCCACTCAGGCGAAGGAGGCGGCACAATCATCTTTGCAGGGGGGGGCGGCATCTTTCGTTCCACCGATAACGGCACAAGCTGGACTGCGGCGAGTGCAGGCTTGCCGAATGTCAAGGTCCGTTCTCTTGCCGTGTGTGGCACGAATCTTTACGCCGGGACTGATGGCGACGGCGTATTTCTTTCCATCAACAACGGTTCAGACTGGAGCGCAGCAAGTACCGGCTTGACGAACCCCTATGTCTATTCCCTTGCCGTGAGCGGAAGGAATCTCTTCGCCGGGACCTGTATGGGGAACGGTGTCTTTCTCTCAACAGATAACGGCGCAACCTGGACTCAAGTCAGTACGGGATTGACGACCAATGACGTTTCTGCTCTGGCTATCTCGGGCAGTTATCTCTTTGCCGGCACCGAAGCCGGTGTCTGGAGACGACCCTTGTCGGACCTGGTTAGTGTGAAGCTCTCTTCAAGTGGAGAACCCGCGGAGTTCAGTGTAGACCAGAACTACCCCAATCCCTTCAATCCGAGTACGACCATCAAATATGAACTACCGGAAGCAACACTGGTGAACCTGAGGGTCTATGACATCCTCGGTCGTGAGGTGTCGGTGTTGGTGAATGAGAAGAGAGATGCGGGAGTCCACGAAGTGAAGTTCGATGGTTCGAATCTTGCGAGCGGTGTGTACTTCTACCGACTTCAGGCGGGGGATTTCGTTCAATCGAAGAGACTGTTGATCTTGAAATAGTACGAAGCTAAGCTTGTTGTCCTTGAGACCATCCGAAAAAGGGGTGGTCTTTTGTTTTAGGGAAAGGTAGAGGCGTTCTACAGACAGCTTCAAGAGCACTTTCTACATAGCGTTCTACACGAGTGCGAAATAGTCTGATGCACGACCAACAAGTTGGGGTTTTAGAACGGGAAGGAGGGTTTTGAGGGAGAAGGAGAGGTTTGTATATTCAACATCAGGACTCCGAAGTCTGATGCTCTATCCACTTGAGCTACAGGCGCGTCGAATTGGCACTCTCTCGACAAGAAGGTAACAAGACTTCAGTTGAATTCAAAACAGCGCGGGGATCTTGCAGAGCACGATGGATCCGGAGTATGTATCCGGAGTCTTCTGCCCGGAGTCTCTCCGTGAATTGCGCCTGACATGCAATTCCCCTACCTTTGAGAAAGAGGCGGGTGCGTTGAGAGATCTCTTTCGGCTTTTCCTGCTTCGGCGGGCAGGACGGAAGAGGCCTTCCGTTTTTTCGACGGGCGTTTCCGGTTTACATGGAAGAGGCGGGTCTTGTCGAGGTCGCGCGAGACACTGATTCTGACGAGTCTGCTCCTGGGTATCACAGGTTGCAGCGATTCGCCGACCGAAGTCGTTGTTCCGGCGCCGCCGGTAAGAGCCGCGACCGGACAGGCGACCTCAATCAATGCTACTTTTGCGACACTCAATGCGACAGTTTACCCCAAAGGGGAATGGACAACATACTTCTTTGAGCTGGGGACAACCACGTCGTACGGCACGAGAACTTCAATGTCGTATGCGGGAGGAGGGACCGATCCCGTGCCGGTAACGGAGTGGGTCTCCGGTCTCATCCCGGGGACGCTATATCATTTCAGAGTAGTGGCCGTGATCCCGGCGCCGGACACAATTCCGGGCGGGGATCGAACATTCAGGACCATTGTGACGGCACCTCTGGCAACACTGGGTCGTGTGCGCGTAACATCCACGACAAGCATAGTCCTCGAGGGGAGTGTCAATCCTATGGCGCTCCCTACGTGGTACCTTTTCGAGTATGGCGTCACATCTTCATACGGTCAAAGCACGAGCCCGCAGGATGCCGGATCCGGAATGATGCCGGTCAGCGTCAGCGCCCCGATTGGCAATCTCATTCCACTGGGTTCTTATCACTGGAGATTGGTCGCCGTCAACAGCGGGGGCACCGCGGCAACGCCCGATTCGACGTTCTCAATGCCTGTTGATCTGGAATTTCCGCTCGCGGTGGGGACCATATGGACATACAGATTCACAGAAGCGCTCAACTTCTTCTCTGCAGGAGTTCAGAAATCATACAAGGGGGTCCATGTCTGGGAGATCGTCTCAGTGTCACATGGCCCGAACTCCACGGTGTATTCCGTCAACGACTCGCAGACTGACACCGCCCACAATATCATGCCGCAGGGCCCGGATGTGATAACCAGCCGGGTGACTCCATTTACGATCGTCGAAATCCAGGATTCCCTCGCGTTGAATTTCCCCGAGGGGAGCAGCGCGTTTGTTCACACGTTGTCTCGATTCGTTCAGCCTGGAGGCGACACGCTTTCAACGACGCAAGGCAACGGATCCTCGGATGAGATCTTGAGGTGCGTCAGGGGGATCGGGGTCATCGACTATACCGTAGTTCAACGAGGCAACAACCCGTCGTCGACGGTAATGACGCTTCTCTCGTTTTCGAAGCCGTAGCGGGGGCATTCCTGGATGCCGCACGTTCTGTTCTCTGTTGCTTCTGCATTCTTGTTCCTCTACATTCTTGGCAAGGGATTATCCGGCACGACCGTTTCCATTACAGCGAGATATGCGGCCACCCCAGACAGAGACTCCTGAACAGGCGATGAGGCGGGTGACGGAGGATATGATACTCCGCGCGATCAAGCTGGCGAAGAGGCGGGGGAGGACAATTTCCATCAGCAAGACGGCGAACGGCAAGGGGGTCGATATTGCGACGCTGGACCCCCGCACACCGGAGGGGGCGATGAGGATGGATGCGTATCTGACCCCCGTCCAGCGTCACTACACGTTTTCCGGCCTCGGGTCCCCGGAAGAGCCGAACGCGGTCAACTGGCGCCTCATCAATCTTCCGACCTGGCGGCGGATTCTTGTCCAGTTTCAGGTTGCGGTCTCCTTCGTGATGAAGGGAACCCCATTCAAGAACAGTTGGTACCGCTGGATGGGAGCGCACATCGGCCGGAATGTCGAGATCATGCAGCTTGCCTGGCTTGATCACTTCAGGCCCGAGCTGATATTCATCGGCGACAATACGCTTCTGGGTGCGTACACGAGGGTCACGGTCCACGCGTATGAGGGGTGCGGGAAATTCCGATACGGGCTTGTTGAGATCGGTTCTCACTGCACTATCGGTGCCGGTACAGGGATCGGGCCGATCAGGATAGAGGACAATGTCCGGACGCTCCCGGGAACGACGCTCTCCCCCTATATGGCCCGCATCCGGGCAGGTTCGGTGGTCGGGTATGCTCCTCCTCCCGTGAAGCTCCGCGAACCGGAGGAAAAGCCGGACCGGGGTCCAAATGTCGCCGGTCAGCCATGAACACGATCCCTCTCCGCGACACCAGGCTTGCGTACATCGAACAGGGGAGAGGGGAGCCGCTCGTCTTCGTTCACGGGACACTCGGCTCGATGGCAGACTTTCCCCCACAATTCGAATTCTTTTCACCGTCCTTTCGCGTTATCGCGTACAGCCGACGGTTTCATCCGCCGAACCCCGTCCACCAGTCGGATGACTCATACTCGCTTTCCGTCCACGCGGCGGACCTTGCCGAAATGATACAGACGCTGGGCGTCTCGCCCGCGACCGTCATCGGGTCATCGTATGGCGGATATGTGGCCCTCTGCTGTGCGATCCGGCATCCCGGGTTCATTCAGCGGCTTGTACTTGGCGAACCACCCATGCTCCCCCTCCTGAAGAAGACGCACGAGGGGGAGATCGCGCTTGAAGAATTTGAGGCGAACGCCCTCTCGCCAGCTCGGGCAGCATTTGCCGGAGGAAACGACGCGCTCGGAGTGAGAAAGTTCTTTGACGGCGTCTCCGGACGAAGGGGGGCGTTCGATCTGATTTCCGCCCCCTCGCGAGAGAGGCTCATGGAATCGGCAGGCACACTCCGGCTCGAACTCCTTGCGGGTCCTGACGAATACATGCCCTCGATCCCGGATGATCAGATCCACTCTGCGCTGGTGCCCGTCCTCCTGCTGAACGGCCAGAGAAGCCCCCGGATGTTTTCCCTCATTACCGACGAGCTGGAACGACTGCTCCCGGATACGTACAGGGTCCTCATCCCGGGGGCGGGGCACGCGATGCACGCCTCCAATCCCGGCTACTACAACGGCGTCGTCCGTGAATTCCTCACTCCGGCCTGACGCCGGCCGGAATCCCCCATGAGTTGCGGGGGCAATCGGCGCGCATTTCCTGTTGATTTTCTTCCGGGAAATCACCTCATTGTGTCAGTGTAGCCGTTATTTGAAAGCCCACGGGCGTGACAATGCAATTGCCCTGTGGGCTTTGTCATGATTTCAGGAACATCGAGTCGAGGATTGACCTGTGCTCAGGCTTCAGGCGTTTGCTCTCATTGCCGCCGCCGTTGTCGCCGCCTGGCTCCTCTTCAGGGTGGTCAAGAAGATCGTCATTGCAGTCATCGTCATCGTCCTGTGCGCGGCGTTCGCGCTGTTCGTGTACGTGAAGTTCTTCTGATCGGCCGATGTTCCGCCACCACAGAAGTGAAACGGAGGATAAACGCATGGATCGCAGAACGTTTGTGAAGCAGACTGTCGGGGCAACACTTCTGGCGGGAACAGCGGCGGCGTCCGGCAGGTTTTCACGCCTTTTCGCCGCCGTGCCTCCGCGTCCCTACGATCTCGTCGCAGTCAAAGGAGGAGAACCCGATGCGATGTTCGATGTTGCGATCGGCGCGCTCGGCGGGATGACTTCATTCGTCAAGAAAGGCCAGAAAGTGGTCATTAAACCGAATATCGGGTGGGATGTCACTCCCGACCGCGCCGGCAATACCAACCCGAAGCTTGTTGCAAGGATTGTCCGCCGTTGTCTCGACGCCGGCGCAAAAGAGGTGTATGTCTTCGACCACACGTGTGATGATTGGCGGCGGTCGTACAAGAACAGCGGAATCGAACGTGCGGCAAAAGATGCGGGAGCAACGGTGGCACCCGGTCACACCGAGAGCTACTACCACCCGGTTTCGGTGTCCGGCGGGAAGGTTCTTAAAGAGGCTCAGGTGCACGAGTTGATACTGGAATCGGACGTGTTCATCAATGTGCCGGTGCTGAAACACCACTCATCGTCCCAGCTCACCGCGGGGATGAAGAACAACATGGGGATCGTCTGGGACAGGGGGTACTGGCACCGGAATGACCTGCACCAGTGCATCGCCGATTTTGCAGGATACAGAAAGCCCGACCTGACGGTGATCGATGCTTACCTCATGCTGAAACAAAACGGTCCCCGGGGGGTTTCCCTCGATGATGTGGTCTCTCTCAAGACGCAGCTCGTGACGACTGATATCGTAGCCGCCGACGCGGCTGCGGCGAAGCTCTTCGGGGTCATCCCGGATGACATCGGCTATATCAGGATCGCTGCCGCGCAGAAGGTCGGCAGGAAGGACCTGGAAAACCTGAATATCAAGAGAATCGCGCTCTAAAGGCGATGGCACTCCGGCACCTCAGGACCGTTCGGGTCGTCACATCGCTCCTCCTGTTTCTCCCCGCCCTGTTCTTATTTACCGACCTTACCGGGGTTCTTCCCCCGGCGGCCGTGGCTGCGTTCACCTCTGTGCAGTTGGTCCCCGGTATCGTGAAACTCTTATCCGGACTCGCCCTGAGCGCCGCCGGTCTGGCCTTGGTGGTGCTCTTGACCCTCTCGTTTGGCCGGGTGTACTGCTCAACGATATGTCCGCTCGGGACTCTGCAGGACCTGTTCAGCCGTCTGAACCGGAAGAGAAACAGCCGGAGGAGGTTCCTCTTCCGGCGCCAGAACTATCTGCTTCACTACGGCATCCTCGGGCTCACCGCAGCCCTCGCGCTGGGAGGAAGCCTCTTCCTGCTTAATTTCCTCGAGCCGTTCAGTAATTTTGGCCGCACGGTTGTGACGCTCGTGCGTCCGGTTGCTCTCTTGCTGAACAACGGGACCGCTTGGCTTCTCGGCGCGGCTCACGTGTACCTTTTTTTCACCGTCCCGTTCCACATTCCCTCCCCCGCCGCATTTGCCCTGACGTCGATATTCGCCGGCGTGCTGTTCACGATGTCATACATGCGCGGAAGGCTCTTCTGCAATACGCTCTGCCCGGCAGGTGCGCTCCTCGGCCTCATCGCCAGAGTGTCCCTCTTCAGGATTGTGATCGACAAGTCGGCATGTAAAGACTGCGGGCTTTGCGAGAAGGTCTGCAAGGCGGGGTGCATCGATAGTGAGAATATGCGCGTCGACTTCAGCGCCTGTGTGGGCTGCTTCAATTGCTTCGACGCCTGCCCGACCGTCGGACTCAGGTACAGGGTACCCCGTGGAGGGGCGCGGGGGAGCTCCCTCCGTCCTGTGAACCGCCGTAGGCGCACACTCCTGCGGAACGGCGCGGGTGCCGCACTCATGGTCTTTCCGGGTAAGGACACTCTTCGGGCGGTTCTGCCTGTTCCGACGGGGAAGTCAAGGAGCAAACTTCCGATATCTCCTCCGGGGTCCGGAGGCACCGGGCGTTTCTCGTCGCGCTGCACTGCATGCCACCTTTGCGTCAACGCCTGCCCCACGCAGGTCCTGAGCCCTGCCTTCCTCGAGTACGGTCCGGGCGGAATCCTCCAGCCGCGGATGGACTACTCGCTCAGCACCTGCAACTATGACTGTGTCGTCTGCGGCCAGGTCTGCCCCTCGGGAGCCATACTCCCGCTGGAGGCGGAGGCGAAGAAGCTGGTACAAATCGGGAAGGCCAGGTTCGTGAAAGACGATTGCATCGTCATCACAAAGAAGACGGAGTGCGGGGCGTGTTCGGAGCACTGTCCGACCAAGGCCGTGCACATGGTCAAAAGCGAAGGACTGTTTCTGCCTGAGGTGAACGAGGATCTCTGTATCGGGTGCGGGTCGTGTGAACATCCGTGTCCCTCCACGCCGAACAAGGCCATCTACGTCGAGTCGAACCCCGTGCACCGTGCGGCAAAGAAACCGGAATCGAAAAAGGCGGAACCTCAGGCAAAGCCCGGAGCAGATTTCCCGTTTTGATCAGTCGTAGAAGTTCTTCTTCCACGCGTGCCCCCGGAGCTGCGCGAGCAGACTGTCACTCAGCGTCCGGCCATCCGACACGCTGCAATTCGCTCTGACATTCCTGATACTCCTCATTCCCGGGATGACCGTCGAGACAGCGGGGGGATGGAGGCAGAACCTGAGGGCGAGTTCCGGCAGCGAACCGGCCTCATCTCCCAGCAGGCGCTTGAGTCTCTCGGTACGGCGGAACACTTCCTCTTTCCTCTCCCCCGCGAAGTAGTTGTTCCGGAAATCTCCCCGAGGAAATGTCGTCTCGGGTGTGATCGCTCCGGTCAACGCTCCCTCATCAAAGGGGACACGGGCGATAATACCGAGGTTCATTTTACGGCAGAGCGGGAAGAGTTTCTCTTCGGGGGTCTGGTCGAAAATGTTGTATATCACCTGGAATGTGTCGATAAGCCCCGTTGCGGCTGCGAGAACCCCGTTAGAAGGCTGGTGATCATTGATGGAGATCCCGAAATGACGCACCTTCCCCTGTTCCTTCAGTTTTGCGAACGCGCGCTTCCATTCGTCCTGGTCTGCCCAGTCGTCGTTCCATACATGGAGCTGTAGTATGTCGATGGTCACGACGTTGAGATTCCTGAGGCTCTGCTCTGTCGATGCGATGATGTGGTCATAGGGGAATGCCTCGGATAACGGTGTGCCCGGCCTGGAAGGCCAGATCCGGTTTTTCGGAGGGATCTTTGTCGCAACGGTGATCTGATCCTTCCGCTCCTTCAGGAAGCGGCCGACGAGCGTTTCGCTGTGACCTTCCCCGTACGCCAGAGCAGTGTCGATGAAGTTGAGCCCGAGGTCCGCAGCTTCATGCATCGCCTTTATCGATTCCGTGTCGACGGCCCCCAGCCACATCTCGCCGCCGATTCCCCACGCGCCGTAGCCGACCTCGGAAACTTCAATGCCGGTTTTGCCGAGCGGTCTGTAGTGCATGCACCTATTTCCTTTCCGAGAGGGATTTCCTGAAACCAGAGAGGACTTTCCTCCTCACAGTTGCGGTCAGACCTGGGATCGGGCTCCAGGCTTCCACGGGCCGCTGGAGGGTTCCGCGAAGACCCAGAATCTTCTCCCTGCGAAATTTGCAATCAACCCCGCGGCGGTCGCCGTGAGTTTCGAGATTCCCGGGTTAGTACCCATCGATATCATTCCCTGGGTAATTCCGAGATCGAGAAGTGCCACCAGGCACACGAGCACGCAGTACATCAGGATTTCGACGGCGGAATTCCATCGAGCCGTATGCCTGAACAGCAGCTTGACGCTGAGGTAATAATTCACGCCTGATGCCAGTATGAATGCGGTCGGGGCCGCCATTGTGACGGACCACCCGCCGGCATACATCAGAACGAAGAGAACATAGTTGACAATCGCCGCCGCCGCCCCGATGATCAGGTACGTGAAAAATTGAATCGGCACCGGAGCCGTGTGGAGATTGTAGCGAAAGACGCAATAGAGGGCGCGGAAGCCGTCCTTCATTCCGATTTTCTTTCCCTCCTCGTACGTCCGGCCGTAGTAGGAAACACCCATCTCGAATATGCGCAGGCGCATTTGAGCGACCTTCGCGACAATTTCCGGTTCAAAACCAAATCGATTTTCCTGGATCGTGATGCTTTGAATAATGTCCCGCCGAAAAACTTTGTAGCACGTCTCCATATCGGTAAGGTTGAGATCGGTAAACATGTTCGAGATGAGCGTCAGCATGCGGTTACCGAGGGAATGCCAGAAGTAGAGGACTCTGTGCGTTCCTGAAGAGAGAAACCTCGAGCCAAAAACCACATCCGCTTCGTCGTTCACAAGAGGGACGAGCAGCTTCTTGAGATCCTGCGGGTCGTACTCCAGGTCCGCATCCTGGACTGCGACATAGTCCCCGGTTGCCCTCTGGAAACCGGTACGCAATGCAGCCCCCTTTCCCTGGTTGCGGGTCTGCTGGATAGCCACGACGTCCTTGTGGTCCTTTTCCAGGGAGCGGGCGATCTGGAGGCTCCTGTCCTTTGAGCCGTCGTCCACGATGATGATTTCCAGTGACAGACTGCTGTCTGCAATCGAGCGCACCTTTGCGACGCACCGTTCAAGCGTATTTTCTTCGTTGTAGCACGGAATGATAATGCTGAGCTTGGTGGGTTTTGTCGCGGTGCGCTTCGTGGGTGTCATGGGAGGCCCAACCCTCATAATAGGAGTTGCCCCTTGTCCATCTTTTTGATCAGAGAACAGGGAGTGGTGTAGTAAATGTGAGAAGTCGACGAATGCTGGTGCACCCGGAGGGAGTCGAACCCCCAACCCTCAGATTCGTAGTCTGATGCTCTATCCAATTGAGCTACGGGTGCATGAACTTGAGGAATCGATGGAGCAAAAAAAACGCGCCAAATGTGCGGGAATTCGAGCGAGCAAGACTGAATCCTTACGCCGCGTAGCCTTAACGGGAATCGAACCCGTATTTGAGCCTTGAGAGGGCTCCGTCCTAACCGTTAGACGATAAGGCCGGAGAAACCAGTAGGTTGCCGGATACTGCGCTGCCCCGCAAGGATTCGAACCTCGATAAGCAGATCCAGAGTCTGCTGTCTTGCCGTTAGACGACGGGGCAATACGAATTTGAATCAGAAACGCAGAAAGTAAGGATTCGTCTTTTGCAACTTGTCTATAGACCCCGACCGCTGTCTATAACTGTCTATAGCCAAAAAATGACCGATTCGGATAAGCAGACCGTTAATCATCCTTGGGTTAGAAGATAGGAAAACCCAGGAAGTAAATCAAGCCGTTCAGCCGCCACTCAGGTTTATGAGTGAAATCAGAACAGACTGCTGCTAAGATTAGGAAGCACAGACATCAAAACAATTAGAGAAAAAAACCATACTATGGTGTTGGTTTCACATTGATGATGCTGCAACGTAAGGCGGAACGGGAGACGTGAGTTTTATTGGGAGATAAGATAATGTCAGACTTCCTTGTGTACTTTCACTCATTTTGGGATGACCATCCTGCTTAGCATTCTCCCGTGCTCGAATGGGATAGTGAGGCACAGCGTCTTTATGACAATATCCAGGCAGGAAACAGTATGTGGCTGGTGATAGCTTCAAATCCGCCTGGCAAATGGTATCTGCGGAGCAGAATCGTTCTCAAGGCTAAGAGGCACCTCTCTATCCCATCGGAATGGGGTCAATTTGAGTGCATAGGTGATAGCGAAACTACGCAGACCTATGACATCAAGAACCAAATGGATTTCATGCCCTTTCTAATATCCATGGAATTCAAGACGGGCAAGTCTATCAAACTTACTGGGAGCGAAATTGGACTAGCAATAGAAGGTCCGCGCCAACTATCAGTATCCGATTGCATCAGATTAAACAAATACATCGGCGGACTCAAGAGGATTTGAGGGACGGATATGAAGATGCCCAGCAGATTCAGCTTTTTCCGCCGGGCATCAAGTCTTCAAATCTACCTCACTCGATTTTATCTCAACAATAATAGCTTCTTCGTCTGCACGAAGCCCCCCGTCTGAAGTCTGTAGAAATACACACCGCTCGCAAGTCCGGTCCCATCAAACTTCACTTCATGGCCCCCAGGTTCTTGGGTCTCTTGGACGAGTGTTATGATTTTCTGACCGAGAGTATTGTAGACCGCTAACGTCACAGTGGAACGGTTTGGAAGGCCGTAACGAATGGTCGTGCTTGGATTGAACGGGTTGGGGTAGTTTTGGCTTAAGCTGAACTGTGTTGGGAGTTCCGCTAATGGGAGACCTACGGAAGTTATCATCTCCGACAGAGGTCGTCTCCACAGACCGGGTACAGAAGTCCCAGCAAAAAGATTCGTGCCGGAAACACAAAGGGCTGACACATTAGAATCAGACAGACTGGTATTGACTGCTGTCCAACTTGTGCCGCTGTTCGTTGAAAGAAAGACGCCGCCACCCGAAGTTCCGACAAAGAGATTTTGTCCGCTCAATGCAAAACATTTGATAGGTAGATACTGTGTCGTGACAAAAAGAGACTTGGGCAAACCTTCGTTGACGCCTTTCCAGCTTGTGCCGCTATTGGTTGATAGAATGACGCCGCCATTAGTTCCGGCAAAGAGATTGGTGCCGGAGACAGCAAAAGCATTGATAGTAGAGCCGGTCAAACCGGTGCTGGCAGATGTCCAGCTTTCGCCAATATTGGTGGAAAGAAACACGCCACCATAGGTCCCTGCAAATAGATTCGGACCGGAATCAATGAGACATAAAACAACATAGGTGTGCGCCAATCCAGAATCGACTTGAGTCCAGCTTGTCCCACCATCGGTGCAACGAAAGACCCCGCCACCATAAGTGCCTGCAAAGAGACTTGTGCCAGAAACTGCAAGACCGTAGACAGAAGTGTTGGTCAAGCCGTTATTCATTGGTGTCCAGTTTGCGCCACTATCGGTGGAACGAAAAACACCGCCATCGGTACCGGCAAAAAGAGTCGTGCCGGAGATGGCAAGAACCCGAACATTAGCGTTGGTCAAGCCGTTACTCATTGATGTCCAATCCGCGCCGCGGTTGGTTGAAAGATACACGCCGCTGCCTGCAGCACCTGCAAGTAGATTTTGGCCGGAAACAACAAAAGCCTGTACATACGTGTTCGTCAAGCCGGTGCTGACTGATGTCCAGCTTGTGCCACCATTGGTTGAAAGAAAAACGCCGCCATTCGTTCCGGCAAAGATATTGGTGCCGGAAGCATAAAAAGCATAAATATTACTGCAGGTCAAGCCGGTATCAGCAGCAGTCCAACTTGCCCCACTATTAGTGGAAAGAAAAACGCCGCTACCATAAGTCCCTGCAAACAGATTCGTGCCAGAGACGGCAAAACTACTGATAATAGTATTTGTCAGGCCAGCATTAACTTGAGTCCATATCGGCCCGCTATCCGGGGAACGGAAGACGCCGCTGAGATTCCCTGCAAAGATATTCGTACCGGAGACGGCAAGAGCGAAAACATTAGTAGTGTCGGTCAGGCCAGTATTGAATGCTGTCCAGCTTGCGCCGCTATTTGTTGATAGACAGACGCCGCGCTCAGTCCCCGCAAAGAGATTCAAGCCGGAGACGGCAAGGGCTTGGACATACCAGTTAAGCAAACCAGCATTGACCGCTATCCAGTTGGTACCGCTATCAGTCGAAAGAAACACTCCGCTACCCGCGGTAGCCGCGAACAGATTCGGGCCGATGACGGCAAGGGCTTGGATATAAGCGTTGGTCAAACCGGAATTGATTTGAATCCAGTTTGCGCCACTATCGGTGGAACGAAAAACACCGCCATTGGTCCCGGCAAAAAGAGTCGTGCCGGAGATGGCAAGAGCACTGACATTTGTGTACATCAAGCCGGTATTAACTGCTGTCCAGTTTAGGCCGCTGTTGGTGGAAAGAAAGACGCCACTAACAGTCCCGGCGAAGATACTCGTCCCGCTCACTGCGAAGGATGTAACAATGCCGCCATAAGGGCCATTCGTCTGAACCCACTGTGCATCCAGGTGCAGATTGAAACAGGTGAGTAGTGTTGCAAATACCAAAAAGTTAGCTTTTGCTCTCATTTTATCACCCCTTCGCCGGTTGTTTTTGTTGCAAGGCATGTTGGTCTCAATAGAAGGGTCGAGAATCCTAAAGGAGATGCTGAACGAATAGGTGTCTGGCGTCCAAAGCGTTCAATGACCGGGTTCCTTAGTCGAGACCTAGTGGGACAATGCCATAGCTGCTTCAAGAGTCAACGACACTACTTCTATTAACAATATTGACATTTGAGTTGCGTTACAGAATATAATCAGAGATTCTGATTCACATTGTCTATTTATCGGTCTACCCCATATTCGCACAAGCTAACCACTGACTTTGGTAGTCTCACGAAATTGTCAATTGCGCCGCTTTGAACCTAACCGCAGTCCCGCAGACGAAATCTACATTAGCGATTTTAAAGAGCTTCCAACCCAAGCCGCCGACCATGGCTTCAAAATCAGGTAGTTTAGTGAGTTTGACGCCCGCATGGTTTGGTAATTGACGGAAGTAAGAGTTGAACTGCAGATGCCCTGACATTGCTCCAGTGAACGAAGGCCCAACCTTTTCCTTCACGAACGAAAACAGACTTGATTCACGCAGTGTACACGCATCCAAGGCATGATGCGACGGTCGGCAAATAGGTTTCGCGCTCGCGAAGGGTCGATTGAAGTTCGTTCAGAAATTTCGTATATTGTTTTCCAGATCGAAGTCACAAGCAAGAGTAACTACCATTGGTGGTATCATGATACGTGCAGGGTCAAATTGTTCGAGTTTGTTCTTTGGGAATTCTGAGACAGCGCGAATCGATTGGGGAGAGGGATAGGGGAGAAAGAATCTAGCCTGCAATTCCCCGCTTCACTCCCTCTTGCTCCGACTTCCACCTTTTTTCCAATCGATTGCTTCGTTAAAGACACGTGGAGAGCGTACGCTTTGAATGTGTACGCCCCTCTCAGTTTTCTCCGGCGAACGCAGCCTAACCCGACATTGTAGTTACGAATCTTGTGACTTCCTTCTCCATCAGAAGGAAGACCAATCACATGAGATATGATGCTTCTAAGGCACTTGATCTGATTCCAATCGACCTGTTGTCAACTGTGAAACTTGTCAACATTTCCTACAGGTGCTGGTGCGACAAGGTTTACTACATGCCTTCATTAACCACTGAAAAACTGTGTCCCTGCGGACGCAAGATCGCGTTTTCCAGAAATATGAAGGTAGGCATCTTGACTAACGATCCCACGGTCAAGCAACAAGTAAAGGCTATTCTGAAGAAGTTGCAGGCAAGATAATCGAGATGTGCTGCGGCTCATCTGAGAACCTGTCCGTCTTGACTGGCTGGCAATTGTTAGGTACCTTCTCTTGGTTGACTCCAACAACAAAGGATTGCTCACAGCCAATAGTACAGGAAGAAAAGAAATAGCGTAACATCGGCTCTTGCTCCACACGAAACTGGTAATTTCGAAACAGAGAGGCAGAGCACGATACTGCGCCCCCAACGGGGCGTGGCCTTCGTGCGTTCTCTCTGTGGGTATACCAGTACCCGTGTGGGACGTGCCTGGGTTCACGCCCCTTTTTTGTCCCTAATTGTGATAAAGGAAGAGGGATTCATGGGAAACTCAAACGACAGGAAGGAAACCACCATAAACGACCGGGAGCTAACATGAAAGGAAAATTGTTTCTCTTTCTTCTGTGCGTCATTTCATTGTCTCCGACTCTGTCTATGGGGCAGACCGTTGTACTCACCACCCCCACAATTACGTTTGGCGATTTGCCCTACGGCGGTGCCTCCCTGACGACATATTTCATTAGCCCGGCGTCATCAACATCTCTAAGGCGTTACGTAGTAGAATTTGTTCCAGTTTCATTCAACACCCAATCTTTTTTGAGCTACAACAAGGTAACAGTGCTGGATAGCTTGGCCGCATCAACGCTGGCCAATCTGTCTGATACTGCACTTCAATTCGTAGGGATTGGGAACCTATATGATGATAATCACGATGAGCTTGTCGTAACCTGGAATGATGTGCAGTTTTACAACGGCATTCCGAACGGTGAACATGCTGGCCTAAAAATCATCGACCTTCAGACGGGTGGAACCAGGTACAATGAAACTGGTCCGGTCAGCACGGGGATTACTGCCACTCTAATCAATTATTCCAGCAAGACCAAACCAGAAGTGGCGGTGACCTATGGTGATCCTGCCAGAACAGAGTTTACGAAAGTGTATCGTTTCTTCACGCTTCAAACCGGACTAACCTCTCAAGGAGAAATGGCTCCTCAAAAGGTATCGCTTTCACAGAATTATCCAAACCCGTTCAACCCTACAACGACAATCGAGTATGAACTTACTTCAGGGGGTTCGTCAAATCTGAATATCTTCGACCTTGCTGGAAGATTAGTCAGATCATTTAATTTGGTTGGAGAGCAGACGGGATTGAATCGGTTGGTGTGGGATGGACGTGATATGGGGGGGATTCCTGTTGCCACAGGCCCGTACTTCTACCAGTTGACCTCTGGCGGGAGTGTTCAGCAAAAGAAAATGCTGCTATTGCGCTGAGTGTCCATTGAACATTTTTGGGTCCACCGTTTAACGGCTAGGACATCCGCTGTGTACGTTCCGTGATGAATTGCTATCATTCACTAGGGTGGATGCTTTGGATAATTCGAGAGGCTGCCTTGGTTTTGAAGCCCTTATCGTGGGTGCAAGCGGTGTCGTGTTCTCTCGCGAGTTGGCGGTCAAAGGCGATCGACCAAGCGCAAAGTGAATTGGGCAAGACCGTTATGAAGAAGTACAACCACTAATCGGAGGACGTTTCATATGAACGGCATAACGGAAAGACTATCAAGGCCAGACCTATATTATCCTGCCCCGGACGAAATCAGGGAGCGCATCCTTGAGATTGATGCGACCCGAAACGTGAGTGATTTGAAAAGGCTTATTGGCTCCTTCGGGGAGCGAATGTGTGATGTTGAGGATTTCAAAATTCTCCTGCACGACAACCGCCAGCATATCGAATTCTGTATTTCGCTGTATTGCTTCGAGATAATATGTGGCAAAACTCCTCTAAAGTCGCGGGTGATTGGTGATCTTGGATCGATGGTTCACGCTTTTCGCAGAGCAGGCGGATATTGTGATGCGGGTCCAGAGGCAAAGATATTGGCGCTACAGATGTACATTGTGGTTGAGGCCACACGACGAATCATGAGTGAGAAGCAACCTACTTTGGGGAACGTGGTAACGTCCGTTGATGAATTGAACGATGACATCCGTGGACAAAAGATGCGCGAATATCTACCAACGTCTATAGGTATCGGCAGCCAGGCCGAGCTTAGGCGTGACTGCCTTCCCATGCTTGGCAACACATTCACCATCGAGCATGAGGCAGTCTCCGTCTCGACAATACTCTACCGTTACGACCTATTTGAGAAACGCATTCTGTCACTTGAGTCCGCACATTTCAACATGTCGCGATCGCCGTTGCTGTCAACACTCACAATGGAACGCCTGATTTCTTCGATTAACAATAAATTCCATGAAGGACAAGACATCGAAATTGAGGCTTGGTTTGACAAAGTGACCGAATCAGTTCCTTTACTTTGCGAGATAATGTTGAGGATAGAAGCAGGCGAGTTTGATGAAGTCTCGCCAAAGACGATTCTCAAGGATGTGATACCGCCGCTCAAGGCATCAGCCCCAGCACCTTCCCGTGATCGTGTGTTAGAAATGATTAGGCGACGTTGGCAGGAATCAATGGAGATTGTCAAGGCAATTGATGAAGGGAGTTGACACTCTTGATTTTGAAGATGACCGCATCTCCAGCTTAAGGTGGAAGTACCGTGAAGGGGACGTAGAACTATGCGCGATCCAACAGAATAGCCGAAATGTCCCATTTGCTTGCCGATTTGTGGAACCAACGTCCCGATTTGCGGCTTGGCTCCCAAGAAAGTATCACTGGATGATTCAGATGTGGCAGGATAGCTCCTTAACTTGGTGAGTAACTCTCATGAGAAAAGAGGGGATAGCATAAACAACACGCCAATTATGAAAACCGATGTGGGCCAGGGCATTGGGACAGTATTTGCGTTGCTGATGCTCTCTTATCTGATACTTCCCTTGATCGGTGTCTGCGTTTTCATAGCCTTTGATATCGGTGATATGGCAACAGGAATCGACCCATTCTGGATTTGGTCCTGCAGAGCGTTTACAGGAGCAATGATTTGGGGAATCTTTTCCATCGTCAGGGCAATATCAGGAAAGAAGAGTAGCAAAGTTAAGGTATATCCCATTGTTCGCGACTACACGCCGAACAAACGAGTCACGGCCAACGATTTTTCAAGCACCTGGGGGATTCAGAAGCCTTCAAGGTCCGCTTGAACTTGGCGAATGCTTTCGGTGAAGGGTGGATTTGATCAGGATTGGGGAGGCGCATTTCTTTCAGTTCAAGATGTCACGTCACCTGAACACAAGAGTTAGGTTGTCCCACATAGAAGACTCAATGTGTACAAGTATTCACCGCCTGATTGAAGTCTCTCGATCTGAGTAGGACTCACAGATTCTATCACAACAAAGGAGAACATGAATATCATCTTTTTGCAATTCGACGGCGTTCTGCAAATCAACCGCTCCAGAAGCAAACCCTACAAACCAGGGTCTCCCACCTTTGACCGAGAATCAGTCGCGAATCTGAACCTACTGATCAAACTCACAGATGCCAAGATCGTAGTCACCAGTTCCTGGCGACTGGACTCAGACCTTCCACTTCAGCATCTCGTGGATTTCGAAGGGGTGATAGGTGAAGTAGTCGGGCAGACACCATACCTGGGCCTTGGATACCACGGTCGCGGTGCTGAGATTCATGCATTTCTACGGGAAGACAATTTTCCGATTGAGCAGTTTGTCATACTGGACGATGATATTGAACATGATATCGCCGACCATTTCCCCAATTCCCTGGTTCGAACTGATATGGCAACCGGCTTTGACGAAGCAACGTTCAGGAAGGCTATTGAGGTCATGAATCGACCTGAACCAGAATATTAGTTGGATATGAATATCAATCGAGACGTTGACTGAAACAGCAGCACTCTAATTCAGGATGTCAAACAATGGAGACTCAATGACAAACAAAAACCGAAAACGAATCATACCGCGCAACAAGAATTTCACACTGACAAACGACAATCTCGCCCCATACTATAAGAGGCTCTTCAGATTCGTTCGCATGGACGATTCAATGCCAGTCTACAGAAAGACCGAACTCACCCTTGAACTCTTCCTGGGCTTATGGGGGATCGAACGACACATGGTGAAAATCGGCAGGATTCAAGACTCGCTTTCGAACGGTCTGCCAATCGACTGGAACCAGGTTGAGAATGGAATCGCCTATCCTGAAACGCTGCTTCTCACAGCATATGGCATGCTGTGTAAGAAATATGAGAATGAGCAACCAGTCTTGAACGAAGATTTGCTAAGGGAAATCCATGACTCGATCTGCGAATCGTTCCACATTTTCTTCCCGAAGCCGCTCATGGAAATTGGCCCAAAAACGGCAACTGCAGATGAATTCTTTCATAGAGGAAATATGAGAATCCATCAGGGTCAGTACGATGAAGCCTTCGCAGATTTCAGCAAAGCGAACGAATTGCGGCGTGATTGTGACGCAATAGAATTTGCATTGGCTCAGTGGTATCTACAGTATGGCAAAAACAAGCTGATGGCGCTCACATGGATTGATAAGGCGATTGCGCATGTTGGAAACAACTCACTACTTGCGGAAATGTTCTACCATCACTTGAGGCTCACTATCTGTACAGGCTTGAAACGATACGATGAGGCGGTCAGGAGCCTTCAAATGTGTACGGGTGTCATTCGTTACTTCATTGAGAGGCTCGATTGGAAGGATGGCCAAGCATCGTTGGGAAAAGGAACGATCTTTGCGGAAGGCATCCGACAAAGTCTGAGTGAAGTGATCGAAGAGTCAGAAAAGCTATTGTCCCTGGTAAATGGGAACTTAATGAGCCAGGTACAGGGCGTTCTAAAGACTCAAAGGAAACTGTGGAAGCAATTGTAAGGAGAAATACGATTGACAGATAATTGGACATTCAATTTCAGACCGAAGCAGTCTTTTGATGGTAAGCCCATAACCATCGAAGATGCCGAAAAGCACTTCCTTGCCAAGCTGAAGGACCCGAATGAAAACCATAAGGCGGTGAGGTTGGAACTGATGCGGATTTATCGTTCAATGGGTAGGGTCGTAGAGGCAATGAGCTATGCAGAAGAATACTTGGCCGAGACCCAAAACGTCGAAGAGAAGGCGGAAGGGTATTTCACGCTCGGCCAGGCAATGGAACATGTCGATGATTTCGAATCGGCAGTCAGGCTCTACATGGTTGCGCTTGAACTCGAACCCCGGCACAAATTCCAGAGGTACTTCATTCGCAACAATATTGGATTCTCGTTGAATCAGCTAGATCGGTACCTTGAAGCTGAAAAGTACCTGTGTGAAGCGATCGCCATCGATACAACCCACGCAAATGCCTATAAAAATCTTGGAATGTGCTTGGCAGGGCAGGAGAGATATGCAGAAGCAGCCAAGAGCTTCATTTCCGCAGTCCAGGCGAATGCTTCGGATAGTCGGGCTTTGCGACATTTGGAAAAGCTGGCAGAACAACATAAGGCAGTTTTCGATGACTTCCCAGATTTGAAAGGTCAGATTCGCAAGTGTCGTGAAGCAGTTGCTTATGCTGCCGATTCGAACAATCAGAATAGTTGACCATTTGTTTGCATGCAGGGCCAGAGAACGAATTTAGCATTTATGAAGGAATGACGAATGAGGGTCTACTTGGACGATACTCGACCGACACCAGACGGATGGGTTGGTGTGAAGACCGCCCCTGAGGCAATTGCCCTTCTTAAGACGGGGCAGGTGGTCGAGATCTCGCTTGATCACGATCTGGGTATGGAACCAGGGGTCGGTGATGGTTATGTTCCTCTCAAATGGATGGAAGAGCAAGTCGTTTTGAACGGATTCGAACCACCAGCAATAATCAGAGTCCACACCAGCAATCCATCCGCTGCAAGGAGAATGAGGGCGGCTATTGACAGTATTATGCGCCTTTCAGGAAGGACACACTAATCGTGGACCAAATTCGAATTTCAGCAAAGAACTTGGGGGCCTTGGCACTGAGTGGTTTCTGCCCCCGGTGCTTTTGGCTCAAAATGCACTGTCGGGAGTTGCCCTATCAAATCTTCCCAGGAATCTTCTCTTCGATAGATTCCTATACGAAGAAGGTGACGAACACTCACTACGAGAAGACCACAAGGATACCTTCCTGGTTAGAGCCTCTTGGCGATATCGTCAAGCCAGTCAAGGCACCAGGCCACTCGACCTTCTACATCGTGGACCCTGAGACAAACATCAAACTGACTGGAGTACCCGATGAAGTCTTCCAGAAGAAGGATGAGTCGTATTTCATTGCCGACTACAAAACTGCAAAGTACACAGGCAATCAAGACAAACTGCTTCCGATGTATGAGACCCAGTTGAATGGCTACGCATTTATCGGAGAAAGGACAGGGTTGAACCCTGTGACGGGACTTGCGTTAGTGTACTACGAGCCGCAAACAGACCTTCAGGTGGACAGATTGAATTCAGTCCTGTTATCGGATGGATTCATGTTACCGTTCGTAGGAAAGCTGTTGCCAATTGAAGTTCGACCCGATGCAACTATCCCACTGCTGCTGAAGAAAGTGAGGCGAATTTGTGACTTGGAACGCGCACCTCAAGGGGCGACAGGGTGTGAAGACTGTGAAAAGGTCAACAAACTGATTGAACTTGCCTCAGGGTGACAGGAATTCCTTCGATTCTGGTCTCGTATCTTCATTGATTTTCCTACGAATTCTGCTACCTTAATGTCATTCCTTGGATAACAAGAGTTCCCGAAAAGATTGAACTGAGAACTGGATTCCTTCTTGGGCCAGTATGTTAATTGAAACCCGTAGGGATTGGCACGGAAAGCCTACCTTGGCGGGTTTTCTCTTTTTTACAGATGACGGAGAAAGTCAAGCATGACTGAACTAATCTGGGACGGCAAATACAAGGACGGCAAGAAGGTTGCTCCTGTTCGCATCTCGTTGCCATTTCAGACAATTGAGACGGTGAATGAGAGTGCCCAGGACCGACTGCGAACTCTTGATATGTTCGCACAAGGGAAGCCTACTGATTGGCGCAACCGATTGATTTGGGGTGACAAAAAGTATGTATTGCCGAGCCTTCTTCCTGAATTCGCAGGCAAAGTCAATCTTATTTACATAGACCCACCGTTTGATACGGGAGCAGACTTTTCATTCAATGCAACGCTGCATGACCACCCTGACAGAGAGGAAGATGAATCAACCTCCTTTGTGAAGCAGCCAAGCATTATCGAGCAAAAAGCATATAGGGACACATGGGGTCGTGGACTTGATTCGTACCTACAATGGTTCTATGAGACAGTCAACCTTCTTCGTGAATTGCTTTCTGAAGAAGGCAGTATCTACGTCCATCTTGACTGGCATGTCGGCCACTATGCCAAGGCAGTCCTTGACGAAGTCTTCGGTGAAGATAATTTCAAGAATGAGATAGTTTGGAAACGTTCTCTGCCACACAATGACCCCAGGAAGTATGGTTCCATCCATGATGTAATTCTCTATTATACAAGGGGAGAGAAGTACTCTTTCAATCGGATATACACGGAGCAATCAGAATCTTACAAAGCGTCCCATTACACGCAAAGGGACGAAGACGGTCGTGTGTACCGCCTCCAATCTCTTTCGGCTTCTGGCGCAGGTCCCGCCCGAAGTTTTAATGGTAAACTCATCAACCCGCCGAAAGGTACTCATTGGCGTTTTTCACAAGACAACATTGACAAATTGATTTCAGAGGGACGGGTTGTGTTTACAAAACAGGGGACGCCAAATTTCAAGCGCTATCTCGATGAATCAAAGGGGTCAGCCTTGCAGTCAATTTGGACAGATGTCAACCCTGTCAACTCACAGGCATTGGAGAGATTAGACTACCCAACCCAAAAACCAGAGGCCCTGTTAGAACGCTTCATTAGGGTTTCTTCAGCTGAGAGAGATATTGTCTTGGATTGCTTTGCAGGGGCTGGGACAACTCCTGCTGTCGCAGAGAGACTCAACCGCCGCTGGATTGCGTGTGACTTGGGTCGCTTCGCTATTCACACTACGCGCAAGAGGCTATTAGCGATTCCTAATGTCAAACCTTTTGTTGTGCAAAACCTAGGCAAGTATGAGCGTCAAGCCTGGCAAGCCTCTGAATTTCCGAATCCCCATGACAGGACTACCCAAGAGAAGGCATATCGAAACTTCATCCTCAATCTCTACCGTGCGGAGCCTGTCAAAGGCTACAACTGGCTTCATGGAATGAAGGACAAGAGGATGGTGCATGTGGGAGCGGTAGATGCTCCCGTTGCTCTTGGAGACGTTAAGTCTATCATACAAGAGTTCTGGAAGGATGTTGGGAAGTCTTCACCCATCCAGACGAACGGCATTGACATTCTTGGGTGGGAATTTGCTTTTGACATCAATGAGACTGCAAGGCAACAGGCTGCAAGCAGCAAGGTGGACATCAAGTTCAAGAAAATTCCAAGGGAAGTGCTAGACAAACATGCAGTTGAGCAAGGGGACGTGCATTTCTTTGAACTTGCCGGGCTGGATGTGAGGGCGAAGGTCAAACAGAAAACAATCGAACTCTCACTCAAAGAATTTGTGATTCCACCTGACGATGTGCCGGAAGAAGTGAGGGAAAACGTAACCCATTGGTCTCAATGGGTAGACTATTGGGCTGTAGATTGGGCCTACAAGGAAGATACGTTTCACAACGAGTGGCAGAGTTATCGTACAAGGAACGACCCAGAGATTGCCCTCAAGGTGGAACACATTTACGAAAAGGCAGGTAAGTATTCGATTGTCGTCAAGGTTATAGACATCCTTGGCAACGATACCACGAAGGGCATTGCTGTCGAAGTTTCCTAAGCCGAGAACCAACGATGGCTCACCAAATCAAGCGTACGACTAAGAAACCCAAGAGCAAGCATCAGAAACAAACGGGCTTCTTTGATATTGAGGAGTATCTTTCCACAGCCCCGTGTGTCCCCGCTCTACGACAAGCTGTGAGAACTTGGAGAGAAGCGAATTATAAGGGAGTAACTGGTACCACCTACGAACTGCTGAACTACTGGTTCCGAGCAGACCACAAACTCTCTAATGGACTCCAGTTCCGATACCACCTTGCTCAACGAGAAGCCATTGAGACGCTTATATACGTTTATGAAGTAGAGAAGGTTCGCTCAAGAAAATCCTTGCTTGAACGATTTGCGTTTGAGACAAAGAACCTTAGGCTTCCACCCAGCGACGATTTCGCTCGATACTGCATAAAGATGGCAACGGGAAGTGGTAAGACCAAAGTCATGGCTCTCGCGGTGATGTGGCAATACTTCAATGCTGTTCGGGAAAACGACAAGGAATTTGCCAAGACTTTTCTCATTATTGCACCGAATATCATTGTTTTTGAACGCCTTCGTACTGACTTCGATGGCGCACACATTTTTCGTGCCGACCCAATGTTCCCAAAGCACTTCGAGATGTTCTGGGACTTTGAGTGCTACATGCGGGGAGACAGTGAACGGGCACACAGTGAAGGTCAACTTTACCTGAGTAACATCCAGCAGTTCTACGAACGCCCAACAAGAACTAACGACAGCGAACCTGAAGAATTAACTGCCGTGCTTGGAGAGAAACCACAATCCGAGATATTCGAAGTTTCGGATTTTGACACTCGAATAGCACAACGACCTGGTCTCCTATACGTTTTGAACGATGAGGCCCATCACACGCATGATGAGGATTCGGAATGGAACAACGTCATTCATGCACTTCATAGTAAGAAAGCAATTGCCACTCAATTGGATTTCTCTGCAACACCCAGGTATTCAAAGGGTGGATTGTTTGCGTGGACAATCTCCGACTATCCCCTCAAGCAGGCAATCCAAGATAACATCGTAAAACGTCCAGTCAAGGGCATATCAAGGGTCGAAGAAGCAAAGTCCAGCGTTGTCAGCGTCAAATACGCTGGTTTTCTGACCGCAGGTGTCGAACGGTGGAAAGAGTATAGAGACCAACTAAAGCCTCTTGAAAAGAAGCCCATTCTGTTCATCATGATGAACAGCACGGAAGAAGCCGATGATATCGGCGATTGGCTGAGGACGAAGTATCCATCGGATTTCAAAGGCGACAAAACTCTGGTTATCCACACAGACACCAAGGGAGAAATAACGAAAAAGGACTTGGATATCGCACGTCAACTCGCACGGGAAGTGGATGAAGAACTATCAAAGGTAAATGCCATTGTCAGCGTTCTAATGCTGAGAGAAGGTTGGGATGTCCAGAATGTGACGGTTGTTGTAGGCTTGCGTCCTTATACAGCGAAGGCAAACATTCTGCCAGAACAGACCATCGGTAGAGGGTTACGGTTGATGTTTAGAGGCAGTTTGTCAAACTATCTCGAGCGTGTGGATGTCATAGGCAACAAGGCTTTCTTATCGTTTGTTGAGGATTTAGAGAAACTGGAAGGACTGAAACTTGACACCTTTGAAGTCGGCAAGGACAAGTTACACATCATCACAATCATGCCTGACGAGAAGAAGAAGTATGCTGACCTTGGCATACCAGAATTATCTCCTACACTTGTCCGAAGAAAGTCTCTTGCTGAAGAAATCGCCTCAATTGACGTAATGGCTTTGAAGTCAAACCCGCTACCGTTCCGTGAAGAAGAATCACCACTCAAGACTTTCATCTATGAAGGACGAGACATTCTCACGGATGAGAAACTGCTGGAGAGGGAGTACACCATCCCACCTGCACAGACCGCACAAGAAGTCATTGGCTACTACGCGCGTAGAATAGCCTTGGATGTGAAGTTGCCTTCCCAATTTGCTGCTCTTGTACCCAAACTCAGGGAGTTTTTTGAGCGGAAGGCTTTCGGCAAAGATGTCAACCTGGAAGACCCTGCAGTTGTGAAGGCAATGAGTACAAACTTGGCAAGTTACGTGGTCACCAAAGAGTACGAGCGGGTACTGCGAGACATTGTCGTTGAGGAAAAGAGTCCGACACTCCTTGCGCCAAAGCGTTTGCTTTCAAGCACTCCGCCGTTCCCTTACTCCAAGAAGATTCTTGACGCCAAGAAAACCGTGTTCAACTATGTAACCTGCGATAACGAATTGGAGTATGCCTTCGCCAAGTTCCTTGATGGGGCTGAAGATGTGGAAGCGTTTGCCAAGTTGCCAGAGCAATTTGGCTTCTCAATTGAATATCCAGATACCCTGAGCAACATCCGTAACTACTTTCCTGACTTTGTAGCAAGGGTTTCTGATGAGACACATTGGATTATCGAGACGAAGGGGCGTGAGGATATTGAGGTTCGACTTAAGGATGAAGCTGCAAAGCGTTGGTGTGATAATGCGACTCTGCTAACTGGCACATCGTGGAGATACCTGAAGGTTCCGCAAAAGGAGTTTGAGCAACTCCATCCGAGCCTTTTCAATGAATTGGCTCAGGCTTTGGTGCCGTCTAATCTATTCCCTTGAACGGGGTCAACGTTACGTTCGTCAAAAAGAGTCTGGAGTGAACCGGAGATGAAAGCCTTCATCGGACACAGCTTTGCCACGATAGATGAGCCAATTATCACAAGAATTAAGAAGTTTGTGGAGACACAGGGGATAGAGTGCTCCTCTGGAGAAAATGCTCAAAGCAAATCAATAGCTGAGAAGGTCAAAGAGCGAATCCGCCAATCTGACTTGTTCATTGGAGTGTTCACCAAAGAGGAGACTTTGGTGAAGAAAGGGAGGATTTTGTCATTCGGCGAGAAGGTCTACACGACATCGAACTGGGTAATTCAAGAATCAGGATTTGCACTTGGGTCAGGAAGAAATGTTTTATTCATAGTCGAGAAGGGCATCAATCGTTTTCCAGAATTGCAGGGCGACTTAGAGCTGGTTTACTTCAATCGGAATTCACTTGAAAGCGATGCATTCCAACGATTGAGCGAAATGATACAATTCATCATTGGAAAAAGCGCGGCTAAGGCCATGGGGAACGTGCCAAATCTTCCTACGCAAGCAAACGAAGGTGAAACTCTCCAGAATGGGTCCGCTGCGGGAAATCAAACCCCAGGCGAATTCTTTGAGGTTTTTCAAGCTTTGGTTGTGGAGAGGGACGCCAAAAAGGCGAGAGAATTGTATGATGGACAAATACGCCCTCATTTAGTTGATAGACTTACTGAGGCAGCAATCGTGTTGAGAATTCTTCACAGGCTTGGCGATGAAGAAGCATTTAAGGAACTTGTAGTCCTTGCGTCTAAGCATGCCGACAACCCTGTTGTGAGAATTCAACTTGCCCATCGGTACTATGACATGATGGATTACGAAAAGGCCACAGCTGAGTACCTTGCTACTAGTATGCTCTATGACCTAACCACCCCAAAGGGGAGAATGGATTATGTCGAGGCTCGTAGTTTGGCAGCAAAATCTCTGGCTCTTGAAGGACACTACTTCAATGGGCAATTCCATTTGACTTCGCTGCTGCTGTCAGAACAATTCTCCGACCAGAAAGCAAATATTCTATCACGGCTTGCTTACCTTGCCAAGAAGAACAAGAAGATGAATGAGTTCATTACTTTTGGGGAGGCATCGTTGCATGGGGATTCATCTAACACTTCTCTAAGATTTGACTTAGCCTACCACTACTCTGAGAGCGAATACAAAAAGCTTGCATTGCTCCATTACAAGAAGTATTCGGACACCATCGAAGAAGCGGGGGGGTTGAATAATCTAGGGGTGCAGTATTCTGTCCTTGGAATGCAGGTGAAGGCAGTTGCTTCTTACTTATCATCGGCACGGTACAAGAACACTCTTGCGATGGCAAACCTTGCACAGAAATATCTTGATGTCGGGTTTGCAGAGCGTGCCAGAGATGAAATCAACAAAGCAAACGCTCTGGCAGGAGAAGGGATTGAGGTACATGGAAACATCGGTGTTGCCAAGAATAGACTTGACGAGGTCTTGTTAGAGGAGGAGACAAAGGAACGGGAAGCACTCGAAAGAGGAAAACTGGAGAGCGATTTCATTGTTGAGTACTATGCCAAACATGACATTCGGGCTGGGGCGAACGTGATTGCTCGACGTTGGGTTAGTCCTTGGGGCATTGTCCATTTGCTGATTGACGAATCAACCGGTTTCATCAAAGCTGAGGAATCGTTGGAAATCCCAGAAACCTTATGGAATGCGCTGGTAGAGGCGGGTTATGGCACGACCACCAAGATGAAAATCCGACAGATTTCCTTTGCTGGTTTTGTTGAGGGAAGTTCAATTCTTTACAACATAAAAGTTGTGGACAAGAGAGCATCCTTGGGTGACACAACAATTCACGAAGCAGAGGGTTTCATGTTCATAACTGAAGACAATATGACTATGAGGGCGATGGAGAAACGGAAAGAAGTGGAACCAGAGTTCGTGAACTGGAAAGCAGCCGTGTAAAACGAAAGATTGACCAAGACGCTGAAATGTCTGTTCTTTGTGCCAATTGCCATCGTATGATTCACAGGCGGAAAGGTGCTGTCTTAACAGTTGGGGAGTTGGCGACTTTGCTGAAGCGCACCAGACACTGAAAGTTGCTGGAAGGAGCGACACACAATGCCCCTCTACAAGCTCATAGGCAAGACGCTGGCTGGTGTTAAGCCCGATTTATTCACCAAGGAGAAAGACCTGCAGGTGTTGGTTGAGGCCAACTTGCAGACCCTTTTTGGATTGAATTTCGTCAGGAGTGAGTACCAGATAGGAAACCTTCGGATAGACACACTGGCCTACGACAAAGAATCGAGTGCCTTCGTAGTGATTGAGTACAAGAAGGGACAGAATCTCTCTGTCGTTGACCAAGGAATGAGTTACCTGTCTTTGCTACTCAACAACAAAGCAGATTTTGTACTGGAATACAATGAGAGATGTAACCAGACTCTCAAGAAAGACAAGATTGATTGGTCGCAGTTGCGAGTTCTGTTTGTATCAAATGCGTTTACAAAGTACCAGATTGAAGCATTAGGTTTTAAGGACTTACCCATTGAACTTTGGCAGGTCAGCAAATTCGATAATAACTTGCTGATGGTAGACAGGATTAGGGCAACATCTGCCTCTGCCTCAATCCTTAGCATCGGCAAGAAGAGTTCTACCTTCCAGAAAATTACCAAAGAGGTAAAGCCCTACACCGAAGAAAACCACATCCAGAAGGGCAGTCCGAAGATTCAAGCTCTTTACGGGCAGTTTCGGGAATTGGTGCTGACTCTGAGTCCCGACATATCCATCAAACCTACTAAGCTCTATGTTGGGTTCAAGGCGAAATCAAACTTTACCGATGTTGTTGTATTAAAGAATGCTATGAAGGTTTTCATCAATCTCGCCAAAGGAAAACTGGATGACCCTCTGCACTTGGCAAGAGACGTGTCAAAGATTGGGCATTGGGGGAACGGCGACTATGAGATTCTGGTACGGAAGGAAGATGAACTTCAGTATATCATGACTCTGGTGACCCAGTCTTTCAAGGAAAACTCGTAGGTGGATAATAGAAAGCCCAACACAATGAAAATACTGTTTGGTATCATGCTTGCACTCGTATTGATGTCAAGTTGTGCAATGTCGCAATCCTTACTGACAACGATGAATAGGAATGGCATGTGGTACTTGTCGTTGGGTGGAACCGACAAATTAGTATACATCATGGGAGTTGTTGACGGCAGCAATGTATCTACTAATGATATTTCAATCGATCAAATCAAAGTTGGCCTTGATGAGTTCTTTTCCGACACTAAGAATGTCTCGACCATTAGAATTGTCGATGCATTGCCGATTGTAATTGAGAAGTTAAAATCCGAAACAAATTAACAATGTCACGGGCCAGTAGCATTTTCCACTGAGGGGACCCATGACAGACCTGCAGTTTTAAGAGGATTTGAATATCCTTGAAAGCATGAATCCCCCAGACTTCGCACCGCTCAGACTTCTGCAAAACAACGTTCCTCTGGATGACTTCTGTGGGTTGACTCCTACTGAAATGCATCGGCTGATGTATAACCCTTATGGGGTGAACTCGCCGCTCGGCTTTCAGGAGTCAATTGAAGATTCAACTCTTGACTGTATTCCCTTCTTCTGGCTGACTGAAGAATTCCTAAAAATTGTAAGCAGGGAGAAGTCAATAAAACTCACACCGCTCGGCGCACTCCCACGGAAAGTATTACATGAGCTTTACGACCACAAATTCATTACCGAAGACCTCATTGAAGCAGGTTTCTCCAAACTGTCGAGAGAACAAGATTCTGTTGCCATGACTTCGGTTCATCAGAGTGCATTGCTCACGGGTCTAATCAAGAAGACGAAAGGCAAGTTGAGTTTGACCAGGGATGGGAAAAACCATTTGTCGCCAGATGAACGGTCGAATCTATTCATTAGGATATTCTCCATATTCACAAATAGTTTCGAGTGGGCCTCAAATGACGGATATCCCCCACGTGATGTTGGACAAAGAGGGTGGGCATTTACCGTCTATCTGCTCGATAAGTATGGATCTGACGACCATTCAGTCGAGTTCTATGGCGACAAATACTTGAAAGCCTTTCCGAAGTCATCGGCTCTATTCACTCCGGCTCCATGGGGTATGCCTCAAGACCATTTTGTGAGTTGCTACCATGTTCGGTCGTTTACCCGATTTCTTGAATGGTTTGGATTTGTCACTGTCGAGTCTACGCATGGGGTTCACAATGCGCATTTGGATATAGTGAAACGGACAAAAGTGTTTGGGAAGGTATTTAGGTGTGGATGAGATTGTGGACCTGAGTGTGATAAGCAGCCTGACTGACAACCATTCCACGAACAAATAGAGACTTGACTGAATTGTCGCCAAGGGTCTAATTTTACCATGGGCACATCATATCAGTTCAATTGTCGGGTTTGTGGGTACAGTGCACGAAGTTCCGGTCAATTGGATTATGGAATGATGGTCACTGTTGAACCTTATGTCTGCAATGACTGCCAGGAATTGACAGATGTGCAAGTCGGACTGCGCGGGAAAGTGTACCAACGAGAGAAGTTGACCGCGAAGCAAAAGAAGGAGTTCTATAGGTGCGGAATGTGCCAAAGTGATAGAATCAGCAAGTGGGATACGGAAAAGAAACCCTGCCCGAAGTGTGGGAACAGCTTAGACAGGGACGAAAGCGAATCCATCCTTTGGGATTGACAGAACAAAATGGGAACAAGGACAATAGAAAGCCAAATGCCAATTCCTGAGGACCAAACGATAACTTTGGAATTCTTCGGTCCCTTCAAGTTCACCAAGGGCGACAATTACCTCTTCCACTCAGAATGTGTAGGAAGAGAAGGCATCTATATCTGGACAATCAAGGACGAAGAACACAACCTCAATTTGGTTCATTACATTGGCGAGACAGAATCATTCGGCAAGCGACAGCGAGAACATTTGATTCAAATCACCGGCCTGAACTATCGCATTATTGACCGGGATTCTGCCAGAAAGGGAATTGAGAAGATACTTTGGAATGGAATGTGGCGAGACCGAACGAAAGATGCTGTCGCCAACCTGCTGGACAACTATGATGTAGTGAGCAAGAAGGTGAAGGAGTACATAGAACTCATAAACGTCTACTTCGCTTCGACCAAGCTAGAGACTCAATTGCGCAAGCACATCGAAGGCTGTATCGGTTGGAATCTCCGTACTAAGCATCCTGACTCAAAGGTGTTCTATCCAGACGACAATCACGTTGGGAAAAAGGAAAAGCCACTTGGACTGAAACTGTTTGTCAATCTCCCCGAAGACATTGCTGGCATTGACAAAGAACAAATGATATAGATGAATGTCGGAGCTGGATGGAACTTGTGAAGTCATGTGGCATCTTCTGAAGGAACGACTTTATGGATGGCATATTCTCACTTCCCTATTCCGAATACGAGACCATTTTGCAGGTCCAGAGGCACTTCAAGAAAAATGACGGCTTCTCTGTCTTCATACCCGTCAGCAGACAGCAAAAGGGAATAGACTTCGTAATTGTCAACACCAAGAACAGCAGGATCTTAAGAGTTCAAGTGAAGGGGTCTCGTTCGTACAATGCCACAGACATTCCCAGGCGTTCAAAGAATGAACAATTCAAATACAATTTCTGGTTTACCAACTTCGTACAAAGATTCGTTCAGGGACAAGCGGACATTTACCTTTTGTTCGGTCTCTATCCTGTCTACACCGCGACTAAGGGGGTAAAATCACGCTCAGAGATTTGGAAACCCATGGTCCTTGCATTTGAAGACCTGGAGATGAAGGAACTGCTCGACCAGGTGAAAACGAAAAAGGAAAAGAAAACGGACCGATTCTTTGGAATTAGCTGTAACGACCCACATAGTGCATATGGAATGCGGGGATTTCAATCAAAGGTAGACCTCTCCCATCATTTACTTGCAAACAAAGCGTCCGACCTTCTTGCGAAGCTGAGGTGATTGTGGGACATGTACCGTATATGTTCTTGCAGATTAGAATGTGGTTGTGAAACTCCAATATCTGGGCGACTCCAGAGACAGTTTCAAGTTGGACCTGTTAGATATTCTTGTATTGGAATCGTGATTCAGGTTACAGTCTTTTGGTGGATTATTCACTTCTGATGGCCCAATGCGCACTGACAGACTGACCCCGGCACTGGTAAGAAAGCCTTTTGGCCTAATTGTCCTCATGATGTGCTTTCTTGTCGGTTGTCAGCAGAGACCAAAGGACCTGGCTGAGATAGTACGCGACACCAAACCGTCAGTTGTTGAAGTATTGGCATACAACGAAGGAGACACGCTGGTCTCCACAGGGACCGGTTTCTTTATCTCTCCCAATGAGATTATTACGAACCGCCACGTTATAGCATTTGCTAAGAAGGCGAAAATAAGACTTGTCTCAGGTTCTGAATACGCAGTAACCTATGTGACTGCTTCTAATGAGTTCTTGGACATCATCCGGTTGGGAGTCGATGTCCGGAATGAACGCATCAAAGGACTCACACTTTCCAAAGAGCATCCCACTGAAGGGGAACGAATTGTTGTAGTCGGAAACCCGCTCGGTCTTGAATCCACGGTTTCTGATGGGCTGATTTCATCTGTCAGAAGCACGAATGGAAGGGCTGGTCTCATCCAAATTTCTGCCCCGATTTCACCCGGTTCGAGTGGTAGTCCTGTATTGAATATGTTCGGGCAGGTGGTCGGAATTGCAACCATGCAAATGAGAGAAGGGCAAAACCTTAACTTCGCGTTGCCCAGCCAATTGATTGATTCCCTTCAGACCAGTATTGTGATTCCATTTACTGACTGGAAAGCGGAAACCCTTCGAGAGAAATACAAAATGGGAGATGGAATCCGTAAGCGACTTGCCAGTATCAGTGATGCAACTGAATGGCTAGGGAAACCTGGGACAACGAAAGATGAATGGAAGTTGACGAAGGTCATGGAATCGCACTATGATAGGGCTGGAAACCTTACCCAGGAAATTCAGTACAAACCCAATGGCAATATTGAGGGGAAAAATGAATCGGTCTATGATGAAGTTGGGCGTAAAGTCGAACGTAGGCAATTTGATTCCAGTGGAACGTTAATAGGAAGAGATTCCATCTCTTATCTAGATGAGAATCATTCCGAAGAGTTCTGGTGGAATGAGTCGGGACAGCTAGCGGCCCATACAGATGTATTCACGCAACGTCCTAGAAGCCTGAGAATCGATAGTATAGTTGAGATGGATTTGTTGGGGAAGGGAATGCGAATAAGAACGACAAGATTCGACTCGCTGGGAAATCCCGTCGCTGACAGTGGATTTTCGAACAACCGAACTACTTACAGTTACTATTACAATCAGAGGGGGTGGATGATTCAAGAGACACAGCGTGAATACAACGGGGACCGCCTTTTCTTAGAAACAACCAAGATTTTCGATTCATTTGAGCGAGTAACACATGCGAGACCCTCAAGTCCGTACGGAGCATATACACGAGAACTGTGGTTCGCTTATGACAACAATGGTAATCCAATCATGGAAATGTGGTTTTCTATGGACGATCGTGGGCGGTACTATACAAGAAAGATCAGGACATTCGACGATTTCGGAAACCTTAAGACAGAGGATACATATTTTAGGTGGGATGAACATGGCGAGTCGGATTTTATATTCATTGACAGACGGGCCTTGTCTTACAAATACTACAGGTGAATTGTCGATTCCGTTTTCATTCGCTATCCATGAGACGAACCTGGTCCTTGTGCTGCTTCAAAGAGTAAGGAAGTACATAAGAAGCTCTTCGATTCCGTTCAACGCTACATCCGGAGTCTGGAGCCTTATCCGCTTAGTATCTGGCCAAGAGACTGAGGGGCAAATTGAAAGGGAACTCTGGATACCTCGACGGTCCCGTGAGGGCACTGGTCTGAATGGTCTTCAAATTCGACTGAATTTAACGCGGGTTAGGATAGGCACGATCCGGATCATCTGGACGCGAGATGGGTCACCAGAAGCACCGATCTTGGCAGCAGGAGTCTGAATCGCCCTGAAATGCTTTCAACAATGCCCGTTATTCGTCCAAATTCAGCCCTACAAGGCGACAAAAATGTCATGTCGGGATTATATACCCCTGTCAGAAACCGGGGTGATGTCAAAATATGTGACATTTTGGGCTATTCGCTTCGAAATGCCTTCAAAACAGAGAGAATTGGGGCAGGAGAAAAGACGATTTGGGCGATCGTGAGTCCTTCCCATTGATCGTCCCACGCTACGATCCAGGTGGGCGTGGTGCGCATGGTGGGGCAGTCGTTTCCAAGCAACCTGACGGAACGATATCTGTCAAGGTCACTACCATGAGCAGTGTTGCCCAAATCTTCGCGTGGTATACAGACCAGTCCGTCACTGCACCCTTTGCGGCGGGAATTGACACTCTGCTCTCATGGCCAACCCACAATGAGGCAGGATGGAGAGCCATTGACAGCTATTTGCGAGAGACATATCCCCTTATCGCTAAGAGCGTGATTTCTGCCAATGGGCTTTACGGAGCAATGCGTCTGAACGGAATGTCATTGGCCATGAAGCTGCGGGAGAGGTGGCCGGACATTATCTTGAATGAGACCCACCCCAGGTGCTTTATTACGCACTCGCGAATCAGAAATACAAATACGATGATCAGATGGTCACTTGGCTCCGGCAGGAAATGAAGTTGAATGAGCAACTCCAAGTCTCAAATGACAACGAATGGGATGCAGCTATTTCGGCTTGGTACACATTGGTTTCGATTGAACAAGAATCTCCACGGGACCTGGTCGATGAATTTCAGGCTGACAATGCAATCTATCCTGTTGGCAAGGTGCATTTCTATTGGCCAAAATCGTAAAATCTGTTCCAGATGCGTACCTAGACTCTCAGTCAGGCGATATGTGGAGAGCCTGAACCCGACCCAGGTTACACAATTGCATCTTGGCCCCATCAATGTACATTAATCAGTGGCTGTGCTTAGAGTTTCGCTAACGGTTGAGAGAAACTTGCCATGAATGCTGACCGAATTGGCTTTCTGGATGTCCCAATGAGTTTCACATTCGATGGTGGTTCTCTCACGATATGTCCTGATTTCGATGCGGCCAAAAGCTGGGTTAACAAGAATGTCAATCAGGATGGATTTATTTATCCACCTATTGTTCGGAATGTGCGGATTTATCCCAGCAGCGGGAAGAAAACCTGGCTACCGAAGACCAAACGGCCTGCGTTGCTGCACAGAATGCCACCTTCGCACGATCTGGCGCTAAAGGGAGCGAGAGACATTCAGAAGTCTCGTTTGGGATTGTCAGGTTTTGTGACCCATTGTTTTGGCTTCCTTTTCGGAACAAGGCTACAGTATTGCGATTGGTGGCTCGAAGGAAGGATTCCCATCAAATCAACTTCCAACGTCTACGTGGATCGGAAAACGGCAGAGAGTTTCGTTTCCAAAGCAATCGCCACTTGGAAGAATTTCGATCGGCGGAACAAACGAGTCGTTTCAAATGTGTTATATCTATATGCCAAGAGCGGCTCTCTGGAGTGGGATTGGGAGCGATTCCAAATGGAGTACACAGTCTTTGATGCTTGTCATGCTCTTTTGATGAGAGGTAGATCAGTTGGCTTTTCTCCACATAGAAGGCGATTCAAAACAGTGTGTCAATCTCAAGGATTGAAGTACAACGGTAAGCTTGTGCGGAAATTTGTCAAGCTTAGGAACGATCTTCTCCATGAGGCACTTTGGGATGGGGGTCAGATCAACACTGCGCGGGGTTCGGCTGCGTTTATGGCATCATATCACTTGAGGCGTTTCAATCATAGGCTAATCACGGCGATACTCACCGGGCGAACAGAATACACCAGTTCGCCTTGGTGGTTTCTGGGGACTCGTGTGTTCAGAGTTTGAATGCCGAAGGACCGCCACGATTAGGCATCGGTGGGCCCCAAAAGTTTCTTACTCGTGAGATTACAGATGGAGAATATGTCATTTCTCAGGCTCGTGAGGGAAGGCGAGAAATTCAATGTTGATTTCAAGATCAAAAGTGACGCCTTCTTGACTAAGGACGTAGCCTCAAAGGCCGAATTAGCAAAAGACGTTTGTGCGATGGCAAACAATGGAAATGTTGCCAGCCGGATCGTGATTGGTGTCTCGGATGACGGCAAATCGTTTTCATCGGTTAGAAACATGAATCTTACCGATGACCGGCTACAGAGCTTCTGTAAAGAGGCCATCTATCCACCGCCAGCGGTCAGGGTTGAGCGCGTTTCATGGAACAAGAGTAGAAAGGACATAGTCGACAAATCCTTTGTTGTAATCACAATCGGGCCCAATGCGAGACAAGCGTTTCGGCTGAATAGAGATTTCGTCGAATATGAAAGACATGTGTGCTTGCGCCGAAACGAAGTATGGATTAGGCGTGGAGCCACCACCGATATCGCAACGCCGGAAGAAATCGCACAACTTGTCAAAGGGAAGCCGTTCATCCATCGTCAGAAACCAGAAATCAATCACTCTTACTTGCGCTTATCTCGCGAGAAAAGAGACGAAACCATAATCGGCGACCTCACCGCATGCGTAGAAGAAATCGGGGGTAAAGTGGTTGATAATCGTGCGGTCATCCCAATTCGAGGTCAAATCTTTGTCCTAAGATTCGGAATACTGGCAAGTCTACTCGGGCGCAATAGTGTGTCGACACTGATTCATCGCAATTGGCAATATGAGCACGGAATGTTGCTTGTTTCGCTCGGGACTGTAAGTAAGATCTCCATGCCCTTTTTTGCAACAGTTAGCTTCAAGGAGAAGTGGGGATGGTTTGCTGATCAGCCGATGGTTGCCATGCCCGACCGGTTCGTGAGCCCGGACGATCCGTTGGAAGAGCCAAGCCCTCTTGTACCAAAAAATGCCGAGGCTATGGTTCTAATCGTTGTGGCGCTCCCGCAAATTCATGACACTGATGGACTACGTAACGCGCTATTAGGTTTTAAGGAATTTGTGGGCGAGGATGAAGAGTCATTCAATCGGATGCAGGAATCAAGAAAAACTGTGAATGAAAACTTGCGAAGATGGAAAAAGGAGGGTTGGTTTAAACAACCCACCCGGTACGTCTATGTGTTGGGCGAGAGGACTGAGCTCAAACGGTATCGTATAAAATCGCTGATCAAGGACGCAAACACAATCTTGGGGCTGTCAGACTGAGGACGAGTCAAGTGTCGTTTGGGGGTCGGCTACATGATAGAGTACGAGTCTAACCCCGCAGCATGGGGTGCAGAAGCAGGATATCCCAGCCCGAACGATGATGGCGGGAATCAGGCGGCAGATGAGAGACGTGGGGACAAATGACACAATCCCAGAGAAATCGGGAACAAAGTCAAAATCACGAGAATTGGTGGCAAAACTCTATACGTAATTCAGAGGCGATAAGTCTTACGGCCAGATTCCAATGTTCGAGGCCAACAAACTCCGACTTAGTCAAGATCACGATATTGGATAAAGTTACAGGTCGTTCCACCGACACGTCTTTGAATTTATATTCAGCGATTCGTCGCACGCTCAACGACCTGTTCGGATATGAGGAAACGACGCCGCCCTTCGTCGAAAATACGCAGGTGTGGTGTGGTAGTTTCAGCATTGACGCCAATCTTGACATATCAACCCTCCCCACAGATCTTGATGACAAGCAACGGGAGAAGATAGTTCATGCTCTGAAAATCCCAGCAAAGATCTACGATACTGCAACTCGTTACTCTTCGGCTCGATTTACGGCGTCGCGTTATGGCGTCAACTCTGCTCTCATTACAGATCGCGCTACTGGGCGAACCTCAAAGGTCGGGAACACTTCCTGCAAATATGTGATCTGCGCCTTGCGCGTCTTGTTTGAGCCGGAATCCATTAAATATGGCGTGACGCCAACCGGCTTAATTCGTCTCGCGCCTACATCGGGCAGTCATTGATGATCGGACGGAAAAAGTTGGCAGGGCTTTCAACAAGGGAAAGCATCATGCAATTTGATTCCCATGTGAAAGTCGGCCAAGTTTTGAGCAACAAGAAACTGGCGGTAACTTTCGACGTATCCACCCACGGAGGTATGCGTCGTAGCCTAAAAAACGACTGCCTTGTCATAACACCGTCCGGGTCGCCACCTGTCGAGCATAATGCGCATTAACGCGTCGAGCCATGCAATGTATTCGTGACGGTGCCATTCCGGCTCACCGACGCACCGTCCGGGGCGCCACTTCCCACATCAAAAGATACCCGCATCCCCGCCGATAAGCAACAACTCGTCGATCGCCATCGAGCCAGTCCGGCGGAATGACAGATATTACCGAACCGCATCAGGCTCACACACGAGTAAACGTAATCCGGCACACGCGGGTGTGATTGCTTCTCGCAGAGGGCAGCCGTACCTTACCGTTACTCTTTTGTCCGGAATGTTATAGAATTCATTGTCATGACGAGTACCCGTGCAGTTAGAATCGAATTCAGGTTCTGCTTGACGCTCCTTTTGGGCGTCCTCGTGAGCTCGTGTACGAAAACTCCCAAACAGAATGAGAGCGGCCAGAACAAATTGGATTCCTTAAGAATTTCCCGGCTCGATACGGCAGAGTGCTGGAGAAGTGCGTTCAAAATGGAGCATGATACCACCGGATCGCCTATTCCTGGAATCGCCTTTTCACGAGCGGGAGAGATCTGGATGTTTGATCTTCTCTCCGGATTAACGAAGCAGATGACGAAAACAGGTGGAAAGGTGGGTAGCTTCAGTTGTTCGCCGGGCTTCAGGTATCTTGCCTTTGAAAGAGTAATCGGATCTCACAAAGAATCGGGTGAGTGGGAAGATACTGCCAACATTCCTGATAGATCCGAGCTCTTGATCAATGTTCTTGATTTGGTGTCTGACAGCCTGGTGTGGACCTCTCCATTTAGAGGCGAGAGTGCTTATCTCCAATGTTGGTGCCAGGATGACGTCCTCATCTTCTATACCGCAGACGACTTTGCTGTCGAAGGGTATTACGAGTATTTCGTTCATCGCGACACACTCGCGACTCGGCGATACGATAGAAACGCGCGAAGATGCCCCGAAGATGTTGCACTCACTGACACACTAATGGCTCATGGCATTCATTTGTGGCGGAAAACTGAATACCAGGCCCGCATGGATGCAAGGGGTGGGTCGAGCGGACTATTAGAAGGACCCTCCCTCGCACCCGACAGCCTCATGGCCGCAATCTTCAATGTCAGAGATGTTAAGAACCATACGACGTATCTAGACGAAGTGTGGCTTCATGATTTGAGAACTAACAGTTTCACCTGTATCTATCAGCAACCCGCACGCCCGGAGCACAAATTCATCTCTTGGTGTCCCAGTGGACGTTGGCTTGGCCTTTTCTTCACCTCGAGCGCCCTGCTATTTGATACACGCGGCCACGATAGTACCCGGACTGTGTTCGGAGGTTCGTTCTCATGGACTCCAGGTGACTGGCTATTGTTCGAATACTATTCAAAGGTGTTTCTATTTGACTTGAAGACGAAGGCTAATGTTCAAGTTCTTGCTGATGCCGCTCGCCCCGCTCTTATGATCTGGAAGGCTTCGAACGTCGATTCCGTTCATCATCACGGACCTTGAACGGCTGACACACCAGCGGTGAAGTTCGGGAGCGTGTGAGCAGTGAACTTCGATCCCCGATCCCGACCAGGCCTCGCGGTGAAGTCGGAGAGTGTCGGTGTCGCAAATAAGCCGCGAGCCGTTAGGCGGCGGGAAGGACGTTGTGGATTGGTATTCAACAAGTCGTATGGTGCAGTGGTTGGCACCCAATGAGGATCATGCGATATCTTACAGTTCTATTTGCCGCATTAGTTCTCGCAGCATGCGATAACATTTAGCTATGTCACAGCTAACCAGCGGCTGAACTTGACGGAGGTAGCCGGAATCAGAAGTGGCTGGATTTGAGCGAGTTCAAGAAACGAATCTAGGTTGAATCAATGGAACGCGTTCTGGTGTCGTGGAGTGGCGGGAAAGACAGCGCAATGGCGCTCGCTGAAATCGTAAAAGGCCAACGCTACGAGGTGGCTGCGTTGATGACTACTGTGACCAGAGACTATAACAGAATCAGTATGCACGGTGTGAGACACACACTCCTTGAGCTCCAGGCAAAGTCGCTAGGCCTTCAGCTTGAAGAAGTGTTCATTACAAAGAATGCTTCCAATGAAGAGTACGAATCGACCATGACCAAGGTGCTAGCAAAATACCAGGACTCTGGTGTCTCTTCCGTGGTATTTGGAGACATATTTCTGGAGGATTTGCGAAAGCACAGGGAAGATATGCTTGGTTCAGTAAACATGCGGGGCATCTTTCCCATCTGGAAAAGGGAGACGAACGAACTGGCTCGTTTCTTCATTGCATCCGGGTTCAAGGCAATCACTACATGCGTTGACACGACGGTTCTTGGAGCGCACCTCGTAGGCAGAGAAATCGACGAGACGTTTCTGTCGGAGTTGCCTGTTGGCGCTGACCCGTGCGGTGAGAACGGCGAGTATCACTCGTTTGTGTATGACGGGCCAATCTTCAACAGGCGAATCCCGATCAGTCGCGGAGAAAAAGTCTTGCGAGAAAACAGATTCTACTACTGTGACCTTGTCGAAGGTTAGAAACATCTGTGGTTGCGAGGACACACGGTCCTACAAATCGTGGAGTTGGCCACAAGGGGGTCATCCGTGCCGAATCCTGGGCATTAGCGAGGGTGTTGATGTTTAGAAATTGACGGGCAAGACGATATTGAAATATGGAAGTCAAGACACCAGTGCAGTTCCTCACTATCCCTCTTCAGTCCAGACGACTACATTGATCACTGGATTTCCTCAAACCCTTCCAGTCCCTCCCGGGACAATGGAGCGGGTGCGAGGGGAGATGCGGACCAGTTAAAACAAAACCCCGACAGATGATGCCGACGTTCTCAAGTGTCTCAGCTGGCAGGAATCATCTCAACAAAAGGAGCTTGCGCGTCTGCACAAAGTTCCCTGCCTGGAGGCGATAGAAGTATGTTCCAGATGCCAAGCCCGATCCGTCGAACTTTACCTCGTGAAGTCCCGCATCCTTTCTCTCATTGGCCAACACTGAAACCTCGCGACCGAGGATGTCAAACACGCTCAACCTGACTACCGAAGATTTGGGCAACTCGAACTTGATCGTGGTGCTCGGATTGAAGGGGTTAGGGTAGTTCTGTCTAAGTCTGAAAGTGGACGGTAATTCATCTGCAGTGGTTCTCACTGAAGTCTGAATCATCTCCGACAACGGTCGTCTCCAGACACCACCCAAAGTGCCCGCGTATAGATTTGTGGCGGAGACAGCAAGAGCATAGACAGTAGTGTCCGTCAAACCGGTACTCGCAAATGCCCAGCTTGTGCCGCTATTGGTGGACACACAGACACCATAGATCCCGGCAAAGATATTCGTACCGGAGACGGCAAAACAAAGGACAGGAGAGTTCCCCCAGGCTGCAGTCCAGCTCATGCCGCTATTGGTGGAGAGAGAGATGCCACCACCCCCGCGACTACCTATGGTCCCCTTAAGGAGAATTACGCCACTTACGGCAAGGCATCGGACGCTATAGCCCAGCACAGTACCTAGTGAAGTCCAGCTTGTGCCGCTATCAGTGGAACGATAGACTCCGCCACCAGTCCCGGCAAAGAGATTCGGGCCGTTTATGGCAAAAGCACTTACTTCCTGATCCCCCAGGCCGGCGTTGGCCGCGGTCCAGCTTGTGCCGTTGTTGGTCGAGAGAAAGACGCCGCCATTTGTCCCGGCAAAGAGAGTCGTGCCGCTCACGGCAATACTCAAGACAGAGCTGTCCGTGAACCCTGCGTTGACCCTGGTCCAACTTTCGCCGCTGTTTGTGGAAAGAAATACACCCTGGCCAGCTGTTCCCGCGAAGAGGTTCGTGCCCGAAAGGGCGAAGGAGGTAACACTCCCACCGTATCCATTAAGGTCGGTCCAGCCGGGGTTGACCAATGTCCAGTTCGTTCCGTTGTTGCTGGAACGAAAGACGAATCCGGAAAAGGTACCGGCAAACAGATTCGCCCCGGAGACGGTAAGAGAAATCACACGGGGAACCGTTAAACCTGTACTGACCGCAGTCCACGCTGTGCCGCTATCCGTCGACACAAAAACACCTGCGCCATAGGTCCCGGCAAAGATATTCGAGCCGGTGACGGCGAAACAAAACACAGGGGTGCTCTTCAACACTTCCGTCCAGCTTAGCCCGTTGTTCGTGGAACGAAACATCCCGGCAATAGTACCCGCAAAGAGGTTCGGCCCGCTCACAGCAAGAGCAGCGACAACAGTATCAGTCAAGCCAGTATTGACCGAAGTCCAGCTCGTGCCGTTATTGGTTGAAAGAGAGACCCCCTCTGGACCCCCGGCATACAGATTCGTTCCGCTAACGGCAAGACAATTGAGACGGGTAAGCTTCAAGCCCTCATTGACAGCATTCCAGCTTGTGCCGCTATCACTGGAAAGAAAGACGCAGCCGTCTTCAGTCCCGGCAAAGAGATTCGTGCCCGAGACGGCAAGGGCATGGACATAAGTGCTCGTCACGCCGGCGCTTGCCGCAGTCCAGCTTGTGCCGCTATCGGTGGAACGATACACGCCGACAGGAGTCCCGGCAAAGAGATTCCTGCCGGAGACGGCAAAAGCACTTACTTCCTGATCCCCCAGGCCGGCGTTGGCCGCAGTCCAGCTTGTGCCGCTATCGGTGGAACGATACACGCCGACAGGAGTCCCGGCAAGGAGATTCGTGCCGGAAATGGCAAGAGTTACGATATCATTATAGGTCGTCGGTAACCCCATATTGACCGCGGTCCAGCTTGTGCCACTATTGGTGGAAAGAAAAACACCATCGCTATACGTTCCGGCAAAGAGATTCGTACCGGAGACGGCAAGACACGCGATTTCACCTCCGTAGGGTCCATTGGTTTGAACCCATTGAGCACTCGCGCAAGGGGAAAGCAGAATGAATGTAATTGCGAGACAGATTGATTGGATTCTCATTTTCTCTTCCTTTCAACGGGAACGCCGCAAGAATATCTACGGCTCGAGTAGGACTCCGTGGGTCGTCGGGTGGGACGGAACACTCGGCGGCTCGCTGACTCCTACTTCGAGCCATTGAGCTCTTATGTCAATACAGAATTAGCATACTGCGAGGCTTGCAGCCAAGAGGGTCGTCGGGGTGGGCTCTGAAGCGGGAGTACAAACAAGGGTCCAGAGAGGCGGCTCGATGGCTGAAGAGACCATCGTGCGCATCTTTAAATGAAATAAGCCTCTTCCTTTAGCGAAAGTCAAATGCACACGGAATACCAAGGACATCCGACGTGGTCTACAAGGGATGTTCCTATGAAGACCCAGTCAAGTGTATATCCTCAACCCCCGCCGCCCCCTCCTGGGACAATGGACGCGGGTGCGAGGTGAGATGAATTCCCTTCAGTCGACCACCCTGGACCCGTGAAAGCATGGGCCACACCCCGGCAAGTCCGCCGGCATAAGAGCGGAAATGGATCATCGGATGATACTCCCTTCGGCACAAACACTCCTTATATTGTTCCTGATCAGTCGAAGAGAAGGAGTGGACATTTATGGATATGAGCATCAAATCCTTTAAGCGCGCCACTGTGGCGGAAGTCCTAAGTCACGCGATTACGTGGTCATTCTAGCCAAAACGATAGATATTCACGGAGTCAGGAGACGAATGGGGCATTATCTCTCAAACGGTTTATACTCGGGGCATGCATATTGATGAATAAGGCAGCAGTTAGTCGAACCGGGATCTAACGGCGGGCAGGAGATTCACTCGAGCCAGCATTCATCATGTGAAATAGGGAACAGGTCTTTGACAGAAGCCCCTTTCTCCTGAATAGCGGAGCGAGAGGCTAATGCTATTTGAGATCAGCCCCACTTGAATCATTGTTCGTGATTCTTCAACTTCTCAAGGAACTCCGATGTCCTACAACGAGTCCATCAAAGTAGCCTGTCCCAAATGCAAGTTAGAGCAGGCGATGACTATTTGGAACAGCATCAATGTAAGTCTGGATCCTGAATTGCGCACACATCTCATGGAAAGTACGATCAACTCATTTACCTGCTCCGAGTGTGGGGGGTCTTGTCAGCTCGATACAGATTTGCTTTATCACGACATGGAGTGTCAGTTCGCGGTCCAGTATTATCCTGCACAACTCTTAGAAGACAAGGACTTCTTCACTCAGTTCAATGCCGATAGTATCTCCAAGAATGATGACCTTTCAATAACATCCACCACAAAGGCTCCGAGATATCTATACTTCCCGCACATCGTGTTCGACCTGGAGGAAATGAAGCGGTACATCGTGTTCAGGGAGAAGCTGTTTGCAGTGAACGCTGGGAGGAGTGGGGAGGATTAGATATGGCCGGACAACAATAAGCGACTTGGTTCCTGTTAAGCGAAGAAAATTGGATCCTCTCTAAATCGTTTATGGACGACTATCCGATTACCCAATATGAAACCCTGCCGCTCGAACCGCGATTAAGCTCTCAACGAAGGCTGGACCGTGATAAAGGCGATTTTACAGACAGGATCGAACTCAATATCACTGCCCGCAGCAGGAGGTGAGGGAACTCGGGAGAGTCTAGGGCCACGATATTCCCCGGCGAGGGCCACGAGTGTTCTTCTCCGGTTGCAATGCTTATCCTGCGTTGAGGGCCGCTCATTGCTAGGATTAGGGAGCTTCGTGGTCTTTGTTCAGGATTTCCTCTCAATACCAATGTGCAACACCCCGCCAAACGGATCTGGACAATTACGGGCCAATATGCTGTACGTGATCTCGAACGAACCTGCAGAATCAAAGTCTGGAAAGATCACCCAAAGCGGATCAAGCAGGATCTCCCTTGATGGCTTGATCTTTCTCACCTCCAGTCGTACGTGATATCGTTCCACTTTCGTGATCGTAGGTGTCGACACATTCGGTTCAGTCGGCACAATATTCCTGCCCCTGTAATTGCCAGCCAAGCGAAGCCTACTGCTCGGGGGATCAGTTTCCCATTCCTCCTCGGTAGAATTCCGTGGGAGCTTCGGTGGGTCTGGTATCTTGTAGGGTTGCGGCTTCTTCTCCGTCAGAACGAATCTGTCGGGGAAATGCATGAGTATTACGGGGTATTCTGCTGGAACGCATCCTGAGTTCACCAGTGCGAAATCGAGCCTGATGGTCCGCGCCAGCCTTTCCTGATATTTGTCATCTCCCTCGAGATATTGTGGGTACCCCCGCAGGTATTTCGGGATTGCCTCCTCATACTGTGTGATCCTCTCGGGCGAGATTGAAAATCGTTCTACGATCTCACGGGACCAATGTCCCTTAAGACCCTCAGTATCAGCTACCGGAATTTTCTGCAGTAGCCGAGCTTCCACTTCTTTGACGATCGCAGACAACTCCTCCTCAGTCGGTTTCGCCGGCGGCCTTTTTAGCTGAATCTTCAGTTGATCGGGATTGGGCTGGTTCCCCGCGAATGCGACGGATAGCTTTGGAACTTGTCGTCGAAAGGGTGTCACTGTCTGTCGTCTGAATGTTTCGGAGACTTCTCGGTCTGATAAATGTAGGCGGGTGCTCGGTTAGACGCAAACGCGCACTTGGCCTACATACAGCAAAGTCCTCTTAAAGCAAGTTCCTTAGTTCGGCCGAGAGCTTACCTGGATTGCCGTAATTATCTCCTCCAGGTGGTCTGCAAACTCTTCACGACCTAACTTTGGGAGCGTGGCTACTCGCCTAAGGAGTTCCCGAATACTCTGATCCCAGTCAAGGAACGCGTCTGGGATATTGATTGCGTGGTGCAACTCAAACAGTATAATAGCGAGACTAAATTCAGGATCACCCAAGGAATCACAAAAGAGGTCCTTTATTGGTACGTCGATATCAATTTCCGTAGCGCCGTCATCTTCTTGGCGAAGGAAATACAGAAACGAGAAGAGGAGGTGATTATCGGTCAGTGTGGCATCCAATATGGCTTGAAATGCATGATACATTATTGCCTCTCGTTTCGTGGTCCCTGATTTGAATGAACGATCTACGATGTTCAATATGGGAAATTCGAAAGCCCATGCAGGATCATCCGGTGATACAAATGAGGGAAGTAATGGGATCCTCTTCTGACGTCACAACATTTGAGCATTTACCTTGTCTTGGCATTATTACACAGATAGTGTGTATTCCGATTAATCCGACCAGGTGTTCCTGAGTAATTCGACCAGGTCATCGGAGCGAAGCGACGATGGTGTGGTTAAGATAGCAAGTGGTCGGATTATTTCAAGTTCAGCGACTTTGCC
>Ga0182011_10000244_pt1 | contig 46106 bp, 42 predicted proteins | sample 711E1DmetaG_FD_120481 | JGI IMG/M metagenome (GOLD analysis project Ga0182011, IMG submission 120481) | Permafrost microbial communities from Stordalen Mire, Sweden - 711E1D metaG | ecosystem: Environmental > Terrestrial > Soil > Wetlands > Permafrost | place: Sweden: Stordalen | collected...
AAGCGGACCCGGCAGGCCATGTTTGATATCACAAAAGCGGCAGGTACGGGTACAGACATTACCGAGCATCAAAAAAGTAGCCGTGCCGCTATTCCAGCACTCGCCCATATTCGGGCAGGCGGCTTCTTCACACACAGTATGCAGGTCTTTACTGCGCATCAGGGTTTGTAAATGGGTGTAAGAATCACCAGTAAGGGTCGTTACTTTGATCCACTCCGGGCGACGAACAGGTCGGGGAGCAAGAGCATCGCCATCGAGGCGATCTCGGGTAGGGGTTTGAATTGTCATAAAATCTCCTGGAGTGCTTTCCGCTCCTGGCAGGAATTATAACTGAGCTCGAAAGAGAAAGCGAATTTAATTAGTGGAAATTTTATATCCCAGTCGGCCAATATTGTTGATGAAATCAGGCTCTGTGTTGCCCTCGAGAAATTGCTGGCGGAGGAGGTAAACAAGATATTTAAGGCGATTACGAATGGCAACCGAATCTTCCCCCCAGATGGATTTGGTCAATTCCTCATAGGTAACCAATTTAGGCGCATTCTGAATCAGAATATTGAGGACATCAAACATTTTTCCGGTGAGCTGAAAACATTTCCCCTGATAGAAAGCCTCATGGGTATCCAAGTCCAAAACCAGGCCGATGCTTTCGATACCGATACGAGAAATCTTGGAATTGGCGGTGCAGCGACGTAACACCGATTCGACACGGGCGATGATCTCGATCTGATCAAAGGGTTTAGTGATATAGTCGTCAGCACCCAACTCAAGGGCACGAACAATGCTCTCGGTCTGGTTGAGTACCGAGAGGATGATAATGGGTACATCCGAGATTTCGTGCAACTTTTGAATGGTTTGCCAGCCGTCCATTTGCGGCATCATCATATCGGTAATCACAAGAGCAGGTTGGACGAGCTTGATCTTCTGGAGCGCTTCCAGTCCGTTCGATGCTCCGGTGACCTCGTACCCTTCACGTTCGAGGATTCCTTTTAACAATAAAATAGTATCCGGCTCATCATCAATTACGAGCAGTTTATTAAGCACTCTCTTACGAATATCTTTGACGTCGGCGATTTTGTTCAGGTACGGAACGGTCAATTCTTGAATAGCGACCTGAGTCATGCCATCCTCCTAAATAAAAAAAACCAGCCTAATATGGGCCGGTTTCGCTCTTCGCTCTCTGAACACCCTCTCCATTGCAAGGAGAAAGCGACCAATTCAGGTGATCAGGTCATCGCTTCCAGTAATATGATTGTATATTATAAACTAATAAAAAGAAATTGCCATTATTCTTTATTAACGACCAATTTATATCCCAAACGGTCAATATTTTGGATAATGTCGAAATCCTCATCAATCTCAAGGAATTCTTTGCGCAGCAGATAGACCAGATATTTGAGGCGGTTGCGCACCGATGTACTGTTTTCACCCCAAACGCTTTCGGTCAATTCCTGATAATTCACCACCTTGGGAGCATTTTTGGCGAGGATCGTCAGTACTTCGAACATCTTGCCGGTCAGTTGAATTTTCTTCTCCTTATAGGTAACCTCGTAAGTTTTCAAATCGACTGCGAGATCGACCCCAGGAAAAACCAAAGAGGAAACAGCGGTGGTTTTCTCGGCGCGGCGTAATACGCTATGGACTCGGGCGACCAATTCGTCGTTATTAAAAGGCTTGGTCAAATAATCATCCGTACCGGCACGCAACGCACGGACAATCTCTTCTTTTCGGTCCACGGCTGACAGGATGATCACCGGGATATTGCTCATTTTATGAATCTCTGCAAGTGTTTCCAAACCATCCATTTCGGGCATGAGCATGTCCAAAATGATTATCGAGGGATTCACATCGGCCAATTTATTGAGCGCTTCCCTGCCACTGGTCGCACCGGAAACGTTAAACCCGTTATTAATAAAAATATGTTTCAACAATGTAATGGTATCCGGCTCGTCATCAATGACCATAACGGTGTTACGCTCAACTTGCTTCAAGGAGTCGAGATCAACACCACTTCCTGAAAGCGTATTCGACTTTATCGTCAAATTTTGTTTCGCCATACCCTTTTTCTCCAAAGAAAATATTTCCAAATGGATAAGGTCGTATCATTTCCGCCTTAAGTTATATTATTGTAAACTTTGTGTCAATTTTGGAAAATTATCGCGTAAATGAATTATATCAATTCTTTTAGAGAAATCAAGCAAAAAGGTAAAGTCGCAAGGAGTGTTTGTGGATGAAAACGGACATGATATACTGCAAGTGTCATCCAAAAGGAGAGAGGAAATGCTCATTTTAGTTTCGACGCCCATCGGAAATTTAGGAGATATTTCGCAACGCGCGTTGGATACATTACAGAGTGCTGACCTGGTGGTGAGCGAAGATACGCGAAAGACGGGTTTCCTGCTCAACCATTTTGGCATCAAGAAACCACAACTCTCCTTTCGTGAAGATAATGAGCAACGCGTTTTAGCAAAATTGATGGATGAACTGGCAACGGGGAAAACAATCGCATTGGTCACCGATGCAGGCACGCCGGCAATTTCGGATCCGGGGTTCGTTTTAGTGCGAGCAGCGCTGGCCCAAGGAATTCCAATTAACGCGGTACCTGGGCCCACGGCTTTGATCATGGCGGTAGTCCTCTCTGGATTACCGGTGCACAGTTTCACCTTCCGCGGGTTTGGACCACGTAAATCAGGGGCGCGCAAACGGTGGCTAGCGGTGGACGCCAACTCCCCGCATACCCTGATCTTCTATGAAAGCCCCTATCGCCTGCAAGCCTTTCTGGAAGATGCGCTGGCGGTCTTCGGCGACCGACCGGCAGCCGTGGCCAATGACCTGACCAAGAAATTCGAGGCGGTCTTGCGAGGCACGCTCAGCGAGTTGATCGAGAGGCTTAAAAAAGAACCCCCGCGGGGCGAGTATACGGTGGTCATTGCCAGTGCGGGGGACGAAACTCGAATTAATCCAGTTGCTACTGTAACGGACGAAGATTAACGAGTGGGCAGGATATTGAAGCGCGTGTTGTAGTCGTAATAATCTTCATTTTCGGAATGTTTCAATTTAGCCACCACCCAGTAAGTAAAGGGAGTGAAAATTACTTCGATGCTAACCTTGAAGATGTAATTCGTCACCACCAATGTCCAGAACAAACTCCAGGGGAAAACAGAGAAAACACAAGCCACTGCAATAAAGATCATTGAATCGAGCGCTTCACCGACCAGGGTACTGCCGATGGTACGCGTCCAGAGCCATTTTCCGCGGGTAAGCACCTTCATCTTTGCTAAAACCACCGAGTTGGCAAACTCACCGGCCAGGTAAGCGGTAAGGCTGGCGATGACGATGCCGCCGGTACTCATGCCCCCCAGGACGTTATTGAAGGCAGCCTGCCCTGTCTGGGCCTGCCAGGTGGCTTCAGCAGGCATGATGCGTACGAGCCAGAGAACCACTGCACTGAGCACCAGACAAGCGAAGCCGGTCCAGATGACACGGCGGGAGCGCTTGAAGCCATAAACTTCGGTGAGAACATCGCCAAAGATATAGCTCACCGGAAAGAGGATGGTACCGCCGTCAAAGGCGAGGCGCAGACCAAAAATGGAAATGCCCCAATCAATGATCTTGGCTGAAGAAGCAATGTTCGAGATAATGAGAACGGTAACAAACAAAGCCATGACCAGATCGAAATAGTGGTAGACCCTGGGTTTTTCGTCCGGATTGGTAAAGGGGGAGAGGATTTCTTTTACATTCATAAAACCCATTATAATTGGATTGGAGTCATTATTACGAATCATTATGCAGCGATTTTTCCTTCCCGCCAGTAATATCCAGTCCGGTCGAGTCGTCTTCAGCGAGGCCATTTCACGGCAGATGGTGCAAGTGCTGCGCTTGAAGCCGGACGAACGAGTGACCGTACTGGATGGTTCAGGGAAGGAATATCTGGTGCGTCTGACCCACCTGTCGATGCAGTCCAGCGAGGGAGAGATCGAAAACTCACACAGCTCTGTGGGGGAGCCATGTACAGAGTTGACGCTTTACCTATGTTTGACACAGCGAGAAAAATTCGAATGGATGCTGCAGAAATGCACTGAGGTCGGCGCTAGCCGGTTCGTACCGGTGATATCCAGTCGCAGCCTGGTACAGGATACCAAAGACGTGGTAAGCAAGTATGAGCGCTGGCAGCGAATCTTGCAGGAAGCCGCCGAACAATCGTACCGGGGAAAAGTGCCCATGTTGGAATCTCCACTTCACCTGGACCAGGCATTGAAACAGGCAACCCAAACCGGGGCCTGCTGCCTGATCCCATGGGAAGAAGAAAAAACCCTTTCGCTGCAACAGGCACTACAAATGCGCCCGAGTAAGGAAGTGATCCTGTTGATCGGGCCAGAGGGCGGTTTCAGCCAGGAGGAAGTAGCGCTGGCACGAGCTGCGAACTTCCTTTCGGTGACCCTGGGCGAGCGTATCCTGCGAATGGAAACGGCAGCGGTGGTGGCCAGTGCGCTGGTGTTGTACGAACGGGGGGATATGAATTGCCGGTCAGATCAAGCGGCGGGGGAGTAAATTCTTCAGGCGGTCTCGCGATACTCTGGCGCGACCAATGACAAGACCGCGCGGGTTGGTCAGAACTAAAACCGACCCTTTGGGAAAATCAGTGACCGGAAAATCAAGCAGATCCTCGCCGCGCAACCAGGACTGTGATCGGGCATCGTCGAGAGCAAGCTTCTTCTGAGTGAAGGCATCACCAAAGCGTGAGACCCATTCGTGGGAGGGAATCCAGCCTTCGGGCGAGGATTCAGCCAGCGTCATGCCCGCGGATTCGAGGGGCAAGGTCGCAAATTGCTCCAAGACAGCCGCGGGGAAGACAAAGAGCTTTTCGAAACGTTTCACCAACCTCAAGTGATATTTCTGCAAAATGGCTTCCAGATCAAAGCCAAAATCAGCGATGAATGAGGCCAAAATATCCCGTTCTTCGGCGCGCATGCAGACGAGGAACCCGGTGCGATCGAGAGGGCGGGAAGGCGGAGTTTGGGTGGGAAGGTCGATAGAGCTTGTCTTTTCGAGCAAGCAGGCAAAAAAACCGGCCGTGCCCAGACGATGGGGCCACAGGCGAAGCGAGCGGGAAAGTTCAGCGGTATATTCGCGATCCCCGTTGCGTGTAAGTCCCGGGGCAGGTTGGGGCAGAGAGGGCTGCACATCCACCAGACGAACAGATGATCCCAGACGACGAAGGACTGCATCAACCACGCCTTCATCCTCGTCCGGTAGCAGGGTGCAGGTGGAGTAGACTACCTGACCGCCGACCTTGACGGCCTGCAGTGCACTGATGAGCAAGGATCCCTGGCGCCGGGAAAGCGAAGCGCTCTCTTTTTCGGTCACCGGCCGGCTGGAATGCGATTCAGCCGTACGCAGACCCTGCATACTGCAGGGTGCATCGATCAAGGCGCGATCAAAGACTTCGGGAAACCAAGCACCCAACTTTTCGCCGGGAAACTGGCTGATGGCTGTATTCACGGCACCCCATTTTTGCAGTACGATGCGGAGTGCCGGGATGCGTCCCTGGCTGGAATCATTGGCCAGGATGAACCCCTCGTCCAGCGTGCGACTGACCAGATGGGTGGTTTTGCCGCCGGGCGAGGCTGCCAGATCCAGAGTGAGCCCGGGGTTAACCGGATCGACGGAAAACAACTCAGCAGGCAGCATCGATGCGGCTTCCTGAATGTAATACTGGCCCAGGTGATGTTCAGCGGTCTGACTAACGGGTGTGCCCTGAGAATCATCGACGCGGAATCCCTGATCACAGAAGGGAATCGGATAAAGCTGCCAACCGTAACGTAGGCCCAACTCTTCAATGGCAGCGGCTTTGGCTTTCAGGGGATTATAGCGAATCGCGGGCAGCAGGGGTCGTTGAACTTCCGCTACGAGCAAAGCAAACTCTTCGGCAGAGAGCAGGGGTTGAAAAAACTGCAGGGATGCCTGAAGGGTTTCGGTTGGGGAAAGTTCAGCGCGCTTATTTTTATTCTTTCTTTTCATACACCCTTCTCTATGCAGAACACGATTTCATTTTTGAATTCGATTTCCTGCACATGCCAGGGCAGGCCAGCTATCGACTCCATGACGAGGCGGCGGTGCTGTTCGGTCTTGGGGTGACTACCGGTCAGATTACGAGTGGGCAGGGAAACCAGTAAATAGCGGGCATGAATCTGCTGCCAGAACTGGCGGTTGCAACCGTGACGGCGCTGCTCAAAGCGATGTGCCTCTTTGAAGAAGAAAGCCACGTCCGCATCGATGGCAGGAGGGTTCACCAAAATGTCCTGATGGATGGCCAAAGGAGCCATTTTATTCAATTCGAAAAAGTGATTGATGGCATCCAGGCGGGGTTGATGCAGGTCGTAGGCATAATAGTGGGTATCCGCTGGCAGCCCCATCCAGGGCAGGGCAAAGGGATTCAAACCGCAGGCGAGGTCGAGAAGCACGTGCGGTCGACCGGTAAATGCGAACAGGCGTGCGTAAAATTCAGGCAAAATGGGCAGGCGTTCGCGGGTGGAAGCGTGGGCGGCGAGAATCTTCCGGCAGGCAGCCTGTATTTGGGCCTCATCATGGGTCAGGAAAGCGACGTCCAGGTCGTGGCAGCAGGCAGGGTAATCGGGGTCGCCGAGGTAAGGAGCGACGAGGCGATGCAGCTTTTCACGCACGATATGATCCAGCTCACGCGGGTCTGCCGTTTGCTGGCCAGCCTGTTGGACCAGGTCGAATAAAGTCTCACGAGGCAGGCTAAGACTGCGGTACTTCCGTGAGGCCAACAAATCAGTGACCAGTTCCTCTGTGAAGGCGGGATCGGGGGAATTGCGAGGAGATTTGCTCATGTCATTTGCGAATCAAAAAAGCCAACTCGCCGGGAAAATCAAAACGGGTAATCTGCCAGGGTTTACCGGAGACGAGTTGAGCGAAATGGTCAGAATAATTGTGCACCATGCCCTTGGACCGCCCTCCTAGGCTGTGCGTTGGGAAGGTAACGAGAATATTCTCGGCCTGGAGACCTTCGAGCAGACGCAGGCCAGCCCCTTTATCGATCTGTTCCAGACAGGGGATGGTCTTGAGCAACAACGCCAATTGCACGGGCTGCGGCGGTATGGTTCGGGTCAGGTCACAGGTAAAGGCACTGCCATGCAGGTGAAAATGGGCAAAAAAGGTATCCAGAAAGGCCACCATGTCGGTATAGATATCGCAGGCGGAGTAGGAAAAATCAGAGGCGAAGGGCATCCAGGGCAGATTGAGCGGATTCAACCCGCAGGCCAAATCCAAGATCGAATGGATGGGACCAAGACCAGATAGGGTTTGCTTGAAAAAGGTCTCGTGGATGGCCAGACGTTCCTGAGAGGAAGCGTGCATTTGCATCCAGCGACACAAGCCTGCCCGGACAGATTCAGAAGCCAGTTCAGCGGGCAAAGCGGACAATTCATTTTGCCAGGCAGGGTACGGAATGGGTTTTTCCTGGTAGGATGAACCGACCTGATGGAGTTTATTGCGCGTAGATTTAACTGCTTCTTTCAGTGAGCCCCGTTTTTGCAGTTCTGTTGCGCCGAGACTGCGAATCAGTTGCAGATCGATAGCGGTATATTTTTCATTCTCGCGCACCTGTTCGACCAGTTCATCCAAAGTCACCGAATCGGCCTGCATCATTGCTCCCTGGCGCGGATGCGATCACAAAGCTGCACCATAAAACGCAAATTATGCAGAGTAGCCAGACGCAAAAAGAGGGCATCACCCATCTTAAAGAGATGATGCAGGTAACCGACTGAGTAATAGCGGCAACAGGGGCAATCACAAAATTCAGAAATGGGACCGCCATCATGGATGTGTTCTTCATCGTTGATATACAGATATTTCATCCAATCACCGGAAAGGGCAGCAGCCAGCGGGTTGGTAAAGGTAAACAAGCGACCGTGGCGGGCATCCCGGGTGGGCATGGCACAATCGAAAATGTCGTAACCAAGGTCATAACAAGCCAGCACGTTTTCGGGGTGACCAATGCCAAGGGCGTGCATCGGGAACTCTTCGGGGATGATCTCGCGGGTATAACCGATGATCTCAGCCAATAAAGAGCCGTTCTTATCCAACGGCCAGCCGCCAAAACCATAGCCATCGAAACCAATCTCCAGGAGAGCCTCGGCACAACGCAGGCGCAGGTCTTTATATCCGCCGCCCTGCACGACTGCGTACAGCCTGGGACGGGTGGCTTCGGTCATCTTCTTGCCTTCTACGAGGCGGGTGAATTCTTTTTTGCACAATTTGGCCCACTTGATGGTGCGTGCAACGGAGATTTCTTGCTCCGCATAAGCTTCATCCACGTGGGTACAATCATCCAGACAGATCATCACATCGCTGCCAAAACTCATCTGCAGTTGAATGGATTTTTCTGGTGTGAGCTGATATTTGCGGTCACTGCCTTCGGGTTGAAAGGTAATGCCTTTTTCGTGCAGGGTGCCAAATTTGGGGTTTTGGCGGATCAGCGAGTAGGCCTGAAAGCCGCCCGAATCGGTAACGATGGACCTTCGCCAGCCGGTCATCTTGTGCAAACCGCCGAGGGATTGGATAGTGGAGGAACCGGGTTTGAGCATAAGATGAAAGGTATTCATCACCAGAGCATCAATGCCCACAGCTTCCAGATCCTGGGCATCCACGGAACGGACGACACCATAGGTGGCATCCGGCAGATAGACGGGGGAGGGGATGGGGCCCTGCGCCAAAGAAAGGATGCGAGGTGTCATTCAGGCATCAACCTCAGCGCCGACCAATCGCCATCCAAAGAGATCATAAAAACTCCGCGAAGGTGAATCAAAGACACATAGGTGACAATCAAGTCACGATTCAGGTCGGATTTAATCGCCCCAGAGCGTTTTGGATAACAGACCCAAAAGACCGTACCCTCTTTGAGGAGCTTCCGGGCATCCGGCAGGGAGGCCTGCAGTTCAGCAAATGAACGAACAAAGAACAGGATGACATCGGCGGGTTCAGAACCCTCGACTACTTTAGCAAAATCCGGCAGTGGCCCCATTTTTTCGATAAAACCGGCAGGCGCATTCAAGAACAACAAATTGCGACCCGGTTTGAGGAATAGTTTTTCGGCGAGGGTTTTCTCAGACATTTTTCTCCAGTTAATTTACCACTTCTTTATTATAAGGGATGAAGAGGAGGTTCAACGGGCGAAAACAGTTTCTCCATCATTGGATTATTTAAGCGGGTGTGCCTCGATTTTGGTTTAATCCCAGAGCCAGATAAAAATGAAGCCATTAATTCGGTATAATCTTTATGCTGTGTCAAATATGTAAATATAGAAATAGGTTTGACACAGCACTAGCTACATATTTTGTACCGCTAACCGGTATTGTAAGGACTTAACTTGTTTTTTCAAATCGAAGACGTCACTTATCGACATCCCGGACTCCCGAAGGAATCTCCCCCGGCGTTAAAGAACATTTCACTAAGTATTACGGCCGGCGAATGGGTCGCCCTGATTGGCGCCAACGGCTCAGGCAAAACCACGCTGGCGCGCCATCTCAACGCATTATTGCAACCTACCAGTGGAAGGGTACTGGTGGATGGGGTGGATACGCGAGTGGAAAGCAATCTGGCGGGGATCCGCTCTCGAGTGGGAATGGTGTTCCAATCGCCTGAGGACCAAATCGTAGGTTCGTTAGTAAGCGAAGATACCGCGTTTGGTCCTGAAAACCTGGCAGTACCAACGGGTGAAATACTGACGAGAATCCGAAGCGCCCTCGAAGCGGTGGGAATGTGGGAGCAACGTTCCCGTCCGCCACACTTACTCTCGGCGGGACAGCTCCAGCGGGTGGCACTGGCAGGGGTACTGGCAATGCAGCCTGACTGCATCCTCTTCGATGAGACCACTGCGATGCTGGATCCGACCGGCAAGCACGATGTGCTGGCGCAGATGCAGCATTTGCACGAGCAGGGAATCACCCTCATCATGATCACGCATTCCATGGATGAAGCGGAGTTGGCAGATCGGGTGATATTACTCGAAAAAGGCAGCCTGGCTTACGATGGCGACAACCATGCGCTTTTCATGGATGAAAGTTTGTTGCGGCGTTGCCATCTCGAACAACCTTCCAGCTGTCGAATGCGCAGGCTGATCCAAAAGAGTTTTCCGGAGTTGTATAGCTCAGAGTTGAGCACAGCAGATTTCTTTCAGGCTATTCCAGATTGGGCGGGAGATAAAAAGAAGTTCCCGGAGCCAAAAAGGATCGATGTAAAAAATATGATCCCATTCATCGAAGTGGATGGCCTGCGACACACTTATTTGCAAGGCACACCGATGGCACAACCCTCCCTGGATGGAGTGAGCCTGCAAACTTATGAAAATGTTACGCATGGGCTGGTTGGCGCTACAGGGTCGGGCAAATCGACGCTGTTGCAGCATTTAAACGGATTGTATCTGCCCCAGGCAGGAAAAGTGCGAGTGGGCCCATACGATCTCTCGGATGCGAAAGTCGATGTACACGACTTGCGACGGTTCGCCGGATTGGTCTTTCAAAACCCAGAATTGTATTTTTTCGAACAATACGTGGGAGATGAAATCGCCTACGGAGCGAAGCTCTATTTTGGCCGGGAGGGTTTACGGGAACGGGTACGCCAGGCAATGGAAACAGTGGGCCTGAATTTCGATGCCTTTAAAGACCGCTTGACGGAAACCCTGAGCGGGGGTGAAAAACGCAAGGTAGCGTTGGCGTCCATGCTGGTGGTGGACCCACAGTTGCTGATATTGGACGAACCCAGCGCCGGACTCGATCCGTTCTCGCGGCAAGGCTTATTCCAAACGCTGCTAGCTCTGCAAGCACAGGGGCGCAGCATCGTGCTCTCCTCGCATAACATGGAGGACATCGTTACCCTGGCACAAGAAATGACAGTCATGAAGGACGGAAAGACCCTGGCGACTGGCGCTGTGGGAGAGATCTTCAACGATCCGGAGTTGGTCAACCAGGCGAGCCTGGTGGTCCCGCCGGCGGCAGCCTTAGCAAGAGCACTACGGGTGAAAGGGTGGCCGATCCCGATGAATGCAGTTACCTTTCACGAAGTCGGGAATTGCCTCGACTCGCTTAAAGTGGAGACAGGAAAATGAACCAGTTCGAATTTCTCCCCCTTATCACGATCGGGCAATACTTCCCGACCGGTTCGTTTTTTCATCACCGGGATGCGCGAGCCAGATTATTGTTTTTCGGCGGGTTCGTCCTGGCACTTACGTTTTCTCCTTCTATCATAGGATTGACCATTGGATTGAGTCTGGTCCTGCTGGGAATCTTGATCTCAAAAGTACCCATCGGATATGCATTAAAAGGATTGCTGGTTCCCTTACCATTTTTGATCTTCATCGCATTATTGCAGATTCTCTTTTTCTCATCGACAGTTAATACCACCATCTATTTCCAATGGTGGATCGTGCACATCACCACGTCCGGCTTATGGGCAGCATTACTCTTAATGGCACGGTTCGTAGCTTTAATTCTGGTATTAAGCCTGATGTCTTTTTGCCTGTCGACCTCGGAGACAATCACCAGTTTGAGCGATCTGCTCAGTCCGCTCAGCAAGATCGGCATTCATAGCATGGATTTTGTGATGATCTTTCAAGTAGCCATGCGCTTTTTACCTCTGCTGGCACAATCCGCGGAACGAATCGCAAAGGCACAGGCTTCGCGGGGGGCAGAGTGGGGGGCGGGCCGGGGAAACCTGTTGGTACAGGTGAGACGGATCATTCCTTTGATCGTGCCGTTGTTTTTAATCAGCCTCAGAAGGGCCGAGACGATGGCCCTCGCCATGGATGCCCGCGCCTATGGGCTGAAAAATCAGCGCAGTAGTTTGTACGATCTGACGTTCGGTTGGCGAGATGGCGTTTTTCTGGCGGTTGGAGTTGGGTTGATGGCAACCATATTACTGGCATAGCACTTTTTGATAAATAATATTGAAACGGACTTCCCTGTTTGAAGGAAGTCCGTTTTATGACGAGAATATGAATTAGAGGTCTGCTCCACGCCTTTTGCCCACCTGGATACGCAACGTGATTCCGACGATGATCAATGTGAGAGCTGCGGAGACCGCCGCTTCGGGAAGGCCGTTGGTCAAGGCGATTCCGCCCAGGACCAGCCAGGAGTAAATTCCATAAAGGCCAAACATACCCAGAACGAGCACGGTGTTCGTCAAACTGCCAGCCACACCGGCTAAGATCAGGCCCACAATAGGAATCTTCTTGAGGCCCGTCCAGACCAACCAGGACACCGGTCCAATAAACAAACGCGGCAAAACCGAGATCAGCGGGTTGGTAAAAACGACGTCTCCCGGCCCAGATGGGGCAATGGCGGCCTCTAAAAGACTAAAGAGGCCAAATATCAACCCAATCCCTGCGCCTACAATGGGCCCTTCCAGGATGGCACCGATGATCACGGGTACGGCCATGATAGTGACCGAGACCCCGCTGAACCAGGGGATGAATCCCCAGTGAGTCAGACCTAAAAGGACAGAAACTGCACCCAATGCTCCGGTGATGACAATTTTACGGGTTCGATCTTGGGCCATATTTATTTCCTCCACGAAGAGTTGCCAACCGGTAAATCAACTGATTTGACACCAGTTGAAACAATCTGCCATGTATTTTAACATAATCGAGGGGCAATGCCTGAATCGACTGCGATCAGCTTTCCGGGATCGGTCTTGCCGGGGACAAAGAGAATTTCACTTCGGTGCCTTTGCCGACTTCACTTGTAATGAGGATCTCCCCACCATGAGCTTCGACCAACCCCTTGGCAATGGATAGGCCCAGACCACTACCGCGGTAATCGGGGGTGGAGCGGTCGCTGACCTTGTAGAAACGGTCGAAAATCTTACTCAAGTGTTCAGCCGGTATACCAGAACCACTATCACTCACCGTGATCCAAACTTTGTTCAATTTTGTCTCCGCGTTTAGTTTTACCCAACCCTGAGGATGATTGTTACGAACAGCATTATCGATAAGGATCAACAAGATTTGTTTCAACCGAACCGGATCTGCAAAAACAGAGAGGGCACGGGAATCCTGGGCAATGCTGATTTGCTTTTCGGTGAGAACACGTTCATTCTGGCGCACGATTTCTTCAAACAAATCAGTCAAGGCAATATTTTGAAATTCAAGGGGGAGTTTGTGAGCATCGAGACGGGAAAGCAACAATAAGTTCTCGATCAACCTGGTCATGTAATTTGCATCGACCAAAACGTCATCCAGCAATTGACGCAGCTGCGGAGATTCGGTTTGGCGTTGAGCCACCTCGACCCCGGCGTGAATCAACGTCAAAGGTGCGCGTAATTCGTGGCTGGCATTGGCAACAAAAGTCTGCTGGCGTTCCCAGGCCAATTGCGTCGGTTTGATCGACCTGCCAGCCAACAGCCAGGACATCACCCCCAAGAAGAGGAGGCAAACGCCAGCGATGATCAAAATACCCCGAATCAACTCATCGAGCAAATTCTGTTGATCCTTGAGGGAACGTCCCACCTGAATGATGCCGATTTGATTCGAAATGGGCACACGATAGGTCAACAACCTGACCGGTGTCCCGTCGCTCAATGTGATCGTCCGATAATCATAGCCATTGACAATCGCTGAGGCCATGGCATCTTTATTTGCCGGTAACCAGGTATTGGTGACGACCGTCCCGGTGATGGGTGTGCCTTCAATCGTGAGGGGCAGAGCAACGATGTCAGCGATTTCGCTGATCTCGATCTGATCGACTGAAATACTCCCATTGGCATCCGAGGGTGAACTGCCGGTGCCGGGTGTACTCTGTTCGTTTGGTTCAGTGGTTTCCCTCGGGTCGATCAATAAATGTGGGTCTTGATCCTGGCTGACGAGGTTGGCCTGGATCAAAGAATTGTAGAGGTCAACCGGCATAGGGAGCTGAAAGGTGGCAAATTCCAACCCCATCTTCAAGCGAAGGGCGGCATCGTTATTGACGCGAAAATAATAATTGACAAGCGAATACGTTCCAGCGCTGATACCCAGAGCCAGGATTATCCCGACGGCAAGGTAGAGCAGCACCAGTTGAGTGCGCAGGCGATTAAGCAATGGTTTCATTCAGGCGGTAACCAAATCCCCTTACGGTTTCGATCGGATTCTCCTTGGAATCCAGACGAATTTTCTGGCGGAGGTAGGAAATATAAACATCCACCATTTCGGGTTGAACATTGCTTTCATACGACCAGACATAATCGAGGATCTCCTGGCGTGAAAGCACCTGTCCGGGGTGGCGCATGAAAAACTCAAGCAAATCCCACTCCTTCTTGGTCAATTCTACTGTTTTCTCGCCACGCCGCAAAGTGTGGGCCTTCATGTCCATCACCAGTTTGCCGAGGCGGATCTCCCAGGAGTCGTTACCATTCGTAGTCATGCGCCGGCTCAAGGAGTGGATGCGGGCAATCAGTTCATCAAAGGCAAACGGTTTGGTGAGGTAATCATCGGCACCGCTTTCGAGCCCGGTGACACGGTCTTCAATTTGACCGCGAGCGGTAAGCATCAACAATCCAGTCGGGAGACGCGCTGCCCTGACCCTGCGGCAGATGGAGGGGCCATCGTTCCCCGGCAGCATCCAATCAATAATCGCCACATCATAAACACCGCGAAGCGCCAATTCCAGGCCAGTATCACCATCATTGGCAACATCAACGCTGAAACTCTCCTGTTCCAGAACACTACGTACCAATGCACTCAGACGCTTGTCATCTTCGATTAATAATATGCGCATAATCCCTGTCCAATTCGAGGTCTCAAATTCATTCACCTGATGTAATTTTATCGCTTGAATATTGGAAAAAGATTGGAAAATTCAGAGCAATTTCCAATCAAAAATTAAGACTAATCGGGTAAAGTTAGGAACATAGAAATAACATCCTCAGGAAAAGAATATGAAACCAAAAGTAACTTTAATTATTTCAGCATTTCTCACCGCGGCTATTTTGACTGTAGCGGGGGGAATCATCACCCAAACCGGGAATGCAAAAATGGCTATCGCCGCGGCTGCAACCCAAACGAACCTGTCGCAGGCAACGCAAGATGCGGAATATCAAGCCCTGATCAATCAGGCAAACCAGACGATCAACCAGGCAAATGCTGAAATCACCGGCCTGCAAAACCAATTACAACAACAAACGAGTACTCCCATGGCGGCCAATTATGCCATTTTACCCGACCAAGCCGCAACAATAGCCAGTAATGCGACCGGGCAGGTAGCGCAAAACACTCCAGGACTTGTAAATTATAACGGAACGACGGCTTATGAAGTCCAATTTCAGAATGGAAATGTCTATGTCGACGCAAATTCAGGCACAGTCCTCTACAACGGAGTGAGTGTTGCGCAGGTAATCACGGCTCAACAGGCCGCTCAAATTGCGATCAATTACAGCGGCAACACTTCAGTCATGGGAGTTGCTACAGGGCTTTACAACAATCAATCGGCTTTCCAGATCACATTTCAAAATGGCGAAGTCATTTATGTGGATGGCACCGGGAATGTGCTCGCCGTACAACTTCCTCCAAGCCAACAAAACGCTCCCAGTTCTGGTCAGGATGATTAAATTAATCAATCAGGAAAATGAAAATGAGTCAAAATATTACACTACACAAGAAGAAAGAGTTCATCTCGAAACCATTAAAATTTGTCATTGCAGCCGCTTCTGTAGCCGGAACGTTGGGATTATGGGGTATCTTCAGCAAAGTGGACGTTCAGGCCACGACTGTGCAGGGGAGCAATGCTTCATTCCCCACATTGGCGACACTGGTCAGTGTTAATGCCAATTCTTCAACCAGCAACACTGCTGCGAATGACTCAGTCAGTTCTTTACCGGTGGTGACACAACCCCCCACCGTCAGTTCGTATTCAGCTCCGGTCGTTACCTATAATCAGCCGTCTCCAATCACCAGTACCAGGTCATCACGCCCATGATCAATACTTATCAGTTTCGAGCCATGGGGTCGCAAATTCTCATTGCCATGGACACTGAATCTGCCATACTCAACGAGGCAGGACTGGAAGCGGCAACCTGGTTCCAAGAATGGGAGCAGTGTTTTAGCAGGTTCAGGGTAACCTCGGAATTAAGCGAATTAAATCAGCACAGCGGCCAATTTTGGCAGGTTAGCCAAAACTTTTGGAGAGTGCTCAACCTGGCACTCGAGGTGGAGAAAAAAACTGATGGATTGGTTACACCCAAGGTGCTAAATGCCCTGGAAGAAGCCGGATACACGACCTCTTTTGAAGAAATTGCGCAAAACATGGATTTCTATTTGAACCATTCGAAAGCTTCGACCAATGTTTTAGGAGACATCGAGATGGACGAGAAAAATCATGCGGTTCGACTGCCTTCAGGGATGCGTCTTGACCTGGGAGGATTCGCCAAGGGATGGGCAGCGCAACAGGCTATGATCCGCCTGCGCGATGCTGCTCCAATCCTGGTGGATGCAGGTGGAGACATCGCTATCAGTGGTCCCATGAAGGACGGCAGTCCCTGGGCAGTTGGTGTGGTCGATCCAATCCATGAAGGACAATCGTTAGGATTGCTCATGTTGGGTGGAGTGGGTGTTGCAACCTCCGGCAGAGACTACCGGCGCTGGAAAAATGCAGATCATTGGCAGCATCATATCATCGACCCACGCACTGACGCCCCGGCAGAAACTGACATCTTGAGCGCTACTGTGATCGGTGAAAATGTGATGGAAGCTGAAGCCTGGGCGAAGACTGCCTTGATACTGGGCAGTCAGACTGCTTCACAAAAGTTGGATAAAGAGAATAAACTGGGCTATTTCCTGGTTCGTGAAGATGGAACGACAGTCGAAACGCCCCAGTTTACTCAATACAGATGGAATGAAAAATGGCAGATCCTTCAAAACAATCTTTTAGCATAAACGATGCTGAGACGGAAGTCAGCCCGATCGCTTTCTTTTTGATCATACTCGCCGTAATCTGGGGAGTCGTGGTAGGGTTGATGATCATTCCCAACCTGATCCCCGGATATGCACAATCGTTGGTCAGTCAAAAACCGAAGGTATTCTGGTATCTTTCCAGGGGCAGCGCCATCATGTCTTATCTCTTGCTATGGTTTTCGATGGTGCTGGGGGTGGGAGTCACCAATAAATTGGCGGCACGCTGGCCAGGGCTGGCAAAGACCAATGAATTGCACCAGTATGTCAGCATTCTGGGAATCGCGCTGGGACTTTTTCATGGGCTGATCCTGCTCGGCGATCAATTCATGAATTTTTCGTTGTGGCAGATCATCGTACCATTCTCGACCACAAATTACCGACCATTGGCTGTGGGGTTGGGACAGTTAGCCTTTTATGCCTGGGCGATCATCCTGATCAGCTTTTATGTGCGCCGCAAAATTGGTACCAAAGTGTGGCGGGGAATCCATTATGCCAGTTACTTTACCTACCTGGCAGTTTTGGTCCATGCGGTTTTGGGCGGTACAGATGCCGGTACGCTGTGGCTCACCTGGGTTTACTGGATCACGGGTGGGGTGCTGTTGTTCCTGACAATCTACCGAGTCTTGAGCGAAGTGGAAAATGCTCGTGAAAAAAAGGCGCTGCTTTTACAACGCAACCAACCGTCATCACCTAATTAATTTTTTTGCATCACTCTCCTTCTACAAGATTGCCCGGGAAAATTCCCGAGCATTTTTTGTTAAACGGTATTTGCTTTATAATCGAATAAATCTACATTACTCAAGGAGAATGCATGAGCGACCAAAAACCTCCGCGTTGGGATTTAAGTAACGTGTACCCCTCTTTGTCTTCAAAAAAATACACCGACGACATTGCCAGATTGCAAAAATTAATCGGAGAACAAAATGCATTTATCAATGGGCCATTGCAAAAATTAGATGCCCATTCCGATTTGCAGGCACTGGCAAAAGCAGCCGGAGATTTGATCGAACGTTCAAACCAGATATTGTTGATCGGTAGCACCTTCCGGGCTTATATTGAGTCGTTTGTTTCGACCGATTCTTATAATAAAGAAGCCATGGCGAAGCAATCCGAGTTTGACCGGATCAGCGTAAATATCGATAAGCTCGAAGTGCAAATACGGAATTGGATCGGAAAACTTGCAGACCTGTTACCAAAATTCATCAATCTGGACGCTCGGACAAAGGTTCATCCCTATTATTTATACGAATCAGCCAAAGCCAGTCATTACCAGATGTCAGAAAAAGAAGAAATGCTGGCAGCGGAGTTAAGTTTAAGCGGTTCGACTGCCTGGACGAAGCTCCAGGGTACGATCACTTCACAATACAGCGTTCCCTTCGAGCTGGATGGCAAAATTCAAAAGTTACCTTTGCCGGCATTGATCAACCTGCGATCGCATCCGGATGCGGATGTGCGCCGGCGCGGCTATGAGGCAGAAAATCAAGCCTGGAATACCCTCAAAGAACCGTTGGCGGCAGCTATGAACGGGATCAAAGGCGAAGTGAATACCCTCAATGCGCGCCGGGGGCGGGAGGATGCCATTCACGCATCCATCGACCAATCTCACATCGATCGCGAGACTTTAAATGCTATGCTTTCTGCAATGCGAGATTCCTTCCCGATGTTCCGGCGCTATTTCCGCTCCAAGGCCGAACGGCTGGGACATGAAAAGTTACCCTGGTGGAACCTCTTTGCCCCTGTGGGTGAATCAAACACGGTATATACATTTTCAGAGGCAAAAGAATTCGTGCTCGAACAATTCGGGGAATTCAGTCCCCGGTTGCGAGATTTTGCTGAACACGCATTTGCGAGTCACTGGATCGATGCGGAACAACGCGATGGTAAACGGGGTGGGGCATTCTGCATGGAAGTCCCCGGTGTAGGCGAATCACGCATTCTGAGTAATTTCGATGGTTCGCTCGACTCGGTGACCACGCTGGCCCACGAACTTGGACATGCTTTTCATAACGATTGTGCAGTGAAAGCACACAAGACAGAAATTCAAAAATTTACCCCCATGACCCTGGCTGAGACGGCCTCGATCATGAACGAAACTATCCTGAATCATGCCTCGCTCAAGAAAGCAAAGAATGATAGCGAGCGGTTAGCCATTCTCGAATCCAAATTAAATGGCGATTCGCAGGTCATCGTGGATATCTATTCACGATATTTATTTGAAAAAGAAGTCTTTGAACGCCGCGAGAAAGCCGAACTGAGCGCGGATGAATTATGCGAAATTATGGAAAAAGCGCAATTAGCAACTTATGGCGATGGTCTGGATAAACGGTATCTGCAAAAATGGATGTGGACGTGGAAGCCGCATTATTATTCCGCCGGAGTATCTTTCTATAATTATCCCTACGCTTTCGGACTTCTATTCGGCACCGGGTTGTACGCCATCTACCAGAAACGCGGGAATGATTTCGTGGAAGATTATGTGAGATTGCTGGCGAGTACGGGAGAAGCCTCCGCGGCTGACCTGGCTGCCCGCTTTGGCATCGACATTCGCCAAAAGAAATTCTGGGAAGACAGTCTAAAGATCATCGGTGCGCAGGTGGATGAGTACGTCAAGATCAAGTGAAACACGATTTTGTGCTCGTGACGTTTTTTAGAAAAGTAAACCCAAATTCTGGTTCCTCAAAAAAGGAACCGGAATTTATTATCTTCGTGGCCAGTTTTTTTTCTGTTACGAATTCGGGTTGAGCGCAGCTTGTGGTTGTATAATGTAGACCATGAATTTTAACAAAGGACGAGCTTCCATCATCCTACTTCGCGGCGGCGGCGATCTTGCCAGCGGAGTGGCCTTGCGGCTGCGCCGTGTGGGATTTCAAGTACTGGTGACCGAACTGGCCGCACCGTTAGTAGTCAGGCGAAAGGCTGCTTTTGCCCAGGCAGTGTTCAGTGGAAAATGCCAGGTGGAAGAAGTGGAAGGAACCTTGGTAAAATCGGCAGATGAGGCTGCAAAGGCAATGGCGATGGGTAAAGTGGCTGTAATGATCGATCCCATGGCTGAATCACGCCGAAGCTTCTCTCTATTCGGGCTGATCGATGGACGGATGACCAAGAAACCTCCAGAACTGGGGATGGATGCAGCGCCAATCGTGGTGGGTCTCGGTCCGGGTTTCCAAGCCGGGGTGGATTGCCACGCAATCGTGGAAACCAATCGCGGCCCGTTCCTGGGACGGGTTTACTGGCAAGGCAGCGCAGAAGCAGACAATGGTATCCCCGAAACCGTGAGGGGATTCACTGTCGAGCGGGTGCTGTATGCCCCGAAGAGCGGAAAATTGCAGGCCATTGCCTCTATCGGTGATATTTTAGAGCCGGAGGCGATGGTCGCTGAAATCGATGGAATACCAGTGAAAGCAAAATTTAAAGGTGTCTTGCGTGGACTGGTGCAGACAGGGCTGGAAGTAAAGAAGGGGATGAAAATCGGTGATCTGGACCCACGCTGCGACGAACGCCTGTGTACGTTGGTCTCGGATAAGGCCCTGGCGGTCGGCGGAGGAGTCCTGGAAGCGCTGCTTTCCAATCCAAACGGGAGGAAATAAGATGAATCTGGCCGAAGCTCTCAAGCCAACACTCCCGGCACGGATCGCCATTGTCGGCGGTGGTGGAAAAACCACGGCTTTGTTTCAACTGGCACACCAACTCCAGGGGCAGAGCTGGGTAAGCACTACCACCCATCTTGGCACCGATCAATTGGGTTTTGCGGACAGGCATTTCATCGTTCAGAGGGTGGATGAAGAAAACATCGCCCATTGGCTAAGACAAAAAGTGACACTTCTCACCGGCGATTTTACCCCGGATGACCGGGTAGAAGGGCCGGAAGATGACCTATTGCAGCAGCTCTATCAAGTAGCGGGGGAGAAAAAGATCTCACTTTTGGTCGAGGCTGACGGTTCTCGTTCACGACCACTCAAGGCTCCCGGAGTCAATGAACCGCCTATTCCAGCCTGGGCAGAAATGGTGGTCGTCGTGGTCGGGTTATCGGTGCTAGGGCAATCCTTTAACGAGACAACGGTACACCGGGTAGAACCATTTTCGCAGATTACCGGGTTACAGATCGGGCAGCCTATTAAATTGGAGAGTATCGCCAAATTGTTGATCCATCCCCAGGGAGGGTTAAAATATTGTCCGGATCAGGCAGTGAAAGTGGTGTTGCTAAATCAGGCCGATACCAACGAAATATGCGAGCAAGCCACCAGGATAGCTCCGCAATTGCTGGCAGCAGGTTACGACCGTGTTTTGATCGGGTCCTTGAAAGACGCGCCCAATGATTTAGCGGTAATCCGTGCCTGACGCCTTTAGCGGATTAAATGTTGTTTATGAGAAGAATGAACCGGTTTTGGTGCCTGGCGGATAGAGGGGTAATGAGTAGCCCTGCGCAAGTCTGAACGTGTGAGGGGCGGTAAATTCCAGGCCTGGCGCGCCTGATTGCAGCGGGTCAAATTTTCTCCGTCCACCTGAAGATCTCCATGTTCCAAATGCAGCCCAAATTCGCGGCAGGTAGAAGAACGGCGCGTGTAAATTGCACAGCCCACTTCTTCACCGATTTTTCCGATTAGGGCTATACAACGGGGAGCCGGTTGGTCTGTTCCCTGCATACATTGTAGGAATTCGCTCACTTCCTTGGTCATCTCCTGAGGGACGCCGTCTGGATTTACGAGAGAAGTTTCCTCCCAGAAGAAAGAGACCCGGAAGAATGCGCAACATGCCCCGCATTGAATGCAAGGATTATAGGTACCCATAAGCTACTGATTATAGCACTGCGAAGGGAAGTGAAAAATTAACTGACAGTAAAAGCGGTCGGAGAGAAATTCTCCGACCGCTCTGTCATGGATATTGGATTAAATCCAGTGCAGGACCGGGATGAACACGATCAAACTGACGATGATGATCCCCCAGACGGATCCTGTAGCAATGAGCTTGCTCTTCAAGGTTTTCATATCGAATACCCAGAAGGACATCGCAAAGAAAGGTAAATAGCCGATCAGGAAAATCAAATAAGGGGCTGTTGCACTCCACCACGGATACTCCCAGGTGAGCACACCGGCGGCATTCAAGACCAGTTCGATGCACATGCAGAATAAGGAACCAACAATTGCAAAGACCCATCGGTTGGGTATACCCAGGATTTTTGTTTTCTTATCCGGTAAAAGCATCTTGCACCAGATGATCCCGCTCAGGGCAAACATGAAGGTAATTTCGATGTTCAACCCGACGAGAATTAAAAAGGCAGTGTTTCCCCCGGGAGCACCCCATACCGGAGCGTAGTGAGTAAAGTGCAAAACCAAAGAATTCCAAATTTCGTTGATCCAATCCATTCCCCAAAAGGTCAACCCCGCCAGAAGGAGGCTCCAGTTTCGTTTTTCAGCTTCAATGGTATAGACATAGAAGAAAATGGCCAAAAGCGGGATGACATACCATTTGAACTGAGACGGATCGCGTAAGATTGCCAGTGCCTGTTGAGCCGATTGTGTAAGCATGCTCTCTCCTGATGAATGAAATTGGAATTATTTCTCCGAATAGATTGTATGTTTTTTACTCTCATTCTGCAAATTAATTTGCTCGTATTTCTTGTGGAAACAAAATGATGCAATGGTTGTGCGGTTCGGTCGTTTTTTTGCTATGATATTTATCATGAAAGCTGCACAAGGAATTCCTTTCATTGACCCGCGGGGAATGGCACGGCCGATCCCCCTGGAGCGCTATCTCCCGGAATGCCCGGTAGGGGTGATCGCCCAATATCTGGGCGAAACGACCGCCGAGGATTCCTGGATATTGGACCCCTTTGGCTCCAATCCGTTATTGGGAATCGAAGCTGCAAGGGCGGCCAGACGGGTGCTGGTCACCTGCAATAACCCCGTGTTGATTTTTTCTTATCCTATGCTGGCCCATCCTCCTGAGAAGAATCAATTTCTGGAAGTCCTCTCGGAATTAGCTTCACAATTACGGGGTAAAGAGCGTATCGAGACTCACATCAAGGGTCTGTATCAGACCCACTGTGTCATTTGCCACAATTCCATTCAGGCGAGCGGCTATCTGTGGCGACGCAACGAAACCAATCCCTATGCCCGTGTTTACCATTGTCCAAATTGCGGCGATGAAGGGGAGCATGCAATCAGCGAAGAAGACCTGGCTATTTTGCAACCTTTGCAGCGAGGTGAATCGATCCATCGCGGGAGAGCCCTCAGCCGGGTGCTGCAAGGAAATGAGGAGGACCGGCCAGCGGTGGAGGAAGCACTGAAGGTTTACAATGCTAGGTCTTTATATGTGCTCTTTACCCTGTTGAACAGATTGGAAGGGATGACCCTTTCAAGCGGACAACAGACTCTGGCCAATGCCTTGATGATCAGCCTATTGGATGCGGGAACCTCCCTGTGGACATGGCCGAGCCTGGCAGATCAACCCAGGCAATTGACGATCCCAGCCGTGTATTATGAGAAAAACCTGTGGACCGAATTGGAACATTCCATTGATTTGTGGTCACAACCTGCCGAGACAGTCGAATATACCCTCTGGCCTAAACTGCCGGACAGGGCTGGAATCTGTCTTTTCCCCGGCCCGGTGCGCAATCTTGAGGCTCTCCCGGCTGACCTGCAAATAGATCGATTGTTGTGCCTGCCTCCACGGCCTAATCAAGCCTTTTGGACGCTTTCGGCATTGTGGTCAGCCTGGTTATGGGGGCATGAAGCCGATAATCGTTTTAATCAGGTGCTCGGCCGGCGACGTTTTGACTGGCACTGGCATACCCAGGCTTTGTATCAAGCGTTTGAAAAAGCGGCCGCATTAACTACAAAACCAAGCCCGGTTTTTACCCTGATCAGTGAGCCTTCCCCCGGAATGGTATTTGCCACAGCTGCTGCCAGTATTTTTACGGGTTTTGAACTGGAAGGGTTTGCCTGTAAATCCCCCGAGATACCTATTCAATCCGTCTGGAAAACCGAACAAAAAGCGACAATTACTGCGAAACGAAATCCACAATCCATCGCCCGGGAAGCGATTCGTTCATTATTGATGGAAATCGGAGAACCGGTGCATTACATCAGTTTATATGGAGCGGCAGTCAGTGCTATCGTGCAGCAAAATGGCTTTCCAAACGAGATCAAAGAATTTACACAGGAAAAAAGCACCGAATTACAAGGAATGATCGCGGCACTTTTCACCGACGAGGAGTTCTTGAAGCGTTACGACGTCACCTCGCAAGAAATGGAATCGGGTAAGTGGGGGCTGGTCAACTGGCAAAATGGAAAACCATCACTCACTGATCGTGTCGAAGAAACGCTGGTGGGTTACTTACGGGCGGAACATATTCTGGATGCAGTTCAGATAGGCCAGCGATTGAATTCTGAATTTCCCGGCTTTTTCACTCCCCCTTCTGACCTCATAGAATACTGCTTGACTTCTTATGCGGATTGGAACCCAGTCCGTTCTACCTGGGCGCTCAAAGAAGGAGAAAAGGCTGACCGCCGGAACGCTGACCTGGAAAAAGCCAGGCAGAGATTAACCACGCTGGGCGAAAAAATGAAGTATCGATGCAGCGGAACCCAACCTTTGCTCTGGGAGGATAATCATCGCCTCGTCTATCGTTTCTTTTTTTCCGCCAGTGCCGGAGTAAGCCAGTTTCTCCAGAGCGATCAAAATGAGGAAGCGGAATCAGTGCTGGTGTTCCCGGGTAGCCGTTCTGCTCTGCTCAAATTCAAACTTTTGCGCGATCCCCATCTGCGCGAACTGACTGCACACAACTGGCATTTTCTCAAGCTACGGGCGTTACAGGCCCTGTCGAGCCGGAATGACCTGACCCGAGAAGTATGGGCAATGCAGTTGGATAGTGATCCCATCAATTTTGAAGAGACCACTCAGTTGAGAATTTTTGGGTAAAAAATCAGGAAAAACTTCATTTAAAACGTACGATTGCAAAAATCTGACCGACGCGTGAAAGGAAGTTTTTCAAGCGCTTAACGTACTGCCTGGAAATTCACCAGGATCAGATTTTTGTTGCAATCGGAGTAGGTATTCAGGACAATTTTATCGGAAAGAGCAAGCCCGGATTGATCTTCAAGCTGTACAGTCAACTGACCGATAGAATCGATAGGTGTGTTACCTAGGGAAAATTCATACCCGGAGGGACCATACCATAAAGAGGCTGCTCCCGAAAGAGTTGTTGTTTCGATACTCTTTCCGTTGTAGGTCCCCTGCAATTCCACCTTGTACTGGATCAAATCGGTGCCCTGAACGGTTTTGACAGTACCAGCAATCCCCTGCCAGTGGCAATCAAGGTCTGGGTGAAAATCGGTATTGGGGCGTGCGATCGGGCCTCCCTGGGCGATAAACAGATATTTCGACGAACTACCGGTGGGGGAAGGAATAGAAGGTGATGCTTGGAGAGTGGTCAAATCAATTACTACGGGTGTATCAGTCGCAGGCGGCAGCGGTGTGGCAGTCAGAGTGGCGGTCGCTGTGGGCGTCCAGGTAGCGGGTAATTCCACCAGAGTTGGGGTGCTGGTCGGCAATTGAATCAAAACCGGTAACGTGGGGGGAGGATAGGGATTCAAGGAGGTGGCCGGATCAGAGAACAAGATGGCAAAATAACCAACTGCAAATATGCTGGCAATGATAAATATAGCCGTCAATATGTTCCAGACCATGGTATGCTGGCGTTTACGATGGCGATTTCTCTGACTTTCGGCAATTTCTTCTTGATCTGCAAAATTCATGTGAATCCCCTGGACCAGAATTAACTCAATTGACCAAAACTTGTATTTGGTCGGCAGCTTTTTGGGTTTGCAACCAGTTGTTCAACGTTTTTTCTTGCAAGGTACGCCGGGCATCAACTGAGAGAGGGTGGTTGGCATCTCGTTCGACGACATAAATAATATGATAACCGAGGTCACTCTTGATCACATCGCTGTACTGCCCGGGTTGCAAGGCAAAAGCGGCCGCTTCGACATTCGGCTGAGTGAGGTATCCCTGCGGGAACCATCCTAGATCACCGCCGGTTGTTGGATCCAGTGTAGAAGCCAGGGTTGCAAAATCCGCGCCACTTTTCAATTGGGCGAGCAAACTGTTCGCATTGGCCAGGTCTTGAACCAAAATCTGGAGGGCATGAACCTGATCAGCAGTTTCGGGCACAGAATTGATGATCTGGTCGCGCTGCCAATCGGCGTAAATCTCACGCTTCAGAGATATCTTAAAAGAATCGTCAGTGTAACCGTTTGTAGTTTCCCAAGAGGCGAGTTTATCAGCACCACCCAAACTTGTAGCCAGGGCATCCACGCGGGCCTGAACTGTGGCATCATCGACGCTATAGCCGCCTTTTTGGGCAGCCTGTTCCAGCAGCAACTGGTCGGTAAAATTCTGAATTACCTGATCGCGCTGCTGTTCAGGAGTGGCGGTCTCAGATAGATCCGACTGAGCTTTTTGCAAACGCACGAGGTCAGCTTGATATTCCACCAATGTGATTCCATCTCCGTTGACCTTGAGCGCCATAGGAGCTTCAGTTGGAGTGGAAGTGGAGGAAATAATGGTTGATGTGGGAGTGGAAGTAGGGGAATAGGTTGCATTATTACAGGCGACGAGCATAATGCTGGCGATAAGTGCGATAAGGAGTAATGTAGCAATTCTTTTCATTCGGTAGATTATACACGAAATCAGACAGGGCATTTGCCCTGTCTGATTGGTGGTTTTTTACGAATGGATTAATAATCCATTGGGGGTTGTTGAGGAGCGGCAGGATTCTTATCGGGGATGTCTGTGATCAAGGCTTCTGTGGTCAAGATCATGGCTGCAATGGAAGCAGCATTTTCAAGAGCACCACGGGTCACCTTGGCAGGATCACCCAAACCGCCTTTGATCATGTCAATATATTCGTCGCGGATCACATCGTAGCCGATCTGATTGCTCTTCTTGGCTTTCTGGGCAGCGCGGACGTTCTCGATGATGACGGAACCATCTTTACCGGCATTTTCTGCGATCTTGCGCATGGGCATCTCAAGGGCTTTACGGACAATCTTGACGCCGATGGTTTCATCTTCGCTTTCGAATTTCAGGTCATCCAAAACGTGGATGGCATTGATCAATGCCACACCACCACCGGGGACGATACCTTCTTCAACTGCAGCGCGAGTAGCGGAAAGAGCATCTTCGACACGATGTTTCTTCTCTTTTAACTCGGTCTCAGTGGCTGCACCCACACGGACGATGGCAACACCACCGGAGAGTTTGGCCAAGCGTTCTTGCAGTTTTTCACGGTCATAATCGCTGGTCGTCTTGTCGATTTCAACGCGGATTTGTTCGATGCGACCTTTGATCTCCGCTTCATTGCCTTTGCCACCAATGATGGTGGTATTGTCTTTATCGGCGGAGACTTTTTCAGCACGGCCGAGATCAGCAATGGTAACGGATTCAAGCTTGCGGCCGGTTTCTTCAGAAATCACCTGACCACCGGTCAAAGTGGCGATATCCTGCAGCATGGCCTTGCGGCGATCACCAAAACCAGGGGCTTTGATGGCCAACACGTTGAGCATGCCACGGAGTTTATTCAAAACGAGAGTGGCCAGAGCTTCGCTATCGATGTCTTCGGCGATGATGACCAGGTCACGTTTACCGGTCTGAACCAGTTTCTCGAGGATTGGCACGATATCTTGGGCGGCTGAAACCTTCTTGTCGTAGATGAGGATATAGGGATCAGCAATGATGGATTCCATTTTTTCGGAATCAGTAATGAAATAAGCTGAAATATACCCGCGGTCGAATTGCATTCCTTCGACATATTCTTTTTCAAATTCCAAGCCTTTGGACTCTTCGACAGTAATGACGCCGTCTTTACCGACTTTGTCCATGACTTCGGCGATCAACTGGCCGATGGAAGCATCCTGGGCGGAAGTAGTCGCGACATTGGCGATGTCTTCACGGGTGGAGATCAAAATAGCCTGTTTCTTGATCTCGTCAGAAACTTTTTGAGCTGCTGCTTCGATACCGTGCTTGATGAGCATGGGGTTTCCGCCAGCGGCGAGGGTTTTCAGACCTTCGGTGACAATGGAGTGAGCCAGAAGCGTGGAAGTAGTCGTGCCATCGCCAGCGATATCGTTGGTTTTGGTGGCTGCTTCTTTGATCAACTGTGCTCCCATGTTCTCAAAGGGGTCTTCGAGTTCGATCTCTTTCGCCACGGTGACACCATCATGAGTGATGGTGGGGGAACCAAATTTGCGGTCAATGGCTACATTGCGGCCTTTTGGGCCGAGGGTAGTGACTACTGCATTTGCGACGATATCAATACCGTTCTTCAGTTTACGGCGTGCATCTTCACCAAAAATTAATTGTTTTGCTGCCATATGTAAATCTCCTTAAAAATGAAAATTGCACTACTTGGTTACAATTGCGAGTAAATCACTCTCACGCAAGATCAAAAGTTTCTTGCCGTCGACTTTGATTTCGGTGCCACCGTACTTTGCAAAAAGAACGGTATCTTTGACTTTTACATCCATGGGAACGCGGTTACCCTTGTCGTCACGGTCGCCATCCCCTACAGAAAGAACGGTACCTTTCTGAGGTTTCTCTTTAGCGGTTTCAGGAAGAACGATGCCACCAGCGGTGACTTCATTTTCTTCGAGAGGTTCAACCACGACACGACTGCCTAGCGGTTTTAAATTGAATGCCATATGATCCTCCTGCATTGAAATAAAGACTGAGATTATTTTAGCACTCGCACCACCTGAGTGCTAAATCAGTATGAATAATAATCGGCTTTGAATTTCAAGTCAAGAGGTTTTGGGGAGTTCTAATACATTTCTGACATTTACTTATAGCCGTAGCTGGCACAAATGCCTTCTCCTTCGGCTACAATCGACATAATATCGGGATCAGAGTTGAAGGCTGCGCTGATCTGCTTAAAAAGCGGCATGGCAGTATCGCAATATTTGTTCGATGGCTGGTGAAGACCAGCCAGGTCGGAGGCGTAGGTAAAGTAATAGGCTGCCGAGTTTTGTGAAAGCGGTTGAGCCGCGATGGGAATATTCGGGATATTATTGGGGTCGCAATCTTCACCGCCATTGCGGACATAACAACTTTCAGCCGCGGTACACCCGCTGACATAACATTTTAGAGCCGGGATCGCGCCTTCATAGTTTCTGGATTTGTAATAGATAATTCCAAGTTGGCCATAGACTGTTGGATCGGTAGGATTGTATTGAACTGCCTTGACCATGTTGAGATCTGCAGAGAGTGGAAACCCCATCTGGACATAGGTATTGGCAATTGAAATCAACGGGATGGGGTCTTTTACCCCCTGCTGGTCGTTGATTTTTGCTGCTTTATCAAAACTATCGAGCGCCTGGTTGTAGTATGCAGTTTGCGTGATGCCACTGCTTCGATCTGCCAACTCCCGATAATTAGCTCCTTCGGAAAGGTACAATGAATTCATATTGGGTGCGAGTGCGATAGCCTGTTGATAATAGTCAATCGCCTGTTTGTAATTCCCCAAAGATTCCTGGACATAACCAGCTACACGGTAAATATCCATCTGGGTCGTGTCTTTTTGCAGCGCTTGTTCGATATACTGTTCTGCTTCGCTCCATTTTTGCTGGTCAACCAGTAATTCTGCATAGTAGGCTTTTGCCAGGTCATTGGTACTATCGTATTGCAAGGCCTGTACTGCTTCTTGTTCGCCGTCATTCAAATACGTTTGCCAACCATCTCCGGCAATGGACTGGTTGCCGTACCAATCGGAAGCAAAGGCTTTCACGGCGTAGAGCATACTGTCATCCGAGGAAACCGCTAGCCCTTTATCGATCGAAGCAAAGGCTTCCTGCAAACGAGTTCTTTTACCGGCATCGGTGGTGATTTGGGTCGTGGAATAAACCTGGATACGTGCCAGTTGAGCCCAGAGGTCAGCATTGTTCGGGTCGACTTTGAGGGCATTCTGGTAAGCTTCAATAGCCTTCTGGAGATTCCCGGCTTTGAACTGGGTATCTCCTTCATCCGCATAGGAATTCAAGGTGCGGGTCGGGGTGAGAGTTGGGGAGAATGGGGAAATGATTTGGCCTGTATCAAATGCTCTAACCACAAAAAGCAATCCCAACAAAACGAAGAGACCGAGGAATATCCGTATTGGATTGGACGTGCGATGTTGCTTGCTGAAGATATGTTTCTTGTTATTGTAATCAATCATTTAGACCGTGATCATCATGTGTGGGAGGAAAAATGATCCCTAAGGGGTGGCTGTCAATAAAGGAGTGGGAGTGAATGTCATGAACGAACTGGGAGTGGATGTACCGGTCATCGAGGATCCGGGGGTAGCTGTGACGGTCAAGGTTACCTCGGGAGTCGCTGTGGCGCCAAGGTTATATGGGCCCTGGGTCGCAGTGGGGACATCCGTGGCACCCTGTTTGGCCAGCAGTTGGCAGGCGTCAATCACCGCTTGAGCATTATAGACCGCGGTTTCATCATCTTGCATCCCAGAAGCAACCGCCTGGGCAATTTGCAGGGCCAGGTTGCATTGCCCAACTTTCGACAATGCAAGAGCATATATGTAGTAAAAAGAGCCGGCAGTGCTATCATCCATGGGCAGCCCTGCGACTTTGACGTTGGTATTGGTGATCCCCCCTTGTATTGCCATAGCCAGGGTATCAACGGCATTTTGATATTGGCCGTTCTTCCAATAAGTTAATCCAAGATTCCCATACATGTATGGATCAGAAGGATCGTCCTGCAGGGCGGCTTGGGCATATTGGACCGCTTTGGCATATTCGCCGTTCAACAAATAAACTTTCGAGATGAGCGTTTCAGGCTGCGGATCTTTAGGGTTAAGCGCGTTAGCGGCAGTATATTCAGTGATGGCCTTGTCGTACGATTGCAGGTAACTATAGTTTCTACCTAATGCGATATGCAGGTCAGCAATATAGGGGTTAATCGCGATTGCAGCTTGAAGCTCGGTAACAGCCTGATCGTAGTTACCGGTGTATTCCAGGACCAGACCCCGGGCACGATGAGTCTCAAGTGAGGACGGCGCCAGTTCGACTGCTTTCTTTGAGTAATCGATGGCGTTCTGGCTGGTATCCAGTTGCCCCACGCCTGCCTGGATCATATCCAGATAAAGCTCGGAAAGATAGGCATCTGCGGCGGCGTTGTTGGCGTTAAGTGCAATGGCATCCTTTAAAGCGCCTTCGCCTGTCAAATAATCCCCGGTAAAGCTAAGGGCCCAGCCGCGGAGCGCCATCGCCTGGTCATTTTTCGAATTAAGCAACAACGCATTCTCAGCTTGAATCACTGCATCGGCATAATCGCCGGTATAGATCTCAAGTTTGCATAGTTCCACGTAATTGGCGGGATTCTTTGGATCCACCTCGATGGCCTGTTTATAGGCTGTGATCGCCATATTCAATTTCCCTTGGGTTTCCAAGTTTTGCGCATCGGTGATATATGATTCCGGGGGTCGGGTGGGCGTGGGGGTAGAGGCAAAAAAATTAGGGATGGTGGGAACATAAAATTGATTGACATAAATGACCAGCCCAATCACCGCCAAAAAGATCACGACCCGAAAAGGGTTTGACCTTTGACGTTTGTGTGACATATTCCACTTGCTACCTTTAATGTACATCGTTTTTCATCATACCAACGGAAAGATTAAGCGTCAAGGTAAATATCTAGAGAGTGAATTCAAGCGATTGGGTATAATTGAACCATCTATGACTGAATTCGCTTCTCTGATGAACCACCAATTGGGCATCAACTTATCTGCGCAGCAGATCAGTGCTTTCGATTTCTACGAGAAAGAGTTATTGGAATGGAATGAAAAATTCAACCTGACAGCGATCCGGGATAAAGAAGGTATCCGCGTCAAACACTTTCTGGATTCACTCACTTGCATAAAGGAGTTCAAGACCATTGTTCCTAACCGGCTCATCGATATAGGCACAGGGGCAGGTTTTCCAGGAATTCCGTTGAAATTACTCTTCCCGGCGATGCAATTGACGCTGGTCGAATCTGTCGGGAAAAAAGCGGGATTTTGTAAAAATGTGGTCGAAAAGCTCGAACTCGATAATGTTGAAGTACTCACATTGCGAGCTGAAGAAATAGGCCAGTCAATCAAATACCGTGAAAAGTACGACTGGGCCGTCGCAAGGGCCGTGGCAGCATTGCCTATCTTGCTGGAATTCCTCCTCCCGTTGGTAAGGATTGGGGGAGGAGCATTGGCACAGAAGGGGGAAAGTGCCCATGCTGAAGCTCAGATGGCTGAAAAAGCCTGTCAAATTCTGGGAGGAAAATTACAACATATCTCGAATTTGACCTTACCCGGAGTGGCAGAAGAACATTTTCTGGTGGTTTACACGAAGGTTGCGGTAACCCCGCAAAAATACCCGCGCCGGACCGGAGTTCCGGCTAAAACCCCTTTATAAAATACTGAGCTCATTGCTTGCTGATATTGCCCTGATTGACCATCCAACGTTCACAATTGGCTGAAAACTCTGCCGGAAAGAGATTCAAGTCAGTAGTCGTCAACAGGGCCTGTTCCACGATGTGCAAATAATCCAACAGACAGGTGCGACGATCTTCGTCCAATTCAGCTAAAGTTTCGTCCATCAAAAGTACCGGCCACTCCCCATTTTTTGCCTTTAGCCAGTCCACTTCGGCCAGTTTGAGGGCGAGCAAGGCGGTGCGAATTTGTCCGCGAGAGCCATAATCGGTCAGGTCGATCCCATTACATTGGATGCGCATTTCATCGCGATGCGGACCGATGGTCGTCACTCCACGGATGATTTCTTCACGACGCACTTCTTCCAATTTGGTTGCAAATCCCTGTTGAATTTGGGTCAGGGTAAAGCCTGTCCGTTGAACCTTTGTTTGCATTGGGAGAGCGATTTGTCCTTCCGGTCTAGGAATGGGGTCATAGGAAGGTTGGTAAAACAGACGCAAGACTTCTTTTGAGCCGGTCAATTTCTCGTGAATGCGGATGGCAATCTCGCCAATTTCTTCGATCGCCTGGACACGGGCCTGGATGATGACGGCTCCCTTGGAGGTCAATACATGGTCCCAAAACTCGAGCTGTTTCTCATCCCCGCCGCGTTCATTGAGCTGTTTGAGTAAGGCATTCCGTTGGGTAAGGGCTTGGTTATAATCAGCTAAAATTTGCGTGTAGCTACGCTCTGATTGGGCGATGGCGAGATTCAGATAGCGGCGCCGTTCTTCAGGTCCCCCTTCAAGAATGCGCGTCATCTGCGGCAAAAAAATAACCGCATTGAAACAACCGACTGCCTGGTTGGGGGGGATCTTGACACCGTCCAGAAGCACTTCTTTGCGCAGGCGCGTCCCACCTGTCCCATTGAGCTCCTGGATCAGACGCACCTCGAGACGAGATTCTTTATCGGCGCGTGAGAAATTGGCAACCAAACGACCGACTGCCAGTTCTTCCTGGCTGGCTAAAAAATTAATCAATTGCCGATCATTCTGGGCATGAAACGAGGTAAAGGTGGCCAGGAAGAAAATTGCTTCGAGCAGGGAGGTTTTGCCCTGAGCATTATCGCCTTCCAATAATAGAATTTGCCTGGGTAAATCCATATCCAGGCGGGAAAAAAGGCGAAAATTGGTCAGGGAAAGATGATTGAGACGCATGGTTCAGTCCGCTTCGACTTCATCTTCTTCCCGTGGTTGCCAAACTTTATCGGTACGGTCAGTAAAAAGAACGCCGTTTAAATGGTCGATCTCGTGCTGAAAAATACGCGCCAGCCAGCCTTCAGCTTTGATTTTGACGGGTTTGCCGTAGCGGTTGAGGCCTTTCACGACGACACTTTCAAAGCGCTCGACTTCTCCGACCAGGTCGGGTACCGATAAGCAAGCTTCCAGCCCTGTAATGACCGTTTCTGAGGTTTGAATGATTTCCGGATTGACCACGGCAAATAATCTTTTCGGAACAGTCTCGTCATCATCATCTCCGTACTCAATAACAATTAATTGTTCCGAAAGACCTACCTGGGGCGCAGCCAATCCCACTCCCGGAGCATCGCGCATCGTTTCGATCATATTATCTACCATTATTTGAAAATCCTTTTCGAAATTTGTCACCTTATGAGCTTTACGCCTGAGCACAGGGTCAGGAACAGTGACAATTTGTAATATTGACATAGATCGCTTCCTTGAAAAAGCTATGGTTAATTAAACGTTTCAATTTTACCTGCTTCTCGACCGATTTCAGTTTTCACTTTCTTCATCATGGCGGATGCCGTCATAGGTGGAGAACCAATCTGTCATCCGTTTCTGTTCTATTTTATGCGAATGTTCATTGAACTCCCGGAAGCGATTGAAAATTTCAATTTGAATCGCCGAGGGATTATAAACGTCATCAAAGGTTAATTCTTCGTTGCCAATCTGGATTTTCACCGTGCCGAAGTTAAGAGCCATACCGATGATGCCATTGCGCTGGTATTCTACGGTTTGAATATTCTTGATGGGGGCGGATTTTTTATCTTCACTCCCCAATGGGCGGCGGTTGACATCCACTAATTGGTCAACGGTGATGATGTAGACATCGTTGTGCCAATCGGTATATTGGTAAAACCACCACCCCCATCCAACAACGGCAGCAACGAGCGCCAAACCATAAACCACAGTTGCATTGGCCGTAAATAAAACAGCGTAACGAGATAGTACTATCACAACGACCAAGAGGAGAAAAAGATTCGGGAAGAACAATTTTTTGAAAAGGATCCACCAGTGGGTACGGTAGATAATCGCGCCGTCCTTTTCCTGACGAAGGTTAAAAAGGCGCGCAATCAAGTCAGAGAAAGAGTCAGAATAATAATTGGTTTGAGAGGGTTTCTCAGGCAGCGGTTGAAAGGGTCGAGAATTGCTTGCATGTTCCGGGTACAAACGGTTTTCCAGCATGGCCTGCATGGATTCTTTTTCCGAGCGGCGCTGATCGGCCAAAATCCGCTTGCGCCGGTATTCCAAGAACGAATATACGATGTCAGGGTCAGGAAGTTTATTGATCGCCAAATTACCGGTATAAGCACGGGCAACGACAGAGCCAAATCCAACCGTACGACCTAAAAAAGAGGTATTCAACCCTACAGACAATATGGCATTCATAGGAGTTTCCTGGCGGCTTTCAAAAACCCCCACCAACAATTTTTGGATCAAGACCCTATCTTTGGTTAAGGCAAAGTATTGATTCGACCAGGCCAAAATTTGCCACATGCTGAATAATATTCCAAGACCGAGCGCGAGGATCGAGAAGCTGATCCAAACGGCAAAACCATGTATTGAGGTAAATGCCAAGAACAATAATCCGGCGAATGACCCAAGCGCGACGAGAATGATCGGGATCAACCTGATCCACAGAAAATAACTGTGGTGGCGAAGGAGTAAATAGAAGGTTTCTGAAGGTTGACGCCAGGGGAATTGATTTTTACAGTAGTTTTGGTAGGTATCAGCAAACAAATGGAAAATGCGCTTTATCATCGAAGATTCTATGCAAACATTTTTGATGTTTTGCCTAGTAATCATCAGCACCAGAACGGGGGTTTTGGTTACCGCCCCGGTATGACGCCTGCGCCTTAGCAATACATCTTCACCGAAATGATCAGACGAATCAAGAATTTGCAGCGGTTTTGGAGAAGACCTACCGGGTAAAAAAATTTCCACTTTTCCGGAAAGGATAAAATAGAAAGCTTCTGACTCTTCTCCGGGTGAATAAATGATCTTCCCGGCTGGAATCCGGTAGTGTTCAAGATGAGGCAGGAGCAGGTCCAGGTTCTTGTCATCCAGATCGCTGAAAGGATAGATCTGCTGAATAAATTGTAAAATCGATGAGCGTGGTTCCACCATAGCTTAAGTATATCCAACCTTTGTGAAAATCGTCTCATATTGGGGAGGTTGATATCTGGTAAAATCGGAGTTGGCTTTCATTGCCAGGAGTATTTTTATGATCCGCGTCAAACGGTTTTCTTTACTGCGCTGGATTTCGATGGCGCTAATTATCTCTGCAGTACTATTACTGGTAGTCGAATTAATTACCTTTAGCCGTCTGCGTTCCGGTTTTGCCCTGGGAACAACGATTGGGAATGTTCCGGTTGGCGGCCTGAGCCTGGATGAAGCAGCCGACCGATTAACCCAGGCTTATTCCGTGCCGGTTGAATTGCATTATGACGATTCAGTGATCCAGGCCAAGCCAACCACCCTGGGTTTTACGTTGGATCTGAATGCCATGATCACGGCTGCCGACCAGGAACGCAGCTCATCCCCGTTTTGGTCCGCATTTTGGAATTATTTATTTAACCGTTTTCCTTCTTCTCAGGATATTCCACTAGTAGCCACGATGGATGAAACTATCCTGCGTGATTACCTGCAAAATGAAATCGCAGCCCGATACGACTACGCGGCCGAACCGTATTCGCCTGTGGGAGGAAGCGTAAACTTTATCCCCGGAAAACCCGGAACCCAATTGAATATCGAACGCTCCGTGCAATTGGTGGGTATTGCATTACGGTCACCCACATCAAGGGTGGTCAACTTGACAGTCGATAAAGTGGCCTCTTCGAAACCATCCTTTGACAATCTAAAAATACTCATGCAACAAATCATCGATAGCTCGGGGTTTACGGGAGTTACTGAAATCTATCTTCTCGATTTACAGACCCGCCAGGAATTGCAATTGGCTTACCAACAAGGGAAAGTCTTGCAACCGGGGATTGCTTTTTCTGCAGCCAGTACGAATAAGATTCCAGTGATGATCAGCTCCTACCACAGAGCCACGAAGCCAGTGTCGCAGGATTTTTCGGACCTGATGAGCGAGATGATCACCAAGTCTAGTAATGAGGCACCTGACTCATTAATGAAGCTACTGATCGATCCGAACATTGGCCCGTTAGGTGTTTCAGATGATATGGAAGCCTTGGGTTTAAAAGACACATTTTTAGGTGGAATGTTTTATTTGCATGCTCCTTTGTTGAAGGCATTTCAAACACCTGCGAATACCAGGACAGATGTAAATACGAGCCCGGATACTTACAGTCAGACCACACCTGCTGAAATGGGGAGTTTGTTAGACGATATCTATCAATGCGCCCAGACAGGTGGGGGAACTTTCGCGGCGGTTTTCCCCGGTCAAATCTCTCAGAGTGATTGCAAGTCCATGATTTCTTACCTGACTCAAGATGAGCAAGCTGGTCTATTCCGCGAAGGACTACCGGATGGAACGCAAATTGCGCATAAACATGGCTGGCTGGATGATGAAACCACCCAAACGATCGACCTGATGGCTGATGCAGGAATCGTGTTTACTCCGGGCGGAAACTATATCTTAACGATGTACATTGCGAGTGATAGCCAAATTTTATATCCTACCGGAGACAGCCTGTATATCAATATTTCAAGGTCAGTATATAATTATTTCAATTTGACCTCACAATAGGGCCTGTTTTTAGCAAAAGAAAAATTTTTGCCGCCGCCAGAAGAATCTTGCGGGTTTTTTGAGATTCAAGTATAGTCAGTTATTACGTGATTACTCGATAGAGGATTAATAAATATGGAAAATACTCCATCAACGGACCAAAACATTTCCTGGCTAGATAAACCGGTCTTTTCCTTTTTCCCTAAATTCAAAATTGAATATTTTCTCATCATGATCATCCTGATCGTGGCAGTCATTAGCCGTTTCTATAATCTAGGTGCCAGGGATATGAGCCACGATGAAGTGAACCATGTCGTGCCTTCATATAGCCTATATCAGGGGCAAGGCTATGCGTACGATCCGGTCACACATGGACCGCTAAAATTCCACCTGGTTGCGGCCACTTACTTTCTTTTTGGCGATAGCGATTTTACATCACGCGTTCCCACCGCATTATTCAGCGTAGCAACAATCGCTTTTATACTTCTGGCATTCAAACGTTACCTGGGTAGAATTGGTGCGCTGCTGGCGGGTCTCTTTTATTTAATCTCCCCATTCATGCTTTTCTACGGGCGTTACTTACGAGATGAAGCGATCATGGGCATGTTTGGGGTAATGATCTTTTTTATTGTGCTTTATTATCTCGAAAGAGGGAAAACATCCTCGTTGCTTATTCTGGGTGCGCTGCTCTCGTTGCAATTCTGTTCTGAAGAAACAGCATTCATCTATACTGCGATCCTGTTACTTTTCCTGGGCATCCTCTTGCTTAGGGATGTCTCACAAAAGCAATGGAAAGATCGAACCAACAAAGACCTGTTTTCTTATTCCATGATCTCGTTCATCCTGCTAGTGGGGATCTCGCTGGTGGCTGCAACGATGGAAAACAAAGCCACTTCGACCACACAGCCATTCACGAGCACATTTCTACAGGGATTAACATCGGTTTACCAGGATATATTTATCGTCGGTTTGGTTCTGGCAATCATTGTCTTGCTACTGGCGTTGGTGAATCTATTTATCGGACTGGGTTGGAGAAAAGTCAAGGGAATTCGTTCCTTCGATTTGTTGATCCTTACTTTTACACTGGTGTTGCCACTATTGACAGCATTCCCAGTGAAATTACTGGGCTGGAATCCACTGGATTATTCTCAAACAGGACTCATCCATACTTCCATTGTATTAGTACTTGTGACTATGGTCGCTGTCTTCATCGGTCTGGCCTGGAAACCCTCGGTTTGGTTATCCAGTGCAGGAATATTCTACGCAATTTTTACTGTGTTTTACACGACATTCTTTACGAATGGACAAGGCTTCTTCACTGGAATAGTCGGTTCTTTGGGTTACTGGCTCTCGCAACAATCGGTGAACCGGGGGACACAGCCCTGGTATTACTATACGTTTTTGCAAATTCCCATGTACGAATATCTCGGAGCCATTGGTTTGATCCTGGCTATCGTTTATGGATTCCGGCATCGTTTGTTTGCCACCTGGGCAGGCATCTCTCCGAAATCACAGCCTTCAGTTCTTCCCGCCGATATTCAGGCAGAGGTGATCCCTCCCGTTTTGCCAGGTTCGCAGGAGGATGGAATTCCCGATGCTCAAGGAGTACTTTCAAAAAATGTTCTTCCTGGAGAGTTACAGGAGGAACCAAAACGGATTCCCGTTCTGGCGTTGTTTACATTCTTTTCAATCCTTAGCCTGATCGCATATACGCTGGCTGGTGAAAAAATGCCCTGGTTGACTGTCTACATTGCCATGCCGATGTTACTGGCGGCGGCCTGGGGAATCGGTTACTTAATCGAAACCATTCCCTGGAAGAAGTTGGCGAATATCAAAGGACTTTTCGCTGCGCTGCTTGTTCCAGTTTTCTTGGTCAGCTTAATTATGGCAATCGGAGCCTGGTTCAACACGACCAAACCCTTTGCCGGGATGACTTTGGATCAATTACAGGCCACCAGTACTTTCTTGTTCTCTGTAATTGCGTGTGTTTTGAGTGCCTGGGGCGTATTAGCCTTCTTAAAGAACTGGAATCGAAAAGACCTCTGGCGACTAACACTGGCGGGAGCTTTTTTGATCATGACGATTTTGACGGCACGGTCATCATATCAAGCCAGTTTCATCAACTACGATAATGCCAAAGAATTCCTGGTATACGCGCATGGCGCGGACGGGCCGAAACAAATTCTCAGCCAGGTGGAAGAGATTTCTACAAGGATCACCGGCGGAAAAGATATCAAAGTGGCATATATTGGTGATGCCCTATATCCGTACTGGTGGTATTTCCGTGATTATCCCAATAAGATGTGGTACAAAGATGAATTAACCAAAGATCTGTTGAACTATCCCCTGGTAATTACGGATGATACCAATTTGAGCAAAACCAAATCCATTCTTGGCGATAAATATGTTCAATACGACTACAAACGATTGTGGTGGCCAATGATGGATTATACGAGCCTTACCATTGACCGAATTAAATCAGCTATCACCGATCCGCAGATGATCGAAGCCCTTTTCGATATCTGGTTCAATAAAGATTACACGCTTTATGCCAAATTGACCAACAATCAAAACCTGACCCTGGAAACCTGGCAACCTTCTGCCGATCTACATTTCTTCATCAGCAAAGATATTGTTGCCCAGATTTGGGACTATGGAACCGTACCCACGCAAGGAGCAACCAGCACAGCGGATCCTTATGCCAACTATTATGTTACATTGCCGCCGGATATATATTTTGGGCAGCCAGGCAAGGGGAATGGTCAATTTGCAGATGCCCACGGTATTGCTCTGGCACCGGATGGAACCATTTACATCACCGATTCTGGTAATAACCGTATCGAACATTTTTCAGCAACCGGGGAATTCATCAATGCTTGGGGAGTAGCAGGCAGCGTCGATGCCGGATCAGCTCCTGGAGGGTCATTTAAGGAACCATGGGGTATTGCGGTAGGACCGGATGGTTCTGTGTACGTAGCGGATACCTGGAATTATCGAATCCAGAAATTCACAGCAGATGGCCAGTTCATCACGATGTGGGGAAAAGCCGGCCAAGGTGATACCCCGGACGCTTTTTGGGGTCCACGAGGTGTAGCTGTCGACCAAAATGGAAACGTGTATATCACCGATACCGGTAATAAGCGGGTGGTGGTGTTTGACGGCAACGGCAACTTTATCTCAGAATTTGGGTCTTATGGCATGGACTCTGGGCAATTCGACGAACCGGTAGGTATCGCTGTGGCAAAAAATGGTGAGGTTTATGTGGCGGATACCTGGAATCAACGAATTCAGGTATTTACTCCAGATGCCTCGGGTAAGAACTTCACTTTCTCTAGAGTTTGGAGTGTCGATGCCTGGGGAAACCAATCCACCGAAAATAAGCCTTTCCTGGCATTGGACGATGCCGGAAATGTGTTCGTTACTGATCCGGCGGATTACCGGGTGCTTGAATTCAGTAGTAACGGGCAGATCATTCACGGCTGGGGTCAGTATTCGAGCGGCATCGATGGTTTCGGTAATCCGGTCGGGATTGCTATCGATGGTGACGGGCATGTATGGGTAATGGATTCCGCTAATAACTTTGCAATGCGATTCAGCGCCACCAATATTACGAGTGTACCTGTGAATGAAATACCTGCAATTCCAACTGCCCAGATTACGTTGACGTATGATGCGACCAAGAACGAATTGGTAGATAGTGCAAATAATGCCTATTACCAATTAGACACCACGAATAAAATCTGGGTGCCGATCGTTCCTGATTCGATTTCGCAAACGTTCACTGAACCACTCTCGGCGTTCCAGGATGTGACGAATACCTGGTATCTAAAAACAAAAGCCGGCATCGCAGTATATCAGTGGGATCCCAATGGTCTCGTTTGGAAGTTACTCTCCCCCATACCTGCTACCGCGACAAATTAAGTAAAAAGAGGCTTGCCCGATCTTCCGGACAAGCCTCTTCAATCAATAAGCCTAAGCTTTCTGTTTATCGTTCATCAGAAAACGACTCAGGATTAGGCTGACTACACTGACAATTAAAGCTCCCAGGAAGGCAAACCAGAATTGTTGTTCCGGAATGATAAATCCCATCTGGAACCCTTGTCCAATCCATCCGGCGATGAGAAACAGGAGTGTATTTATCAATAAAGTTCCCAGTCCGAGGGTAAGAACAAGCAATGGACAACTGGCTATCATTAAGACCGGTCGAATCAGGGCATTTACCAATCCGAAGATGAGCCCCAACACAAGATAGGCATACCACTGGTTATTTTGCATCAAAATATGCCCTGAAAGTATGGCAACTGCAACGTAAACCGAGACTGCATTAATAATCACACGAAGAAGAAATTTTCCCATAAATGAATGATCCTTTCAAATTTAATTTATATACGGAAGAAAGAAGAAATAAGTTGTAATTATATCAATCACTGTTCTTGGGGAAGGAAGGATTGTTTTCCATCCAGATAAGGGTATTCAGTTCTTTCATCCCAACCGCCTGAAAAGCAGCAACGGCACGGTACGCTGGATAGTTAATCATGATTTTATTGGGATGGCAGACCCGCCGAGCAATAAAGGAGATCAGAGCCGGAATGGCTATTCCTTCATAGGCCGGCGAAGTAGCCAGCCAGAGATAGTCTTGAAATGGGTTGATCACTTCAAGAGAGGCGAGCCCAAGCAGGCGCTCTCCTTCTTTAGCTTCCCAGAATTGAATCGATTCTGTATTTAGCCAGCGTGAAAGCCAATTTAAAACACCCGGTTCATGTTTTGAAAGTTGAAATGGCAGAAACCAGGTCACTTTTTCGGGGTAAATCTCTTCAAGCCATTTTTTTTCCTGGTTCCAGCTCTCTTCTTTACGGGGCTTCACTTTAATGGCATTTAACTCTTGAGTCGGGTTCTGGGGACGATGGTCGAATCCCCAATTGGTGCGACGTGTAATCTCATAAAACCCCAAAGATTCGTATAAATGAATGGCAACCGGGTTGTCTTCACGGACTTGCAGGATGATGGATTTTCCGCCATGCTCGCGAACATGCTGGATAGCCCTTTCAGTCATCTGTCGGGCGATTCCCCGACCGCGATATTGCGAATCTACCGCAACATTGGCAATAAAATAGATATTCTTTTCCTTTTTTCTGAGGTAAATCAGGGTAATATTCCCGATGATCTTGCCGTTCTCAACCCAGACATACCCGTGAAAGGGAACCGGGGATGTCTCGGGTGACGTGGCATCCAGATAATAGGAGTTGCCCTCTTTGCCCAGGCGACGAATGTTTTGCAAATAAGCGCGGCCCTCCGCGTCCATATGATCGGCAAAACAAGCATCGACGAGATCGGCGACTTCATTCAGGTCTTTGCGCAAATGAATCGGACGGATATGTATACCTGTATTTTGAGGGAGAAATGGCATGATTCAGATTTTACACCCACCCAAATGATCGAACCAAAATTCAGATTGAAAAAGCTGTGGATGGCTCACGCGATAAGCGAATACTAGTTGATTTTGAAATGAGTCACACCGGGTATAGCAGTCACCAACCCCTGAATATCTTCAAAGGATTCATCCTCGATGGCTTTCACCTCGATAGTCACAGTTGTCAAATCGCTTATGGGGTTGCGCTCGATGCCGGTAGAAATGATATGTTTTTTCACCTGATGCAAGGCAGTTTGTAAGTCTTTCACCAAATTAGTATTCCCCTGGGCAGTCACCACCACTTTTATGTTGATATACACCCGGATCAATTTCTTCTCCAGAATATTGAGTAAAACCAGAACACACAATAACAGGATAGTGGTCGCGATGGCGGCAAAATAATGGCCGGCACCAACTGCCAGGCCTACGATGGCAATTGTCCACAACGAGGTCGCAGTTGTCAGACCCTTAACATTCGTACCATAACGCAAAATGGCGCCAGCACCAAGGAACCCGATACCCGATACCACCTGTGCAGCCAGGCGTGATGGATCACCACCCACCGTTGGAAGGTACTGCATGGAAAGGTTAATCGAAATGGTCATGGCAAGACAGCAGCCAATAGCGAGAATGGTATGGGTGCGCAGGCCAGCAGGTTGGTTTTGACGTTCACGCTCAAAACCTATGGCCATGCCCAGAATAGCAGCAAGCCCTAAACGTAGAACAATATCAAGATCACTAATCATTTTTTCACCCTCTCATCGTTTCGGTAAAAAAAGTGGATTCGATCTGAGTTTCTGACTCAAGATGGTTTACAGGTAAATATTGCGAAAATTCCGGCAAAACGTTATTTAATTCATTCGACAATCGCTGAGCGAACCGACGGACAGAAAAGTGAGCATTTGGCGCTGAACGTAGTTGAATGAAATGGAATAAACTGCGTAGATTGGCCGTCAGCAAGAAACGGCGATTGAAAGCGTTCGGCACGACGTAAGAAGCCACAAAGGGGAATTGATCGGCCAAATGGCAATAAGTTTCTCGCGCTTGTGCCATAGCTTTGCAGAATAACTCCTCCTGATCGGCATGGACAATCGCTTTTGGGAGCGCATATCCCTGCCGAGAAGTCAATGTTTGAGGGGTGAGGGTCATCATCCGGTGCCGCTTTACTTCGTAATAAGCACCCTGGTCGAGCAAAACATCGAAGGTGAAATATACATGTTCCAATTCGCGTAAAGGATCGGAATGTGGATTTTTGACTTGGAGCAACATTCCGGCTAAACGTGTTTTCTCAGTAGAAGAAGCCTGATGTATCCATTCGAGTGATTGCGCATAGCTAATTTCGTGTAAGCGATAATAATAAGCAGCCAGAATACGATTTTCGAGATTTTGTTCGGAATAAATGAGCTGGCACCAGTCATGTTCGGGACTGATGGTAGGTAGATTTGGTGACGAGACGGGTAGGATGGCTGTCATCAAAGATTCATCCGCTCCAGCATATTTGAGCAAAGTAGGTACCGATTTAGTGGCACAGACCTTGATTTCTGCGCCGATCTGGCGCACTTCTTCCAGTGGATGAGAAAGCATCTTGGCCAGCGCGTGTTCCAGGGCACGGGCGTTGATGGTTACCCCTACATTGGCAAGGACAGCAGAAGGCAGCAGAAAGCGGCAATTATCGATGGCCAGTCCACGAATGCGACGTTCCCAAGCGGATTGCTTTTCGTCCGCTGACAACGGGTTCTCTTTTGCCAGATGTGCAATCACTGCCGGAATGATAGACTGGTAGGTGTTCAAGAGAAACTGGCAGGTTTCAACGTATTCAGGCAATAATTGCGAGGGTTTCAATTCTTCCGGAATATAAAATGCATCCACATCCCAGGTTTGGTAACGGGTGGATTTTTCGGTGAACGATGCCAGGCGGTTGGATTCCAGGCATTCACAGGCTAACCGGGAAGTGTTTTCGACTGCAATATGCAAGACGGCGTGTTCAGCCACCGACGAATGGCCGTAACCTACGACCCATTTTTCATTAAATTCCGCACTTTTTGTCCCATTGAGTTCCGCAGCAATTTGCCGAAAAGACTCTGGTGAGCGCGATGTCTTGGCAAATGCAACTGCAATTGTTTCGGGTGAGTATTCTTGCGGATCGAGCAAGTAGACCTGTCGTTTATTCCCCATTTTTCGACATCTCCCGAGTTTCCTGAATATCCCGATTCACCTGGGCAATGAGGTCGGCGGGGCTGGCAAAGGTTTCCTCCGGGCGCAAGTATTCGATCAATTCAATCCTTAATAATTCCTCATATAGATCCTCTTTAAAGTCGAGCAAGTGAGGTTCCACGCGTGGGGACTCCAGCGGATTCGCAAAGGTAGGACGAATGCCAATATTGGTCACAGCCAGGTAAGATTTACCGTGCACAATCCCACGTGAAGCATAAACTCCACGAGCAGGCAATAATCGCTCCGGAGACAGGTCCAGGTTAGCAGTTGGGAACCCGAGGCGTTTTCCCCGATGTTCTCCGTGAATCACTTTTCCTTCCAGAGAATATGGGCGACCCAGCATGGTATTGGCCCTTTTCACTTGACCCTCTTGTAGCAAGGTACGGATCTGGCTCGAAGAAATCACTTCATTATCCACCTTGACCGGGTGAACGACTTCCACCTGATACCCGAAAAGTTTACCAAATTGTTGGAGAGAATCGAGGTCTCCCGTGCGACCCCGACCCAGAGCGAAATTGAAGCCAATCAGCAGGTGATTTAAACCCAGGTTATTTTTAAGTAATTGCATGAAGTTGAGCGCAGTCAAGTTGGCAAGTTGTGCATCAAACTTAAAGGTAATGATGTGGTCGACGCCCAAACTGATGAGCAAGTCCTCGCGGTCCTGCGGGGAGGTGAGACTATAGGCTTGTGGAACTCGATTAAAAAATATGGCCGGAAGTGGAGAAAAGGTGATCACCACTGCAGGGTTATTTTCACGGTGTGCCTGGGTGACCAGATGGCGAATCAATTCTTGATGCCCACGATGAACACCGTCAAAAGCCCCGATGGTGACCCATGAATGATCAAGTTTGAATTGGTTGAAGTCAGCGATTGAGATCATGGTTTTATTATATGGAAAGTTTGTAAATAAGCGAAGCCCCCCCGCAATCGCGAGGGGGATAGTTTCTAAGAGAAGAACACTTTTTTGGGTTGCCACTCATTTGTGGCTTCGTCCAATTCCAAGAGTGCAACTAATTCCCCTTGTTCGCTGATACCGCGTGCTTTTTTCCCGAGGGGCTTGTCTGCGGGGACACGGTTGCCGTGGCGCACAGCCTCGAGTTGTTCGTTGTTCAATTCAAGCG
>Ga0182011_10000246_pt1 | contig 45915 bp, 33 predicted proteins | sample 711E1DmetaG_FD_120481 | JGI IMG/M metagenome (GOLD analysis project Ga0182011, IMG submission 120481) | Permafrost microbial communities from Stordalen Mire, Sweden - 711E1D metaG | ecosystem: Environmental > Terrestrial > Soil > Wetlands > Permafrost | place: Sweden: Stordalen | collected...
AATATACATAATCGGGAGATTCCTTTTTGGTAATATCCAGGCACTCCTGCACAACAATATGGTGGGCGAGCGTGTGCCTCTGGCGTAAAATTTATCAGTGCCGCATCCCGATTTATCGGGAGCCGGTCCGTTAGGCCGCACAAGACATTCACATCTATTGATAGGAGGAGTTATGCGAACAATTACCATTCTATTATTACTGATTCCGTTAATCAATGGATGCAAGAAAGAAGATAGTTCAACAAGTGTAACTTCTGTGTCACCCGTCTTCCATATTGACTTGCAGGCGTCTTTCCAAAATGATAGTGTTCGAGTTAGTGTGGATCAAAACAAATTGTTTGCTGGTACAATTACAACGTCGTTAATATTGAGTTTGGCCACAAGTATTTCTCCGAGTGTCACGGTGGGTGCACACGATATAAAAGTTGAAATATTTAATCAAAGTGTCCAAGCCGACACAACGATTAACGTTTCTGATACAATAACTCTGGCTATCAATTATAATCGGACATCTAAAATTATTTCTTTTAAAACATATCCATTTGCATTAATGTATCGTTAAATCTGTCCGACCTGACTAGTCGCCCCCATCCGATTTCGTCGAGATCGCGTTTCGATATGAATATCGAAACGGACCCAACAAGACACCTGCCTGCCAATAAGCAGGGCGGGTAAACAAGCTGACAGCTGGAGGTCTGAGAATGTATTGCATAAAGCGCAATACAAATTCTTATATGGTGATACTCAATATGTACGAGCTCATTGTAAATATTCCCGCTAAAATATAGCGGGACGCAAACAACGCATATGGCGTATATAGGTTTTGTTTGAAATTAAAAGTTGGTATAATGAACTTGTGGCGCAGAGCGCCATGTCGCAGATGACGCTGAAAGCGACAGCGCGGAACATATCGATGCGAGGCGCCATTTCGTTGGGTGCATGTTGCGAATTTGCAGTGCCGCATCCCGATCTATTGGGAGCCGGTCCGTTGGACCATAGATGACCACGATGCTAGAACAAGATAAGCAACGAAAATTACTGTATAACCTACTTGGGGACATTCCCCCAAAGGATCGCTTGATTCGCTCGATGGTGGTGGAACAGAGCGAACAGGATGGATATATCTTGGAGAAACTTCTTTTGGACCTTAATGGCATCGAACCCGTCCCGGCCTATTTTGTTAAACCCAAGAATGCTGACCAACGGATACCTTGTATGCTCTACAATCATGCCCACGGAGGCAACTACCTCCTGGGGAAAGATGAATTGCTTCTAGGCCAACCGGCGCTGTGTGCGCCTCCCTATGCAAAGGCGCTCACCTCCAATGGCTGGGGAGCGTTGTGTATTGATACATGGGTTTTCGGTGAACGGCACGGACGGTCGGAGTCTGAAGTCTTTAAAGAAATGCTCTGGAAAGGCCAAGTGCTCTGGGGGATGATGGTCTACGACAATCTACGTGCCTTGGACTATCTCGCCGCACGCTCCGACGTCGACGGAGAAAGAATCGGGACCATTGGTATATCCATGGGAAGCACCATGGCCTGGTGGATCGCCGCGTTAGATACGCGCGTCAAAGTGTGCGTCGACATCTGTTGTCTGACGGACTTTGAGACCTTGATTGCCGTCAGAGGGCTCGATGGTCATGGCTTATACTACTATGTGCCGTCCCTTCTTAAGCATTTCACTACCGCGCGGATCAACGCGCTGATTGCGCCGCGGCCGCATATAAGCCTCGCTGGCAACTACGACCTACTTACGCCGTCTGTCGGGTTGGATCGGATTGACAAGGAATTGAGACAGGTCTATGAGGCGCTGGGAGTAAAAGATGCTTGGCAGATGAAACGTTACGAGACCGGACACTTTGAGACTGCACACATGAGGTCGGAAATCATGGCGTTCTTGAAGAAGTGGCTTTAGCCCTTTATAAACCGCTTATGGCGTCCTAATCACGCATGCTACCGATTCGCGCTCCATGTTGGCCGAGTGTTTGTTAGACCGGTCTGGTCTTTGAGTAAGTCTTCGTCGGGTGCCGCAGTGTCGTAGAGCGCCATGTTCCACTTAGCGCCGGTCGTTAGACGCGCTAAGGTAGCATCCCATTAATTTTGATATATTAATTAGGAGTGACCTTTGTGTTACTTGAAAAATAAAAGATCCCAAACGGTTACAACGCCGTTAATATGTTTGTCTTAATTAAAGGTGACGCAAAAAAGTTCATTGAGTTTGTTGAGCAAGTCTTCGGCGGCATCGAAAGAAAGGATGTCCGAACCACGGATAAAAATGGAACGTTAATTCATTCTGAGGTTCAGTTAGGTGACTCTTCTATTCTCATTGCTGACTCGAAACCCGATTGGTTGTTTACACCTGCCTTCATTCAAGTGTACGTAGAAGACGCTCAAACTATTCTTGATCGCGCCCAGAAGGCAGGCGCAATAATTGTGACAGAAGTAAGCGATTTTTACAACGGCTTTAAACTTGCGCGTCTAAGAGATGTTTGGGGAAATATTTCGTGGCTCTATGAACACGATAGCGATACAAAAGAGATACCTGCAGAGCCCAAATCTGATACGAGTTGGCACAACAAGAAGCCAAGCAAGATTTATACAATCTTCATAGAAGCTATGCGTGAGTTGAAGCCAAAAAACTCATAATCTATCACTCCTGACCAGCGCCTCAAACTGGCACATACCCTGAGACAAAAATAATTGTTCTTCTCAGATAAAATAATTGCACTATCATCATCAACTCAAGCTCTGCTATGAATAGTGAATCTCTTCCAGCAGGACGGCGCCGAAAGCGTTCGCAGACCGCCTGAAGGAAGTACCTTCATGATGAAAACTTGCTAGAAGCCAATAATCCCTTCCGATAAGTACTATGCGTTAAAAACTTCCCCTCGATTTCCATTAGAAAGCACACTATATTAATAAAATACTCGATATGAAATTACAAGTTGCTGAAAGTTGAAGAAATAAATGGAAGTGCGAAAACCTGAATTTATTATCAAACTGAAATATACTCTATGAAGATAATCACGCAGGACAGTATTATTTTCATCTGTTCGGACTACAATATCGAATGCATTCTCTATGGCAAGACGATTACTGCTTAATTTCTAATCCTGAATCTGTAATCGATATCGAAACGACCTTGTAAATTTACTATAAATCACAAATACTTTATTGAAACAAAAAAATATGGATTTCCTACTAAAGAATGCCAGAATTATTAATCTTGATCCGGCAAAGGTCGTCGATGCTGATATCCGTATCGTCGATGGTATCATTGCTGATTGCAGCACGAGTTTGCGGCCAAAGAAGGATGAAGAAGTCGTCGACCTTGCCGGAAAATATATTCTTCCCGGATTTGTAAATTCGCATACGCATCTTTATTCTTCACTTTCCCGAGGAATGTCAACGCCGAAAGCTGCACCGCGGAATTTTATCGAGATACTTCAAAAAGTTTGGTGGAAGCTGGATGAAGCTCAGGATGAGGAATCCATTTATTATAGTGCGCTCGTTGGTGCCATCGAGGCGGTTAAATTTGGAACGACGGCACTCATGGATCATCACGCATCATCGAATCACATACGCGGCTCGCTTGACTTGATAAAAGCCGGAATGTCGAAGGTTGGTCTGCGGGGAATCCTCTGCTACGAAACCACAGATCGCGCCGGCATGAGAAAACGCGATCTTGGTTTGGATGAGAACGAACGCTTCGTGATAGAGAATGTAAACAATTCTCATTTCCGGGGTACCATTGGCGCGCATGCTTCTTTCACGCTCTGCAATGATTCGCTGCGTAAAATTGGGGAACTGGCTTCGATGTATGATTGCGGTGTCCACATTCATGTCGCTGAAGATAAAGCTGATGTATTGGATTCGATTGAAAACTACAATAAAGATATCGTCAGTCGGTTGACGGAACATGGTATCCTGCGAAAGAAATCTATTTTTGCTCACGGTGTACATTTAAATCAAAAACAATCTGCCAAGATAGAGAATTCCGGTGCATGGATGGTTTACAATCCGCGCTCGAACATGAATAATGGCGTTGGATGTGCACCATTAAATTTGTATGGTAAGCATTCTGCGCTTGGTACGGATGGATTTCCGGCGGATATGTTTGATGAAGCGAAGTTCGGTTATTTCCGCGATGCCGAATCCGATGGTAAAGCAAAAATTTATTGTATTCCATCAATATTGAACAACGGACAAGAACTTGTCTCGCAATTCTTTGGCCGTCCGTTTGGAATGGTTGCAAAGAATTCACCGGCTGACCTCGTTGTGCTCGATTACAATCCTCCAACGCCGCTTGTCCATCAAAATATCACCGGTCATTTTTTATTTGGCATGAACTCAACCATGGTTCAGCATGTCATGATCGATGGCAACTGGATCGTATGGAACCGTCAGCTGACGGGAATGGATGAAAATGCCGTGATGGCGAAAGCGCGGAACGTTGCGGCAAAATTGTGGAAAAAGATGGAAAAGTAAAAATGATTGTAAAAGACATGCTCGATCATAATCCAAACTCTTCTCAAAACGATATTCGAACCGCTATCACCGGAAATTTATGCCGCAGCAGCGGATACCGGCAAATTGTTTATGCAATACAAACGAACAATGTTCCACCACAGAAAGGACAGTAATTGAAACGCATTAAAGAAGTACTCATTGGGAAACCTCGTGATATTCATGATCCGAAGCTCTTCCATAAAATTTCACTCATTGCATTTATGGCATGGGTCGGGCTTGGAGCTGATGGATTAAGTTCATCAGCATATGGACCTGATGAAGCTTTTCGTGCATTAACCGGACACACAGAACTGGCTGTTATTCTTGCTATTGCTACTGCTCTAACAGTCTTTATTATTTCTTACGCATACAGCCGTATCATTGAACATTTCCCAAGCGGCGGCGGAGGTTATGTTGTTGCTACAAAACTGCTCGGTGCACCATTTGGTGTTGTATCAGGAAGTGCATTGCTGGTAGATTATATTTTAACAATCACAGTATCTATTGCATCCGGTGCCGCCCAGATATTTAGTTTTTTGCCTTACTCTTGGCAAAAGTGGATGGTACCGGTCGAAGCAACCGCCATTATCCTTCTCGTTATATTAAATCTTCGCGGAATTAAAGAATCCATTGAATTTATGGTGCCGATATTTCTCACCTTTGTGGCTGCACATCTCATTCTTTTTGGCGGTGCAATCATTCAGCACTTTCATGAAGCGCCTGCTATTGCATCACAGATCGGACAGAATCTGCATATGAGTTATAGCACTCTTGGTTTCTGGGCGATGTTTGTGATTTTAGCGCGTGCATATTCACGCGGTGCAGGAACATACACAGGTATAGAAGCCGTGTCGAATGGTATTCAAATCATGCGTGAGCCGCGCATTGCGACAGGCAAACGCACGATGGTGTATATGGCAACGTCACTCGCGATTACAGCCGGCGCAATTCTCTTAATTTATCTTTTGCTTGGTGTGCATGAACAAACCGGGAAAACGCTCAATGCCGTCATGGTAGAGAAACTGAATTTTGGACCATGGTTTGTTGTGCTCGTCCTTGCCTCGGAAGCTGCGCTCTTATTTGTTGCTGCACAAACGGGATTCATCGACGGTCCGCGTGTGATGGCAAATATGGCGAACGACCGCTGGCTGCCGCATCGTTTTGCGTCGTTGTCAGATCGGTTGACAATGCATTACGGGATCATGCTCATCGGTGCCGCATCAATCGCAACATTGTTTTACACTGGCGGTAATATCGATGCTCTTGTGACGATGTACTCTATTAATGTATTTCTCACATTCTCGCTCACCGAAATTGGCATGGTAAAATTCTGGATCACAGAACGGAAAACACATCCCGAATGGAAAAAGTCACTGCCCGTTCATTTGACCGGTCTCGTTCTCTGTCTCTCCATCTTAACAATCGTCGTCATTGAGAAATTCCAAGAAGGAGCATGGATGACAGTCGTTGTCACCTCAGCGCTCATCTTGCTCTGCGTCATTATCCGTCGGCATTATCGATTAGTGAATAAGAAGCTTCGTTCACTCTCAGATATTCTAGAAGGACTTCCTGCTGAAAGTTCCCCGGTTGTACCCGAACGAAAACTTGAAAGCAACAAGCCAACAGCCATCTTGCTTGTTGAAAGCTACAATGGACTTGGAATTCATTCGCTTCTCAATATTGTAAAGCAATTCCCAGGGTACTTCAAGCAGATGGTTTTTGTCTCTGTGGCTGTTTTAGATACAGGCAACTTTAAGGGATCAGGTGAGGTGGAACGTCTTGAAGAAAATACGAAGCGAGAATTGGATCATTATGTAAAGTTAGCAACGAACCTTGGAATTCCATCAACAGCACGAATGTCTGTTGGAACGGAAGCGGTAGAAGAAGCAGAGAAAATTTGTTTGGAACTTTCACACGAGTTTAAGCAATCAGTTTTCTTTGCGGCAAAACTGGTCTTTCAAAAACAGAAATGGTATCAACGAATTCTGCACAGTGAAACGGCGTACGCGATCCAAAATCGACTTCAATTCCAGGGACTGTCAATGGTGGTCCTGCCGGTGCGTGTATGGAATTAAAAGATAAGGATTGAGACTGGGATATGGAGTGCTTGCAGCCGGGAAATCTCCTTAATACACTTGGAGAGTATGCGGCATTTCTGGCGGCAATTAGAGGCATTCTTCAATTTCCATAGGGGCATAGGGATGTTCTTCGGCAATAAAATCTGTTTCGATAGTGTATTGTTTTTCCAGTGCGTAGAATCACAGGTTCTTGACACAAAGAGCGAAAAAGTGTATTATCGTATGCATGATATGTAGATAATCAACAATCACCAATAAAAAAATATACTATGCCTGAATATCGTATTGATGGAGTCTCGCTAACCGGAAAAACAGTTTCCGGTTCAATTACTGCTGACAACAAAAGTATTGCCAAAACGAAAGCAGTAGAACTTTCACGTGATAAAAAGTTCAAAGTGACGGGCATTCACGAGCGTGTCGCTTTCATCTACCGCGTGCGAAAAGGAACCGACAAACCGATTGACGGTGAACAAAAAGCTTTCACTTCTGATGAAGTCAGAACTGCGCTTGAAAAAATGGGATTTAATGTTCTTTATGTCAGAAAAAAATTATTTGGTACAAAACAGCGTGCCGCTCCCGTTGTTGATGTCATCACCTTTGTGCGTGTGAGTACGGACTTAATGAAACAAAAACTTCCGTTCAACGAAGTAATGGCATTGTTGATCAACGACATACCCAATCCCGCGCTGCGCGAGGCTATTAAAGAAATCAATACAGAACTCAAGCAGGGAAAAGACAGCGAAAAAGTTTTCATGAAACAAGCACCTGTGATTGGTAAATTCACAGCACAAATGCTCGGTCTCGCTTCGAAGAGTGGTAATATGGCAGAGATTTACGAAAGCGCTGCAAAATTTATGGAACGAAATGCAGAATTTAGAAGAAATCTTCGAAGTGCACTCATTACACCATTAATCACACTCTTTGTTCTATTCTTAGCCTGCTTGTTTTATGTCGCTTATATTTTTCCTAAAACCGCAGAGATGTTTGTTAAATTTCATATCAAACTTCCTCCCATGACAGCTGCGACATTGAAAATGAGCGACTGGCTGATGGCAAATTGGTTAGTTCTTACAATTTTATTTACTGTGCCCCTTTTTGTTTTGTTACGCTATATGAGAACGGAAAAAGGAAGATTTTTAGCCGACAAATATTTGATCAGGATACCAGTTCTCGGTTCTATGCTGCATAAAACTGCCATTGAAATATTTTGCCGGGTGTTTTATGCTCTCTATAGCGGATCAGGTGAAAATATTGAAATCATTCGCATGGCGGCGGAAGCTTGCGGCAACAGGTACATGGAACATCAAATTAAAACAATCGCCATACCGATGATGCTTGAACGTGGAAAAGGACTAACGGAAGCATTTGAAGCAACCGGCGTGTTCACAAAAACAGCAATATCGAGATTTGCCTCAGGAGCAGAAACGGGAACCGTAAAAGCGACAGCTCTTCAACTGGCGGAGTATTATGAAAAAGAAACATCCTATCGGATGAAAAATGCAATTGAAGTTATTCAATTAACTGTATCAATGGTTATGATGATTGTGCTGACAGCATTAACCCTTGTTTCTTCAGAAACTGCATTAGTAAAGCCAGAGACGCCGCATATGATTATGCCGCTGCATTTTCTGATTCCATAAAATGCTTTGTGAGACGCGATCAGGTTTATTAAGCAAAGAGGATTGGAACTATGCCTGAAATAGATATAACTGATAAAATCGGCTATACTCTTCTTAAAAAAGGTATCATCGATTTTGAGACGCTTGAAAAGTCGCTGAGGATGAAGGATTCTGATGATAACAAGAAAAATCGGAAAAATTTAGGACAGATTCTTGTTACGGAATTCGGCGCAGACCATGATGCGGTATTTCGCGAAGTTGCGAACCTCTATGCGTTTCGTGAGGTTTTTCTCAACGATGAAAAAGTTGATGATGCGCGGATCGCTTTCGTAAAGAAGTACATTGAACAGCTTTCAGATCAGCAGCGGGAAATGATGATCCAATCAAAGATGCTGCCGTTCAAGTTCGACGAACGCCAGCCGGATAAGCTCATTATTATAGCTGCAGATCCTACGGATCGCAATCTTCCCATTGTTGCTCGCAGTTTCAATGTGAAGAAATATGAGATCTGTTACGTGCGCTTGAAAGACTTACAGTCGTTCTTGGATAAGGTGGCGCCGGCACAAAACGAATTCCTCAAACTCCTCGAAGATAATAAAATCACTGTTGATGAATCCGGCGGTACTGAAGATGATCAGCTGGATGAACAGGCCCTTGAAGCCGAAATCAGCAAAAGCGCTTTAGTAAATTTGTTCGAAGGATGTTTGGTTGAAGCAGTGAGAAAGGATGTTAGTGACGTACATATTGTTGCAGCAGAGGGGAATCGAACGAACTTTTTATTTCGCATCGATGGTAATTTGAAAGTTTGGCATATTCAGGAAAATACAGTACCGGAAGCGGTGCTTGCTGTTGTTAAGGATCGTACAAAAAATGTAGATAGATTCGAGCGAGAAATGACGCAAGATGGATTCATCCAGCGTGTCATCGATGGACATCAAATGCGATTCCGTGTCTCAATAATGCCGATTGTAACAACAGAATTTAAACACAAGTTTGAAAGTATTGTCATCCGCGTGTTGGATGATCGGAAAGTCATCACCGATCTTGAAAAGCTTGGCTTGCAGGGACCAGCGCGGGGATTCTTTTATAAAGCCATTAACAGACCTCAAGGTATTATTATCCTTACCGGTCCGACAGGATCCGGTAAGTCGACTACGTTAATTGCCGCTTTATACCAAGTCATCGATCCCACGGTGAACGTGTTGACAATTGAAGAACCTGTTGAATATATCATCAAAGGCGCGCGTCAATTAAAAATTGGGCCTAAGATGGGATTTGAAGAAGCTATTCGTGGTATCCTGCGCCACGATCCTGACATAGTGCTTGTTGGTGAAATGCGAGATAAAATAACCGCAGAGACCGCTGTGAAAATGGCAAATACAGGCCACTTAGTATTCTCTACTTTACATACAAATGATGCACCGAGTGCAATTGCACGTCTCTATAAAATGGGAATTGAACCTTTTTTACTTGCGTACGCAATCAACGTCATTGTTGCTCAAAGGTTAATTCGGACCCTTTGTAAGCTTTGCAAACAGCCGATGGATAGCAGCGAAAAGAACGATTTACTGAAATTCGGTTTTTCGGAAGAGGATATCACCACACATACATTCTATAAAGCTGTAGGGTGTGAAAAATGCAATGGAGGATATAAAGGACGTGCTGCCATCCATGAAGCGCTGTATTTTACAAAAGCAATAAAAGATATTATTCTTAATGCCGGTGATAAAGTCGATGAAAACGCCATCCGGGAACAGGCCACAAAAGATGGAATGTGGACATTACGCCGGTCTGGAATGGAGCGTATGAAAGAGGGAACAACAACACTTGAAGAGATAGTTGCGACTACAACTGAAGAAGATTAATCTTCTCCAATCTTTACGAAAATATATATATATAGGCTTAATTGTAAAATAAACACTTAAAAAAACAAAAAAATAGGGTCATTGGACTGATAAATTGCGTATATGTTGTCTGTGCAAGGAGGAAGGAGCCTTCACTTAAAAAACTCCTTTAAGCTATTGCTTTTTCGGTTTGAGTTTCTTATTATCTAACCGAAGAATGGCGGATAAAATATCTGACAAAATTTGAAAAAGTGTCTCATAATAAAACAACATAATATATTTAAATGACACCCCAATCACCATTGCCTTCTCTAAAAGAATCGCCTGCCATATCTATGGCAACTGAATTACCTCCGATAGTAATTGAAACAAAAAGAATCCTGAAGGAAATGGCATCACAGCTTCCCAAGTCGATTACAGGAATTGAACGGCAAATGATGATTAGTGATGTAATGACGCGTACGGATGAGACTACCAAAATGAAGCTTTTGGCTTTGCTCAATCATTTCCTCCTCCGTATGTTTACACTGCATGCATCGGATATTGATATGGGGGGATATGGATCACAAGGTTATATTTGGTATCGTGTTTATGGTTCAAAAAAAGCAGATTCATCGCTTGGAAAATACTCACAGGATGAAACAAATATTCTTATTCAAAGCGTTATTGGTGAACGACAAAGATCATTCCTGTTTGAGAACAGGAATCTTGACTTTTCCCATATGTTGTATGGAGACAATCTTGATTTTAAAAGATTTCGTGCAGATGCATATTTTGATTTAGATCAGCTTGCGTTAAATATGCGTGCAATCAATAATGTTGTCCGCCCGTATAAAGAACTTGAAGTGCATCCTAATGTTACGAAAGTTCTCAGTTTGGCTCATACGAAAGAGGGCCTTTGCATCATCACTGGAATTACAGGTTCTGGGAAGAGTTCTACGCTGGACTCCATTATTGACGCAAACAATCACAGTGTAGAAGGACACGTCGTTGTCATTGCGTCGCCTGTTGAGTATGTCCATAAGTCAGATAAGTGCATTATAAGGCATAGAGAAGTGGGGAGAGACGTACTCTCGTTCAAAGATGGTGCGGTGCAGGCACTGCGTCAGGATCCAGACATTATTATGATTGGCGAATTGCGAGATCCGGAAACAATTTTAACTGCATTGGAAATTACAGATTCAGGTCATAAGGTATTTTCTACATTACATACAGCAGCAGCAGTTGAAAGTATTGATCGAATAATCGGCGAAACCCCGCCGATTGAACAGGATCGTGTGCGCAATCGTTTGGCAGATTTACTCCGATGTGTTATTTCACAAAAACTTATACCCAGCTTAGATGGTAAACGTATCCTTGCGAAGGAAATTATGCTTGGAACTCCTTCGGTTCGCGCAGCCATCAAGAATAATAATACAAGCGAGATATATCAAATGATCTCTGAAGGAACAGAGCTTGGTATGATGAGCATGGAACAGGATCTAAAACGTCTGTATTTGCAAAAGAAAATTTCTCTGGAAAATGCTATGAATTACGCTAATAACAAACGGCGTCTTCAACAGCTATTACAGCTGCAGCCAACGGAATGAAGTTCTCATTGCTGGCGCGTTAAAAAGCAAAGATTGACGCGTAGAGCATGTTTAAAAAATCTTAACATAGAAGGATATACAAGTTCATGCCAATTCAAGCTGGAGACGGAAAAACAGCGGTTGCTGTATTTGTGGACGGACTTGAACTCAAATTTGTACGTCTCTCTGCAAAAGGAAGCAGGGTTACGCTCAGAGATTTTAAAACAGTTGCGTTGGTGCACAAATTTGAAGAAAAACAGGTTTCTGCAGAAGAGAGCGAAGGGACGTCCTTTAGTGATTTTTCTTCAGATGAAGCCTTCTCGGCAGCAGGAGTGTTGGAGTCTCCATCGACCGAAGGTAGTACGAATGCAAGCGTATTGCTGGGATTGTTGAACGAAGTCGGTTCCCCGAGAAAATACACTCTTTCGTATGCGATCTCCGAACCGGCTGTGACGTATCAGGAGTTTGAGGGTAACTTTGGATTAAAAGGCGAGAAGCTGAAGAAAAAACTTTCACAAGAACTCTCGATGATGCGTGCATCTGCTCCGGCGTTGGACGCAATCGATACTATCCCGACAGCATCCGGTGGATTGCTGGCTTTAATTCGGGAAGATGGTTTGCATGTCTATGAGCTTCTTTCAGAAGTAAAGCCATTTATGGGGGGACGTGTTCCTCTTATCAAAATTATGGATAGTGCGGATACTGTATTGATGGAGATAGTGCGTACTCAGTACGAACCGCAAGAAGAAGAAATTTCAGTGCTCGTCTATGTAGGTCATGATTTTAGCCGACTCGTGTTTATGCAAGGAGAACATTATCTTCACTTTGCTCCTATCATTAGCGAAGGATATGAATCACCCAACATTGAAAACACAATTTACAGCCGTATCCTTCTTGAACAAGACAATATTGCCCTTACGCGGATCGACAGAATACTTCTTGCCGGTGAAAGTCATAAAGTGAATTTGTTGGATACTCTCGCCCCACAATTCTCAAGCGCTCTTGTGGAATATATGAAAATACCAACTTTAGATCTTGGCGAATTTGAGGGATCGATTGGCGAAACGGTATCAGAATATGTTATCCCGATAATGACTGCGTGGCGTGCACTTCAACCAAATCTTTCTGGATTTTATGATATCAATCTTATTCCGCATTTTATTTCAGAAGGTCAGCGGACACTCGCGCTAGCGTGGCATGGAATATTAATGGCCTTGTTAGTCTGTTTCACGATACCATTTTTTATCCTTTCGTTTACTGATCGTCAGGCTGAAATCCGCCGTCTCAATGGGGAACTTATTCAGAAACAGCAGAAACTTAATGAATTGGATGTATTCAGGCTGCGTCGAGCAACACTATCTTCCGATATCAACCGGTATAGTAACGCAACAAGCATTTACGATTCTGTAGCTCCCGGCAGTGATCGCTGGAGCCGCATTCTGCACTATCTGGCAAATAGCGTAGAAGATCTTAATTCCTTATGGATATACAGCTTGAAACCAGATGCCGGAGATTCAAGAAATATCGTTATTTCAGGCCGGGCAATTTATCGCTCGCGTATACCGCGCATTGCAAGTATATTCGAAAAAGCTACATTAAGAGAAGTACGCACCATCACAGTACGGAAAAAAATATTATACGAGTTTGATATTGTGATAGAACGAGTAGACAAGTTTGATATTCCCGAACCCAACTATTCTGGCACAAGATAAGGGGACGAGAGGACCGTGACCTATAAACTGAGAAATACCATTGCCCTTGGTGTTGTATGGTTTGTCATTACCATCATCGGTGTTATCCTGTGGGCGATTTGGCAGCCGCGCCAGATTAATAAAATTACGAAAGCAACTCAAGCGATAAACAAACAATTAGAGGATCTGCCGGGATTGACGGATGATGTACAGCGATTGACTGTCCAATATCAAGATATCAAGCGGCGTTATGATTCCCGAAGCAAAGAAATTCCTCAATTTGATGTCTCATCACAAACATACAGCTATATGAGCCAAGGTATTGATGAAGCCGGATTTTTGAAGTTCGACATGAAATTTATCGGAACAAGTGAAAAAACAAGCTGGGGATACAATTCCTATAAGTTAGAATTGGGAGAAGCGCAATTCGAAAATCTTTTTAAGTTCGTATATTTTTTGGAAAACGGACGACGTTTATATAAGATTGCTTCGATGCGTCTCGAGCAGAAGGAGGCAATTGATCCGGACACAAAAGAAGTTGCAAAGTGGATTTCTTTTGATATGGAAATTCACGCGTATTTTGTCCGCAATGTTCCTGAACTCGGTACGTCGCTGGCTGCTCAATCACTGACCATGATTCCGTCTCCCTATGACCCGTTCCACAGTATGATTACTCAAACGCTGGCTTCAGAAGCACCGCCGGGAGAAATCGACGCAGATCAAGTATTTGTAAAAGCCGTATTGCCCGGCAAGGCATTTGTCTTAACAGATAAATCTCTGATTGTACTGCACCTAGGTGATAAAGTATGGCGCGGAAATGTAACACGTGTGAATCCAGCCGAAAGCGCTGTGGAATTTACATTGGACGAAGGTGGAGTTGTTCGAAAACTGACAAAAAAAATATTGTTTGATAAACGATAGAGAACGAGGGAATTATGAGGATACGCTCTTTACTTTTTATTTTCTTGTTTGTCGTCAGTATTGCAGAATTGACGCAAGCACAAACGGAACAATCGGTTCGCCGTTCCGCCCAAGGAAAGGTTGTAAGTCAGGATCAATTGGTCTCGTTTAATGCCGATGTTCCGTATATGAAAGCTATTCAGTCGCTCGGAGAGTTGAGCAAGAAAATCGATGGAAGATTGATAATAGATAGATCTCCGCTGCAGGGAAAAGAGAAAACCATTGGCATTAATATAGAGTCGATGTATTGGAAAGATGCATTGGAACTTATACTGAGGAGCAATCAATTGTGGTATAATGATTACCCGGAGTATATGGAAATTGTTTCATTCGAGGAAATGGGCAAACAGGCAGGTGAACCGGCACAAACTCAGAGAGAAAATCAATCTAAAACTCCTTCATTTACACCTTCACCGGCAGTTACACAAGGGGCGGCCGCCCTTGTAGATTCAAGTGAATATTATTCAAAGCTTCGTGAAATCACAATTTCGAGTGTTTTCCTTGATGTTAATAAAACAAAAATGGCTCAAAGTGGAATGGATTTTTCCATATTTCGCGGAAGCAATTTAAATCTCGGAGTGAATATCTATAATGCGACTAGTTTATCGACCACGGGTGGTGTAACTACATCTGTAAGCAGATTGTCAGATCGATCCGTTACTGCTAGTATCAACCCGACTGGGAGTAACCTCGGAGTGGATATCAATGCAGCTATCAGTATATTCGAGAGTGATCAAGTTGCTGAAGTTATTGCAAGGCCTCAGATTACTGTACGGTCCGGCTCAAGTTCTATATTTCAAGTGGGACAGGATTTTTCTGTCTTAGAAAAAGATTTTTCAGGAAACACAGTTCAAAAGTTTTATCCAACAGGAACAATTTTAACCGTGAGACCGAAAATTTATAAAGTCGGAGAAATGGAGTTTATTGATGTACGTTATACCGTTGAAAAAAGTACATTCACATCCAGTACATCCACTACGGTCATTAATAAAACTACCGCAACAGGATCTTTGACACTTCTGAACGGTGAAGAAGGATATATAGGTGGAATGTATTCCAACGATGAAAATACCGTTCGTTCAGGAGTGCCGCTGTTGAAAGATTTACCGTGGTGGGTTTTTGGATTACGATATATCTTTGGATTTGACTCAAAACAAGTTATTAAGCGGGAATTGCTTGTTCTTCTTAAAGCAGAAATCCTGCCTTCATTAGAAGAAAGAGCGGCAAAACCACCCGGAGTGAAAAATATAATTCAGGATACACAGCAAGAAATGGATAAAGATCTTAAGCGCAGACTGGGAAAATAACTTTAATATTATGTTTTTTGAAGCAGGGATTTTTCCCTGAGGAGTATTGTATGAATGTGCGTGCCTATTTATTTATATGTATCGCTGCATTTTTATTGTTCAATGACGGCTGTCAGCAAAATCCAACAGAGCCGACGACAACGAAAACAACGACCGTAAGTGGATCGGTGTTAAATGATAAGGGGGCCGCTATCCCTGCTTATGTTTTTGACTTAGGTTCGATCGCACAACCCGATACATCTTTGGATGGTGCCTATAAACTTACGATGCAATTAACCGACAATTATAATACATCTCTCTATGCAATTGCGTCGGGTCGCGTTTCTGATACAATTAAGGTAAGTCTTAAACCGGGAGACAACCTCACAGGCATCAATATTCATATGATAGTAACGGATTCGAGTAAAATAGTTGGAGGCAATTCTGGAAGACCGGCAAGTATTGGATTGGTAAGCCAAACAGCGAAATCGATTTTGCTTAAAGGGGGGATTAATCAGTCGAGCACTTTGACATTTTTGGTTGTAGATTCTTTAAATCGGCCTGTCAGCGGCACAAATAGATGCTGGGTAAAATTTTCGATCAGTGTCACAAATCCCAGCGGAGAAACACTGAAACCTGATTCCGCACAAACAGATCCATTGACGGGGCAAGTGTCGACGACGGTTTTTAGCGGCACAAGACCAAACGCTATTCTTGTAACAGCACAGGTAGTCGATCCTCTCCATAAAATTACTGCCACAGCTGGATTAACTGAGGGCACCGGATTGCCCGACGGCAATCATGTTTCTATTTCTGCTTCGAAATTCAATATTGCCGGCCGTGTATTTGATGGCTTAAGCACATCGATAACAATGACGGTCAATGATCAATTCGGAAATCCTGTAGCTGATGGAACACCTGTGAGTTTTGTGACGAATGGCGGCGGAATAATTAAAGATGCATTTACTTTAAATGGTGCTGCTACTGCTTCTTTAACGAGTGGCGGCGGGAACCCTCCCATCGGAGGTTTAGTTACCGTTACAGCTGAAGTGAAAGGTGACACATCAATCCGAAAAGCGGATAGTACTATTGTGCGAACTATCCAGATATTATTTTCAGGACATACTACCATCACTCGCAGTTCTAATACCGTAAATTTTGAAGTCCCGGACGGTGATATGAACTTCTTCGATTATACTGTCTCTGATGATTATGGGAAACCTTTGGTGGAAGGATCCACGATTACTGTTACCGTCGATGCATTAAATGATAAGTTAACGTCGAGTATTCAGCTAAGAGGTGATACTAAAATTACGATGCCCGATACGAAAGATACGAATCAGACACATTTTCGTATTTGGGTTATTGATAAAAACAAGGACAGTCTTTCCGGCAGCATTATTTTTAGAATAAGTATAAAAAGTACGAATACTGACGTCCCCGAACAAGATTGGTTTACTGGATATATGCGCGGTCTAACGGCAGGAACGGGTTTCTTTGGCGTTCCGGCGAGCATTTCACTTGCAGATTCATCAAGCAAGAAATTATTCTTAGCTGAGACACAATTACCTGATACTAGTGCGCGTATTACATTTATCGTAAGAGATGGCAATGGGAATCCCATTAGCTCAACCCGGAAATCACTTGTCACATTTTCTCTCATTCAGGCGCCGAATGGTACACATCTTTCCTCTTCACAGGATTCAACCGGGGCAGGAGGAGCCGCTTCTGTGATTATTAGTGCCGGTAATACACCTGGTATTGCCCAAATTGCAGCGAGGTCGACAGATGGATTTGGAAATTTCTTTTCTGCATTATCGATACCTATCGAAGTGGCCCATGGATTGCCTGATTCCAACCAAATACTTATAACTCTTAATAAAAATATGTTTAACAATTGGGGAAATCCGGTAGGAACGATTGTTGTGAACCTTGTTGATGCTTTTGGATATTTCCCGGCGCCACAGAGTATTATATTCAGTACATCCGGCGGTAGTATTACACCGCCGAGCGCGCTTCTCGATGGCTTTGGAAGGGCGACAGCGACGCTTTATGGCGGAAAAATACCGGTCGATCCTGTCATTGGTTTCGGCAATGTTTCGGTATTTGTAAAAGTACGCGGCGGAAATACTGTACAGCGTAAAATTCCTTTCCTCTTCTCCGGTGCACCGGTTATATCATCACCGAGTGTGCCGAATGATACGGTTGTCATTTCCGATGCAGGAAGTTTTGATCTCGATTATATTGTAGCAGATATAAATAACCGCCCGCTCGCTCAGGGTAATACTATACAAGTGAGTGTATCTGGCTTTGCTTCGACGAGTATTACTTTGTTTAATGCGAGTAATATCACTTCTGGAACCATCGATACAAATGATATTAAATATCGGGTGAGAATTTCTGATGCCTTGCCCAATGGCGGCATCAATGGAAATTTTGATGTTACGATTGCGGTGAATGGACCAAGTGGAAGTGCAACGAAACATTTCTTTGGCGTATTGAGAGCCCCTCAAGAAATTAATATTCCAAACCCGGAAGTCAAGAAAGCTGCACAAATAGCTTATATTGGTATTACAGCAAGCGATATCTTCGTATCAGGCGTCGGCGCATTGGAAAACGCCGTTATAACATACGAAGTACGTGATTCTCTCGGTTTGCCGGTAGGGGCTTCTCCGAGATATGGTGCAACTTTTTCGATTAGTTTCTTCCCCAATTCAACCGTTGCAGGTGGATCTGCCCCTCGAATTATTCCTCAAGTTGATAGTACGGATGGACAAGGCAGACTTCGTACTTCGATTGTAAGCGGCACACAATCCGGAGTTATAGAAATGACTTGTCAGATTGTGCTTGAAAGTGGAAAGGTCATTACCTCACAGCCGGTTAGAATTACTGTGCATGCGGGTTTCCCGGATCAGAATCATTTTACGATTTACCCGAGCCATTATGTATTTCCAATATCTGATTATTACCATTTTCCACCTGCACCAAAATTTTCAGTTGCAATAGGCGACACGTTTAGTAATCCCGTGCCTATAGGAACAGCCGTGTATTTCCATACGCAGGCTGGTATTATTGAAACTGGAAATTCAGATTTTACAGCGTATACGGACAAAGATGGTTTTGCCACTGTTAATTTATGGACCGTAAATCCATTGCCGGATGCAATACCGTATTATGATAATACTGCTCTTGCCGGCCGTTTAGGAGGTGAATGGGTCTATGCACAAACCCAGGGTCGTGATGGCAAGAAGATAATCGATAGCGTGCTTGTCGTTTGGAGTATGAATCAGATTGTTATTAGACAAGTACCAGATTCGATCGTCATGCCTCAGCATGGTCATTCGGCTTTGTTCACACTTGAAGTTACGGATGCAAATGGGAATCCGCTATGTGACGGCACGACGATTACGGCTGCTTTTGTGATTCCGCCGGGGACGAGTGGTGTCGCTTTTGACACGTATGGGGATATACCAGCTTTGATTCCAAATTCGCCATTCGGCAGATTCCCCGGGCATGGATTTACATTGTTCAATTTTGGTGTTACGGATAATTCTACAGCCGATGTAGGAGCAACGACATGTAAAATTACTATAATGTCGCCACTTTTTGGAACTGCAACCATTGCAATTCCTGTAATATTGCATTAGCATTCCATTAGGAAGGAAAATGAAATAACTGGTTTTTGAATGAAGGATTTAATAACACAAAACCCCGATTCTTTAAAGAATTGGGGTTTGTTTTTACTAATCCAAAAATTCATTTATAGAAAAATGAATTTTTTCTGTTGTAGGATTTCTACCTTCAAATTTTTTGCAGTGCTTTGTAGTTAGCCTTAATAGTCTTCTCGATAATCCTCTCTGTATGTGCAGTGGAGATAAACACCGATTCAAACTGCGATGGCGGTAAATAAATTCCCTGCTCTAACATCGCGTTAAAATATGTCGAGAATTTTGTTGTATCAGAAGTTATTGCTGAGTCATAATCGGTGACAGTCTTTGAAGTGAAGAAGAGTGTAAACATCGATCCAACGCGATTCAACGTGTAGCCAAGTCCTAACTTTTGCAAATTTTCTCGAAATCCTTCTCCGAGTTGTGCTGATCGCTGTTCAAGCTGTTTGTAGATCATTTTATTTGAGTGGAGGATGCTCAGCATTGTAAATCCGGCAGCCATTGCTAAAGGATTACCAGAAAGTGTGCCGGCTTGGTACATCTGTCCGGCTGGAGCAACCATTTGCATAATTTCTTTTTTCCCGCCGTAAGCACCGACAGGTAGTCCGCCTCCAATAATCTTGCCGAGCGTCGTTAAATCAGGCTGGATGCCATGGAGCGCTTGTGCTCCGCCGATTGCAACTCGAAAGCCTGTCATGACTTCATCAAAAATAAGCAGCGCTTTGAATTCATTGCACAGCGATCGTAATCCCTGCAGGAATCCATCAGCAGGCGGCACGCAGCCCATATTGCCCGCTATGGGCTCTACAATAACTGCTGCTATTTGGTCTTTATTTTCTTCAAATGCGGTTCGCACCGAAGCGAGATTATTGTAGCGGGCTGTCAGCGTGTTCACCGCAATCAAAGCAGGAACACCGGGGCTATTGGGAATGCCAAGTGTCATTGCACCTGAACCTGCTTTGATTAAAAAAGAATCGGCGTGTCCGTGATAACATCCTTCGAACTTAATAATCTTATCTTTGCCCGTAAACGCACGCGCCAACCGTGTAACGCTCATCGTTGCTTCTGTGCCGGAATTCACCATCCTTACCATTTCAATGGAAGGGACTATTTTAGTAATGAGCTCTGCCATTTTGACTTCAATCCTCGTTGGAGCACCAAAGCTGGCACCGCGCTTTACTGCTTCCCTCACGGCTTTGAGTATGGCGGGATTTGCATGACCGAGAATCATTGGTCCCCACGATCCAACATAGTCTATATATTTGTTACGATCTTCATCCCAGATGTATGCGGCGCTTGCCCGCTTTATAAAGAGCGGAGTTCGACCGACTGATTTGAAGGCACGCACCGGAGAATTCACACCTCCGGGGATTATGATTTGGGCTTTTGCAAATAATTTGTTGGATTTCGTTGATTTGAATCGCCGTCTTAAAATTCGTCGTTGCATAATAATATTTCTTTCAGAATTACTTTTTTTCTTTCAGCACCTTTGCCGCCTCTTTTGCAAAGTATGTGAGGATCATATCCGCACCGGCGCGTTTGATACTTGTAAGAACTTCCATCATCACACGCGGCTCGTCAATCCACCCGTTGCGGCCTGCCGCTTTGATCATCGAATACTCGCCGCTCACGTTATAAGCAGCAGTCGGCATTTGAAAGCGGTCTTTCACTCGGCGGATAACATCAAGATAGGACAGTGCCGGTTTCACCATCACAATATCTGCACCTTCTATAATATCTTGCTCGACTTCGCGTAATGCTTCATCACTGTTGGCAGGATCCATTTGATGTGAACGGCGGTCGCCGAATTTGGGTGTACTTTCTGCTGCTTCGCGGAACGGTCCGTAAAATCCAGATGCGTACTTTGCAGCATAGGACATGATCGGAATATTTTGAAAATTGTGGGCATCAAGTATTTGTCGTATGGCTTTCACTCTTCCGTCAAACATATCCGAAGGTGCAATGATATCTGCTCCGGCTTGGGCATGTGTCAGCGCTTCTTTCGCTAACAATTCAATGGAAGCATCGTTCACAATTTCGTTACCGAGCACGATACCGCAATGGCCGTGCGATGTGTATTCACATAGACATACGTCTGTGATCACAACTAAATCGGGAATTTCTTTTTTGAGCGAGCGGACAGCGGTTTGAACGATGCCATGTTCGTCATATGCACCGCTTCCAACTTCATCTTTGTGTTCTGGAATACCGAAGAGAATTACGGCAGGAATACCAAGCGATTTTACATCAATGCACTCGCGTACAAGTTCATCAACAGAGAGCTGAAACGCACCTGGCATCGATCCAATTTCTTTTCTGAATTTTGTCCCTGGAACAACGAAGAGTGGATATATAAAATCGTATGTCGAAAGTTCTGTTTCGCGTACCATAGAACGGAGTGCTTCCGTCATCCGTGTGCGGCGGAGCCGGCGGAATGGTTCGTTGGAACCGTTGTGGAAGTAACCGGGAGAAAGTTTTGATTCATTCATGGTGATTCCATCATCTGGATAATCAATCTATTCTTGTATTCAAATATAGGTGAAGGAAGAGAGAATTTCAATGATGCCTGTATTTATAGCTTTTTCAAGAATGTTATGAGCTGTTCATTGAACTCCTGTGTGTTTTCCAAATTGCTCATATGGGCTGCACGTGGCAGTATGTGCATTTCTGAGCCGGAAATCAATGCATGCATTGATAGTGCGTGGGAGGGTGGTGTCACTTTGTCGTTTTCGCCGACAATAATGCATGTTGGTATATTGATGGATGCAAGAGCTGGTGTTGTATCTGTACGGGCAGCAAGTGCAAGTAAAGTTCCACAAATACCGCGAGATGTGTTCTCGCAAATTATTTTTTTAATAAATGCAATAGCGCTTGGATTCCTCTCGAAAGTCTTTTCCCAGAAAATAGCCTTTACAAAGTCTTCTGCAAATGCTCGCACGCCTGCCGTTCTCACTTCATGGATAGTAACGGCCCGATTAATTTTTACAGTGTCTGAATCGGGTTCGCTTTTGGTATCGCATAAAATCAAACCGCAGACACGGTCAGGATGTCTCTCGAAGGTACGCAGAGCAATGTACCCTCCCATGGATAGTCCGCAAAGTACTGCTTTTTTGATAAAAAGGAGATCGAGTAATGCTACCAAATCGTCGACGAAGAGTTCGATGGTAAATTGTCCGTCACCAACATCGCTATTTCCATGACCGCGCACGTCGTAGGCAATACCATAGATATTGTTCGGTAGTATATTTATTTGGGGATTCCACATCTCATTACTGAAGGGAAAACCATGAATAAAAACCACCGGTAAACCTTGTGGCATGCCGCGTTCGTTATAGTTGATTGAAATATTATTGATGATGGATTTCATTTATGTAAAATCTTCGCGTAATATACATTGTATCCATATCTGTCAGGATTGTTGTTGCCGCGTCCGGTTTGGTTAACGCATGAGTCGATTCGCATACCCTTGCGGGTATCGATGGTATTTCAAGTATTCGATGGAGTTTAAATGAATGATTGAAAATTTTCATTGAGTTTCAACCTGCACCGTTTGAACAAGAAAGGATAAGAAAATAGTGTTCCTGGTTTCGTTGCTTTTTTGAAGGCTGTCGGAACTGGATTTTCATGGACGTTCTCTGCGTGTATGTCTCTATTTCACTGAATGAAACATCAATGAGACAGACTCATTTATGAGAAACAAACCATCCTCCTATCCTTCAATGAATAAGAGGTGTCTCTATCGGTAAATACACACCAGCAATCATTTTCTTTGATTCATGGGCACGTAATTACGTTCGTCACTGCCAAGATACACTTGACGCGGACGTGCGATTTTTTGTTCCGGGTCGTTAATCATTTCAGACCACTGAACTATCCAACCTGCAGCACGGGGAATGGCGAAGAGAACAGTAAAAAAATCCGTCGGAAAACCCATTGCTTGATATATGATCCCTGAATAAAAATCGACATTCGGATATAATTTACGTTTCACAAAATATTCATCTTGTAATGCTATTCGTTCAAGTTCAAGGGCAATATCTAAAAGGGGATTCCGCCCGGTGACTCCAAAGACCTGATCTGCTGTTGCTTTGATAATCTTTGCGCGCGGGTCATAATTTTTATACACACGATGCCCGAATCCCATCAACCGCTTTTCACCATTACCTTCTTTTACTTCCTTAATGAAAGCCGGAATATGATCTTTGGAGCCAATTTCTTTCAACATTAAAAGTACTTGTTCATTGGCACCACCATGAAGAGATCCATTAAGAGCGCTCAACGCTCCAGACATAGAAACATAGGGGTCAGCCTGCGAACTTCCAATGGCACGCATAGTACTCGTGCTGCAGTTTTGTTCATGGTCGGCATGGAGGATGAAGAGAATATCTAATGCGCGTTCGAGTACAGGGTCGGGCGTATATCTTTGTCCGCTCGATTTATAAAGCATATTTAAAAAATTACCGGTATAACTTAATCCATTTTCGGGATCTACAGGAGCAAGTCCTTTTCGATGCCGGAAACACCAAGCGCTGAGGGTTGGCATCTTTGCGATCAGACGGTAGACATGTAATTTCATGCTTGCAGGATCGGAAATTTTACGTGACTCAGGATAATAGGTCGATAGTGCGGCAACAAGACTTCCGAGCATACCCATGGGGTGTGCGTCATGAGGAAATCCTGTTAAAACATTTTTCAATTGATCAAACACCGCTGTGTGACCCATTATGGTCGCTGTCCACTCTTTAAGCTGCGGTAGTGTTGGCAGATCTCCGTGCATTAAGAGATAAGCGACTTCGAGATGACTGCTCTTTTCAGCAAGCTGCTCAATAGGATATCCGCGATAACGAAGAATTCCTTTGTCACCATCAATAAAAGTTATTTTGCTCACGCAAGATGCCGTGTTCATAAAGGCAGGATCATACGTCATCATACCAAAATCATCGTCTTTTACTTTGATTTTTCGGAGTTCCATAGCACGAATTGTATCGTGTTCGATTGGGAGTTCATATTGTTTCCCGGTTCGATTATCGGTAATGGTGAGTGTATTTGCCATGAGTCTCTTCTCCATTATTGTCGTCTTGGATTAGAACTTGCTGCTGAAATTAACGAATAATTCTACTTATACGCCAGCTATTTGATGATATTATCTACATATTATTTTAAGGAACTTTTTATTGGTCTTCACTGTTGTCAACAATGAACCCACTTGCCATTCCCCATGGCGGGTGGTTCGATAGCCTCCCTAACCCCGGCGTTTGGTAGTGCGTCGGGGTTTTTTATTTTCATTTTGACGTATATGTTTTTCATTATTCTCATGACAAATTAGGAAAACCGCTTTCAGGTCGAGAGGAGCAAAACGCGTAATTTTTCAATTTCCTCAAGAGTCATATCCCGATGCATACCTGGTTTTAGGCCATGGATTGTTAGAAATGTTATCGCTGTTCGGACAAGCCTGAGTGTCGGATGACTGACTGCGGCAGTCATTTTTCTCACCTGTCTATTGCGTCCTTCGTGGAGGTTAATTTCTATCCAAGATGTTGGAATGTTTTTTCTGAAACGGATTGGCACAATTCGAGGCGGTAAGCTCGGTTCGTGAGTCAATAACTTTACTTTTGCAGGCTTCGTGCGTTTTCCTTCAATCATGACTCCATTCTGTAACCGTACTATATCGTTTTCATCCGGATACCCTTCAACTTGAACAAGATATGTTCGTTCATGTCCGAACTTTGGATCTGCGATGCGATGTTTGAAAACATTATCATTTGTTAAGAGGAGAAGTCCTTCGCTGTCTGCATCGAGCCTGCCGGCAGCATACGTGTTTCTTGGAAACGGACCAAAGTCGGCTAACGATAAATATCCCGCTTCCTTGGTGAATTGTGATAGAACGCCGTACGGTTTGTAAAAGAGGATATAAGATTTCCTGTTTGATTTCACCTTTGTCTCTTCTTCGATACGGAGGAGATGCCGTAGTGAATTTTCGTTTTGATAGATATAAAAATCCCCCGGCATGTGTCGAGGGATTCTCAATTTTAATATTGATATAAATTATTTAGTACCGATTATTTCCTCATCGTGTTTTTCAAGTTTCTTGCCTTCAATTTCTTTGGAGACATACACAAACACAAGTTCTTCTTTCTCTTTATCATAATTTGCGCGGATAATACTACCCGGACCCTGTTTGTATGTTCCTTTCAGAATTTCTTCAGCGATCGGGTCTTCGATATATTTCATGATCGCCCTGCGAAGCGGCCGGGCACCAAATGCCGGATCGTATCCTTTTTCTACGAGAAAATCTTTTGCTTCCTGGCTAAGCTCGATGGTAATTCCCAGGGATGCCATACGGCCAAAGAGATCCTTCGTGGCAATATCGATGATCTTATAGATATGCGAACGGTCGAGTTGATGAAAAATAATCGTATCATCAACACGATTGAGAAACTCCGGATTGAAGACACGCTTAAGCGCATCTTCGATGCCAGACTTCATTGCTTTGTATTTGTCCTGATGTGTGTTTGTTCCGAATCCCAATCCGCCTGTAACTTTAATATCGCGCGAACCGAGATTCGATGTCATAATCAAAATCGTATTTTTAAAATCGATACGACGTCCGAGACTGTCGGTTAGTACCCCGTCGTCTAATACCTGCAATAAAATGTTGAAGACATCCGGATGTGCTTTTTCAATTTCATCTAACAAAACCACCGAATATGGTTTTCGGCGAACTTTTTCTGTCAACTGTCCGCCTTCTTCATATCCGACGTATCCCGGAGGGGCACCAACAAGACGCGAAACCGCAAACTTTTCCATATACTCGCTCATATCAATGCGAATAAGTGCTTCATCAGAATCGAATAAGTACCGGGCTAGCACTTTTGCCATTTCTGTCTTTCCGACGCCTGTAGGACCGAGGAAGATGAATGAGCCGATTGGGCGCTTCGGATCTTTCAAGCCAGCACGAGTTCTCCTGATCGCTTTTGTCAACTTGGATATGGCTTCATCTTGTCCAACGACCATTTCAGCAAGTGCCGATTCCATTTTGAGCAGCTTTTCAGATTCGCTCTGTGCAACTTTTTGAACAGGAATATTGGTCATCATCGAGACGACGGCGGCACAATCTTCGTCATCGACATCGTAAATCGTATCCCGTGCTTTCAAATCCCATTCGCGCTTTGCAAATTCTAAATCGCTCAGAAGTTTCTTCTCTAAATCGCGAAGGCGCGCGGCCTCCTCAAAATTTTGGTTTTTTACAACTTGGTTTTTTGACTGCCGAATTTTCTCAATTTCTTCTTCAAGCTGGAGAATTTCTTTCGGTACTTTTATATTAGCAAGATGCACGCGGGCACCGGCTTCATCCATCACATCGATGGCTTTATCCGGAAGGAACCTGTCGGTGATGTACCTGTCACTTAATCGTACTGCCGCTTGTATCGCCGGCTCTGAATATAGTACTCCGTGGTGTTCTTCGTACTTATGCTTTATATTCTGTAAAATTTTTATCGTTTCATCGACTGTGGTCGGATTCACCATGATTTTTTGGAACCGGCGGTCAAGCGCCCCGTCTTTTTCAATATACTGCCGGTATTCATCAAGTGTCGTTGCGCCGATGCACTGGAGATCGCCGCGGGCCAGCGCCGGCTTGAACATATTCGATGCATCTAACGAACCGCTTGCACCTCCCGCGCCTACGATTGTATGCAACTCGTCGATGAAGAGAATAACATCTTTCGATTTCTCCAATTCATTCATTACTGCTTTCATTCGTTCTTCAAACTGGCCGCGATATTTCGTCCCTGCCACTAATGCAGCCAGGTCAAGTGTTACAACACGTTTATCATGCAGAACGCGAGAGACTTTCTTTTGAACTATCCGAAGCGCCAAACCCTCTGCTATGGCAGATTTTCCGACGCCCGGTTCGCCAATGAGCACGGGATTGTTTTTCTTCCGGCGGCTCAAAACCTGAGCAACGCGTTCGATTTCCTTTTCGCGTCCGACGATAGGATCAAGTTTATCCTCAACTGCCAATTTTGTGAGATCGCGGCCGAAGTTGTCCAGTACAGGTGTTTTCGACCGGTCTTGTTTTTTTTCTGCTGAAGTATGCTGTTGGCCGGGTGGAGTCGATGGTTTGCCGGAAATAATATTATCCAATTCATTCCGAACAACATCATAATGTACATTAAACTGGTGCATAATCTGTGCGGCGATATTATCGTCATCACGGAGGAGTGACAGCAATAAATGTTCCGTGCCAATGACATCGGATTTGTATAACTTCGCTTCCAAATAGGTGATTTTAAGGACTTTTTCCGCCTGTTTTGTCAATGGAATATTGCCGATGGTGAGCGTTCCGCCTGCAGCACGAACGGTATCTTCAATTGCTTTTTTCAGCTTATACAAATCTACACCGAGATTGCGGAGAATTTTTACCGCGATACCTTCACCTTCACGAATAACACCCAGGAGCAAATGCTCTGTACCGATATAATCATGGCCAAGTCGAAGTGCTTCCTCCCGGCTTAATCGGATTACGTCCTGCACTCTATTTGAAAAATTTCCTTCCATATGTCTTTTTCCTTAAATAAAGGAACCAACGATCTTATAAAAACGTCTTAGTTCCTATATCATGAACCATTCTAAAAGAAATAAAGTTTCCTTGTCAATATAACCATTTTTGAAGGGTCAGTCAAGAAATCGAAAATTACTTCCTGTGCCCGCTGCTCATCACTCTTTTAGATGCTTTCTTTTGACTATCGTTCCAAAAAAGGTTAAATTTACATTCGCAAGAAAGCAATGATTAGAATTTTGGAGAATTTGTGCCGTTAGTCAAGGCAACGGGAATCGATAAGAAGCATCAAGAACAGCTTGTAACAGGTGGTCCGTTGCCAAAGCACATTGCCATCATTATGGATGGGAATGGGCGCTGGGCAAAACGACGAGGGTTGCCGAGAATTGCAGGCCACAACGAAGGCGTAAATTCTGTCAGGGATATCATTGAGGCATGTGCACAGCTTGGGGTAAAATATCTTACGCTTTATACTTTCTCTACTGAGAACTGGAAGCGGCCTCAAGATGAAGTGTCCATGTTGATGCGCTTATTAGTAAGGGCATTGAGAGATGAACGAGATAGGCTTCATCAGAATGAAGTACGTCTGAAAGTCATAGGGGAAATTCAAACGCTTCCTCGTGATGTCGCTCATGAATTGCATGATGCGATGGAGATGATGAAGGAAAATTCCGGTTTAACATTAGTGCTTGCGCTTAGTTACAGCGGCAGGTGGGATATAACAAATGCCGTAAAAAAAATGTATGCGGATATCCATACCGGAATGATAAAGAAAGAAAATATTACGGAAGAATTGATCGGGAATTATCTTGAAACAAAAAATATTCCCGATCCTGATTTGTTAATCCGGACGAGCGGCGAGCTGCGGCTCAGTAATTTTCTTCTTTGGCAAACAGCATATTCCGAAATTGTTATTGCCAATGAATTATGGCCTGCCTTTCGGCGGAAACATCTCTATGAAGCAATTGCTGACTTTCAGGCGCGAGAGCGCCGGTTTGGTATGGTAAGTGAACAAATACAAAAATCCACAAAAAGTCGTTCTGCCCGGATTATAGAAAGGTTCAAGAAAAGTGTCTCGAATTCATAAAATTATTTTCCTATTTCTTTTCGTGTCTTTATCGGCATCCGTTTTATTCGGTCAGAAGCAACCGCCGCAGCCGGAAGTATATAAAATTCTCGGCATTAGCGTGGAAGGACAACGATCGGGAGAACCCTCTGCCATTATTGCCAATACTGGATTGAAAGTTGGAGGTGAAATCACGATTCCGTCCGAGCAGACAAAATTGGCAATTCAAAGATTGCACAACCTCCGAATATTTGACGATGTCCAAATTTTTATCGAAAACCGGGTGGAGGATGGAGTTTATCTTTTAATCAAAGTGAAAGAAAATCCGCGTTTGGAACGCATTGAAGTGACCGGCAATGACGAATTGGATCAGGATGACATTCTGAAAAAAATCACGCTCGTGAAAGGGCAAATTGTCACACAGCAGGATATTTCTGCTTCCGTTCGAGCCATCAAGCATCAGTATGATACGGATGGATATCTTAACGCACATATTTCGACGACGCTTGTTACGGTAAACGACACGACCGGTCGTGTCGCATTAAAGGTTGTTGTTGATGAGGGGCCGAAAGTAAAAGTAGATTATATTCACTTTCACGGATTGAAGGTGTATGATGACGGCGATCTTAAAAGTGAAATGAAGGAAACAAGCGAACGAAAATGGTGGAAATTTTGGACAACCAATAAATTCGATAAAAAGAAATATCAAGAAGATAAAGATCTTGTCCTTGCATTTTACCGGAAGAATGGATTCCGCGATGCCGAAATTCTTTCTGATTCTTTGACGTACGATAAAACAAATCAATACCTGACAATTAATATCAATATGTCGGAAGGCCAGCAATTTTTTATTCGAAAGATCGATTGGCAGGGCAATACGGTCTATCCATCCGATCTGCTAAGTACCCGGCTCGGGCTCAAACAAGGTGATGTATTTAATCAGGAGAAGTTTGATCAAAATTTGCACCGCAACGAAGAGGAATCTGATGTCACATCGCTCTATGCAGACAACGGCTATCTCTATTTTCAGGTGGAACCTGAAATTAAGGTTGTTGGAACAGATAGTCTTGATATCACACTGCAAGTACACGAACGGAATCAATTCCGCGTTGGCCGTGTTTTTATTTCCGGCAATACAAAGACGTATGAAAAAGTGATTCGCCGTGAACTGTTAACAAAGCCGGGTGATTATTTCAGCCGGCAGTTGATTATTCGAAGTCTGCGCCAGCTGCAGCAATTAAATTATTTCAATCCTGAAAAATTAAAACCGGACGTCCGTCCGGTTGATGACAAAACAGTTGATTTGGAATATTCTGTTGAAGAAAAATCAAGCGATACATTTAATATGTCGGTCGGATACAGCGGCTCATTTGGTTTCAGCGGAGGCCTTGGAGTTTCATTTAACAATTTTTCTTTAAGCGAACCGTTCCGCGGCGGTGCCGGTCAATCAATGACATTCGATTATCAATTTGGTGTAAGTAATTATTATCGGACATTCTCCGTTGGTTTTACAGAGCCATGGATGTTCGATACGCCGACGTTGTTTGGTTTCAGTATTTTCGATACCTATCAATCGTATTATGCAGATTTGCATTATCGCGGTGCTTCCATTCGTATCGGCCGGCGTTTCAAATGGCCCGATATGTATTTCCGCGGAGATTGGACTTTACGTGTTCAGGAGAATACCTATCATCCTCTCTCCAGTACACCGACGATCTATGATAGTTATTATCTCCCTGGGACAACAACGCAGATTGGCATCTCTCAAGTTATATCCCGTAACAGTACGGACAGTCCGATTTTTCCTGCTCGCGGCTCAAACTTTTCATTATTGGTTGATTTAAACGGTGGCCCGACTTTTGGCGGTGGAACTCAAGCGGCGCGCTATCACAAGTATGTCTTCGCTGCTGATTGGTATGTACCTCTCACCAGTTCAGGCCGTGTGACGTTAATGAGTTCTAATATGGTTGGACTCATTTATGGCTTTGATAAGAATCCAAGCGTTCCCTATCAGGATATGTTTTATATGGGTGGGACAGGTCTTGGACAGATTGCCGTGACCCCGCTGCGCGGATATGATGATCGTAGTATTGGTCCCGATGCCGGTAATATCGGCGGCAGAGCAATGGCAAAGTATACTACGGAATTACGGTTTGCATTGGCATTGAATCCTATTCCGATCTACACACTCTTTTTCGCTGAGGCAGGGAATGTGTGGCTCAATCCTTCCGTTATGGACATGAATGAACTTCGCCGTTCAGCAGGCTTTGGCGTCCGCTTATTAGTAAACCCCATCGGTATGATTGGATTCGATTACGGTTATGGATATGACGGGGCGACTCCGAATGCTGCCGCTCCAGGATGGAAGTTTCATTTCCAATTCGGAAAATCTATGTAAAAATTATATTTTAGTTGAACATTCATTCACTTAATTAAACGAGGGTACATTGAAAAAAATCATTTTTATTGCCGCTTTAGTTATATTGGCTGCATCGATCGGCACATCACAGCCAGCCAAGATTGCATATGTCAATTCCGAAACTATTCTTCGTGAACTTCCCGAAGCCCAGCAGGTAAAGAAGGATCTCGAAACCACCATTAAAGTTTGGCAGGACGAACTTGAACGAATGAGTAAAGAACTTCAAGAGGGATTAGATGATTATCAGAAAAAACAAGCGCTGCTTGATCCGAAAGTAAAAGCAGACAAAGAAAAAAGTTTGCAGGATCTTCAACAGAAAGCGCGTGAGTATCAATACCAGAAGTTTGATCAACGCGAAGGTGAAGCAGTAAAGCTGCGCGAAAAAAAGTTTGCGCCTATTCAGGAACGGGTTATGAAAACTATTGAAAAGGTTGCAAAGGAAGACGGGTTCAATTATGTATTTGACAAACTGGAGGCAGCAACCAATCTCCTGTATGCAGATGCAAAATTTGATCTCACCTATAAAGTGATCGATCAATTGAAAAGGGGTTCAGCAGCTCCGGTACCAACGAAGTCAAAAGAATCGAAATAGGTTGTTGCCTCTCCCAATACATTGTTGATGGAGAATGAAAATATGAAGAGAATATTTGTTTTGAGTATGTTTCTAGTGCTGTTGTGTTCTGTCCATGCAAGCGCGCAAGTGAAGATTGCTTATTTTAATTCCGAGGCAATTATGAAACAGCTTCCGGACGCGCAGGATGCTCAGAAACAGCTTGATCAATTCGTCGCAGATTGGCAGCAAGAACTGAACAAGATGCAGGATGAATGGAAGAAAAAGTTCGATGAATATGATAAGCGAAAACTTATTATGACAGAACAACGCCGTTCTGATACTGAACGCGAATTGAGGGAAATGGATCAGAAAATAGTCGATTACCGTACACTAAAATTCGGACAAAACGGGGAGTTATTCAACAAGCAGAATGAACTGATGAAGCCTGTGCAGGATCGAGTTTTCAAGGCAGTACAAGATGTAGCTCACGAAGACGGATACGATTACGTTTTTGATAAAAGCGGCGATATCTTGTTGATGTATGCAAATGAAAAGTACGACTTGACACAAAAAGTTTTTGCAAAACTCAAGGTACTGACAACTGCTCCCTCTGTCACAAAATAATACAACCGACTTATGACCATTCGTGAGATTGCAGAGTGGCTTGGCGGAGACATCGTAGGCAGTACTCTTGAAGGACAGCCTGAGATAAACCGCGTTGCAAAAATTGAAGAGGCAATACCCGGCAGTCTCACGTTCTTGGCTAACCCGAAGTATGAAAAGTACCTCGGTACCACCAACGCAACGGCAGTACTCGTATCACGAAAACTCGACCTGAATAAAATTAAAGGCAGGGATTCGGTAGTATTGATTTGTGTCGATGATCCGTATGTCGCGTTTCTCCATGTTCTGAAACGATTAACACCATCAATAGACCCGTTTTTCCCGGGCATCCATGCTACGGCTGTCGTATCATCGAAAGCAGCACTGGGGAAAAATGTATCCATAGGTGCATATGCAGTGATTGGTGAAAATGCAATTGTCGGCAGCAACACAAAAATCGGAGAAGGCTGCATCATCGGAATGCAATCGAAGATTGGAGCAGATTGTATACTCTATCCGAATGTTGTTGTGTATCATCAGTGTATCCTTGGGAACAATGACATTCTTCATTCCGGGGTGGTGATCGGATCGGATGGATTTGGATTCGCACCGAAACCGGATGGTACGTACGAAAAGATTCCCCAGCTTGGTATTGTCGTCATTGAGGACGATGTGGAGATCGGCGCGAACACCACCGTTGATCGTGCGGTCATGGGTGATACACACATCCACCGCGGTGTGAAGATAGATAACCTTGTTCAAATTGCACACAATGTGGTGATTGGGGAGGATACAGTCATTGCCGCTCAAACAGGAATCAGCGGCAGTACAAAAATTGGTAAACATTGCATGATTGGAGGACAGGTTGGCTTAACTGGTCATATTGAGATAGCAGATTCTACCATTATTATGGCGCAGTCCGGAGTTCATGATAACATTAAAGAACCAGGTAAATCATATCTCGGAACCCCTGTCGACGAAGCAAGAAAAGCACAGCGCGCATACATCGCTATCAAGATGCTGCCCGATATGCTGCGCGAGTTTACCTCGCTGAAGAAAAAAGTTGACGACCTAGAACAACGATTGGCAGGGAAACAATAAAAGGAGTAGTAGAAAGCATGTTCGTTCAGCAAATGACTATCAAGAAACCCGTTTCAATGTCTGGTGTAGGCCTTCATACTGGCGTGACAACAACCATGATTTTTAAACCGGCTCCTGAAAATTACGGCATCCGGTTCCGTCGAGTTGACTTGCCGGACTCACCGGAAATTCCAGCCGATGTTGACCATGTCGTCGACCTCCAGCGCGGAACAACACTCGGAATCGGTGATACACGCGTTCATACCGTTGAGCATGTGCTTGCCGCTGTTGCCGGATTGCAGGTTGATAATATCGTTATTGAACTTAATAACGTCGAACCTCCTATTGGCGACGGCAGCTCGAAACCATTTGTCGATATGCTGCTTGAGGCAGGTTTAGAAGATCAGGAAGCACCGAAAGATTATCTCATCATAGATCAAGTTATCCATTATCAAGATCCGGCTCGCGGTGTAGAAATCGTTGCGTTGCCGACAGATGATTTCCGTGTCACAGTGATGGTGGACTATAACAATCCAGCATTGGGAAGTCAGCACACTGGTTTATTCAATCTGGAAAAAGAATTTATCACCGAGTTTTCTTCGGCGCGAACATTCTGTTTCCTTCATGAAGTTGAAATGCTATTTGATCAAGGATTGATCAAAGGGGGAAATCTTGATAACGCTGTTGTTATTGTCGATCGCGAGCTTTCAGACGATGACATTCGGAAATTAGTGCATAAACTCGGACTTGATCACTCGGTGATTCTTGGTTCTTCCGGAGTCCTGAACGATAAAAAACTTCACTATCGCAATGAACCGGCACGGCACAAACTGCTGGATATGATTGGTGACCTTGCGCTCATTGGAGCACCCATTAAAGCGCAGATACTCGCAGCGCGTCCCGGGCATGCTGCAAATATCGAATTCGCGCGCAAGGTTCGAAAGTTGTACCAACAAAATAAACTCGTACGTAAGTACCAGCATGAGAAAAAAGAAGGTGTCATATTTGATGTTAATGCCATCCAACGCATATTGCCGCATCGGTATCCGTTCCTCCTTGTTGATAAAATTATTGATTTTCAGATGGATGAACATGTTGTTGGTGTCAAGAATGTGACCATGGATGAACACTTTTTCCAGGGTCATTTCCCCGGCAAACCGATCATGCCAGGTGTTCTTATCGTGGAAGCGCTCGCGCAGGCGGGCGGCGTTCTCATGCTGAACGGCACTGAAAATCCCGGCAACAAATTAGTATTCTTTATGGCGATCAATAACGTGAAGTTTCGTAAACCGGTTGTGCCCGGCGATCAACTCATTCTTGATATTCGGATGGTGAGCCGCCGTTCCAAAGTCATTCAGATTCGCGGTCAAGCTTTCGTGGATGGTGTTGTGGTAGCAGAAGGTGATTTTACTGCCGCGCTTGTCGATCGTGAAGAACCAAAAGCAAAATAATTTATACAATGAGAAAAGAAATTTATGGGTGTTAATATACATTCTTTGGCATTGGTGGGAAAAAAATCACAGCTTGGCGAGAATGTCACAATCGGTACTTCGGCAATTCTTGGCGACAATGTTATCATCGGAGACGGCTCAACCATTGCACCTTATGCAATCATTCAGGATGGAACTCGTCTTGGCAGAGAATGCAAAATCGCATCTTTCGCAGTCGTCGGCGGCCCGCCTCAGGATTTAAAATATAAAGGTGAACCGACAGTATTAGAAATTGGCGACAGGTGCGACGTTCGTGAATATGTTACATTGAACCGTGGAACAATTGAAACCGGAAAAACCGTCATTGGCAATAATTGCATGTTTATGGCAAATGCACACGTTGGTCACGACTGTGTTATAGGTGATAGTTGTATTTTGGCGAACAGCGTTCCATTGGCGGGCCATGTCACACTCGATAATTGGGTAATCATCGGCGGATTGACACCAGTGCATCAATTCGTTCATATAGGAGATCATACCATGATTGGCGGCGGGTATAGAGTTGCAAAAGATATTCCGCCCTATATCCGATCGGGACGGGAGCCGATGGTGTTTGAGGGCCTGAATTCTGTTGGGCTCCGCCGTCGCGGTTTTCATCAGGAGGCAATTGATCTCATCGATAAAGCGTACATACTCATATATCGATCCAATTTGAATGTTTCGCAAGCAGTCGTACGCATCAAAGCGGAATTGGAACAAACAGCTGAGATTCAAAATATTCTAGATTTCATAGCAGGAAGTAAGCGTGGTATAATTTCAGGTCCTAGTCATCACTAGGAAGAATATGAATTGGCGATTTGAAAACACCGGTGTTCATCCTGGTGTTTTTAATATGGAGTATGACGGAGCTCTCGCACGAGCGCTCGTCGATGGTACAGGGAATCCCACTATTCGCGTGTACGGTTGGCAGCCGTTTGCCATCTCACTCGGTTGGAATCAATCCATGGATGAAATTGATCTCAAGAACGCAGCGTCAGCAGGAATCGATGTTGTTCGGCGTTCCACCGGTGGACGTGCAATTCTACATGCGAAAGAACTGACGTATAGTGTCGTTATGCAAGCTCATGGTAAAAATGTTCAAACTGTTTATGAAGATATAAGTCGCGCACTTGTTGCCGGATTGCGAGGGCTTGGTGCGGATGTTGCTATCGAGAAAAGTCAGCCGCATTTTCCGTCACTCTATCGTACTTCTTCAGCAGCGGCATGTTTCTCGAGCACGGGAAGATATGAAATAAAATGTGAAGGTAAAAAACTTGTCGGCAGTGCACAGCGCCGCTATTCTGCTGATGAAGGCAAAGAAGTGGTATTGCAGCATGGTTCCATTCTGCTTGGTTCGGAGCACAAGCAGATAGTGAATTTTCTCAATATTCCTTCGGAAGGATACCGTTATACTTTACGGCAGGAACTTGATGAAAAGACAACTGACCTGTCAACGGTTTTACATCGGGCAGTACACTATGACGAGACAGCAGAAGCAGTTCTGCAAGGATTCCGGAAAGCATGGTCGATTTCTCCGGAAATTGTAAATAGGTAATGATGAAAAACAAAAGGTGACTCTATGAAAAATTCATCCAAGACATCAGGCCCAAAAAAAATTACAACGAAAGTCATTGCAGCGATGAAAAAAGACGGATCGCGAATCGCGTGTCTCACGGCGTACGATTATATTACCGCACGTCTGCTCGATCAGTCCGGCATCGATCTGATTCTCGTCGGCGATTCACTTGGTAATGTGTTTCAAGGACAAGAAACGACACTCCCAGTGACACTCGATGAAATGATATATCATGCGAAGACAGTCGTCCGCGGTGTTGATAGGGCAATGGTTATTATTGATATGCCGTTTATGTCGTATCAAGCAAATGATGAAGAAGGATTTCGTAATGCGGGCCGGATAATGAAAGAGACAGGTGCGGGCGGCGTAAAACTTGAAGGCGGCGAACGTTCTGCTAATTTGGTGCATATCATGGTTCGAGCTGGAATTCCTGTGATGGGGCATCTTGGATTGACACCACAATCAATTCATCAATTCGGCGGCTTTACTCCGCGCGGTGCAACTGTAGCTGAAGCGAAGCAGTTGCTCAAGGATGCAAAAATTTTGGAAGAAGCCGGTGCATTCGGCATTGTGCTTGAGAAAATCCCATCTGCGCTTGCTGCAAAAGTAACAAAGTCTCTTTCGATTCCTACGATCGGTATCGGTGCCGGCATGCATTGCGATGGTCAGATTCTCGTCGTGTCGGATATGCTGGGTTTGTATGAAGATTTTCATCCGCGGTTCGTCCGATATTATGCGCACCTCGCTGAAACGATTCGCCAAAGTATCGGCGGGTACGTTAAAGATGTGAAAGAAGAGAAATTTCCAACGCAAAAAGAAAGCTATTAACCTACATCCATGATACATCGTAAAGGTCAAAAAGGAACATAGATGACATTCCATGCGTTCTCGAAAATATAAAGCGTTTTAATACGTATGAAACAAAAACGAAAACTTAATATTCTGGTTTCCAACGATGACGGCATTGATGCTCCGGGTATTTATGCACTTGTACAAGAAATGAAAAAGATTGGCAACGTTACGATCGTTGCACCGGACAAACAGCAAAGTGCTGTCGGCCACGCTATCACGATGAATTACCCATTGCGTGTTAAAGAATTCAAAAAAGATGGAAAGTTCTTTGGTTACGCTGTGCAAGGCACTCCGGCTGATTGTGTAAAGCTTGCCGTACGGGCCATTCTTAAACGTGAACCGGATCTCGTTGTATCCGGTATCAATCATGGTTCCAACACTGCCATAAGCATCCTTTATTCCGGTACAGTATCGGCTGCGACAGAAGGAACAATTCTTGGTATTCCGTCTATCGCAGTTTCGTTAACCACGTACATGCCGGCAGATTTTCGGTATGCAGCAAAATTTGCCAGAAAGCTCGCGTTGTTAATCGGCAAACGCGGACTTCCGCCAAGCACCCTGCTCAATGTCAACGTTCCTCCATTGAAGGCAAAAGAGATCAAAGGTGTGCTTATTACCCGGCAAGGCAAAGCAGTATGGAATGATACATTCGATCAAAGGCGGGATCCGAATAATCGAGAGTACTACTGGCTTACCGGCGGACTGGAAGAAGTAGACAAGGATTTGGAATTTGATGAAGCTGCAGTACGCAGCAGTTATATTTCTGTCACACCTCTTCACTATGACCTTACAGATTATAAAATGTTTGAAGCAATGAAGAAGTGGAGAATACATAAAATAAAGTAGCAAATAAAAAACAATGAATTGTGTCCCATGAAATACTGATCATAGATTGCACGCTTCTGAAGGTATTTCACATTTTTTAATTTCATACTCTTGTACGTTGCATTGCATGTATGTCAACTCCATTAATGAAACAATACCAGCAGGTGAAAGCGAAGTATCCTGATACGATACTTCTTTTCAGGATGGGTGACTTCTTCGAGACGTTTGATGAAGATGCAAAAATCACATCCAAAGTATTGGGCATCGTATTGACGAAACGCGGCAATGGCGCCTCAGGCGAAACACCGCTTGCAGGGTTTCCTCATCACGCTCTTGATGCTTACCTTCCCAAACTTCTTCGCGCCGGATATCGAGTTGCCATCTGCGAGCAGATGGAAGATCCGAAATATGCCAAAGGCATCGTCAAGCGTGATGTCGTCGAAGTTATGTCGCCCGGTGTAGCGTTTCTGGATAAAGTTTTAGAACAAAAGCAGAACAACTATCTTGCCGCGGTGGCTCTGCCGTCTCCTCTTGCTACAAGTGAGGATCGGATCGGATTTGCATTCATTGATGTCTCAACAGGAGAATTCGGACTGAGTGAATTTCCGCTCAAGCATCTCTTTGATCAGGCAAGCAATTTACAACCGCAGGAATTGCTGGTTCAGAAGCGTGATCTGGAGACGGTGAAAACCTTACTCGGCGAACGCTTTCGTGTACTCTACACAAAAGTGGACGATTGGGTTTTCAATGCAGATTATGCTTACGAATTACTCATCAATCATTTCAAAACACAATCGTTGAAAGGATTTGGCATCGAAGAAATGCGTATCGGTACCATTGCAGCCGGTGCGGTAATGAATTATTTGCAAGAAACGCAGAAAGCGAATATTCCGCACATCAAAAAAATTGTTCCGCATGATGTGAGTGAATATATGGTGCTGGACGCTTCGACAAAACGTAATCTCGAAATTACCACTAATATCTCAGGCCAATCTGAAGGTACACTGTATTCCATCATTGATCACACATTGACACCGATGGGCGGGAGAATGTTGAAGCAGTGGATCAATCGTCCGTTAAAGCGATTAGAATCGATTCGTGAGCGCCTCGATGCCGTGCAGGAATTGGTAACGAACGAATCAACACGGGGCAAAATTCATGATGAATTAAAACATATCGGTGATTTGGAACGGCTCATAGCGAAAATTGCCACGGGAAGAGCGAATCCGCGCGAAGTGAATCAATTAAAAATAATGCTGGAACAAATTCCCAATATTAAAACCCATGTTTCAAATCTTAAAAGTCAGGCTTTCACGGTACTGAATAAAAACCTTGATGCACTCTTTGATCTCGTTTCCTCAATTGATAAAGCAATTGCCGATGATCCACCGCTGACCTTGGCGGACGGTAATGTGATTCAGAATGGGTATAACACAGAGTTGGATGAGATTCGGACGTTAGCATTGGGGGCGAAGGATTGGGTAGCGAAACATCAGCAGTCGGAGCGAGAACGGACAGGTATTTCGTCGCTCAAGATTCATTTCAATAATGTTTTCGGGTATTACATCGAAGTAACCAATACTCACAGGGACAAGGTGCCTGATAATTACATCCGCAAGCAGACACTTGCAAATGCGGAGCGTTTTGTAACTCCAGAGTTGAAAGAGTATGAAGAAAAAATTCTTCACGCAGAAGAAAAAATATTTGCACTCGAAACACGCCTTTTCCATGAACTGCGCCAAATGGTTGCAGAACATGCAGGCGCGATCCAAACGAACGCGTATGTACTTGCAACGTTAGACTGCCTTATTTCATTTGCCGATGCAGCCGTAGAGAATAAATATGTTTGTCCAAGTGTGGATGATTCATTGAATATTGAAATCAAGGACGGTCGGCATCCAGTCATTGAAAAATTATTAGCGCCTGGTGAACACTATACACCAAATACTACTTTGCTCGATACAGTATCGGATCAGATTCTTATTATCACGGGACCCAATATGAGCGGCAAGTCAAGCTATTTGCGGCAGGTGGGGTTGATTGTCTTACTTGCACAGATTGGGAGTTTTGTCCCGGCAGCAACTGCGCGCATCGGAATGGTAGACAGAATTTACACGCGCGTTGGTGCAAGCGACAACATTGCATCCGGTGAAAGTACGTTTTTGGTGGAAATGCACGAAGCAGCGAATATCGTGAACACAGCAACGGCGCGCAGTTTAATTCTTCTTGATGAAATTGGACGCGGAACCAGTACTTTTGACGGAATCAGTATTGCCTGGGCGCTTACAGAGTATTTGCATGAGCGAATCGGCGCTAAGACCCTCTTTGCAACGCACTATCATGAATTAAACGAACTCGCCGATGTTTTTCCGCGCATCAAGAATTACAAAGTAGATGTGCGTGAATATGATGATAAAGTAATCTTTCTTCATAAGGTGATGCCGGGCTTTGCCGATCATTCATATGGAATTCAAGTTGCACAAATGGCAGGATTACCGGAAGAAGTAACAGAACGCGCGAAACAAGTACTCAAGAATCTGGAAAGCTCTGAATTGGTCGTTCGAACACGAGAAAAGAAAGAGGTACGATTTGAGAAACGAGATGGAGAGGTGCAATTAACAATGTTTGAATTGAAGGACGACAAACTGCGTGAAGAACTTCTTCATCTCGATCTAGAACGTATGACTCCGCTGGAAGCTATGCAAACTCTCGCTGCGCTGAAGAGTAAAATAGAAACGAAGAATTAAAAAATGTCCAAAATAAAATTCAACGGGTCTATGATTATGACAGACGGGGCGGATTTCAAGTTCCTGGGAGTCATTGCCCGCTCCTCACCCCGCTCCTCAATCGTCACTACAAGGTTATTAGCACAGAATTGATTCATTACATTAGACAAAAGGAAACTCGTGGCGGAAACAAATTCGATATTCTTGGTTAAACATAAACTCAAACATTTCCCTGAACTCCAGGTTGACCCGGAAATATTCTCTCAGCGATTTTCGCCTCAGAGTGCCATGGGCAACTGTAACGGCGCTTGCTGCGCAGAAGGAGTCCTTCTCGATGTAGAAGAGAAAGAACGAATCCTCGCGCATGCTGATTTGATTAAAAAATATCTCGAACCACAACAGGAAAAAGACACACAAAAATGGTTTGAGAATAACATCGAACATGACACCGATTTTCCGTCCGGCAAGTGTGATGGCACAGCGGTGATTGGCAATCGCTGCGTTTTTCTCTGCAGTAAAGGTCTCTGCGCTTTGCAAAAGACTGCAATGGCGGAGGTGATGGATAAGTTTGCGTTAAAGCCATTTTACTGCGTTGCCTTTCCCATCACTATCGATCAACACGTACTGACAACGTATGAACCGGAATTTACGAATCGGCGCCAATGTTGCAGCATAGTTTCTGCAGGTCCGTTGACAGTACTTGATGTATGTAGAGAAGAATTTGAATATATTCTTGGAGCGGATGGGTTAAAGGAGATAGAGAAATTATTTAAGAGCGATATCTCGTTTTCCAATATGAATACATTATGAATCAACGACGGTTATATCGCACTATAGAAAGTTTTGCCGCTGTGCAATTCAAAACTGAAAAAGAATTGCTCAAACATGTTCTCAATGAAATCGTCAAGAGCGAAGACATTCTTCTCAAAGGCGGGAGACTTTGGCAGTACGAACTTTCAACCGAATCGTACCGCCTTATTCACCAGATCGGGCAAATTGAACGGCTGGACTCAGGATATCGCATTCAAGTTGCAAGGTATCCGATGTTCCTATACCTTGTTGAACAACGTTCCATGATAGCCAATGAAACAGATAGATATCTTAGAAAAAAAGGAATTGTCAAATATTCTGCGACAGGCGTTGGAGATAAAATACCTTACCGTAATGGAATGGTCTTCCAATATGTTCTCGCATTCAATTCAGACTCCATCGATCAGGATCTTCTCCCGAACCTCAACGTTATCAGTCTTGCAGTCACATCGGTTCTTCGCAGCAAACGTATCGAACAAAAAGCTCGATTGCTTGAACAGGATATAGACAAAGCACGGGAAATTCAATTAGGTATTCTGCCGGATCCATTTCTGCATTTTTACTTCTACGATATTTATGGAATTTCTGTTCCGGATAGGATTGTCGGAGGAGATTTCTTTGATTATCTCTTTGCCGATGAGGTAAAAGATCGTTTAATGATTGTCGTCGGCGATGCTGCAAGCAAAGGATTCCGCGCTGCTGCGCAGGCGTTATATGTTGTTGGTGCCTTGCGGATGGGAATTGCGCATCAAACGAAAACTGCCGCATTGATGTCCGGAATCAATAAAATCGTGAATCGTTCATTTTCTGAAGAACAATTTGTTTCGATGTTCTATGCTGAGCTTACAGACGGCGCTAAAGGACTGCTTCTCTACTCTAATGCCGGACACAATAGTCCGATGGTGTATCACACGCAGGATAAAAGCATTGAATTATTGGAACCAACGGGACTTATTCTTGGCCCATTCCCACGCGGCAATTATCGAGTCGAAAGTACGATGCTGAAGAAGGGGGATGTCGCTGTGATTTATACCGACGGTATTACTGAAGCGGTTCGGAGTGACGGTATGCCGTACGGAGAAAAGCACTTATCGGAAAATATCCAGAAATATGCAGCGAAGGGAGCGAAAGAGATTTGTAAATCATTAATTGAAGATGTAGAACTTTTTGCGGAAGGCGCAGAGTATTCGGACGACCGAACGATCGTCGTCATTAAAAGAGTCAGTTGAAAAAATCTTTCATGAGAAAGGTTATACAATGGTTGAGCAAAAATATATTGGTGTCGTTACATCCGTAAGTAATGGAAATATTTCCATCCTTCTCGATCCAAAAACCACCTCTCTCAGACGGGAGATGAATGGCAAGGTTTATTTTATCGGACAAATCGGTACATACGTCTTGATTCCCATGGGGACATTTGTACTTCTTGGGATGGTCTCGGAGTTGAAGAAGGAAGATTTGAATGTTAATGGTCAAGCACAGCAACGATATATTATTCAAGCTTCGATGGTAGGCACAGTAAAAAGCGGACGATATGAGCGCGGTGTTTCTATTTTTCCCGTTGTTGATACACCGGTGTTTTTTGCAGAAGATTCTGATCTTGCTGTAGCATTTGCAGTGTATCAGCGATATGGTTTTTCGATTGGACAAGTTACGCTGTTCGAGAATCAACGCGCATTTCTTGATGCTAACAAGTTTTTTGGAAAACATATTGCAGTACTGGGTTCAAGCGGTTCAGGAAAATCGTGTGCTGTCGCGTCTATCCTCCAGAAGGTTTCAAGATATCCCGATACAAAAATAATCATCCTTGACATTCACAACGAATACCATAAAGCGTTCGAAAGTAACTGCAATCATCTCGATATTGGAGAATTTGAACTGCCTTTTTGGTTGATGAATTTTGACGAATTGCGTGAAATGTTTATTGATGATAAGGACGAGAATGCATCAAGCCAGATTACCGTGCTCAAAGACCTTGTCATCATGTCGAAAAAAGGAAAAAACCCGGAAATGTCGGCAATAATTACAGTCGATACACCAGTGTATTATGATCTCAGCGAGATTCGTGCAAAACTGCAATTCCTGGACAGCGAAAAAATAACGATGGGTGCAATTGTAAAAGAAGGACCATTCTACGGAAAATTTGCCAGATTTCTTGTCCGTTTAGATGGCAAGCTCAACGATCCACGGTACGCGTTCATGTTTCGGTTAAAAAATTACATTCAATCTTCGTCGATTAACGATTTGTTGTCCAAGATACTTGGTGCAGACGGTGGTGCACAAGTGACAGTTTTGGATATGAGCGGTGTGCCGTTTGATATCGTCAATACGATAGTATCGCTGCTCGCACGCTTGGTATTTGATTTCAATTTCTGGAATCCCAATCGCCGGGATTTTCCAATTCTGTTGGTGTTTGAAGAAGCTCATAATTATTTACCAAGCACCGGCACGAGTACAGCTACTGCCCGGAGAACAGTAGAGCGCATTGCAAAAGAAGGAAGAAAATACGGCGTGAGTTGTATGATCGTCAGCCAGCGTCCGGTGGAAGTTTCTGAAACAATACTTTCGCAATGCAACAATTATGTCGTGATGCGATTGACAAACCCTCTTGATCAGAATTATGTCAAACGACTGGTGCCGGATACATTCGCAAGTCTCACAGATGTATTGCCATCACTCAAGGTAGGTGAAGCGCTAATCGTTGGCGAAGCAATTTCTATGCCGTTGCGTGTTCAGATTGATTTTCCTGATCCGGAACCTGATAGCAGCGATATCAGGTTTTATGAAAAATGGAAACAAAGTGATGCCAAAACGAAAATTGGCGAAGTAGTCACACGATGGTGGAAACAAGAAAAGGTTAAGTAAATCTCAGTGCAGTGATTCGTCCATCCGTCACGGTGATGGCTTTTATATTTTCCATGTATCGTGTTGAGTATCAGAAATTGTGCTCTCTCTGTGCAAGAAAAGCACTATTGATACGAGGGAAAGATTTTTGGTTTTCGTCACTTGAATCCGACAATATCCTTTTATACATTGATGAAACACTGAATGAGTGAACTTCCCCCTGAATGGTAATCTTGGAGGCAGCATGAAAATGACTTTCATTCCAATAATTCTATCTTTTATTCTCACCGGCTGTTCATCATTAACTTTGAAACCTGGAGATTTTGCATGGCCTATCGAATCTGTCTTAAGCATTGATGATCAAGGTAATGTACAAACCAGACTTTACAGTTTTTCATTCAACGTTAAAGAACTGCTCTTCGCAGAAACACAGGATTCGGTCCATGTCTCAAAAGTGTCTTTGCGTATGATTCGAGATGTGAAGGGTTTTTACTTTATCACTGCATCAAAGTTTAAGAATGTATATGTGTTTGAACAAACAGAAGGTGGTTTAAAACTTAATAATAAAATTCTTGTGGCACCGGATGGGCTCAATGAACCATTTTTTAACCAGCAAGTGCCATTCATTCAACTTGTGAATGGACAAAATCAATCTCTTTTGCTGACAAAAGATGGAGTTTTTGAAGGAGAAAAGAAATGAAGACCATCGTTCGGCTTCTTGCTTTGTTGGCAATTATAACCATTACACTTGCCGCTCAGCAAAAATCGGATTATGCTATTGTGCAGCGTTTTCAGACCATGATTAAAACCATGGCGAAAAATATCGATCAGGCAAAGACGGTTCAGGAGTGTGCTGAAGCGAATACTTCAATTGATGCAGTGGAAAAAGAATTTGATAACAATAAAACGCTTATCAATAAAGCCAATTATCCGGATGGATATGATAAAACCATAGAACAACTTCGAGGTAAACTGCTCATTCGGCAGAGAGATCTTGGTGTTATTGAAAGTCAAATAGCTCGCATTGCTGACTTAGAAGTAAAAATTCGTGCACTGTCAGATCAGGTAATGAGTTTGACAAACCAGAACGAAACATTATTGGCTCAAGTCCAACAGCTTTCACAGAATGTAAAAAAACTTTCCGGTGACCTTTTTAATTCTACAACACCAATAGATTCGCTCCATAATTTGATAGTAAAATTACGCCAAGGATTACAGGAACGGGATGCTCTTATCTTCGCGCTTACAGATAGTCTTTTTATGCAATACGATAAAAATGTCGGCGATATGAAAGATGTTGAGAAGCA
>Ga0182011_10000247_pt1 | contig 45809 bp, 45 predicted proteins | sample 711E1DmetaG_FD_120481 | JGI IMG/M metagenome (GOLD analysis project Ga0182011, IMG submission 120481) | Permafrost microbial communities from Stordalen Mire, Sweden - 711E1D metaG | ecosystem: Environmental > Terrestrial > Soil > Wetlands > Permafrost | place: Sweden: Stordalen | collected...
CTGTATCTGACCATCACCGAGATCCCCTGGGCGCTGGCCTTCATCCTGATGATCCCGCTAGTCGGACTGATCATTTCGCACATGACCTGGTACGCTCCGTTCTGGTTCCTCTCCGGGTTGGTCGCCATAATGATCCTGCTCATCGTCCTGTTCATTCCCAACGAAACGCCTCCCCCTTCCGAAGCCGCTGCCCTCTTTGCCGACATCAAAAAAGTGCTCACCTACAAGCCTGCCCTTTTCGGTATGGCTCTGGGATTATTGATCGTGGGCGGCAATGAAGTGGTCAACGTAGTCTTCGGAGTATGGATTCAGGACTCCTTTGGCCTGCAGATTGCCGCCCTGGGAGCCGCTTCGGCTATCATCGGATTTTCGGAACTGGCCGGGGAAGGCATCACCGCCTTCCTGGCGGATCGACTGGGCAAGGAAAAAACTATCACCCTGGCCCTGATCTTGAGCAGCCTGTTTGTGCTCACCCTGCCCTGGCTGGGTAGACAGGAAGTCGGTGCCCTGATCTGGCTCTTCCTGTTTTACTTCACTTTTGAAATCGCCATCGTCAGTACCCTGCCGCTGATGACCGAAGTGGTGCCCAACGCCCGTGCCACTATGATGGCGCTCTTCATTGCCGCTCTCTCCCTCGGCCGCGCCGTGGGCGACGTCGTCGCCCCGCAACTCTACAAAGGTGGCTTCTGGTTGAACGCCGGAGCCTGTCTGTTGTTCAATCTGCTGGCTTGGCTGGCGCTGACGCATATAAAGCTGCCGGCGAAAGAATAACCCGCAAAGTGCAAGTCAAGCTCTTAAAATGACCTGGAGCATTCCTGAACCACTATTCTGGTTTTGATAGTTTCATCACCCGTACGAAGGCCGTTAACCCATCCAACCCAAAAGGACCACATGAATCTCTTTCTCTCTGGACTATAATTCAGGCATGTCCAGCTTGCTCATCCATAACGCTTCCCAATTGCTGACCCTGGCCGGTACTCCACAGCGCGGAGAAGAACTTGGCCGCCTGGGGTTGATCTCCGACGGGGCGGTACTGATCGAGGGCGAACGCATCACCGCAGTCAGCACGACCTCAGATTTACTGGAACGTTACCCTCACGCCGAACGCATGGACGCCGGCGGCAAGGTGGTCATGCCCGGCCTGGTCGACCCACACACACACCTCATTTGGGCAGGCGACCGCGCCACTGAATTCGAGATGCGCCTGCAGGGCAAGACCTATATGGAGATCATGTCCGCTGGCGGCGGTATTATCTCCACGGTCCAGGCCACCCGGGCAGCGAAACCGGCCGACCTGTACGCCCAGACGCGAGCCCGCGCCTTGACCATGTTCCGCAACGGCACCACCAGTGCCGAAGCCAAGAGCGGCTACGGCCTGGAACTGACCTCAGAGTTTGCCCAACTGGAATTGCTGCTCAAACTGAACGATGAAGGCCCTTTGGAGATTTCCCCCACTTTTCTAGGCGCTCATGCCATCGCCCCCGAATATCAGGACCGACCCGACGCTTATACCAAATTACTCTGCCACCAGATGCTTCCCGAGCTGAAAAACTGGTGGCGTGAACATGCTTCCGGTCGCCCCCTGCCCTTCGTGGATGTTTTTTGCGAGGAAGGGGCTTTCGACCTGTCGAAAACACAGCAGATACTGACGGCTGCCAAAGCACTGGGATTCCCGCTCAAACTGCACGTGGATGAGTTCGCCGACTTGGGGGGTGCCAAGCTGGCCGCGGAGTTGGGCGCCGTCTCGGCCGATCATCTGGTCATGACTTCACCCGTGGATATCCGCATCCTGGCGGCCAGTGATACCGTCGCAGTGGCCCTGCCCTGTACCCCCTTTGGGCTGGCGCAGAGCCAGTACACTCCGGCCAAAGAGGTTTTATCCGCCGATGGGCTGCTGGCCATCGCCTCGGATATCAACCCTGGCACGGCCTGGTGCGAGAGCATGCAATTCGTGATTGCCCTTGCCTGCCGTTATCTGAAATTGACCCCGGCTCAGGCCGTGGCGGCTGCCACCATCAACGCCGCCGCTGCCATCTGCCGTGAGCACGAGATCGGCTCGCTCGAACCCGGTAAGCAGGCTGACCTGCTGATCCTCTCCGTGCCCGATTACCGCCATCTGGCCTACCGTTTCGGCGGCAACCTGGTCGAGACCGTCATCAAAAAAGGAAAGAGCTACAAAAATTAACCACTAATTACCCTGATTCTGACTGATTTTCGCGAACGAAAACATTAAAAATAATTGGCGATTTTAGTTAAAATTCGGTTCATTAGCGGTTTAAAATTCGTGAAAATTAGTGGATACAATCATGATCACTCTCGAAAGAGCCAAAGAATGGTATAAGGGCGCCGATCCGGTGCACGATTTCTCGCATATCGAACGGGTCTACCGCATGGCGGAACGCCTGGCCGAAGCCGAAGGCGCTGACCTGGAGGTCGTTCGGGCCGCTGCTTTGCTGCACGATGCCGAAGGCACCACCCCGGGTGGGGAAGCGCGCCCGGAACATCACTTGCGCTCGGCCGTCTTTGCCGGAGAAGTCCTCAAGGCTGAGGGCTGGCCCGCAGAACGCATCGCTGCTGTACAACATTGTGTGCGCGCCCATCGCTACCGCGACGACCGTGAACCGCCGGCCACCATCGAGGCCAAATGCCTCTTCGATGCCGACAAACTCGACGTGCTGGGAGCCATCGGCGCAGTACGCGTAGCTTTGTACGCCGCGCTGGCAGGCACCCCGCTCTACGCCGCGCCGTCCCCGCAATTCCTCGAAACCGGAAAAGAAATTCCAGGCGAACTGCACAGCGCCTATCATGAATACCTTTTCAAGCTGCGCAATGTGGAAAACCGCCTCTTCACTCCGACTGCCCGCCGGTTGGCGCGCCAGCGCGGAGAATATCTGAAAGAATTTTTTGAGCAACTCATCGCTGAGATCCATGGAGAACGTTAAATCATGCCAAATACACAACCTACCCTGAACCAAGTAGTCACCTGGGCCAAAACTGCCGGTGAACTCGTCTATGCCGGTTTCGAGGAGGAACACATCATTGGCTTCAAAAGCGCCGTGGATGTGGTCACCGAGATGGATAAAAGTTCCGAAACTTTCATCCTCGAACAGATTCGCGGCAACTTCCCCCAACACGCCATCCTCACCGAAGAAAGCGGTGCCCTGGCGGGCGAGGATGAACACTTGTGGATCATCGACCCCCTGGATGGCACGGTCAACTACGCGCACCGTCTGCCCATTTACTCTATCTCGATCGCTTACCAATATCACGGCCAATTGCAGTTGGGGGTGGTTTATGACCCCTCGCTCAACGAATGCTTTTCCGCTGAAAGGGGCAAAGGCGCCTTTTTGAATGGGAAGAGGATCTCTGTCTCTAAAACTCTACAATTGGTGCAAACGCTGATGGTCACCGGCTTCCCCTACGATCGCCACTCAGACGATTATTTCCGCGCGCTGCGCCTCTTCGGACACATCACTTCCATCACCCAGGGAGTCCGCCGCCTGGGTTCTGCCGCGCTGGACCTGTGCTACGTCGCCAGCGGTCGCCTGGATGCCTACTTCGAGCTTTCCATCCACCCCTGGGATATCGCCGCTGCCGCCCTGATCGTGCAGGAAGCCGGCGGTATCGTTCGCGACATCCACGGCCAGGTCGATTTCATGAAAGAGCCGTACTCGCTCATCGGTTCCGCGCCTGGCGTGTACCAACAACTTCTGGACGAACTGGAAAAGACCGAGTGAAACATCCGGTAAAATTTTATGGAAACATTGTCCCCTTCATCGGGGTAAAACCAGAAACATCCTATCCAATTCAATCGAGGAAATGATGGTAGAAAAAACTCAAAACTTTACCCAAAAACGCTGGAGTCTGGCCGAACTGTATCCGGCCATCGACAGCCCGGAAATGAAACGTGATTTTGGCGAACTGGAAAAGAATGTGGCCGCCTTCGAAAAACTGCGTTCCGGGCTGACTGATTCCATCACGCCGCAGGATTTTATGGCCGTCGTCCACGCCCTGGAAGGTGTTTACGTCATTGCTACGAAGCTGGGTAGTTATGCAGAGCTGCTCTTCACCGAAGATACCCAGTCGCAGACTTCGATGACGCTGGTGGCACAGACCCAACAGGTTCTGGCCGGAGCCGAAAACCGCACCTTATTCTTTGGCTTGTGGTGGAAAGACCTCTCGGAGGAGAACGTTACGCGCTTGTTGAAGGGCTGCGGCGATTACCGCTATTGGCTCGAAGAGATGCGCCACTTTAAACCGCACACCCTCAGCGAACCCGAAGAAAAGATCATCAACACCAAAAATGTCACCGGCGTGAGCGCGCTGAACACCCTCTACGACGCCATTACCAACCGCTACACCTTCAAGATCGAGGTCGACGGGGAAATCAAAGAAGTGACCCGCGGCGAACTGATGATGTACGTGCGTGAGCACGATGCCGACCTGCGCGCCAGGGCCTACCAGGAGCTGTACCGCGTGTATGGCGAGGACGGCGCCATTCTGGGCCAGATTTATCAGACCATCGTGCGCGACTGGCACAACGAAGAAGTGGATATGCGCCATTTCTCCAGTCCCATGTCGGCACGCAACCTGGGCAACGACCTGCCGGACGAGGTCATCGATACCCTGCTCAAGGTGAGCGAGAAGAACACGGCCCTCTTCCAGCGTTTCTTCCAACTTAAGGCCCGCTTGCTCGGCGTGAAAAAACTGCGCCGCTACGATATCTATGCACCCATCGCCAAATCGGACAAGCGTTACGATTTCAAACAGGCCACGGATAAGGTGTTTGCCTCCTTCAGCGAGTTCGACCCAAAATTCGAGACGCTGGCCAAGCGGGTGTTCAATGATGACCACATCGACTCCGAGGTCCGCAAGGGCAAGGAGTCCGGTGCTTTCTGCGCCACCGTCCTGCCCAGCCTTACCCCATGGGTGAAATTGAATTACCAGGGTAAAGCGGATGATGTCTCGACCATGGCCCATGAACTGGGTCATGCCATCCACTCCATGTTGGCCGAACAGCACACCCTCTTTACCCAGCATGCCTGCCTGCCCCTGGCCGAGACAGCCTCGACCTTCGGCGAAATGATGCTCGTCGACCGTCTGCTCTCCGAGGAGGCGGATGAAGGCGTCAAACGTGATCTGCTCTTCCGCCAGGTGGATGATGCTTACGCCACCATTCAGCGCCAGGCCTTCTTTGCCTTGTTCGAGAAACAGGCCCACCAGATGGTTATGGACGGCGCCTCTGTGGACGAGATGGCAAAAGCTTACATAGCCAACCTCAAAGAACAATTTGGCGACGCCGTGGAAGTAGGCGACGAGTTCAAGTGGGAATGGGTCTCGATCCCGCATATCTACCACACCCCGTTCTACGTGTATGCCTATGCCTTCGGGCAATTGCTGGTCTTTGCCTTATACAAACAGTTCAAGACCGAAGGCGAGTCGTTCAAGCCGCGTTACATCAAGCTGCTTTCCGCGGGCGGCTCCGAGGCCCCGATGAAAGTTCTGCTCGATGCCGGTGTCGATATTCGCCAGGCCTCCTTCTGGCAGGGTGGCTTCGATGTCATCGGCGGGCTGGTGGATCAGCTCGAAAAGGTCACAAAATAGCTCTTGCACACAAAGCATTTTAAAGATCGGGTTTCTTGAACGAACCCGATCTTTGCTCTTGTGCAAGACCTCTAAACAATTAATACAGTCAATCATTGCGAACAAAGCGCTTGATTGGTTGTAAAATCAATCATTCATTGCACTCAAAATCAGCTAACGAAAGAATATATTATGGCAAGGAAAAGAATTGTCACTAAAAAGAAAAAGACTTTGAATCCCTGGATCGTCGGTGGTGTGATCGCGTTGATGCTGGTCGTCCTTGGCCTGATCGTGTTCTTGGGTCTGCCCAAAAGTAAGCCGGCCAGCACAGCCAAAACTCCTCAAATCGGCGGGGGAGTACCCACGCTGGTTGGCACCAAGCAGTACTCCTCGGCACCACCCATGCTGATCGATACCAACAAGAGTTACACCGCCACTGTGAAGATGGCCAAGGGTGGGGAGTTCGTCATCCAGCTTTATGCCGATAAAGCCCCCATAACTGTCAACAGCTTCGTATTCCTGGCGCGGCAAGGGTATTTCGATGGCGTGACCTTCCACCGCGTGCTAGCGGGATTCATGGCTCAGGGCGGCGACCCAACCGGGACTGGAAATGGTGGTCCGGGTTACTCGTTTGTCAACGAAGATAACGACCTCAGTTTTGATAAAGCCGGGGTCGTCGCTATGGCCAATGCGGGACGCAATACCAACGGCAGCCAGTTCTTCATTACCTTTGGACCCCAGCAGCAATTGGATGGCGGCTATACCATCTTTGGGCAAGTCACCAGCGGTATGGACGTGGTCAATGCCATCTCCTTGCGCGACCCTGAGCAAAACCCAACGACGCCCGGGGATGCCATCGAAAGCATCACCATCACGGAAAAGTAAACGGTTTTATTTATCAAGACTGTCCCGCGAAATCAGCAGGGCAGTCTCTTCATCTACGGCAGGATAATTTATGGTATATTTTAATTTCAGAACTTAACCTCCCTGCCTGGAGCCATGCATGTACTTTGCCATTGAAGGTGTAATCGGAGTCGGAAAAACCACCCTGGCGCGGATGCTGCAGCCGCAATTTGATGCCGAGCTGGTACTGGAAGTCTTTGAGGAAAATCCCTTTTTGAGCAGTTTCTATTCAGACCGGGCCCGCTACGCCTTCCAGACGCAAATTTTTTTTCTGTTGAGTCGTTACCATCAGCAACGCCGCAACATCGGCGACCGCCTGACCGAGGTCAAGGCGCTGATCAGTGACTACACCTTCGAAAAAGATGCCCTCTTTGCTCGGGTCAACCTGAGCGGGGACGAGTTAGAGATGTATTACCGGGTGCAGGAAGCCCTGGCTGAAAAAGTGACCCCGCCGGACCTGTTCGTATATCTGCGGGCGAGCACTGACACTCTGATGAAACGTATCGCCCTGCGCGACCGCCCCTATGAGCGCCAGATGGAGAGAGGCTATATCGACCTGCTCAACCGCTCTTATGAAGAGTTCTTCATGGGCACCAGCCACAACTCTCCGGTGCTGATCCTTGAATCGGATGAGATGGATTTCGTCAACAATCCCGCCGATTTCCAAGCAATATTCAATCGCATTCGCGAAGCGCTTCAACTGGCGCCCTTCCAGCCAAAACTTCCGAACACCTAGGCAGGTGAACCATGCGTGTTACCCGTGATCTTTTGCTCAATCTCGCCCGAGAACAGACCGCCAAGCTGGCAGCCAAAGATCGCAGCCTGCAATGCGTTTACCTGGTCGGGTCGCTCATTCACGAAACCCCCTTTCTGGGCGGGATGACCGACGTCGACTTGGTGTGCGTACACGACCGTCCGGTGCAAAACCACCGCGAGATCATCCGCATCAACGCAGACGTGCACCTGGATATCGCTCACCTGTCCGATGAAACCTATGATCCACCCCGGCGCTTACGCACGGACCCCTGGATCGGCGGATCGCTGGACGACAACCCGCTGGTGCTTTATGACCGTTCGCACTGGTTCGATTTCACCCGCTCCGGTACCACCTCACAGTTCTGGCAAACACAGCATGTGGTCGACCGTGCCCGCGGATTTGCCTCGCATGCCCGTCAGAACTGGCAGACATTGACCGAAGAGGCGCAGCAGGTTCTACGACGCAGCCAGCTTTACCTGTGCGCTCTGCGCGACACCGCCAACGCCCCATCTTCGCTCAACGGCAACCCCCTGACCGTGCGGCGCTTCATGCTCGACCTGCCCGGGCGAATCGCAATGCTCGACCTACCCGAGTTCCTTGGTTCTTTCGTAGCGCAATTTGCCAACGAGTCGGTCACCCCGGAGCAACTGGAGAAATGGCGAACTCAGTGGCTGACAGCGTTTGACTTCGTTAAAGACGTCAAGGGGCTGCCGGTTCAATATCTGCCTGCGCGCCGCAATTATTACGATAAAGCCATCACCGTGCTGGCCGTCGATCACCCGGCCGCCGCCTTGTGGATCTTGTTGTCCACCTGGACAGAGATTTGCGCTTTCCTGCCGAAGACAGAATCGCTTTATAAAGACTGGCAAACCTTCATGCGCACCCTGGAGCTAGACAGCAAGAACCTGCCAGAAAAACTGGCCCGACTGGACGCGCTGCTCGACTCGGTGGAAAATAATATCGACCGCTGGCAGGAAGAAATGGCATAACCCCGTGGATAACCGGGTAAAGCCTGTGGATAACTCCGTTTTTCGGGGGATAAGCTGCCTTTTTCTGCCCTGAACAGTGGATAAATCCACGAAAAATTAAGTATAAAAGCGGCAATAAATTGGGAGAAAAACGCAACCGAACTGGAATTTCCTGACCCGATAAATTATCCACACTTTGTCCACGCGCTTAAAAGAATCCTTTGCTCATCCCGTTCTTTAAGAATGCCATTTTCAAAGCAGATTCCAGACCGCTTCCTTGCCCTATGCCATTTATCCACAATTCCACACCCCCTACGATTACTACGATATTGATTAACACAAATAAAGAAGAGAGTTAATTAACCACTTCTCCATATTACTAGAAATGGAGTTGGTTTGATGATCATGTTGTATAGACAATATGGCTTGAAACTGAACTGATTATCCTGTACAATCTGTGTAGATTTTGGAATATTGCGCCCCTTATTGTTATTTCGTTGGTCTTTCATCAAAAGGGAGAAAAACAATGGACGTCATCAAAGTCAAAGCAAATTCAAGAACGGCTGCAGTTGCGGGGGCTATTGCCGGAATAATGCGCGAACACAAACATGCGGATATTCAGGCAATTGGCGCTGGGGCAGTGAATCAGGCTGTCAAGGCATTAGTTCTGGCCAAAGGATATCTCGCTGAAGATGGTATTCCTGTCGCATGTGTACCTGAGTTCGTTGATGTGGAAATCGACGGAAAAGTGCGCACCGCCATCAAACTGGTCGTGGATCCTGTAGTTCCTGTGGTTCCTAAAGAAAACCTCCCTGCGACTTAAATAAAGAGGGCAAGAGCCTTTTCTTTGCCCGGACTTCATCTGGGTTTTATCCGGATTATGTCTGGAAGTGCTGGCTGTCTACACTTCTTCCACTTCATCATGAGCAAAAATCACTTCTTCTGTGCCCATGAGCTTTTCTTTTACCTTGCTGGCAATTAAATCGAGGTGGCGCGGATGTTCCACAAAATCCAGATCATCTGCCGGTACGGTGAGGATGGGGCAGAGGGTGAAGTGTTGAATCCAGCTCTCATATAGAGAATTCAGGTTTTCCAGATAATCCGGCGAGATGGAGCGCTCGTAATCACGATTACGCAACGCAATACGGCGGATCAAGGTGTCGACGGAAGCACGCAGATAGATGACCAGATCCGGCGGTGTAAGGGTATCAGCTAGGGTCAGATATAAGGCGCGGTAGGTGGCGTAATCGCGTTCGGTCATGTTACCCTGGACAAACAGGTTGCGAGCAAAAACCTCGGCGTCTTCGTAGATGCTGCGGTCCTGGATCACGGAACCGGGGGTGCGCAGCAGGTCGTGATGGATGCGCAGGCGGTGAGTGAGGAAGAATATCTGCGAGGGAAAACTCCAGGCGAGCATATCGTGATAAAAATCTGTCAGATAGGGATTTTCGGTCACCGGCTCATAGAACGGCTGGCAATCGAGAAGCGGACTGATCATCTCGACCAGAGTCGATTTACCCACGCCGATGTTCCCTGCCACTGCGATAAATTTTTTCATGGCTGCCTCGTTGCAAAGATTATAACATTCGCGGCGAAACCAACAAAAAAGACAGCACAAGGCTGTCTTTTTAGTAGTCCTAATGCTTTAGATCAGGCTAGCACGCAAGCACCGGTGGGGCAAACATCCGCACAGGCACCACAATCTTTGCACAAAGCCGGGTCGATCACATAGATGTTATCGCCCGCAGAAATGGCGCCCTCGGGGCATTCGGCTTCGCAAGCACCACAACTGATGCATTCACTGGTAATCTTGGTTGACATGGAGGTAATCCTTTCATGAAAAGGGTGAGAAATTTTCCGGGTTTAGGATAGCATAACCCGGTGACGGCGTCAATAGTTATTAATGTCGAAAGTTTTTATTGTCGATGTGTCAACCCAAAATAGAAATGTCCGCTTTTCAGGGTGAAGGGGTTGGCACCAGATGTGATCAGGAGCAGGTTTGTGGGCTTTGCGCTGGTTTTGGAGAGCAAGGTCCACGTTTTTTTGTGTATTAATGTCGATTAATACGAGCTCACCGGGTAGCCACCTCTTTCTGATATAATCCAGCCTAATTAATCAGGTTTAGAAGTGCAAAAGACGACTTCACTTTCTATGCGCGTACAGAAACTGGCACCAGCAGCGCCCGTGGTAATGGGCTACCTACCCATCGGTTTTGCCTATGGGGTGCTGGCTATGAACGCGGGGCTGACGCCCTTTGAGACCATCACCATGTCGGTGGTGGTGTATGCCGGCTCGGCACAATTGATGGCAGTCAGCCTGTTCCAGGCAGGAATCAACCCGTTCTCGATCATCGCGACCACATTCATCGTTAATTTACGTCATTTTCTCTTCTCGGCTTCACTGGCGCCCTACCTGGATCGCTGGCAAAAGGGCCAGGTGGCGGCATTCTGTTATGAGCTGACCGACGAGACCTTCGGGGTACACAGCCTGCGCTTCGCGCGCGGAGAGAACGCTGCGCCGATAACGCTGGCCATCAACCTCACCTGCCAACTGGCCTGGGTGGCCGGAACGGTGCTGGGAGTGCTGGCGGTGAGTCTGATCACGGACGTGAAGCCGTTCGCGCTCGATTATGCGCTGCCGGCGATGTTCATCGCCTTGTTGATCTTGCAGATAAAAAATAAGCTACATCTGGTGGTTGCGCTAACCGGCGGGCTGCTTTCTATGCTTTTATGGCTGAGCCACGTGACCCAGTGGAACGTGATTCTGGCAACCTTGCTGGCGGCAACGCTAGGCGCGGGATGGAAAACATGGACCAAACGACGGTCTTAATCACGCTACTGGGCATGAGCCTGGTCACCTACCTGCCGCGGCTGCTGCCGGCATGGTTCCTGCGCGGACGGGAGTTGCCGCCTTTTCTGGTGGCATGGCTGAGCTACGTGCCGGTGGCGGTACTGGCGGCGCTACTCTTCCCCTCGCTGCTGGTGAAGAATGGGGAGTTTTCCTTGCAGTGGAACAACCTGTACCTGTGGGCGGCGATCCCAGCGATCTTCACGGCCTGGAAGACGAAAAACATGTTTCTGACTGTGCTGGTGGGGATGGCGGTGGTAGCGCTGGCGCGGCTGATCTTTAGGGTGTAAGTAATTTGAAAATGTCACATTAATAGAGGTATGGAGCAAAAAAAGAATTCACACTGTGTGGCTTACCGCTGGAAGAGATTCGAAATCTCGGAAAATGGCTGGAGGAATTTTACAAGCTATTTAGTGATTATTTTCAGACTCAAAACAGAAACCCAGCACATATGGGATCTCGCGTCTCTTCTTAAGCACCTTCCTTTTCAAGTCAGCACCCTATTTCAAAAGCAGATTATTTTTGAGGCAATTAAGTACTTGTAATTAATCATGGTTTTGTGGTTTAATATAGCTGTTAATTGTCTCAAGCAGACAATAGCTTTTCTAACATAGTCGGATACCCCCACAACTTAGATTTCCAATATAATTTTAACTTAGCCGGATAATGGGGTAACAATCAAGGACTGCACTTGAAACCTGGTCATCATGACAGGTGGAACCCATGTCCGTTAATGCCATGCAGCGCGCTTCAGGGTCGCTGGCATTGCGATGTGCATTACCCTGTTCCCTCAAAAGGGGAATGTACGCCGGGTATAACTCGACGACTGGCTCAACAGCACAAAAATGAAACAGAAATATATTTTCAGTTCTTAAGGAGGAAGGCTGTGTCCCAATCATCTATTTCTAACCAGGTTAACCACGCACTCGCCAAAGTTACCTGGGAGAAGGAACAAATCAAAAAATATCAACTAAAAAGAGGAGTCCCCTCCGTTAAAAAATCGCTGCGTCCAGGCGGCGATCCCACTCGGCCGTTGCCTGTCATCTTAGGAATCAGCACCCGACGGACGTATTTTCAATCAGCCGCTGCTTTCTTTAAGCGTGCAGAAAAGATTAGCGGCCATGGTTTGCTCTCCGATTTACTGGAACCGGATGTCGTCAGGACAACCCTTCAACAACATTATCGCGATTTAGCGCCCGGTACGGTAAAAAAGGTTCTGGCTGCGATTGAGAAAGTACATCTGGGTTGTTCTCAATTGGGTTGGACGAAAACTCCTTGCCCAATTACTCCGGAATTACGCGAATGGGTGAACTCATTTCGCGACGATAGCGGAGTGCGTGCATCGAGGTTTGGATACAGGCCTGAAGATGCGGAACGAGTGGTTACCTACATGAAAGAGAAGAAATCCACTTATGTGCTTGCGGCCGAACTGGCATTTCGCTGTGGGCTACGGGCAGATGAAATTGCAGGGCTAAAGGGAGAAAATATTGATGCAGAAAACCTCATGCTAAACATTACTGGGAAGGGTGGCCGCTACCGGCAAGTTCCGATCCCCGATGATTTACTCCATCAGCTCAATCAATCAAAGCAGTATCTTTTCACTCCCAGTGCCTCCTGGAGAGCGAGTTTCCGAAGAGCCGTTAATGAAGCAACTAAGTCACTCGGAATTGAAATCAGCGGAGTTCACAGGCTGCGGGCAAATTATGCTCAAAACGAATATTTGGAATATATGGAGAAAGGGATGGATGACCACGAAGCACGTCTTCAAGTATCGGAACTATTGGGACATGGGAGGCTTGACGTGACTTTTAAGTATGTTCCAAAAGGGTTCAAGTAATTATTCGTTCGACTGAAGTTTATTGTCCGTAAATTCTTTAGTGCCCTTTTTAGGATTAGGTGGTAAAAACGACTGCCTTTAGGCGCATAATCTTTCAGGCGGCGGCTAGTTCGCCGCTACCCAAACTATCAGTTTTAGCCGATAGTAGTTGAGTTCAGCAGCCTTAAGCGCCTATTTTTCCCAAATAGGCATTATAAAATTTGGATATTTAAAGTGAGATCATTTATTCAAAACATCAATTTTGCGGCGGTTCATTTTTTGATCCTGACCGGGTCCAATTCGAAAGGTTTGCCATCCATCTTTCCGGCATCAGTCAATGTCTGTACTGTGGCCTCCAAAGGGTTGACGCTTTCCTTTTTGACCCGCACAACATTTCCGAATTCTTTTCTCCGTGGATATAGATGCGCTCCTCACCGTTAGGCCCTGAGCGCCTAGGCCGTCTGTACCGGTAAGGAGTCCTATATACCAACAATTTCAAATAACATTGACACTTTTAGCGCATGGATTATAATAATCTTCGCTTTCCTCGTTAGCTCAATCGGCAGAGCGGGCGGCTGTTAACCGCTAGGTTCGAAGTTCGAGTCTTCGACGAGGAGCCTTTTGCCAAAAATGACACGCATGAACTCGACGTGTCATTTTATTTTTTTAATATGTTTACTATAATTATTCGAAGTTCCACACATGCTTAGGAAGAATTTTAATTGACCAGAAGGATATTAATGAGAATATATCTATTGATTAAATGCCGGTTGAATTATTGATGGAGAAAATTACAAATTTTGTGCAATAATAATTGAAACAATAATGCGTAAATTTGAGGAAAAAAATAAAGGGAGGCTGATATGAAAAAATTGTTAGTTATTCTGGTTTGTCTTATGCTCGTATCGTGCGCTCCGACCGCAGCACAGATCCAAAAGGCAATTGAAGAAACGCAAGTAGCACAAACACAGACACAGGCGAGCGCTGCAACGAATACGCCAACCGAGACACCAATCCCAACAGCAACGCTAACCCCAACACCGGACCTGCGCATCATTAATGGTGATCCTCAAGATTTTCTTATAAAAGTCATTGATTTGCCAAAAGAATCTAATTACTACCTTCCAAATAATACTTGGACTGGAAGGGATTCAAATAACGATATTGTCAATTCCTGGGGAGTAGCTGATGCACAAGCATATATTGCACAAACAGGAAGGGTTGACGGCTGGTGGGTCGATTATGAAAGAGGGTCACAAATTCAAACCGCTCCAGAAGAGCTTTGGTGTGATGTTGTAAAATACAAAACTACCGAGGGAGCTCAATTATCTTTGACTAACTATAACGATCTAATGGTGCCTGAAAACAAAGGGGTTCTTACAGTAGCCAATGAAAAGTTTCCAGATTTAGGAGAACAATCCATCGCGTATTACAAAACAAAGACGCATGACTCTGGGGTAGTCTATATTGATTATTATATCGCCTCATTTTATTACAATTTCTATTTTGAGTGTGATGGTTACGGTCCAAAAGATCAAGTAAAACCAGAATTTGTTGATAGCGTTATGAATATTATTCTTAATAAACTAAAGACAGCTCCACTTGTCGCTCCCGAGTAATTTGTTTTTTTGGAGGCTGAAACAATAAAGATAGGGTCAATGACTCGTTCTATTTCTAATCAACTTTTACAATTAAGACCAACTCAAAGGTAAATGATTCTGCCTGGATTGGGCAGGCGGGATGATCCGGTTATACCTGTCAACATGCCGGATATGCCGCATAAAGGGTTTGTGACCGCGTAAAGAGCATGCAATAGGCTGGATAGAATTGGGGATATATATAAATGTCTTTATTAATTAACTAAACAAGCAATGATAAAAATGTTTTCTCACAAGACCTGAACATTATCTTGCTAGGTTCGAAGTTCGAGTCTTCGACGAGGAGCCTCAACGACATCTGCAAAGGCGTCGTTTTTGTTTACTTGATATAAAATATCTAGACATGCGTTATCTGCTTACGGAAGTTGGAAAAAATGGGTTTTACTATCGGCGGTTTGAGGCTTGTGCTGCACTCCGGGGCGTGGATCCCGGTGCTGGTGATGCTTCCGAACGTGATCTGGGCGCTGCTGCCCAAAAAGGAAGCGGGCAAGCAGGCCGCCGAGCCGTTGTTCCTGACGATTGCCGAGAACATGGGGCGGGTGGCGATCTTAGTGCTGCCATTCTTCTACGACCTGAACCGGGACCGGGATTTTGCGCTGCCGGCGCTGATCGTGATGGGGCTGGCGCTAGCGATCTATTATGCCTGCTGGGTGAGGTATTTCGCCGGAGGAAGCAAGCCCGTACTGATGGGTAAATCATTTCTGGGCATTCCGCAGCCGATGGCGGTCGCGCCGGCAATCTTTTTGCTGCTTTCGGCGTACCTGATGGGCTCGTGGTGGATGTTCGGCGCCGCGCTTTTCTTTGGCATCGCGCATATCTGGGTGTCGGTCCTGACGTTGTGAGATGCATCACGGACGCTCCTTACTAATCGACGGAAAGGATTTATTTCAATGACAGCAGCCTATGTAAGCATCGTTTTTGGAAGCGTTTTTCTGATTCTTGTAACCCTGCTGCACTTTTTGAAGCGTGAGCTCGACCCCTCCTGGCGAATGATCAGCGAGTACGAGATCGGGCGGCACGGCTGGATGATGCGGCTAGCCTTCTTCTGTTGGGGGGCGAGCGTGCTGGCGGCGACGATTGCCATCTGGCCGAGCCTGCAGACAATCGGCGGCGTGATCGGACGCTGGTGGCTGCTGGTGATCGTGATCTTCTTATTTGGCGCGGGCATCTTCAAGGCCGACCCGATCACAGATCAGACCAACAACCTGGTCAATCGGCTGCACGCGCTTTGCGGGATGGTGGTCATTCTGACTTTCCCAATCGTGGCTACGCTGGCTGCCAGCAGCCTGATGAAGAATCTGCGTTGGCTGCCGGTTCGAGGGTTGCTTGTTTTGGCCGTCGTTTTGGTCTGGGCCGGCATGATTGCTTACTTTGCAACGATCATTATTGCCAGGAGCAAAAATCCAAAGGTCGGCGAGGACGGCACGAGAATCTATATGGGCTGGCCCAACCGCTTCAACGTGGTGACGTACCTGATCTGGATATTCATCATGGCGGGGAGCGTGATACATTTGTTGTAGAGAAGTGGAAATAATGAAAGGGGTGGTGTTTCAGGGAGGCACCCTACCGGCTTGTCAAAGGAAAAGAATATGCAAAGTCAACACTACAAGGGTCAGATTGCCGAGTGGTACGACGAGTGGCTTAAGGAAAACACGGACGATATTAACTACTATTCAGAAGTCTTCAAAGGTTTTGACGGACGCGTTCTTGAACTTGCCTGTGGCACAGGAAGATTGCTCATACCCATTGCCAAATCCGGTGTCACGATCGACGGGTTGGATTCTTCGGAAGATATGCTTGGTGTTCTGCGAGGCAAGGCCGAAACCCTTGGCCTCAAGGGGATCGAATTGTACAACCAGTCAATGGAAAATTTCAGTCCTGCAACTCAATACGAAGCCATCTTTGTTGCGAGTGGCTCATTCCAGTTGCTTACTGCCACTGAGGACGCCTTGAACTCTCTACAGTGTATCCGCAGAAGCCTATCAGACAAAGGGTTCTTTCTCCTGGATATTTTCGTGCCCTGGGGTGAAATCATTACGCGGAAATGTGACTCCAATCAAGTCACAAGGGATGTAAGCCGTCCGGATGGCACGCGCAGTATCGTGCATGAACGATATACGATTAGCATTCCAAAACAAATCAAGTATGGGACCTACCGATATGAGTTCTACGACCAAAAGAATCTCACGCAATGCATTGTCGATGATCTATCCATCCGTTGGTATTGGAAGGATGAGTTTGTAAGTCTTCTGAAAAGCGCCAATTTTTCAAAAATAGAAATCCTAACGGACTCTCCATTGTACAATGAGGGTTACAGTTTTGTATTCAAGGCATCCAAGTAGCTGGGCAATATCAAACCCAGTCCTCTTGATCTTTAATTAAGATGTTCAATAAGGCGGGCAGAACTCCCCGGAGGGATGAAGAATAAAAAATAGCGCCTCCTGGACGTTACTATTTTTTGCGCTGTTGAAGGAGCCAAACTAACAGGACCAGTGCAATCGGGACGAGGGTGATGACGATGACCTCGATCAGGAGCGGCAGGGTCACAATCCCCGGGTTGTGCTTCAGATGATAATAAACGACTGAATCGGTGACCGAAATATCGACCACGCTAACGATAATAACCCGCAGAGGTAATTTCATATCATTCTTCTCCTTGAGATCCCCCGACCGTTTCCGTGCGCATCGTGAAGCGTTAATCATAAAATCACCTTTCCATTATAACCATTCCCCTTTGTGACGTGCGTTAAAGCGACTCCGTCAGTAAAGCGATGTGATCAAGCATACCCGGCTTGACCGATAACGACAGTTTTTAATCGGAAACGACATTTCTTATTAATATGTTGCTATAATTTAGAGACTTAAAAGAAGCGATAATTACCAGTTATACTCTCGGTTGTTCCGGGGAATTTTTATTTTGCGTATTTTCCCTTGGCCGAAAAGTGGCCTGATTTACTTATGAACACAATTGCCGTTGCCATAATTTTGCCCTGCTCTCTATGAAGGATAAAGAGAAATAACCTATTTGCTTAGATTTGAATTATTCTTATATTGTTTTTCAGGGAGAAAGAATGTTCAAAAAGGCTTTCCGCTGGCTTGATGATTATCGTTTTACCCCGTTGATCCTCCTTGTTCTGACCATTCTCAGCTATGGATTGTTTTCGCGGTCCATGGGTTTCTTTATGGATGATTGGTATGTCATCTGGTTTGGAAAAACCTTTGGGGCAGCGCAATTTCCGGTTTATTACGCGCTGGACCGACCTTTCATGGGCTATTTTTACGTAATTGCTTCGACACTTTTGGGTAAATCCGAGAGCCCGCTGGTATGGCAAATATTTTCCCTGGTACTGCGCTGGTTGTGCTCATACACATTATGGGGGATGCTCAACGCGATCTGGCCGGAAGGCAAGAGACAAAACACTTGGGTGGCGCTACTAGCCGCAGTATTCCCCGGTTTTACCCAGCAATGGATCGTGGTGGCGTTTAGCTCATATTTCGCCGGTATGATCTTGTTTTTTCTCTCCATCACTGTGATGATAAAAGCGATTCGCGATCCACGCAAATTCTGGCTTTTCTTTTCGCTCTCGGTCATCCTGTCAGCTTATGAAATCGCCTCGGTAGAATTTTTTTATGGTCTTGAGTTGATCCGCGTGGTGATTCTCTGGATCATTTTCTCACGGAACAATATCCATTTTTGGCCAAAAGTGATTAAAACCTTAAAGTATTGGGCGTCTTACCTGGTTGTTTTTGTGGGTTTTACAATTTGGCGGACTTTCTTTTATACCTCAGTGAACCACGAATTAACCATTCTTGACGCGCTAAAGAGCCAACCCCTTACGGTTTTAATAACATCAGTTCAAAAAGTGTATCAAGCAGCCGTCGATGCTGTCATCAACTCATGGGCCGAAATATTTAACCTAAGCAACTATCCAAGCTCGGGAATTATGTCGTGGGTAATTCTGGCTCTGATCCTCCTGGTGTTTACAGGGGTTTTGCTCTGGATCCAGGCAACCGCCAAAAAAGATCCGATCACCGAAACGTCTGCGCGTTGGGGAAAAGAAGCCATTTGGGTAAGCCTGATTGCACTGATCGTAGCGATTATCCCCTTCTGGGCTGCCGGTTTAGCGGTCAACAATCAGTATCCGGACAATCGTTTTATGTTGGCCTATTTGCCGGGTTCTTGTTTATTTATTGTAGCGATCCTGGAATTGTTGAGCAAGGAAATTCGTAAAACAGCCAAAATATTGTTGGTTCTGTTGGTGGCTTTCGGGGTCGGTTTTCAGTTTACGCAGGGGCTGCATTTTCGAAACATCTGGAAACAGCAAGACGCGCTTTACTGGCAATTGAATTGGCGTATGCCTGCGATCGAACCCGGCACAACGATCATGGCCTGGAGTTTTCCAAATCGAGATTATTACAGCCAGAATGCACTGGCAGCCCAATTGAACTGGACTTATGCGAATAGTATCGCAACAGATCGACAAATCCCCTATCAATTTATCTTTCTGGGGAGCAATCCCATGCCGGAATTCCAAAGTCTTGTGCCAAAGCAAGATTTCACAATCGACTTTCGAACCTATGAGTTCAAAGGAAATACTTCAAATAGCGTGTTGATTTCTTATGATGCGGCGAGTTGCCTTCGTGTCCTCGATTCCCAACTAACCCCTCCACAGGGGGTTATGGATGATTATACAAAGGGAATTATAGATGGAGCTGAGCTATCCGATCTTTCGTTGATCTTGCCTGCGGGGCAAACTCCAAACCACCCTCCGCTTATTGTTTTGGGACCTGAACCAACCCATACCTGGTGCTATTATTTTGAAAAGGCAGAACTTGCGCGACAAGAAAAAGATTATTCCAAGACAATTTCTCTACTCGATGAAGCCCAAGGGAAAGGGTTTTCGGCGGTGAATGATTCGGAATGGTTCCCATTCATCGACGCCTATTTACACCTGGGTAAAATTGATCAAGCAAAATCGCTCTCACAAAAAGTATTGGATACACACGATACAATCTATCAATTTGGCATGTGCAATGTCTGGGTCAATTATTCCGCTGAAATCGGTGACGCTACGCAAAAGCAAGCCGTTGACAGTTCCTTGAAATCAATGGGCTGCAATTAAAGTTCTCTTAATTTACAGCCAGGAGCAAAGATTGAGCCCCCGCTCCTTTTTGGCGGACGGACGAACAAGAATAGTAATATTTCGTATTTATTTACTCCTGCCAGCCAATTCACCATATAATATAAGCATGGCAGAACAGGGGTGAATATGCTGTGTGTCGTTGGCAGATCAGGAAAATCAGGAGAAAAAATGAATAAAAAGAAGGTTTTTGTTCTTGGAGTGCTTGTTTTAGTCCTTTCTTTAGCGGCAGTGGGATGTGGCAAGCAAGCAACAGCAACAACGGCCCCAGCAAGTACTACCGGACCACAGCTCCAGGCCACCCTGGCGAGTGTCGAAACTGCTGTGAGCACAGTGGGCCCGGCGAACAGCGGCGTTCAATGGCCATCGAAAATGCCAACGGATGTTCCCCAGTTCACCTACGGAACAATCACCGGATCCAACAATGATGTCATGGGAAGTGTCCAGGCAGCATATAAAAATGTGAGCACGGATGCCTATACCAAGTACCAGGCTGATTTGAAAGCGGCTGGCTGGACAATAACGAACGCCACCCAATCCGCAGACGGATTTGAGATCGACGCCGCAAAAGCGCCGCGAGGGGTTGTTGCCATGTTCATCAACTCAAAAAGCGATGGGCTCAAGGGAGCAATTACCTACAACGACCACAGCGGCCAATAAAACCTTAGCCGAAAGATACGATCATTCGCCAAAGCGTTACCAGTCATGGGTGACGCTTTTTATGTAGAGTAACCGGGGAACGTAAAAAGCATGTCCAAAATAGGGCATGCTCTTTAATCTCTCTCGGGGAAGAAGATCAAACCAAATCGGTATAATATGATTAAATTCCGGTGTTGCTCAAAAAATCAAGCAGCCTGGAAATAAGCGTGGTCAAGGCGGGGTGGGTCACTTCAAAATGATCGAGTGAGACTTCGAGGTTTGGCACAATCGAGGGATGAGGTTGTGCGAGATTCTCTTCCGAACGCTCGAGCAATTCGCGGATATCCCCTTCAAGGTCATGGAGCAATTTTGTCCCCTTTTCGTCGATGGCAGTCGTGTTTTTGATCTCGATGTGAAGCTCATTTAAAAGTTTACGCAGCTCTTTGTTATCCATTGTGATTTATCTCCTCATTCCGTTTCATATTTCATTCTAGCATGAAAAGGACAGAATAATAAATACGAGGCAGACTCACAGAAAGACCACATTCTTTTCGCTCAATTAATCCCTGAGGAGGTCAAACAAGCTGACAGAATTTGGCCAATCAATACATTTAGAGAATTGATTCAAAATCTGATTAATTAACCGTTTTTGCTTTTCGTGAAAATGATAGAATAGAACGCGGAGATACCTGCACTCATGCGAAAGAAACGAGCGATTCTTGTCATCACCCTGCTGTTGTGCGTGGCTACCATCGGTATCGGCCTGCTCACGAACATGCAGGGTGCCGATCAACGATTCCAGAATGATAATCCGCAGTTGTATACTGAAACTGAAACAGCCTCTTTTTTTGGAGCTCATCCATAATAAATCGGGAATAACATACTCATGCCTGAAAAAGAAATCTCTCAAACCCAACGGAAATTCATCAAAGCACACCTCGATCTTTGGAATAAGATCGGGCACGATTATACCCACTGGGCAAAAACGGGGAAGGCCTATCACAAATGGTTGCAGCATGTCTATCAGGCGCACATCCCTGCCGGACGATCGGTGCTGGAAATCGGCTGCGGACGCGGGGATCTGTTAGCCTGTCTGCAACCCCGCCATGGAGTGGGCATCGACCTCTCCGGCGAAATGATCCGACTGGCCAGAGAGGCACACCCGGGGTTGACCTTCATCGAAACCGAAGCGGTGGAGTTTGAACCCGGTGAGACTTTCGATTTCATCATCCTATCCGACGTACTCAACGATGTATGGGATGCACAGGCGATATTTGAAAAGATCGCGACCTGGTGCAACCCACAAACCCGGCTGGTAATCAACAATTACAGCCGTCTCTGGGAGCCGATGATGAACCTGGCGGCGAAATTGGGACTGGCGAAACCGTACTTGCAGCAGAACTGGCTGACCTTGCCTGATCTGACCAATCTGCTCAATCTACCCGGCTTTGAGGTCATCCGCACCTGGCAGGAATTTCTGTTTCCCCTCCGCATTCCGCTTCTGAGCGGATTCTGCAACCGTTATCTGGCCAGGCTGGGACTATTTAGCTGGCTGGATCTGGCGAACTTTATGGTGGCACGTAAAAAGGGACGACCGCTACCCGAAATCGCGGAGCCGTTGGTATCGATCATCATCCCCACCCGCAACGAAGCGGGAAATATTGCCGAACTGCTGGCGCGGATACCGGAACTGGGACAGAGGTCAGAGATACTATTCGTCGAAGGCCATTCCACCGACACCACCGCCGAATCGATCCAGAGGGAGATAAAGGCCCATCCGGAGCGCAATTGCCAGTTCTTCGTGCAGACCGGCAAGGGCAAAGGTGACGCCGTCCGCCTGGGATTTGCCAAGGCTAAAGGCGAAATCCTCATGATCCTGGATGCCGACATATCGGTGCCACCTGAGGATCTGGTGCGTTTTTATTCCGCGCTCGTTTCCGGCGCCGGGGAGTTCATCAACGGAGTGCGCCTGGTCTACCCCATGGAGAAACAAGCCATGCGCTTTGCCAACCTCATCGGCAACAAATTTTTCAGTCTTGTCTTCTCATGGCTGCTGGGCCAGCCGGTGAAAGATACGTTATGTGGTACGAAAGTGCTGTGGAGGCGCGACTACGAATGCATCGCTGCCAACCGGGCTGTCTTCGGTGATTTCGACCCCTTCGGCGATTTCGACCTACTCTTCGGGGCGGCACGGCTGAATTTGAAGATCATCGACCTGCCCATTCGCTATCACGAGCGCACTTACGGTACCACCAACATCTCGCGCTGGAAGAATGGACTTACCCTGCTTCACATGTCCGCATTTGCTGCGAAGAAGCTCAAGTTCTATTAAAATTGGCGAGATAGCCATTCAAGGAGAGTCAGATGGTCAGAGCGCCTTTCCAGATTCTCGCAATTCCCTATCGTAAGGACGCAGACGGCAAGTTAGAATTTGCCATCTTTGCCCGCGCAGATTATCCCAGCTGGCAGGGTATCGCCGGAGGTGGCGAGGATGCCGAGACTCCCATCCAGGCGGCATGTCGCGAATGCAACGAAGAAGCAGGCCTCACTCCCGATTCTCATTTCATACCCCACGATACCATCAGTTCCATCCCGGTGACCTATTAGAAGGACAACGTTTCATGAGACGATGACGTTTATGTAATCCCTGAATACTGCTTCGGCGTCGACGCCGGCGGACAGGAGGCGCACCTCTCGCTTGAGCATACAGAGTTCCGCTGGTTGGCGTATGCCGAAGCCAGCGCCCTGCTCACCTATGACAGCAACCGCACTTCTTTACGGGAGCTGAATCAGAAATTGCAAGGGAAGGATCCGCGAGAAGGTCGTTCAAATTCGTACTAATTTGTGGATAAAAACAAAAGACAGCTAATTCTTTACATACTCGCGCATCTGTACATCGATGGTCATAATGTGATCGTTGATCCACGCGGCCAGCGAAGCATAGGTCTGGCGGGCGAGGGGTAGATTCATCGTGGTCAACTGCCACTGAATATAGAACTTGCCAAAGCGCCCTAAAAACTCAGCATGCGCCTACTTGTTGGCTGCGTCAGCCGGGCAATGCGACTGTTTCATCAATGCCTCTTCCTGTTTGAAATGCCAGGCGGCATAGAATTGTAGAAAATCAAATAGATCACTGGCGGCCAGACGGATTACTCCGGTGTTACTGCTGGCAAAAACTTGCTCCAGTTCATTGAATTTCTCGATCAAAGTGAGGTGCTACGCCTCCAGTGTGGTCATCTCCGGTGCTCATGGATTCATCTCAGACGATCATCGCATTATCCTTTCGGGCAAGGTAGTGTATTCAACAGCAGGAGAATGGCTCTATTATATGACCCTTCGAATAAAACATTGTAAAAGGCAGAAACTTTTTGGCTATTTTCACGTAATTAATTGTGATATCCTTCCTAGAAAGGCAGTTCATTATGCAAAAGAAAATATTGGTTGTTTATGCCAGTAAATGCGGCTCCACCGCTGAGGTGGCACAGAAAGTCGGCGAAGTGTTGAGCCAGTCGGGGGCCAGTGTCAAAGTATGTGCTACCCATGAAGTTCGAGATATCAAAAGTTTCGATGCGGTGGTTCTGGGCACAGCCATCCGCATGTTTAAACCGCTGGGAGAGATGAGAAGTTTTGTCTTCTGGAACAAGGGAAAACTGGCCAGAAAACCAACTGCAGTATTCTCCGTCGGTCTGGCCATGAGCGAGGATAAACCGGAGAACCGCGCCGACGCCACCAAATACATTACTCCGCTGGTGGAAGAATTGGCCAACAACAAAAGCCAGGCTATGTTCGGCGGGAAACTGGATTACCAGACCCTCTCGCCCTTCTTCCGTTACGTGTTCTCGAAGGACACTTCCGGCAAAATGGCCGAAGGCGACTACCGTAACTGGGAAGCCATCCAGGCCTGGGCGGCCACGCTCCCGTCCGCGCTGGGGTTGGTAGCGTAAACAAACCCCAAAAATCAAAAGGGGTAATAGTTGGCTAGTGGAAAAGGAAGTAAAGTACTGTTTTCTCTGTCGAAAAGCGCCTTAGGCGACTTGATCGTAGGCCTGGCTTTTGGAAAATTCAGCGGCTTACTGCCCGTCAAAAAGGTGAAGGAAAACGACAAAGAGGTCGCCTTCTGGCATCCGCGGCCAAGCTGGGAAAGGCACATCCTCATCGTCCCTAAGAAACCCATCAAAAACCTGCTCGCCATTGCTGATACTGATTATGGTTATGTCGACGAGGTCTACCGGGTTGCCAAGACTATCGTACAGGGGCCCGGATGGGAAAAGGAGGGTTATTCCATCATTTGCAACGGCGGTCCGCAGCAGGAGGTGTACCAACTCCATTTTCATCTGGTGAGTGGAGCGCTTCTGGACACGCCGAAAACTGATGAGCTTAGCCAACCTTAGCAGCCCATAATGAGAAAAACATGCTCTCTTGTCCTGTAAAAGACTCAAGGCGCATCCTCTTACTTACCCTGATCGGATTGATTTTCTCGCTAATCGGAGTTGCCTGTTCGCTTGGTCTGACGGCTGCGCCGTCCGTAGCACCGACCATGGGGGCAAGTGCAACCGCCACAATGCAACGCCTCACTCCCGACGGGACACCACTTCCAGCACTCACTCCCACTGAGACTGCTGTACCTGCGTCCACACGCACGCAATACAAGCTTTCGGCAGAGCTCGATTATGTAGCCAGGCAGCTCATCGTCAACGAGAGCATCCGGTACACAAACCGCTCCACTGACTCGCTCGACGCGCTGGAATTAATGGTGGAAGGGAATCAGAACCCGGATGAATTTCAACTGACCACGGCTACCTGGCCTGACGGAACCTCCATCCAGGGCATCACGCTGGTTGGCGAAAAGCTGACCCTGCCGGTACCTGGAGCGCTGAACCCCGGGCAATCCCTGGAATTGGCACTGGCGTATCGCTTCGACTTGCCTGCGACCAAAGGCGTGTTGAGCTTTGGCAGCCGCCAGGTCAACTTGGCCGGGTGGTATCCATATATTGTGCCATATCTCAGCAGGCAGGGCTGGCTCATCAATGCGCCAGGTGCAGTGGGCGAGTATCAAGTCTACGAACCGGCCGATTTCGACGTCAGCCTCACGATTCCCGATGCTCCCACGGGTTTGATCGTCGCCGCCAGTGCCAGCAACGACTCGGCTAGCGGGGGATACCATTACCTTCAAAACAATGCACGCAATTTCACCCTCTCTGCCAGTACCGACTACACCCAGTACAATGCCCTGGCCGGGGATACCCTGGTCACTGCTTATGTTTTCAGCGGGGACGAGGTTGCCGGGCAGGCCAGCCTGGATGCGACCGCCCAGGCATTGACGATCTACGGGAATCTCTTTGGGCCGTATACCCGTAAGACGCTGACGGTAGTGGAAGCTGATTTTCTGGATGGGATGGAAGAGGACGGGCTGTACTTTTTGGGCAGCGAGTATTTCAGCGCCTATACTGGCGACCCGGCATCTTACCTGGTGGCGCTTTCGGCGCACGAAACGGCACACCAGTGGTGGTTTGCCATGGTGGGGAACGATCAGGCGCACGCGCCCTGGCTGGATGAAGCCCTGTCCACTTACAGTGAGTGCCTGTTCTATGAGCAAGAGTATCCCGATCTGGTGGATTGGTGGTGGCAAACACGCGTGCAGGCCTACTCCCCACAGGGAAAGGTGGACAGTACTATTTACGATTTCAACACTTTTCGTCCCTATGTCAACGCGGTCTACCTCCGTGGCGCTATCTTCCTGGAAGAGCTACGCCAAACCATAGGCGATGAAGCTTTCTTTGACTTCCTGCGCGGATACTTCAACACGATCCAAAAAAGCGACCTGGCTCTGACCGATGCCAACCAATTCTGGGACATCCTGAGTCAATATACAACGGCTGATTTGAGCGGATTGAGAAGCCGGTATTTCACCCCGTAAAGTGAATGGATAAAATCATTCGGTCGTTCAGAATAACCCGTGCTATAATCCACAGGTCTAGTACTGTGTCAAACATGTAAATATAGTTTCCCAAAGACGGTTGGAAATAGAAAACCGCTTTTCTCGTAGGATTCAATTTCATGCACAGGAGTTTGTTGAATGACCAGGCGAGTTTTCTTCAGTTTCGATTATAAGAATGTCTTCAAGGCCAACAAGATCAAAGACATCCCTGGCATCGAAGCTACCGCTTCAGCCGGGTTTAAAGATTCCACCCAGTGGGATGAGCAGAAAGTCAAAGGCGACCTGGAAGTGAAGCAAATGGTGGACAACGCACTAGCAGACACCACCGTCACTGTCGTGCTCATTTCGAATGGGGCCACCAAACGCAAATACATCAATTACGAAATCTACCAATCACTGGCACGCGGCAACGGACTGGTAGCTATGCAGATCCACGGTATCCCAGACGAAAAGGGCAAGACCGACTTGCCTGGCGACATCCCCTCGCAAATTGCGGACAACGGCTACAAGGCCTACAAATACACCAATCAAGCCGACTTACGAACTTGGATCGAAGAGGCGGCCAAAATCGCCGGGAAATAAACAGCGGTTTATAAAATGGAATTTAAGAAACACAAGTCGCTGATGTTCTTCTTCTTTTCCTTGGATTTCCGACACCCCAGGCGACCTGGGGTGTTTTTATATTTGCTTGCGCACTTGTGTAATTGCGGTAAGATAATTCAAAGTTAATCGCAGAGAGGAAAACCCATGGATATCCAACTTAAAGAAGTGACCACCCGTAAGGAGCTACGCACCTTCATCCTTTACCCGACCAAACTCTACAAAGGTAACCCCTATTACGTTCCATCGCTCCTTAGCGACGATATAAATACCCTGAGCCGCGACAAAAATCCGGTGTTTGCCTTTGCTAGGACGAAGTACTGGCTGGCTTATCGGGATGGAAAAATTGTCGGCAGAGTGGCTGCGATCCTTACCCCAAAGCATGAAGAGCGATGGGGCCACAAGTACATGCGCTTTGGCTGGCTCGATTTCATCGATGACCCTGAGGTTTTAAAAGTCTTGATGGGCGCAGTAGAAGGCTGGGCCAGGGAAGAAGGAATGGAGGCAGTCCACGGCCCGCTGGGTTTTACCGACCTCGACCGCGAAGGCATGCTGGTGGAAGGGTTCGATGAACTGGCCACCCTGGCGACTTATTATAACTATCCGTATTACCCCAAATATCTTGAAGCGTTTGGTTATACCAAGGACGTCGATTGGGTGGAATATGAATTCGAAGTACCGGATAAAATGGATGAAAAGATCGCCATGGCCTCTGACTTGATCGCCAAAAGAGCCAATGTTCATCTCTATAAACCCCGTTCAAAAAAGGAGCTGCTGCTCTATGTAAAACCGTTGTTTGCTGTCATGCAGGAGGCTTACCGCGATCTTTACGGGGTGACCCCACTGAGCGAAGAACAGGTGCAGGCGTACATCGATCAGTATTTCGGGTTTGCGGTCAAGGAATACGTACCAATGGTGCTGAACGAGAAGAATGAACTGGTAGCCTTCGGGATCGCCTTCCCATCCTTTTCGAAGGCGTTGCAGGCGAGCGGAGGCCGTTTATTCCCGTTCGGCTGGTTCTATTTTCTGCGCGCTTTGCAGAAGAACGACCGCGCGGACCTGTATTTGGTGGGTGTCAAAGACGAGTACCGCGGTAAGGGCGTCAATGCATTGATCATGGATCAAGTCATGCGAGCCCTCATTAAAAATGGTGTCAAAAAAGTGGAATCCAACCCTAACCTGGAGGACAACAACGACGTGCAGGCGCAATGGAGGCACTTCCAAAATCGCCAACATAAACGGCGCCGTTGTTATATCAAGAAGTTGAGTTAATCAAGCATCCCGGCGTCGAACCGGGATGCTTTTTGTAATTCTTTTAGAGTTCTAACACTTTTGCAGTAATATAAAAAAAACAGCGGATGTTTCGCAAAAGTTGAAAAGAAAAGGAAAAAAATGGACGAAGATAAAAACAAGCCCTCAGAAACGATGATCGAACGCGAGGTCGACAAAAAGCGTTCAAAAGCGGAAGACTATTTGCGCGACCCGGACAAGTCGAAAAAATTATTGGATGAAGCGCTAAAGAAAGCCAAAGCGAAGGAAGAAAAAAAAGGCCCCCTGGCGGAGGTTTGGAGCAACTTGAATGCGCTCTTTCGCCTGCTGCAGGCATATATTCACCGCGACTATACCCGCATTCCCTGGGGATCGATCGTCCTGGTGGTCGTGGCCATCATTTATTTTGTCTCGCCATTCGATCTGATCCCGGACTGGATCCCGGTTGTCGGTTTCATCGACGACGCGGCCGTGATCGCGTTCGTGCTCAAGCAGATCAACACTGACCTCAATCAGTTCTTACAGTGGGAAGCAGTCAAGAAATCTCTAGATGAAGCTGTAAACGCGAATGACGAACACTAGATTCCTCAGCATCAATTAAAAATCAAAACCGGCTCGCTTGAAAAAGGAGTCGGTTTCTTTTTACATCGGGATCAAAATGGATCCCCTTGAAATTTAATTTGTCCCAACCGATTACAAAGTACCGGTCGAGGGTTTGTTTTTCTTTTCGTTCTTGAGCTTGCGTTTTTCTTTCAGCGTAAGTTTTGGTTGTTTCTTTTGTTCTTTTTTGCCTTTATCTTTCTTTCCACTGTCACCCATTTTTACTTCTCCTTTTCGATTGGAATCTCATGTGAGTTCCATCCCGATTGATTTACTTTCCCACCTGAAGACTGGATTAAATATACTCCAGTTTAAATAAATCGAAAATATGTGATTAAAGCCACCAACTTCCAATTTGAGTACCCCGCGAATCGCTTTTCGCGCCTCACAGGTATAATAATCATATGGCAAAATTGATCACACAATACGTCTGCCAGCAATGCGGTCGGACATCCCCACGGCAACTCGGGAGGTGCCCTCAGTGCGGTGGCTGGGATACCATGGTCGAAGAAGTGGTCGAGGTGGCTCCGAGCGCCGCGGCGAAACCTTCCCTGCGGGGTTTGAACGCGCGTTCAGCGCCAAAGCGCATGTCGGATATCGAAGGGGACGCCGAAGCACGCATTCCCCTGCCTATCGGCGAGTTCGCCCGGGTACTGGGGGGAGGTGTTGTCCCCGGTTCGATCGTGCTAGTTGGCGGCGACCCGGGCATCGGCAAATCCACCCTGCTGCTGCAAATGGCACTGGAAATGGCGACCCCGGTTGAAAAAGGCAAGCAGGGATTCAAGGTGCTGTATGTTTCGGGGGAAGAGTCAGAACGCCAGATAAAAATGCGCGCTTTACGGCTCACCCGCCTGGCAGGTGAAGACAGCAAGCCGTTCAGCGAAGACCTGCTGCTGCTGACCGAAACTAACCTGGATGTGATCCTTGAGCAGGTCAATGCGCTCAAACCCGACCTGCTGATCGTCGATTCGATCCAAACCGTGTATCTCCCCGACATGAATTCCACGGCCGGGTCGGTGAGCCAGGTGCGCGAATGCGCCAACCGCCTGCGCGAACTGGCCAAGAGCAGTGCCATGGCGGTATTCCTGATCGGGCACGTCACCAAAGAAGGCGTCATCGCGGGTCCGCGCGTGCTCGAGCACGTGGTGGATACAGTGCTCTACCTGGAAGGCGACCGCTTCCAATCCTACCGGCTGCTGCGCTCGGTGAAGAACCGTTTCGGCGCCACTGCCGAAGTAGGAGTATTCGAAATGCGCGACCGCGGCATGGTGGAGGTGACCAATCCGTCCGAAGCCTTTCTGGCCGAACGCATGATCAACACCCCCGGTTCGGCGATCGCCGTGACCATGGAAGGGACGCGGCCACTACTGGTGGAAATTCAGGGGTTGACCAGCCCGAGCAACCTGGGCAATCCGCGGCGCACCCCCAATGGTATCGATTTCAACCGGCTGCTGCTCATTTCTGCAGTATTGACCCGTCGCCTGGGATTGCGACTGGCAGAGCAGGATGTGTTTGCCAACGTCATCGGCGGGCTGCATATCGATGAACCGGCTGCCGATCTGGCCATCGCGGCAGCAGTGGCTTCTTCCATGCGCGATGTGCCGGTGCGGGCCGATACGGTCTTGATCGGCGAAGTGGGACTTTCGGGCGAGTTGCGCTGGGTGGGGCAGATGAATGTGCGCCTGCGCGAGGCAGCCAAACTGGGATTCAAGACGGCCATCATCCCGCATCGCATCACTTACGGTGAGGCGCTGCCCACCGGCATCGAGATTAAAGAAGCACGGTCGCTACGAGAGGCGCTTTCATTGGCGTTATTATCAGAGTAACTTTTTTCCATTCGTTCACAGATTCACAGGAGGTTCCTGATGTCTGAATTCCATTCCCCTCTCGATTGGGGTCCTATTTCTTTAGTTCGGCGCAATCACGGCCTGGAGCATGCGACTATCAACCTTTTAAGCCAGAAATATCCCGCCCGGGCGTTCGCCGGGCATTCGGATACAAAAGGGTTTTGGATCATCGGCCAAATCTCCACGGATGAACTGGCTGAGGTGGCGCAGCAAGCGCTGGCGCGCATGAACGCGGGCGAGCACGGCTTGGCCATCCACGCGCATTGCGGCACAAATGCGGTCACCACCGGCGTCATTGCCGGAGGCGTGGCCTGGCTGGCGACCCTGCATACCGAGAAAAACTGGCAGAAGAAGTTCGACCGCCTGCCTTGGTTGATCCTGCTGGTCACCGGGGCGATCATCGTTGCCCAACCTCTGGGGCCAAAAGTGCAGGAGAATGTGACCACATCGGGTACTCCCGGAAGGCTGGTGATCAAACAGATTGTGCGTTACGAGCGCGAACAGAGTGGCCGTCCGGTCGTTCACCGCGTCCAGACAGCCGACGCCAAACTGGCAACGGAGCCAACTGCTGAATGAGCGAGGCCGCATCGGTACACATCCATCTGCTGCACGGCGATGACAGCTTCAGCCTGAACCGGTATATCAAAGAACTGCTGGCTGGGGCCGGCGATGCGACGGAAGTGGACATGAATACCACCCGTCTCGACGGTAAAACGGCTTCATTCGAGGAGATCCAGAATGCAGCCAACACCCTACCTTTCTTTGGCGGGGCGCGCTGGGTGATCGTCGATTCAGCCCTGGCAAAGATCGACAAATCCCGTAGCGAAAAATTTGTCCACTTGCTGAAAAACTTACCTCCAGGCAACCATCTGGTGCTGAGCATGGAGGACCATCAGCGTTGGCGGAAAGACGGTGCCGGCAACTGGATCCAGGGGTGGGAGACGTTGCATGATGGCCACTGGTTGATGCAGTGGGTGGGGAGCCAGAAACAGTTGGAGGTAAAGTCCTTTCCGCTGCCGGACGAAAAAGCGATGGATGCCTGGATCAGCGGCGAGGTCAAACGCCAGGGCGGTACCATCGAACTCGAAGCCGCGCGCGAACTCAGCCGCCTACTGAGCAACGAAACCAGCATCACCAGCCAGGAGATTAACAAGCTGCTGACCTACGTCGATTTCAAACGTGCCATCAGCGCCAAAGACGTGATCGAATTGGTCTCTGACGAAGGGTCAGCGGATGTGTTCGTGATGCTGGATGCCCTGGTGGAAGGACGCACCCACGAAGCGCAAAACCTGATGCACCGCCTGCTGGAAGTAGACGAACCTGAGGTCATCCTGGGAGCGGTTAGCCACCGCTTTCGCCAGTTAATCCAGGTACGCGAGGCGTTGGACGCACGCGAAGACCTCAAGGCATTGGTCGAGCGCAAGGTAATCTTCAATAATCAGGTGGGCAAGTACACGACTCATGCACGCCGTTTCAACATGGCACAGCTCGAAGCGATCTACCACCATTTGTTGGAGATGGATCTACAAGCAAAGACTTCATTCACGGATATGGAAAGTGATCTGGAAACGATGGTCGTGGAGATTGCCGAGAAAGTGATCTGCTAATTCTCACGAATTTGACTAATTTTTAACAATTCACATAACATCAAATAATCAATTGATTCTTCAAAAACTGGAGTTTCTGTGGCACATTTATTTTCCCCAATAAATATCAAAGATATCACCCTGAGAAACCGCATCGGCGTTTCGCCAATGTGCCAGTATTGTTATACGGACGGATACTCGAACGACTGGCAACTTGTGCATCTGGGTGCCCGCGCGACCGGGGGTGCCGGATTAATCATCGCCGAGGCCACGGCTGTGGAAGCCCGCGGACGCATCACCCCCAACGATGTGGGCATCTGGCGCGATGAGCAGATCGAACCGCTGGCCCGCGTGACGAAGTTCGTGAAAAGCCAGGGAGCCGTCCCCGGAATCCAGATTGCCCACGCCGGCAGAAAAGCCAGCACGATGCGTCCGTGGGATGGCGGCAAGCCCATCCCCGCGGGAGAGGAAGGCTGGTGGCAGGTGGTAGGACCGAGCCCGATCGCTTTCAGCGACAGGTATCAGGTACCAAAAGCGTTAATGGTAGCTGAAGTCCGTGCAATCCAGCAGAAATTCGTGCAAGCAGCCCAACGCGCTCTGGAAGCCGGGTTCGAATGGCTGGAAATCCACGCCGCACACGGTTACCTGTTACACGAATTTTATTCTCCCATTTCCAACCACCGAGAGGATGAATACGGCGGGTCGTTCGAGAACCGCATCCGCTTTCTGGTCGAGACCGCGCAGGCTGTGCGCAAGGTCTGGCCAGAGCGTTTGCCTTTGACCACGCGCATCTCCGGCACAGAGTGGGCAGAGGGTGGCTGGGATGTACCTCAGTCGGTGGCATTGGCCAGGGTATTGAAGCAGGAAGGCCTGGATCTGATCGATTGTTCATCGGGGGGCAACGTCGCCCACGTGGAAATCCCGCTCAAACCGGGCTACCAGGTACACATCGCCGCAGAGGTTCGTAAAGGGGCAGATATCTTGACCGCCGCGGTTGGATTGATCAGCGAACCGAAACAGGCAGACGAGATTATCCGCGACGGAAAAGCGGATATAGTTCTCTTGGGACGCGAATTCCTACGCAACTCCAATTGGCCGATCCGGGCAGCCAAAGAGCTGGGGCAGCCACTCCCGGTACCGCCGCAATATTTACGGGCCTACTGAAATCCGTATCTTAATCATCAAAACACCCGCTCTGATAAATCAGTGCAGGTGTTTTTTTTGGCTTAAATGATCAAGGTCAAATATTGATGTTCACTGAATTGATGCCGGTGGCTCCTCCCGGATAAGGAGGATTGAAAGTCGGGTCTTGCAGATCACCATTGCCATCGGTGGCGCGTACCTGGATCTTATGGCTTCCGGGTGTGGGCTGCCAATCATACCGCCATTGCACCCAGGTGAGCGGGCTGACCGCTGGATTGCGTAGTTCGGCCACGACCCAGTCGTTTTTATCGATCTGTACTTCCACTTTGCTGATGCCGCGGGCTCCAGCCCAGGCGATACCGCCTAACGGCATGATGCCGGTTTGCTGCAAACTACTCGTATCTACAGTCGCCGTGTCAATGACTGAGGTTGTATTTGGAATAGCCGCGGCGTCCCAACCGCGATCCACCCAGTAACTGTTGATCGATCCGCTGATCACGGTCATTTTGGTAATCCACTTTGGTAATCGCATTCCATAATGATTCGGGACGTAGAGCCTGATCGGATAGCCGTGATCGGCTGTCAACGGTGCACCGTTCATGGCATAGACGAGCAAAGTGCGGTCGTCCATGGCTTCCTTCACGGCCAGCTCTTCGTAATATCCATCCACACATTCGAAGGTGATTTGTTGGGCAGAGGATTGCAAACCAGCTTCTTTCAGAATGTCTTTGAATTTTGTGCCGGTCCAGAAATTAGAGCTTGTCAAATCACCGCCAACCGGGTTAGAGACGCAAGCCAGAGTGACCGCCTGCGTAACGGCCGGACGTGACCAGATATCATCCAGCGTCAATGATAATGGATGATCGACCAAACCCGTCAAATCGAGATGCCAATTGCCACCATCCATTACCGGGGCGATGGTGTTGATATCGATCCGGTAGAAAGCGTCACTTGAGGTGATTTCAGGTCTCGTCCCCGGCGCAGGGTCAATGCGCGACGCCAGAACAGCAGGCGAAGGGGAAGCAGCCACTCCGGAGGTATACTCCGGACCATAAGCAAAACTGTGGGCCAGAGTATTGGCCCCTCCAGCGGGTTGTGGTGTACTGTTGTTGGCAGCCGTTGTCCCTGCCTGGCGTAGTTTTTTCAGACCATCGATCAACACCACGGCACCAATCAGGCTGGCACCGCCCAACACAATGGCATTCCGCCGGGTGAGTTTTTTATTCAATATTGTAGGAGTACCTTTATCCGTTTTCATGGTCTCCGGAGGGGCAGGAGTTGGACTTTGCGAGAATAGCAATATCCAACGGGCCATTTGGTATCCCCATCCCACGAGCAGGATCAGCAGCCAGATCAGGCCCTCTACCAATCCGAGACCCGGATTGGGCAAGGAAAGCTCGACTACGGTAATCCCGATCCACAACAATCCTCCCGCGGTCAACCCGGCGCGAACGACCCATTGCCGTTGGCGCTTTGCCACCAGCGCCAGAATTAAGCCTAAAGCCAGGCCTGTCAGGGAGACGAGCGCTAGCGCCTGGAGTTGCTCAGCCAGTTTGGCTGTCGTATCGGTAGGGCCAAGGTGCAGGGAATTGATGATCGAAACCATGAATTTCAAAGTGAATTCGATGATGCTTCCGGGCAGATGCCGGGTCAACCAGTCGAAAAGATCGAAAGGGAAAAAGGGCAGAGCTAACCAAATGTTGCCCAGGTAGGATATTGCCATGACTACCAGGCTGGATAAAAAGCCAATCAATGCGCCGATCAGCCAGAAAGTCCGTTTCATCTTGAGTCTCTCCAAAAAGCCCTCTGTTAATTGTGATTTATTTTATCTATTATATCAAGATTAAGATTAACTTTACATTAGTCGTCAAATTCCGCTTCGGTCCCCCATAATGTACTTCAAAGGTCATTCTATTTACTTAAAATAAGGTTTCACCCCGTCATAGTTCTCTACCGCAGAAATTCCATCCACCTGGTAATAACGTGCGGCGCAACGGTTCACCCAATTGCCTTCTTCGGGGTGCAGTTCGTTAATTTGAGCGATGTTATCGAAGGCCGGTACGATAAGATGTGTTTGTCCTGCTGCTTTTTCCTGGTAAATCAAAGTTTGCCTTTGATCCTAGGCGGAAGCCCTGGCTCGCAGCTCGGAAACATCGCTCAAGATCAATGGAACCATCCTGACGGAATACAGGAACAGGCCTAGCACCAAGATAAAGGTCACCCCCCCGGATAGCCACTGATTGACCTTTGTTAATGAAGAAACAGGGAATTGTTCGCCAGTGAAATATCCGATTAGAAAAACCGCCAGAATCAACGAAAAATGGGGTGGAAACAGCGCCCGCTCATCCGGGTAGGCAGTTCTGACTAAAACGGAAGGCATCATGCTGGCAACAGAGATCAGGTAGGTGAAAAGAATAATGATGATTACTCGGATAGACCAGGTCTTCCATAATGATTGATTTGGAGCAATAAACTGTTTGAGGGTAAACCCAAAAAGAAAAAGGATGACAAAGGGGAGCCATTTGCTAAAAAGCGAATAATGCAAGAAATCAAATCCGAAGCGGAATGATTTTGTGACAAAAGTGATCGGATCTGCTATCTTGACACTACTGGCAGTTAAAGAGGCAACATTCGTTGGACTGATTACCAACAATATAGCACCCAGCAAAGCGCCACTTAAAACGAGTAAAATTAATCCATTATTCTTTTTTCGTTCCCTTCCCCCTTTATGAAAGAGATTATTTAAAATAAAAAACATTCCCCAATTTGTAATTTGCCATACGGCCGTTACCTCTGAAAACCCTGCTGCCAGCAGACTGACAAGAAAGATACATGGATAAACGAACCAGTAGATTCTCTCCCGTTTACTTTGGTAGTATACCCAGGCAAAAAGGAATGTATTAATCACAAGTGAGGTTAGATAAGTAAGGCTGGCGTTACGCCAATAAAGCACATGATAAAGGTTGGGTGCTAGGTAAAAGGTAAAGGTCAAAAGAATCGAGGCAATTAACAAAGAGATGGAGAACCGGTTTCTTTTTTCGAATTCCCTGAAAAACCCAGCTACCACAAAGGTCAAGACAACCAACCAGCACAGGATCGAAATAAGGGCATACAAGGATTGAAAGTTGGTACCTAGGACGACTTCAAAAATTGCAGCAAAAAGAGTCAGGGAATAGCGATTTCCATTGTATTCGGTGCTATGGAAATAAGGATAGACAATCCCTTTAAAAAATCCTTGTTCCACGATTGTCTTTCCATAACAATAATCATCCTGCAAATAACGAGAAAATAATCCTTTATATGCAAAACAACCTAGCAATATTAGAAACAAAGCAAGGAATGCCCAAAAAAATACTTTCTTAGATATAGGTTTTTCGAAAATATTGTTTCCCATTGGGAGTCCCATGAAAGAAAATAATGATAGTGAATAACAGGAAATTCAAAATAACTCAAAAGCCTTGAAAATAGTTATTTCTTCAGTCCCAGCATCACTGCTCGTTTCTCGTCCCATTTGAGAGCGTCGCTAATGCCCTGTTCGATGGGAAGCTCGGCCTGCCAGCCCAACAAGCGTTTGGCGGTATCGGCGTTGCAGAATGACCCGGCGGTGTCCCCGGGACGGGGATCGGTTTCGACCTTGTGGATGGCCTGACCATAGACTTTCTCGAAGGCAGTGACCAGTTCTTTGACGGTGACGCCGTGACCGGTGCCCAGGTTGATGACCAGATAGTTGTCTTTGGGGTTACCGGCGCGTTCAAAAACAGCGTCGAAATCAGCCAGAGCTTTGACATGAGCGAGGGCCAGATCCCAGACGTGAATGTAATCACGGATACCTGTGCCATCCCGGGTGGTATAGTTTGTGCCGGTAATTTGGAACACAGGCAGGCGTCCCTGAGCCGTTTCGACCAACTTGCCAAGAATGTGAGTAGGATTCTTTACGTACAATCCGCTACGCAACTTTGGGTCGGCGCCGATGGGGTTAAAATACCGCAACGCAATCCCTTTCATGTCATAGGCGGCACAAAAATCTTTGAGGATCATTTCCATCATGAATTTGGTGCGTGCGTACGGGCTCGAGGGGTTGAGTGGTGCTTCTTCAGTGACCATAAATCCGGGGACGACATCGTAAAGTGATGCCGAGGAGCTGAACACCACTCTGCCATAGCCTAATTTACTCAGGGTATGGAAAAACCCCAGCGATTTGGCGACGTTATCCACATAATAATCATATGGCTGAGAAACGGATTCGGGTACTACTATCAGGGCAGCGCAGTGCACCGTTGCCTGAATATCAGGATGATCTCTGAATATCTGGCTGATGGCCGTTTCGTCCGCAATATCAGCCCGGTAAAAGATACGTCCTTGGGTAAATTCTTTGCGTCCGGTGATCAACGAATCCACGATGATGGGAGTATGGCCTGCTTCTTCAAGCGCTGAAGCAATAGTGCTGCCAATGTATCCGGCCCCGCCAGTAACAAGAAATTTCATTTCCAACCTCGAAAAAAATAGGATGTCTGATTTTACCAGACACCCTAAGTATACCGAAAAAAGCCATAATCGCCATGATTGCAGCGCGAACAACTGAAGGGGAACCTTCCACAAAAAGGGCATAGAGGGTCAAGACCAGCGCTGAGAGAATGGCTGCCCAATAACGATTCAGAATTTGGGTAAAGAGAGCCAAAAAGAGAGCAGCCAGAATTGCCATGTTAAATCCGGAGATGGCAATAATGTGAGCCGTGCCGGTATTCTGATAGGCTTGCTTGGTTGCCGCCGGCAAATCATTATCGTTTCCCAGCAAATTCCCGGCCGTCAATCCGGATTCGAGCTGTGGGAAGATGGTAAAAATATTTTGAAAGGCTTTCTGTTGCAGCCAGGCGAGTACTGTCGTAAAACCGCTGGCCTACCCGAAAGCAATGCGTTTGATGGAAGTGGGTAGATAAGGGTATAGACTTCCTGGCGTTGCAGCTAAGCCTGGTAAGAAAAATCTGCATTGGCTGAAGGCATCTGAGGAGAAGAACAGAAGATTGGGAAGAAACGTTTGTCTATGTTGACATTATCGATCGCTGGCTCTGATTACCTTTTATTTTACCTTTTTTCAGGCAGCAGAGGCTTTCGTTGTAAGTTCTCTTTGAGCCAGGATTTCTAACAAGCGCGGGTGATTCTCGTAGAACCCGCGCGTCCCTTTGGGCAGCATAGAGGCGATCTGGCACATGATCTCATCGGTCAGGCTTTGCAATTGTGCTTCGCGGTTGCCGCGTTCAAGAATGGGGGCCGATATGACAGGGCCAAAACTGGCGGTGATACTCGGGCGTTGAAAAGTAATGGCTTTCTTGAACGACCCCTGCGTACCGGTAATCGCCACGGGGATGATGGGAACATGGGCGCGCAAGGCCAGTAAGGCTGTTCCGGGTTTGCCTTCTTGTAACAATCCGGTTTTGCTGCGCGTTCCCTCTGGGGATATTCCCAGAGCCTTTCCCTGTTCCAGGGCCTGAACAGCACTGCGAAATGCACCAAAATCAGCAGTGTCTCGATCCAGCCAGATACCTTTTGCCGAGACAATGAACCAGCGGATCAAGGGGTGCTTCAAATATTTGGTGGTGACCAGAGCTGTCATTTCTGGCCGATTCGGGATCAAGAACAGCACTGGAATGTCCATGCGACTGAGATGGTTGGTGGCCACCAACAAACCGCCGTCCGTGGGGATATTTTCGACACCTTCGAAATGGGTATTCGTCAGATGTTTCATTAACCAGTTAATAAGATTTCTCAGATTGTTTGCTTTCATAAAGGTAACGTCCTCCTTAGACCACTGGTTTGTAAGAAATACAACACCTGAAAAATCATTAGTTACTGAATACCCGGTTCAATGCTTTTTTCTGGCTTTTTGCGGTTACGCAGCACTTCGATCACCGCTGGTAGCAATGAAATCAAAACGATGGCAATCACAACCAGAGAAAAATGATTTTTGATGAAGGCAATATTGCCGAAATAATACCCGCCGAAGAGGAACAATGCCGGCCAGAGAATTCCACCGAAAACATTATAAGAAATAAAATGCCAGTAGGTCATTCGACCCACCCCGGCAACGAAGGGGGCGAAGGTACGAATGATGGGAATGAAGCGCGCGAAAAAAATGGTCTTGCCACCATGCTTTTCATAAAAGGCATGGGTACGATCAAGGTATTCTTTTTTCAAGAAGTGGCTTTGCTCGTGAAAAACTCGAGGCCCAATGTAATGACCGATCCAATAGTTGGCTGTATCCCCCAGTACGGCAGCGATCACCATCAAGAAATAGAGTAATTTGATATCCAGTACACCCTGCGTGGCGATCAGGGCGCCGGCGGCGAACAAAATCGAGTCGCCGGGCAGGAAGGGGGTGACCACCAACCCGGTCTCAATAAATATCACCACGAGAAGAATGACATAAGTCCACATACCGGTATCGGTGACGATCTGGCCCAAGTAGCGATCCATGTGCAGCACGAAATCGATCAAAAATGAAATTACATTCATTGAAGGTTCCTTGTAAGAAGAAAATTTAGCTATCCAAGTGAATCACTTAGTTTATCAGATAATTCGGGCAGCACGGGTGGATTTGAACGTCTGCGCAAGAATGTATTTACCAGAACCAGAATCACCAGCATCGCTACCGCCAACCCGACGAGAACCCAGGAGCTGGCATTCGATAATTTATCCAGAAGGGGAGAGTTGATGGGGAGGATCATTTTATTGACTGCCATCAAGATCGCAAACAAATTCCAGCATCCGTGTAGAAGGACGACCCCAATGTACATCAGAGAAATGCGGATATATTTGTTATCCTGCAAAGTCCGGGCCAACGCCCATCCGCTCAACCCAGCGGTGAAGGTGTGTAACAGGCCAGTACCGATGCGCGCTACTGCCGTGAAGACCCAGTTGTTGCCACTTACCATGTAGATCGTCGAAAGGCTCTCGAGCAGGCCAAAGGTGGCACCGCAAATCAAGCCAGCAGTAAAACCTTGAGAGGGGGTCATTTTTTTACTGGCCATTAACCACACACCCAGAGGTTTGAATAACTCTTCCAACATGGGGGCGAGCAGGCACACCAGCAAAATGATTGCCGCATACAATCCCGGTTTGCTCAACAAGGGGGTGATTCCGTTGATCAAAGGCTGCAGGCTTTGTTCAGTGATCGTGCCCCCGTTCTTGAAAATGGACAGGTAAGGTGCATATTGGGGCTGTCGAAATAACCAGACTGCTCCGACGAGAATGGCGATCACAAAAAGGATGACCTCCAGCAAAAGAATGAGCTGCATGGTCACGAACGAGGTGATATTGATCATTGCCCAGGCTCGTTGTTCACCGCCAAAAGTCAATCGGTATAGCCCCACCATCAGCAAGAACAGGATGGGGATGACGATCACCAAAATATCCAGCGGTGAAGTGATCCCGGCGGGCAAATTCCATTTTGTGGCATTGGAGCCAACGTAAAGAACCACTGCCCAACAGGGAAGAGCCACCGCTGCCGTCAGCCAGTATTTTTTATCGATGAACAGAGCGGGAGAATATTTACCAGAGATACGGCGCACCGCATAAACAATGGAGGGAATTGCCAGCAGGCTCATCAACCCTAACGTCCAAAGGAAAAAAGGAATCTGTTGTTGATTGAGAGAGACAGAGCTGCTGCCGGATTTTTCCAAATGAGCGATCAGCAGGAGCGCTAAGCCGGAGAGGAGCGAAAGGGTGAGCCCGACAATACTCAGTACAAGCTGCCAGACGCTGGCATGGTGGAGTTGTTTTTTCACCGGAAGCGGAGGGGGAAGGTTCATTTGACCTCTATGATAATGGAGAGGATGGGATCAGGTGTAAGCAGGATCGCATCTGAAGCCGGATTGCGCGGGCGCAATGTCGTCAACACGTTCATACCTGAAATGACCTGGCCGAAGATGGTATATTTCCCATCCAGACTGGGCGCGGCCGCATAGGTGATGAAGAATTGCGAGCCATTGGTGTCGGGTTGCCCGTCATTGGCCATACCCACCACACCGGGTTCATCGAAACGCAGGTCGGGAGTGAACTCGTCCGAAAAAGAATAACCGGGGTTCCCCAAACCGGAGTTGGAAGGATCACCTGCCTGGGCCATGAAACCCGGAATGACCCGGAAAAAGCCGGAGTTATTGTACCAACCCTGCTCTGCCAGGAAGATGAAGCTGTTCACCGCCCAGGGTGCTTTATCGGCATAGAGCTGGATGACGATATCGCCTTTTTCGGTACGAATAGTGGCAGTGTATTGTTTGCTGGAGTCGACCGTCATAGGCGGGCAAGTGGTAAAAGCCCGCGCTGGCAGTTCGAGATAATCCACCATACCGGATAATATATCCAGGTTATAGGGAGGAAAAACAGCGGCGCCATTGAAGAACAAGAATGGATCGGTAGTCAGCGCGCCTGCCTGAATGAGCAGCACCGCCTGGCTGCGGGCAGCGGTCACCTTGTTGACTGTAGCATCGGCCAGCATGTCTGTTTTGAATTGATTGCTATCCAGACCTTTTGTCGCTGCCAGTTCGACAGCCCAGGTAGTGAAATCGTCGACGGATTTAGAGGTCCAATCGCTTTGGCTGGTGTACAGCCAGTTGGCAAACTGCCAGAACTTTCCCTGCTGGCCGGCAGCTTCGGCCGCCTGGGCAGCCAGGTAATCTTTATCGTATTGTTCGCTGAGGGGAAATTGACGAAAGACCAGACGCAGATCGTTCGGGTATTTCTTTTGCAAACTCATCAACACTGTGTACAACTGGGCGCTGGCTGTCGATTGAAAGTCTCCATACTCGATCACAGTAATGGCAGCAGTATCCGGGCCGTAGGTCCAATCGGTTGAATTTACTGCCGGTAATAGGACTTCGGCGGTCGGGTCGGGGGTGGGAACCACCGGAACGACCTGGCAGGTTGCCGGCCCACTCTGGGGGATGACAGCCGTCGGTACGATGGTGGCGGTAGGGGTAAGGGCGATGGTCGGAACACCGGATGGGGTGATCGTGGGGAGGGGAAGCAAGGCGATACTGGTGGGCGGAATCGCCGCCGTTTTAGCCAATTGTGGAGTACAGGCAGATAAAATGAACGCTGCAATGAACAGTATTACGATCCCTGATTTTCGCATATATGTCTCCACGCCCTATTTTGCCAGCACCGGTTTTAATTTCTGGAGAACCAGCCTGCGTAAGTCGGATTGTACCATTTCAGGGGATTGACTGGAGTCAACGATGCGCCAGCGTTCAGGTTCAGCCTTTGCCAGTTCCCGATATCCTTCACGGACGCGGCGATGGAATGAGATTGCATAGGCGTCCAACCGGTTCCACTCTCCCCCGCTGGATTGGCGCCGTTTCAACCCTTCTTCAGCATTTACATCCAGAAGAATGGTCAGGTCAGGGACGAGGCCCCCGGTGGTAAAGTTCAGCAAGCGCCGTAATTCGTCGAGGTCCACACCATGCCCGTAACCCTGATAGGCCAGGGTGGAATCAGCATAACGGTCGCTGAGCACGACCACCCCGCGCTGCAAACTGGGACGCAACACTTCCTCCACGATCTGGGCGCGGGCGGCGCAAAAGAGCAAGATTTCAGTCCGCGGATGCATGGAAGTGTTGCCCAACTTCATGATCACCTGGCGGATCTGATCGCCGATATCCGTGCCCCCAGGTTCGCGGGTGGTCAAGACTTCAAATCCCTGCTGGCGGATAAATTCAGCCAGGGCAGGAATCTGTACGGATTTTCCACTACCATCGGGACCTTCGAGCGTAATGAACATGACGCCTTCTTTTATTCGCGGAAGATGCGTACCCGGCGATTGGGTTCTTTGCCGAACGACTGCGAGACCAGGTTGGCCTGGCGGGCCATTTCATGCTGGATGCGGCGCTCGCTGGCTGAGGCAGGCGGCAGGTCGACCCAATGCTGTCCGCTCAATACCGCCTGGATAGCAGATTCAGTCTGGTGGGTGACCTCTTCGAAATTGGCTGCCACTGAATCTTGAGGCAGGTTGAACATTTCAGCCAGCGATTGTTCCATCTGGTTGATCGTGTTGGCGCGCAGTACATAAATGGGAATGCCGCGAGCTTCGGCATCGACGACCGGTTCCTGGCGGGAACGGTAATAAGTGCGCAGGGTCATGACCACGTCCGCCTCAGTCGCTACCCGCGAGATTTGCACGTTCAGGCCCAGACGGCGGGCCGCCTGTTCCAGACGATTACGTGCCACGCCGTACGGGTAGATGCGCAAGAGCCGCCGCGATGGTACGGTTCCATTGACTTCTTCATTCATCCCCGGATTTTCGGTGGAGGTTCGCGTGGGGGTACCTTGCCGGCGGTTGGAAAAATCCGGTGTCGTGGAGTTGACCTCCTCGATCCCGTTTCCGTAAGCGCGGCGGGTGCCCTGAGACATCGAATGGTTGTTGGTCCCGGCAGCCGGGCGCGGCGCTTTTTCGATATGGATCTCGTCATTGGCGTCGCGGTAACGTGTTTCGGGTTGGATGGGGAAACCCCTTACTAGCGTATCCACCGCAGCAGCGACGTCGGGGTGAACGACCAGGCGGTCGCGTTCTTGTAGCTCGACCAGGACGTCGAAAGTGGGCGGGTTGCGCCGTTCCAGTACTGTTTTTTGGGTGCCGCGGCGGCGGGCTTCTTCGTCAGAAAGGGTCACTGATTCGATGCCGCCGATTAGGTCGGACAGGGTGGGATTGAGCAATAAATTTTCGAGTGAGCGCCCGTGAGCGGTGGCGATCAGTTGCACACCGCGCTCGGCGATGGTACGGGCGGCCATTGCTTCAAGCTCGCGACCAATTTCATCGATGATGATGACTTCGGGGTTGTGGTTCTCGACAGCTTCGATCATGACCTCGTGCTGCAGCGATGGGGTCGTGACCTGCATGCGCCGGGCCTTCCCGACGGCCGGGTGGGGAACGTCCCCGTCGCCGCCGATTTCGTTGGAGGTATCCACGATGATGACCCGTTTTTTCTCAGCCAGAATGCGGGCGGATTCACGCAACATGGTGGTCTTGCCGATACCGGGTTTACCCAGTAACAAAATACTCTTGCCTGATTCGAGCAGGTCTTCGATGATGTCGATGGTGCCATACACAGCGCGACCGACGCGGCAGGTGAGGCCAACGATGGTGCCGTGGCGATTGCGGATAGCGGAAATACGGTGCAGGGTACGTTCCAGGCCGGCGCGATTATCGGCGTCAAATTCTCCAATGCGTGAGACGACCTGATCGATATCGTTGCGGTCGACTTCTTTATCGCTCAGTGCCAGTTCCTGGTCGACATAGCGAGCCATGGGCAAACGGCCCAAATCGAGCACGATTTCGATCAAATTCTCGCTGTTGTTGGCAACCGTCAACGCCTCCACGATTCTGGGGGGGAGGACTGCCAGCAGGGCGTGCAAATCATCTGTGATTCTTTTTTGTGTCATGCTAACCTAATTATCGCTCCAACTCTATAAATAAACTATTTATGCTGCCCGGCCATTTTTTGGATGATCGTCGCGGAAGTTTCGGTTTGGCGATTTTCCAGGCGTACGCGCTGCACGGCCGCCGGGGAATATTGCGGCACGGCCAGGTGGCGCACCATCAGCGCAAAATGAACGGTCGTTTCCGCCGCTAACTCTTTGAGGAACGGCGTCAGCCAGGCTTGATACGAACGCATTTGCAGATAGACGGGCTTCCCCAATCCCTGGAATATATTGGCCAGTTCACACAGCAGTTCTTTGGGGGCTTCGGCCGCGGGATGAATAATGGGTTTGAGGTAGATCCCTTTCGGGCCGGCATTGCTTTCGACATAAGCGATCATTTCTCCGTTATTCCGGTAGACCAAGCGGCGGACGTCAGAACCCGGATAAGGTTCGGCGGTCTGGACCAGGGGGGGCACCAGCGTCTGATACAACGAACGGACGGCGGGCTCGGCGGAAGGCTTCATCGGCTCCCAGAGATGCGGGACGGTAGCCTCCTGGCTCATCCTGCGCGGGAGCTTCCAGACCGTTTCCCAACCGTAAATCGAAAATCCGCTCTTGCGCAACACTTCCAGGCTGGCGTCGGTATCTTTCACTTCGGCCAGCAGATTGGTGGCGCCCATTTCACCGGCGCGAACGGAGAGTTCGTCCAGTAATGCCAGCAGCCCGGGATGGGGTTCAGTCAAGGCCGGGAGAAGGAAGGTAAGGTGGGCGGAGCGTTCACCAAGCGAGTGTTGTACCTGCCCGACCAGGGGTGGCTCTCCTGCAGAGGCAGGGCAAATGGCGGTAAAACTTTCGTCGGTAATGCCGAAGCGCATTGTTAGAGCCGAAAAACCGATCGGATTCCCATGAGTCAGCAACAGTGAATTATTCAAGCAGGAAATTCGGTCCCGGTACTGGAATATGGGATACAGGTCATACCAAGCGAACGGTCGGACGATTATCGCGATAGCTCCATAAAATAACTGTGGAAACGGTCATCGGTGGTCAATTCCGGGTGGAACGAGGTTGCCAGCAGGTGACCCTGTTGCGCAGCAACGATGCGCCC
>Ga0182011_10000249_pt1 | contig 45695 bp, 46 predicted proteins | sample 711E1DmetaG_FD_120481 | JGI IMG/M metagenome (GOLD analysis project Ga0182011, IMG submission 120481) | Permafrost microbial communities from Stordalen Mire, Sweden - 711E1D metaG | ecosystem: Environmental > Terrestrial > Soil > Wetlands > Permafrost | place: Sweden: Stordalen | collected...
CCGAACACAGCGAGCAAGTGCTGGGTTGCTTCCTGCTCGCCGCCGAACAGATGCACCGCTAAGGAGCCCCATGACCCGAAGCACCCTAAATTCACCTTTCAACAGAAATGCTGGACAGTGCCACGGCTGATGGCATATTGACTCTCCCCACGTCGGGGCATAGCATCCTGCGAGGGTGGTGAAGGTATTGGAGCGTAATTGCCCGATACCGTTTCTTTTGTCCAGGACTCGCCACCGCCCATTGGTTCATAGTCCGCTAAGGCGGCGGCGCCATGCCAACACGTCATAGAGTCTTCTCTGAACCTCGGTCGCAACGTTGGATGCGCGCCGGTTCCATTCTCATCTCCTTCGCAGCTATCACTCTGCTCGCGGCTGCGTTCGGGGCGCATTTCCATGGCGGGTCTTTGTCCTCCCTGCTGCTCACGCTCGTCCTGATTGCTCTCTGCATCGCAATTGTACTCCATGTCCGCTTCCTTCTTTTGGCTCGCCGCGAACATCGGGAGACTGTGAACGTCCTCGATGCCACCGAGCGCGAATACAAGTCCGTCTTCGACAGCACGCTCGATGGGATTCTGATTCTCAACGAGCAAGGGATCTGTCTCGAAGCAAATCCAGCGGCACTAACCCTATTCCGCGGTGACCGCGGCGGACTCATAGGTGAGCCAATAGGTAAATTCTGCCCAAGCGCGGGAGATTTCGAGGATGCTTGGAGACGCTTCCTCGACCGCCAATACGAACACGGCGAGACACGGATTTTGCGAGGGGATGGCGAGACGATCTGCGTTGAATATATGGCAAAGGCGCACTACCTGCCCGGGCGGCACGTTGCCGTTCTGCGCGATATCACCCGTAGGAAACAAGTAGAGGCAGCTCTGCGCGACAGTGAAGAACGATTTCAGCAGATGGCCACCAACATCCATGAGATTGTCTGGATGCTGGACGCTGAGAACATGAAGGTCCTCTACGTCAACCCAGCTTATGAAGCGATCACCGGCCGCTCCTGTGAGTCACTGAAGGAAGATCCCAAATCCTACGAAGAGGTCATACACCCCGAGGACCGTGTCCGCGTTCTTTCTCGGCTCGGCGAATCGGTGCAGACCGGCCAGTTCGACGAAGAGTTCCGCATCACCAGACCAGACAACTCGACCCGCTGGGTGTGGGTCCGCGGAGTCGCGATCCGGGATTCCGCGGGGAATGTCCTACGCCTCGCAGGAACTGCCCTGGACATTTCAGCGCGAAAGTCTGCAGAAGAGCAGATGGCCAGGAACCTCGATTTGGCCGAGTCGGCGTGGGAGGAAGCCGAAGCGTTCCGCAAGACGAGCCTCGCACTCACGCAGAACCTCAGCATGGATTATGTTCTCGACACACTACTCCAATCGTTGTTGAAACTGATTCCGTGTGAGTCAGCGCGAGTGCTGCTCGTGGAGGCAGATACCCGCCTCTTCCTTGCGCGTGAGGCTCACAATTACGAAACGAATCGTCGAGTCCCAAGATCTCCCCTCACCCTCGATGCGAAGGACAGTCGGTTTCTAATGCAGGTTCTTGCTACCAAGAATAGTCTGCTCGTGCCTGACACGACGAGCGAGGCAGAGTGGGATGCTTTCAAAGGCTTTTCCCATCTACGGTCTTGGCTTTGTGTACCGCTTGTGGCATCGCAGCAGGTCCTTGGTTTTCTCTCGCTCGGAGATACACGCGGGAACGCTTTTTCGCCGGAGCATATGCGTCTTGCCAAGTCGCTCGCTATCCCTGCCGCGGTTGCCATTCAGAACGCGCGCTTGTACGAGCGTGCGGAGATCTATGGGACCGAGTTGGAGCACCGTCTTGCCGATCTCGAAATCACAAAGCAGGCGCTTCGGAAAGCTGAGAAAGACCGGACTCTCTCAGAAGAGCGATTTACGAAGGTGTTCCGTTCAAGCCCCATCGCATTTTCTATCACGACCATCGAGGAAGGCCGCATCTTGGACGTAAACGACGCATTCGAGCGCCGCTACGGCTATTCGCGCCAAGACGTTCTTGACCGAACTGTGTTTGAGATCGGCATCTGGGATGATCCGACCGAGCGCCAGCGGATGTTGGTCGAGCTTCGCGAGCACGGCGTCCGGAATCGCATAACCCGCTTCCGGAGAAGTACCGGTGAGCCTATCGAGACGATCTATTCGGCGGAGACCATCGAGCTCGACGGCAGAGAATGCCTCCTCGCAGTTTCAGAAGACGTGCCAAGCCAAACGAAAGCAGAAACAGGGTCAGCACGCAAATCAGCCCTTGCTTATTGATAAGGGAATGCTCCGCTTCACCTCTACGTGCCTTCCGGTCGCAATCCCTGCCAAATCGTCCGCTTGTTCAACGCCCCGGCGTGGATGACGCAACCGTAGAACCACCGTATTTCCTTAGACACCTTCCAAATTGTATCTCTCGCTGGACGATGTTCCGACCAGGAGCAAGGTATTTCACCGTTCGTAAGTTGCTGCGGGCATTATCTGGCCCTTCCGCACCGGCCGCTTTTCCGAGCAGAGAAGAAGGGCGATCCGGTACTGAAGATTACGGGATGTGGCCCAGAAGACTGCTGGGGCCATCCTCGGCACTACGCCGCCTCGGGAAACACGCTTCCTTAAAACATCGGTGGTTGACAGGGGGTTGAACCTTCACCGAAGCAAACCTGTCCTTCGAGCAGATTCAACATGGTGTCCTTTGCCATGGCAGATCGTTGGGTCAGTGTGACAGGCAACTCTTCTTTCCGGTTTTTCTCTCCGGAACAAATCGACCAAATCTTGCGCGAAGGCGCGAGGCGGGGCCGGACTGGTTCACACGATGCAATCGAAAGAATTCTGAAGCACGAGCCTTGTCTCGGACGTGCGGAGTTATGGCGACGAATCCGTCGGCTAAAGCAACCTTCGGATAGGAAGCTCCACCAGCGGACAGCCTGGAGGCCAGAAGACGATGAAATCCTTCGGAAAGGTTATGGCAGGGGGTGGAAAGGAAAACGAGACGCGGTGCGCGAACTCCTCCGGCGACATCCCGGCTGGCAGCCTCACTCGATCTGGAGGCGGGCAGCCACGCTCGGACTTGTTCTTAAGACTCCCCGAAAAGACCGACAGCGTTCCCGGCAGCCGTGGACCGAAGATGACGACCGAAGTCTGCTCACTATGGCAGGGTACAAGACAGCAAAGTTCATCGGCAAAGTCTTACATCGGTCCGAAACTGCCATCCGCTATCGCCTCGCTGTCTTGGGCAAGAGCAGTCGCGTTCATTTAGAAGGATACGCTCGACGGACTCTAGCGCAGGAGTTGCATCTGGGCAGCCGCACAATCCAACGCCTAATTGCTGAGGGTTTGCTCGAGGTTCGGGATCCTCGCATTACCCGCGATTCCATCGACGAGGCGCACAAGGCGGGGCGCCTGACGCGGCCGCCGGATGACCATCAGCCTAGGACCGAAGAACTAGCGCTGAGCCCGCGCGAAGAGGAGAATGCCGGCACACCATCGAATGATTTCATATCTGTCGCACCACGTGACTCGTCAAGACTCCCTCGGTCTTGTCGAGCCAAACGAATTTGGGCGGATCTGGCGAGGCAACTCGGTGTAGATGCAGGGGTGATCGAGCATTTTGTCTTTCTTGGGGTGCTCAAACTCTATGATCCCCGGGTCACCGAAGAGTCTTTGACAAAGTTCTGTGCACGATACGGCGCATTGATCAAAACCGACTTTCTAGATGAGGAGACACGGGATTGGCTTGCTAGCTCAATGGATCTTGCGCCGGCTGCCGGCAAGGTTGTGGCGCAGGGGATGGAGGCTTTTCGTAAGCACGCACTAGTTGTGAGGACCTGTGAACACTGCGGGAGGACGATTCGCGGAAACGTGTTCTTCAGACACAACAAGAGGTGCCCTCCGCTGAATGCCCGCTCCGGATCGACAGAAGCGTGACTCCCTTAAGATGTCGCAGCGTGCGAAACCAGGACGGCCCTCACTTCCGACTCGTTCTGACATAGCTCTCTGCTTCTTTTCGCCATTCGCCAAAGGAAGGGTGAGGAGACGGAGGATTCTCAGCCCGGGATCCACCCCAAAGGCGCGCGTAATCCGACATGCGTACATGGCGAGGGTGAATCCGTGCTTGGCGAAGAACCAAGTCAAGCCAGCCTTCCTTTTTCGCATGAGATAGAACGTGATCCTTGCCCCAGCTGAACAGGCGTTGCCACCTCCTCGATTTGTCTTCGTAAGCGGCTGAAACCTCTCTATTCACAAATTCGAGCAAGCTGGGATATTCTCGACCTAATTCAAGGGTGACGTTGGCCGGCAGTTGGATCTTTGCCGTTTGAAAGAGTGGGCGCAACCAATAGACGAATGCCTCAAAGTCGATGTACTTCTCAACCGCCTTCGTCACTGCAGTGCAGCTGACGTCACCGTGGAGTTTCCAGTTCAAGGCCGAACGCCTCCACTGCGCAAAGGTGGGGACTGACGCTGGCGGTCGTTTCTTCCATTCGCTTTTGCAATGCTCCCAATATGTCCAGTATCCCTGGGAGCGGGTGTCTCTAAATCCATAGAAGACGAGCGCATCAAGCCACCCCTCCTGTTTTGCCAACCCGAAAGCTTGATTGTGAACCCACGGAAGCAGCTGGAGACCCAGTAGTCCCGGCTCATTTGAACGAGCCGCTTCTTCCACAAAGCCCGGACAACGCTTTCGCTGAATTGCTTTGAGCCAGGAAGGAGTACTGCCTTCCAATTCAACAATGGCGCGAGCCCAAAGCGCGAATGCCTGCCACCGGATATATTCCTCGTACGCTTTGTGGAAGCGATCCCAGGGAACCTGCATCAGTTGCCGACGGGCTCGCCGACTGGCAATGTCCCCGACCCTTTTTTCGAGCTTAGTAAACTTCGCTGTCTTCATTTGATGAATTGCCCGTCGCAGCAACCATTCTTGAGAGCGGGCACCGAAGGGCGTGAGCTTCCCGAGGCTACAGGGAATCGATCACAGGTTCAAGTGGGTCAAAACGGCGCGTCGCGGCCCGTGAAGGAAAGTCCGCTGCGTTCTTTGTGTTGGCTTTCATCTCAGGGATCTCGTTGGGCGGAACCTGTCACGCGCAGGTGTTGAAATTCCAGGACAACCTCGAAAGGGTTGGCTGGCGCGCACACCGCCTCTGCGACTTGGTCGATTCGCTCCACAGAGGCGTTGCCGAGAAACTGGGCTCCGATTCGGATGTGCGTGATTCGGGTCGGGTCAAGTCCCATGAGCCTTGCGCAAGTGGCATCCGCCGCCACCGGATCATCGGCCAGCACAATTCGGTTGAGCGGCCGCGGGTGTCCATTCAGTGGTCCGTTTCCTTCCATTGCCACAATCGCATCGGCGATAACGAAGTGAACCGGCACCGTGGCGCAAACGTCGAGGATACTTTCCTGAATTCCTTTCCAATGAAGAATGTTTTTTGGCCAGCCATACTTCGCTCCTGGTACAACACCGAACATGTTTTTCATGCTGAGCGTGATGCCGGACCAGTGATGCGTCTTCACTTTAGGCATGGAGACGACGAAGTCGGCCTCGAACACCGTCCGGGGCAACCAAAGATGTTTCATGCCCGTGTAGGTCGCGAGCAGGGGCGTCATAACCAGCTCGTCGCGATTTAGGTCAACAAAAGGAACTTTCAGTTGGCGCAGTTCTTCGCTGAAGCCGCTCTCGAGTAGAACTAGCTCTGTGTCCCTCTGGTGGCCAGGTCCTTCGCCGATGAGCACGCTCTTCGCACCGAGGCGTCGAAAGCACTCGACGGCAGCGGAAACTAGGAAGGGGTGCGTGTTGATATGATTTCCGGGAATGTAATCGACGAGGTTGGGTTTGAGCAGGACACTTTTACCGCGAACGTCCAGGTGAAACAGCTCCAGCCCGGAATGCAAGATATTTTCGAGGTTGTGAGAATAAGATTCGACGCGGAGGATAGCCACCCTGGACCATGGTTGTTTACGGATGACGCGGTGCTTGGGTTTCTCTAGCAGCGTGGTCGCAACCGCGCCGGCAGCGAGCCCTAGGGAGCCCGCGAGAAATGTCCGTCGGTCAACTTTCATGGGTCCACTCCGAATGCATTTGGCCCGTGGGCACAGCCGAGCGCCAGTGAAGCTATGGCGAGAGTCGCACAATCGTTAACCACAGCGGGATCAACAACAGAGGAGAGGCGGTCGGTCAACAATTCCGTGGGGCGTCCAAAGGCGTCGAGGGCGAGAATAATCCAGGCAAGGCTCCACGGGGCGAAGCATGTCTCGGCGCGTCGCTCAAGCCAGCCAAGACTCACAGTTATGAAATCGTTCGGAGGCTCACTCAATAGAGAGAGCAGAGCTAGGGCTGTTGCATCGGCATGGGGAGCTAGCGGAAAACCGTAGACGACGCCGTTGCCTGCGTTCCATCCTCCCTCAGGGCAGACTCGGTCGTACAACATTTCTACGCCGCGCCGGATACGGTGCTGTACGAGGTCCTCTTGTGAACCGCCACAGACATGCTTTAAGGCTAGGAGTGAGTATGCAGTCGGCACCACCCAACTGACTGTCTCTGGCATCCAAGGCCAGCCAAACTTATCAGGATCAAAGCGGACGTGACGATCGCTGGTTCGAAACTTCCATTTCCATAGCCAATGTGACTCCCATCCTCGGAACTCTATCAGCCAGTGGACCGCTCGGTTGTTCACCATCCCTTGGGCACAGCAGTGGTTAAGAGCATAGAGAGCCAGTCCCGTAAGTCCAGACCCTCCCCCGTCGTCACCGCTGGAGGCTGGCCAGCTGCCGTTTGCATTCTGCATGTGAAGCAGGAACCGGATAGCAGCGTCCCGTTCGCGGGCCGAATTGGACCGTAACGCCAGAAGGGCTAAGGCCGTGGGTTCGACGGCCGACTGCTTCGTATCTGAGGTGAAAGACCAACCGCCCTCCGGCAGTTGGCGGTCGATGAGCTCCTGAACGCAAGCATGATTCAGCTGTTGAGTGTCGTGCACGCGTTGGGTTCTAGGGGAGAACCACGAGATTGTCAAATCTCCTGAAAAGGTGCGGAGAGAAATGGTCGAGAGAGTTAGTCATGAAGTATGAGATTGCCAAGAAATTGCTCGCGGAGCACAGGGGGGTGGCGACAGAGCCGAACTTCACGGACCAACTTCCAGCAATGCGACGACAGTTGAGTGTGAATCGCAAGTCCATGCCGTTGTTAGCCATGAAGTATGCGATTGGCGAAAACATTTTCTCCAGCGTGCCGTCCAGACGGAGTATGCACCCGGCCATGTCTGAGCCTCGTACCACAGCAGAAAGCCCGAGCGAAGTTAGCCATGAAGTGTGCTATTGGCAAAAATTGTTTTCACGGACTGCGCGAAGACAGGCTCAGGTAGTGGGCAGTGAGAGAGCGTTTGCCACGAGGCCTTTCCTGGGGCCGTGCGGAGGGACCAAAATCAAAGTTAGCCATGAAAGATTGAATTGGCCAAAAAATTCCTAAGTAGCGAGCGTTCCTTGCCGGACAATCTCGGAGAGGCTTTCCTTTAGGTGCCCTATCACCTTTTGTTCCAACAGAGTTGAGTCTCCAGGCGTGCCTAATAGACGGTCCAGGCCTGGGCCCAGCAAACAATCGAAGTAACCTTGTATTTCCTGACAGCCCGCGCAGATGGGTCATGTCGGTCGAGTGCGTGTCCGAAGGTTCTGCGGTATGTTCCGCCCCCACAGCGGAGGTGAGAACTGTGTTTCGATCGGCCGGAGAACTCGCGGAAGGGCTCCGTGACGCACGGTACGTGATCGATCCCGTCACGCTTCAGGTGGTGTACCTGGCCGCGAAGATGCAGAAACCGCTGTTGGTGGAAGGCCCGCCCGGGTGTGGAAAAACAGAACTGGCCTATGCGGTTGCGGCTGCCGCCGATACCACAGTGGAGCGCCTGCAATGCTACGAAGGAATCACGGAAGAGAAGGCCATCGGAAAATTTGATGAGTCCCTGCAGAGGCTCTTCCTCGAAACGCAAAAGGACTTCTTGGGCCAGGACTGGGATGGAATCCGAAACCATCTGCACTCTCTCGATTTCTTCGCAGAAGGTCCGTTGTTGCGGGCGCTCCGCCACAAGTTGAAGCCTTGCGTGTTGTTGATCGACGAACTCGACAAAGTGGACCACGCCTTTGAGGCGCTGCTTCTGGAAATCTTGAGCGCATGGCAGCTTACGGTTCCCAAACTGGGGACGATCAAGGCGGATACGGTTCCTTTTGTCGTATTGAGCTCGAACGAGGAACGGCGCTTGGGTGACCCGTTGCGCCGGAGATGTCTCTATTTGCGTTTCGAGTATCCCACGGTCGAACGGGAGGTCGAAATCCTGGCCGTACGGAGCGCAAACCAGGCGCAAGCGCTACTCGGTCAGATGGCCGGTTTAGCCCACGCGCTGCGCGGCTGGAACATGGAAAAACCGCCCTCGATCGCCGAAATGCTGGACCTGGCGCAGGCGCTGCAAATTCTTGGAGTCAAGGAGATCATGCCGGAACAGAGAGACGTTCTCTTGCCATTGTTGGCGAAGACGGAAGGAGATCGAGGCAGACTTCTGCTCCGCGAGGGCTTTGAGGGTCTCATTGTGGATTCGAAGATGTACAGAGACAAGCTCAATGGAACGGGCGCTGTAGCTTGTGCCGCAGTTTGAGAATTGAACCGATGAACGCGATCGCGAAGGCGTTTATTTTCCTTATCGGGTTCAGTGCCCCGGCAGTTTGGGCAGAGGAGCCAACAAGCGTGCACGAATTCTCCGAACGATGTGCGGCATCTTACGCGTCGGCCTTCGAGGTCCCTGTAGAACTCGTGGAGGCAGTCATCCAGGCGGAGTCAGGCTGGAACCCCTATGCGGTTTCGAGCAAGGGCGCGGCGGGCCTTATGCAACTCATGCCCGCGACGGCAATTCGGTTCGGAGTGCCAGACCGATTCAACATCGAAGAGAACATTCGAGGCGGAGTTGCGTACCTGGCTTGGTTGATCCGTCTGTTCAAGGGCGATCTACGGCTTGCGGTTGCCGCCTATCAAGTGGGTGAGTCTCAGATCCTTTCGCGGGGTCTGGCATACTCTTCCCGAGAAGTTTTCGACTACGTGAGTCGTGTGGCCCAGTTATATCGCGCCATGCGGCGCGAGACTGCGCGGAGACTCGCAGCGCAGAGCTCCGCGACAGGATATGGAGGTGGACGATGAAGATGCTTCGTGGGCTTTGGCTTTTGTGTTTCTCTCTTGGGGCTGGTGCGGCGTCCGCACAGGTTCCCAAAGTCGAGCCACGGATCGTTACCGAGACAGACCTCGAAGGGAAAGTCACGGTGGTCGAGGTGGCGGTCCGGTATGTAACTGCCATCCGATTGCCAGAGACCGTGAACTCGGTCGTCGTAGGAGATCCGTCCGCGTTTCAAGTCGAGCACTCGGAGCGCGAGCCGAAACTCGTCTTCGTGAAGGCTAGCTCCACCAAGCCATCGGAGACGAACCTTCTGATCTCGACAGCGGGTGGACACGAAGTCAGCTTGCTGTTGATCAGCCGAGGAGAAAGCAATTCTCCAGACCGCACTCATGTTGATTTCCTGCTGAAATACCAGGCTTCCAGGGGATTTTTCGTGGCGCCTTCAGCATTCCCTTTCGCCTTGGTTGGAACGACCGTCCCATTGATGCAAGCCAGTGGGACCGAGGGTCGAGACATCAAAAAGCTCACGAAACCGGGAGACGGGGCGAGTACGGTCTTTTCTGCTGTTGGAGATCCCCTGCCAGTTCGGAGTGCCCCGTTGCCGGAGGATATTCAAAGTAGCGGCCTTGACCAGTTTCTCGAACAGCAAGAGCGCGCGCCGTTGCCAGTCCTGTACGGGCAGCGCGTGGGCGAAGAAACCGAGAGTGGCGACCGAGTTCGTGCCGGAGTCAGCCGGGTGATCGACGGAGGCCAGAGAGTCGTTGTCTTGTTTTCCGTGGTGAACCCTACCCGGCACGCGATCCTGTTGATGCCGCCACAAGTACAACTCGGAGGAAGAACAACCTCGGGAAAACTGAAGCACCACGCAAAATGGTCAACTGCCGAGCAACTGCCGGTGCTGGATTTTCGGTTGAACAGACGCCGGCTGGGACCTACCGAGCGCGCGGACGGTGTCGTAGTGTTTGAGCGTCCGCCATACAAGCAGTCGAACGAGACGCTCTTGTTGCAGGTGGCGGAGTCGGGTGCTGTCGACCGCCCCGCCTTGGCGCCAATCGGGTTCGGAGTGAGCACTTCGCGGGAGGACCAAAATGGCAGAAGAAAATGAGAAAAAAGCCATTGGAGCGCCAGAAGCCAGCACTGCAGAAGAGCCGTTGATCGATGAAACAAAGGTCTCCCCCCGTCCGGGGTGGCGTGGAATCTTTCGTCAAGCCTTCGACAAGGCGCGGCGGGAACACCAAGTTACGAATCGGCGCGAACTGGGGCGCGATCGAAGCCGTTCGCTCTTTCTGCTCGCAGGGGCTGCCATTGCGGTGCTGCTCGTGTTCCTCGGGGTGTTTTCCTCCTCGAACACGGCGAGGAAATCAACGGACGCGAGGCGAGCGGGAACGCCGGACTTGGGACGCAGGGTGACGCCAGGCCAGCAGGGGACTGCGCAAACGGGATCGGTGACACCTCTGCTGAACGCACAAACCGGGCAACCCGAGGTCCTTGGGAGCCAAGGCGTTACTCCTGAAGACGTGGGCCGGACGGCGCAACCTATCCAATCGTCCATTGGAGTGCAGCCAAAGTCTTCAACCACGCAGGTTGCTAGAAATGCGGGGCCGTACGCGCTGGGGAAAATTGATTTTTCGGATCCAACGACGAGCCAGCAAGCACCTGCGCCTTCTAGTTCGTCAATGCAGTCAGCGTCGGCTGACCTTCGTAAGCCGTCACTAGTGTTCGTTCGGAGTGTGGAAAACAATTCAGCGAGTGGTGGCACGAGAATGACCACGACCGCGCTGGAGGAGAATCCGGTCGCGCTGGAATTGCCAGCCGGGACGAGATTGGTAGCCCGGCTCCAGTCCGTTGTGAATAGCGCCATTAAAACGCCGATTGTGGCGGCTATCGAGTACAACTATGAAAAGGACGGACAAATTGTTGTGCCCGCGGGAGCGAAGGTGCTTGGCACCCTCCAGCAGGCGGACCGTTCTGGGAACGTGGCGATCCACTTCGATGCTCTTCAGTTGCCCGACGGGGCCACGCAGAAGATCGATGCCGCGGCAATGAGCCTGTCGTTCGGGCCTCTCAAGGGCAATGTCAGTGGGAGAAAGACGGGAACCAATTTTCTCGTGCGAACCTTCACGGGTCTCGGGACAGTGGCGACATATTTGGTGGGGGCGGGAGGCACCAACGGGTTCAACGGGCCGCTGTCGGAGAGCGCCCTTCTGCGCGACCGCCTGGCCACAAATATCGGAATTGCGGGAGACCAGGAACTGAATAGCCTGGCATTCAACCAAAACATCGTTGTCACCGTGCCAGGAAACACGCGGTTCTACGTCGTAGTGGAAAAAGTCACCGCGTCAGGCGAAGGACAGGCGCGGCCAGCCGCAATACAACAGGCGAACAATGCAACGCTCCCCACCGGGGAAGAGCTCCGCCAGCTCTTGCAGCTTAGGAGAGAACTGAGCGATATGTATCAGCAAACGGGCACGCAAAGCACTGCGCAGCAGGCGCCCCAGCAGTAGCGAGGTTGATCGGGGAATGGAGCCCAATTGGAAACCGCTGGTGGACAAGCTCGGCGAAAAGCGCTGTGCCGGCTTCATGTTCATGGGGCGAATGAACGGGATCAACTTGTACAAGCATGGCATTGCCCGGATGTATTTGAATCTTGATGACCGGGGGCAATGTTACGCGTGCCGCGAGAAGTGGCGTTTCGAGACAGCAGACTTTGACGCAGAACTCGCCAAGCTGGAAGCGGCTCTCGCTGAACTCGGAGAGACTTTGGAAAGTGTCTACGACGAATCGTATATCGAACAAAAGAGGAAGGCTTTGCAAAAGGCCGGCATTTCGCACCATCGAATTGAGATCCAGCCAGAAGACCTGTCCATAAACTAGGGCGTCCTCGATCCTTATGCACGATTTTCTCCCGGGAACTATCGATATCTTGCGCCGGTGTGTGATCTCGCAAATGGACCTACGCCGATTGTGGCCCTTCTCGATGTTCCACAATGCCTCGCAAAGCGGTCCTCACTTTTTCCTTCCCCTCGGTTTCCACTGCAACGCCTCTCACTTTTTTGACAAACGCGAGAACTGGTTTTAGCTTTCTCCCCGCTTCCTCTTTTCTCTCCTCGAGCTGTTGAACCGGAGAGAGGCGGCGAAGCAGAAAGGGGGACCGAACTCCATGAAGACGAAGGCAGGCGAGGCATGGAAGCGAGCGCTGGCTGTGTCCGCCATCTGCTTCATCTTGGGAAGCCAGTTCGTCTTGGCGCAGAACCTTGGAAACCAGCCAGCGACGAATGTGGCCGTCCAGGGAGAAACCGCTGCGCAGCCGGAAGGCGCTTTCCTGAACTTCATCAACTGGATTGGCAATGTCATCGCTCCAATAGGGGCCGGAGGCGCTGTGGTCGGCGCAGTTATCTCGTGGCTGAACGGGCGCGGTGTTGGCCGATGGCTCGCAGCAGCAGCTGGGCTGTTGGCCGTTTCAGGGATAACCCGGTTGATCGAGTTTTGGATCACGAATGGAACCGGAGGCGTGACGTAAACCGAGGCGGCACGCGTCTACCAGCGGGCTTGGCAGGCAGTTCAGGAAAGGAGAGAAATGGCGCTGGCTGCCTGCCAACCTCCGCCCAGGTTTCACTTCGAACGGCTTTGTGAAAGAGAAAGGAAGGACGGAACAATGGCTGTCCCGCAACTCTTGAACGACATCATCCAAGTTCTCTTGCAGCTCGCGCCGGCTGCCTCCTTGGTCGCGCTGGTGCTGGCGGGCCTCAGCCTGAGACGCGAGGGTGGAACCACGTTCCTCATTGGTGGTGGTTTTACCAAATGGATGTTTTGGGTGGTCGTGTTCGTGACACTCGTTCCTCTCGTCGGATGGTTCAGTTCGTTCGGTGTCGCAGCCCCGTTGCCATCTGGAGGGATTGGAACCTCGTGGCTGAGTTCATTTCAATCCGACGTCTCGAACTTCGTGACGAATTTCGTAGCCGGGCGGATGGTGACGACCCTCGCAGCCTATTTCGTACTGCGCGCCATCCTTGACACGGCCTCGGGCGGGCACCCTCTGCCGTCCATCCTCACGGCGATGTTCTTGCTCGGCACGCAAACGACGTACTCCCTGATTCAGAGCTACAACACGGGCACGCCGTTTGCCACCGCCGACGTTCTGGACAGTCTGTGGACTTACTTGGCTGGGACCATCATGCCAATTGCAGCAGGGCTTGCGATCGTGGGCGCCATCATCAATTTTGCGACCCGCCGCCCGGCCATGCGGTTAGTCGCTGTTGCTCTGGCAATGCTTTGCGTTTCAGGAATCTGGAAACTGGTGCTTTCGATGGAGGGGTAGGAACTTCGATGTCGTTCACCCACGGGATTCTCAACCTGACGAATTGGGCGGGAAACGTGATTCTGCCCACACTGGCTGGTCTGTTCTTCGCGATCGCAGTGCTGAAATTTGCCCGATCGGAGTCCTACGCCGCCGCGATGTATGGAGGATTTCTCTGCCTGATGGCTTCCGGCTTGTTGCGCGCCATGGAAACATTCGCTTCACAAAGGGCGTGGAACGATCCGGACGTTTACTGGATGTCTCTGATGAGTTTGGTGGACTGGATTTGCAATGTGCTGATGCCGGTCTACGCAGGCTTGCAAGTGGCGGCAGGGGCGTTGCGCATGGGAATCGTCACGCGGATCCACCCCACGGAGGGATGGATGAGGCACTTCGTCGCAGCCGGCCTCTGCTTGCTTCTTTCAGGGCTTGTGCGGCTTGCGGAGTTCTTCGTGGCTCGGGGCACCGGGGGAGTTACCTGAGAAGAAGGAAGGGACCAATGTCGCTTGAGGTGACACCTGCATATCGCAATCTCCGGACGAGAGTCACGTTCTTCGGCCTCGAAGCCGAAGACCTGTTCGCGATTCTCGCACTGGCGGTTGTTGCGAACATTCTCGGAAGGTTTCTTCACCGGGAGATGTTCGGTTTGCCAATGAACATGGTCCTGCAGTACGTCGTGCCCGTGCTGAGCATCCCGGCGCTGATGCTGTTCAAGTACGGCAAGCAGCGCGGCTACCTTCAGGACTGGGTCATGTTCCACGCAAAGCCGCATGTCTACTCCGCCCTGGAGCGGGACCGGGAACTTACAAGGGAATACCTGCGGTTGGGAGATTAGGCATGCCGCTGACGGTTGAACGGTATGAACAATCTGTGAGCGCGCCCCCGTTGTGCGAGCAACTCCGCATCCGGGACTTGCTGGAAAACGTTGCGGTGCAAATCGACGGGTCTCTGGTGGCGGGCTATGAGGTTGGAGGCATTCAATCCTATTACGCGAGCGATGAGGGAAGGAATCGCCTCAAGGGGCTCCTCGAAGCTCTCGTGAGGTCGCTGCCCGAACGGTCCATGCGCATGCAAGTGCGGTTTGAGATTTCAGAGGGCGCCGGCGATTTGGTATCCCGCTACATCCGGGAGCGCCGGAACGAGAGCCAGGTGCTTCGCGAACTCGATCGTCTGCACGTTGAGCTGTGGCGGGGCCGGGAGGCCGCGGGTTTCTACCTGCAACACTTTTTGCACCTGTACTTCATCTGGAATCCCCGGATTCACCATGAGTCACCGGACTTCGAGTGGAAACGGAAAATGAAATCGAGCGGGCGCTCGAGTCTTTCAGCTGTGAAGTGTATCGAACGTTCGCGCCAGGAACACGGGGAGGTGCTCGCCGAATTCAACAGCCTGTTAGCCGGGGTGGAGGCCACGCTCGGGGCCACCGGCATGTCGATCCGCCGGATGAGCCATCAGGACCTGTTCCTTGAGATCAAGCGCGCGCTCCATCCCCTTGGCAACGACACTCTGCCGTACCGGCCGCCGGACGAATCGCTCTGGTACGAGAGTGCGCGAAGCCAGGCCGCGAATGTGAATGTCGAGGACGAACAAGATGACTACCTGAAGGTTGCTGGCCTGCTCTATTCCTGGATTAGCCTGAAGGACCTGCCGGACGCCACTTTCCCAGGGATCTTGCGTGAGCTTGTGGTCATGGATTTTCCGCTCTTGATCAATGCCGAAGTTACCCTTCCCGACCAGAGCAAATCAATCAAGCAATACAAGGGTCGCCTACGAAAGATGCTTGCCGCCCAGAAAGATTTCCACGGGGGTTTTCGCATCAACGTGGACGCGCAAGTGGCGGAGCACCAACTCATTAAGGTGCTGCAGGATTTGATTTCAAGTTCGCTGAAAGCCTGCCAAATGAGCTTGATCGTAACCACACGCACCTCGCGGCCCAGTCGAAACCGCATGGAACGTGAAGAGGCCGAGCGGATCCTGGCGGACCGGCGTCAGCATGTGTTGCACGCGATTGCGCGGATGAACGGCGGCCGCGGGATTCCGGAAACCCTTGCGCAGAAGCGTCTCTTCTTCACCGGCCTCCCCGCAATGGGAGGGGAGAATCGCCGGGAGCTCGATCTGCTCACGCTCAACGCCGCCGATCTATTGCCCGTGGAGATGCCATGGAGCGGGACCCGTCATTCACCACTCATGCTTTTTGAAACGCCCTACCGGCAACTGGTTCCTTTCTCGCCGTTCGACGCGAGCATCGGCGACGCGAACATGCTCATCATGGCCAAAAGCGGTGGCGGCAAGACCTTCATGGCGCAACTCTTCCTGCTCATGATGGCGCGCGCCAATCCGCAAATCTCGATCATCGAGCGCGGTGATTCCTACCAACCACTTGTGGAATTGATGGGCGGACGCGTCATCGACGTGAAGCTGGATGGCGCCGAGACGCTCAATCCATGGGATTTGCCCAAGGGAGAAACCACGCCTAGCAAAGAGAAGATCGCACTGCTCAAAAATCTCACCCGCCACATGATTGGCGACAGTCCGGGCTCGGACAACTCACTGGTCGACAACCTCCTCAGCGACGCAATCGCCCGGACCTACAAGCGCTGTGCCATCCGTTACTCCAATCCGATTCCAACGTTCAACGATCTCCGCGAGGAGCTTGCGCAATGGCGCGATGAAGAACGCATGCAGCGCACGATCGATGAGGCCCGCTTGGCGGCGATCAAGCTGCGGGCGTGGACGGGAGAAAAAGGGATCTACGCCAAGCTCTTCGACGCGCACACAACGATGCGGCTCGACAGCAACTGGCTCTTCTTTAATGTCGAAGGACTAAGTTCGGACCTGAAGCTCGAAACCGCCATGAGCATGCTGATCGCGAATGCCGTGGGGTCTCGCTCGGGTGGAAAGACGGGCCAACCGAGCATCACGGTGCTCGATGAATGCTGGTTTCTCTTGGATTCTCCAACACTTGCCCCTGAAGTGGTTCAACTCTTCCGGACTGCGCGGAAAAGAAATGCCAGCGTCTGGGGAATCAGCCAGACAGTGGAGGATTTTGTCGGGACGGTGTTTCAACCACGCGAGCATGGCCCGGGGATCCTCAAGAACGCAAGCACGAAGATCATTGGACAACAGCCTGGAGACATGAGCCCCCTGGTTAATCACCTGTTCTTGAACCCAGTGGCGCTGAATGAGGTGAAGCGCTTCAGCGCGCCACGCAAAGGGGAGAGTGCCGACGCACTATTGGTCCTTGGGGAGAAGGCCGAGACGACACAGACGATCCGGATCGTACCGACAACGGTGGACTACTGGATCTGCACAACCTATCCCCGGGAGAGAAGGTACCGATCCTGGGTCCTGAAAAAGCTTTCCGACCGCCCACCTCTTGAGATCTATCAGGAATTGGCGCGAAAGTTCCCGCACGGATTGGCGGAGGTCCCACCCCTGCCGGAGGAGATCTCGGGCGCGGTGACAGGAGAAATGCAGCCGTGAGACGAGCCGCTTTGTATCTACGATGCCGTAACCTGCTGCGCCTTGGCCCGTGGGGAAGACTCTCCGCCGTGCTTCTAGTGAGCTCGCCCTTTCTATTGAACATCCTGACTCGTGGAATCGATTGCATCACGGGGTCGTTTCCAGATTTCGACAACCTATGGGAGGTGCCGCTATGGCTCCATTGACAAACACGCTGTTCGGTTTTCTCTTTATTCTTTTTTGCTACTTGATTGTGGCCGCGAGAACTCGGCAACGAGTGCTTGCCCTTACGTTGACGGGCCTGCTGGTCGTGACCCTCGTCGGTCCGCCGCCTGCACAGGCGCAGGGGAGCGTTCTCCTGGCGATCCAGTCCGTAATGAAGGTGATCAACGGCGTGATCAACACAGCATTGAAAGCAATCAATTCGATTCGAACGGCAATCAACAAGTTCTATCAGGAAGTGGTCTGGCCTGTGGCCCAAATCAACCAAGCAAGAACGATGGCCTCGCAAATGATTGGCCAGTACAGAGGCCTCATGCAGAGCATATACACATTGAACTTGAAAAGCGCCACGTTGCCAAACCCAATCGGCCTCGAGAACGTCATGCGCAATCACCAAACCAATGATTTCGCGAGCCTGACCACTTCGTTCGGGAACACCTATGGCAGCGTTCCAACCATGACGGCGGCCAGCGCAGCTGACCGAACCATGATGGATATGGACGACGCATTGGCGATCGACAATTTGAAGACACTCAAGATGAGCGATGCCGCCGGTGATCTCACTCTGCAAGCGGCGAATGGAATCGAGACCGCTGCCAGCCAGGCTGCTCCTGGATCGGCCCCTTTCCTGACGGCGACGGCAGTCGTCGCCAGCGTCCAGAGCCAGGCTCTCACGCAGAAGATGCTGGCGGCTGAATTGCGCCAGGAAGCCGCCCGGCTGGCCCACGAGAATTCCCTTCGCAAGCGCGGATCCACAATGACGGGGGATGTAAACACGCAGATTCTGAACCTGCTGAAGCGGAATTAGGAAAGGAGAAACCAATGAAGATCGTGATCGAGAGTGTGAAGCGAGGCGTGAGCTGGGCCTGGGAGCACAAGGTTCGCACCTTTATCTTGCTGGTGGCCTTGGTCCTGGCGCTGCCAAAACAGGTGAGAAGTCAACTCGATCCGTGCTGCCAGGTCGTTGCGACGGGTCTGACCACGATCGGTAGCACGTTGAACACTGTCGTGGGCGGAGCGCTAAAGGACATTTCGTCGATCGAGCAAACAATTTCCAACTTCGAACAGAAGGTCGTTTGGCCGGCGGCCCTGATCAATCAGGCCCGCGCGCTCGTGGCCAGCGTGCAAGGCCTCTTCAACCAGATTGAAGGGATCATGCGTGTCCCGGTGAATAGTGCGACTCTGCCGGCGACCCAGCAGTTCGAACAGAACCTGCTTTCGCGCGATCCGAATCAGATTCTCCAGATGAGCGCGCAATACTCTGCGGTGTATGGGGCGCTCCCGGCTGTAGTGGGGGCATCCCCTCAGGTCCGCGACATGACCGACATGACGGATGCCGCGGCGCAGGCAGCAATGAAAAGAGCAATTCAGATCGATGCGTTGGCGGACCTCGAACTGCAGGCAGCGGACCAGCTTCACCAGAACATCCAGACGGCCGCTCCTGGGAGCGCGCCGATTATCGAGGCGGAAGCCGATGCGTGGCTCGTTCGCGCCAACGCGTACACGCAATCCGCAACGGCCGACCTGATGCGCGTGCGTGCCATTGATCTGGCTAACGCGAGCGCCAATGTGAAAAACGGAGCTGGCAACGCGGCCGCCGTGCAGCAGCAGATCTACAACCTGCTGAAGAGGCAGTGAACCGTGTTTTACTTCCAGCAACTTCTCCTAACGGCGCTGAACGGGATCGACAGCGCCAACGTTACGGGTGCTGTGTTGGGCATTGCCGGGACGATCCTTCTTCTCAGCTTCCTCTATAGCGCGTACCAGGCATTCGCCTCCGGGGGAGATGTCCGGATGCTTGCGATTTCAGGAATCAAGTACCTGATTCTGGGACTCGTATTCGCCAACTACGGCGCCGTCTTTCGCGATGTCAACGGGATGTTCAATTCCGTCGCCAACTTCATTTACAACTCGGCGGGCGTTGGGGATCTCTTCGCGAATTGGATGAACCAGTTGGCGCAGTATTGGCAGGCCAATGGGAACACATCCCTATGGAATCTTGTGACGGGCCTGGCTTCCGGAGTCATCAGCCTGATTCTGATTCTCAGCGCGTTCATCCTTTTTCCCTTTTGCTATCTCATATTCACCGTGTTCTACGCGATGTACGGGTCTGTCCTCTATGTCACGGGCCCTTTTGTCTTGGCGTTGCTGCCCGTGCGTGGACTTGATCAGTTGTCCCGCACCTACCTGGTGAACCTGATGACGTTTCAGGCATGGGGGCTCATTTACGCAATCCTTCAAGTCCTCATGTCCGCGGTGAATCTATCGAGCATAGACGCCGTCCTCAACTCAAACGGAGTCCTAAACAGTTTTGTTGGTTCGAGTGAAATGGTGCTTCTGGCGTTTACAACAAGCATTTTCTCGCTCTCGATCGCTTTGATTCCATTCATCGCCAGCCGCATTGTTCGTGGTGACGTAGGCAGCACAATGATGACCATGGTGAACGCGATGACAACAACGGCCAGCGCTGTCGCCGGCTTGGCCGCTGCGTCGATCATTGGTGTTGGAGAAGGCGCACACGCATCTCAGGCAGCCGGGGGAGGAACTGCACCATCTCCTCCGCCCGCCGGTGCAGGAGTCGCATCCCTCGGAAACTCATCCGCGCCGCTACCTGCGGGCGCGAACTCCTCTTCCGTTGGCGGTCCCATGGCTCCTGCGATTGCGTCAACATCGCTATCCCCAACTCCACCACAGGCCAGCACGGCAGAGGGAGCAAATGCGGCTGCGCCAGGCGGCGGAACGAGCGATGCCCCGTCGTCGGGGACAACATCTGCATCGCCCGCGCCCCCTTCCGTGCCGCCACGGCGCTCCTCGACGGGACCTGGCCAATATCGTGGGTTTAACGTTCCGCATGCCGTGGCGTGGTACGTCGGGTACTCGATGGGATCGGCTTACCGGGGAGTGAAAGGAGGGGATAGCTGATGAAAACGGCAGGTCGAATTGGCGAGCTCCCTGAGGTCACTCGCTACACGAAGTACTACGAGCACGACGGCATGCTGCGTGCCTATGCGAACCGCGCCATGCTCCTGGCAATGATCTTCGGCGTGCTTGCCATCGGCTCACTGGCGTTCGCGATATACGTCCGCATTCAGCCTCCGACGGTGATCCGCGTGGACAAGGATGGCAACGCTTCGGTTGTCGGCGGGCCCCGTGCCAGCAAGGTGGCAATGATCAGCCTATCTGCGGACGCTTCCTCTGGCGCCGCTCCTACAGACCTCGAAGGGAGGGCCGTAGTACGCCAATTCCTCCATCAATACCTTGCCTACACGCAGGACTCGGTGGACCGGAACCTTGCCGAAGCTTTGAACATGATGACCGCGAACCTGCGCGTCTATTCCATGAACAAACTGCGCGACGAGGACACCGTGGGAAAGATTGTGAGCGAGCACATGATTTCAGATTTTGAGATTCGCTCGATGGAGCACGTTAAGGGGACACCGTGGACGTACACCGTCTTCGGCGTAAAGGAAGTTCACCGCGTAAAGAATGCGACCGAGGCGACGGATCAAATCGTTGGGCAATACAACGTGCGCCTGGTCGAGACGGCACGCTCGGAAGTGAATCCGAGCGGCCTTTTGGTGGCCGAGTACGGCGAACAACAGATGGTCGGCGCGCGCGAGGGCGGACTGCTGCAAAAGAGCGCGCTCGATAAGGACAGGCCGTAGATGATTCGCCGCCAGGCGACATGCGCTCGAAGGCGGCAGGAGTCAACGAAAGGAGGTACCGATCGTGGCGGCAGGTGCGACAGAGGCAGTGGGACAAGGGAAAGACTCGGAAGCGGGCCGTTCCTCGCGGGGAACTCGCAAAGTGCGAGCGGGCCAGACGGGCGGAGCGGAAATCCAGCGTTTCTTCCTTGCCAAACCAGGGGGAAGTCACGGCGTTCCTGAATTCAGTAAGGAGTTCCCTGGAGAGGCGGAGGCAATGGTGGAGTCACTCAAGACTGGCCTGAGCTATTTCGTGGTTTCCGAGTGGCGAGGCATTGCGGATTTCTCCGGCAAGAAGCCGCAACTCGGGCGAGAAGCCGTTCGCAACGCGCCCAAGGCGGGATAGAAAGAGTTTCTTTGCAGACTGAAGTTGGTCTGTCGAGAGCTGTCCACAAGCTCGAATGATTGTGGATCAGTGCTTGGGTCGCTTGACGTGTGTCCGATAGGGCGCAGAAGAGCGGGCCAGCAAACTCCTTGTTTGTTGTTGCCGGGCAAACAAAGGAGAAAGAAGGGCAGCAACGCAGAAGTGAAAGCGTTGAACTGCCCATAAACAACTGAGCTGGTCCGGTTCTTCGCGAACCTGGCCGGAAACCTTACCTCGTTTTCGGCCCAGGACAGCGGAGAGACCGGCGGCAACGGCCTCCTTGTCTGTTCTTTGCCGGACGGAAATAAGGAGGAGGAAATGTCAACTGAAATAAGCAATGGGATGCCTGTGATTACGCTCGACATCAACGAGATGGGACAGATGAAGCGACGGTTGCCGAGGTTGACCCACGAGGAGCAGCTCGAAAACACACTCCTCCAAGGTCTCTATCCCGGCATTCGCGTCGTACGGCTCAATGTCCCGCCCGGAAAGCTCGAAGATTACCAGGAGAACGAAGTCCAGAAATCGATGAGGTCTTTCGAGCTAGATGGCGTGCGGTTTCGGCTTGTAGGCGCAAGCGCCTCGGCAAAGAGCGGCAAGTTCTACGCCGTGGACGAGCGCTACGAGCCGGCGATTGCGGAGCGTTTCCGTAAATGGCCCGAAGCAGCGATCACCTACTTCGGAATCCTGGTCTCGCCGTGCAAGCAGCGAATCCAGATGCCCGACGCAAGAGTGATGGTCGTGAAGGACCGCACATTGGGCACGAATGACTGCCGGGGTTGGATCTCGCGGTCGGTGTTCGAGCGTTTTCACCTGCCCGGGCACCGGTTCTATCAGTTCCGGCTCGCATTCGAAAACACCCAGGCCAAAGGAGCATGTAAGGTGATGTCGGACGATGTCGCCCAGAAACTGGGGGCGGACATCATCTTGCCAGAGTCGTGTGTGAAACCCGAGTACAAACAATCCACGCGATTCTTGGACTTCCTCCATTGGCGCCGACCGAAGATCGAGGTTAGAACCTACCGGGGACCGGTGATATTCGGCATCCGGGAGGTTTCCAGGACGCTCGATCTCCATAGCAGTTACACGCTTATCGAACACGCCCCAGGGGAGTCCATCCAACTCGAAATCGTGCCGTTTGCGATGGGGCAGGCTCGCAAGCTGCGGACGGCATGCGAGGATGGCAACTACGATGAAGTCATCGAACTCCTGGGCACGTCCCACGCACAAGCTCCATGGGAAGAGGCGAACGACTCCGAATACACCTCCTTCGAGCACACCGTTGTGGAGGCTGTGCTCAAAGTGGATTCGAGTGGCTACCTCATCAAACATCCCTACATCAACAATGCTTTGAACCGCCTGCTTGCGAAGTGGGCATTCAAGCTTTGCACCGCAGGTGGTTTCAAGATTCCAGGCTTTGCCCTTGCCGACGACGGATTCCTCAGTCTGTACGAAGGGCAGGTCGTCGCCGCATCGGACTGGCTGCCACAGGACCGGGCCATCAGTTCGGTTCCGTGCCCGAAGGGTCTGGTTGTGCGCTACCCAATCCGCATGTTCGAAGACTTGCTTCCTTACACGCGGGTGTCCACCGAAGAGGCGGTCGCCCTCGTCACGCAGGTCATCGAAGAGCAAAACGGCTGCTCGATGGACAGCGCGGCAGTCGTGGATTTGGTCGAGAAGCAGATCCGACTCGAAGGAACGTTCACCCTGCACAGCGAAACGGCTGCCAAGAACGGAGGAGATTTCGACTACGACCTGGTAGCTGTGGTCGAAGGCGATCGTTTCCCCCGCTTTGTGGAAAGCCGTTTCGCACACCAGGACCGGCACGAAAAAGGCAAAACAAAACGCACCAAGAAGCAGAGCCCTTGGTGAAACCTCGCACTGGTGGCGAATCAGGCGAAAGGAAATCAGATTGGTTCGATCACCGATCTGAAGACCTCCTGTTACGCCGCCGGCCTGAGAGGGGAGGCCTACCAACTCGTTGATGAACTGCAACACGCCTTGGACAGCCTGAAGTGGGGCACCGAGGTGAACCAGCAGCTCATCGCCGAAATCCGCCAGAAGGCGCCACTCGCGCCTTGGCTGCAGTTGAAGGACAAGGAGCGGGTCAGCGATATGGGACGGCTCTGAATCTATTCCTTGGTTGTAGCTAAACATACGTTATCTTCCGACCGTGATATCCTTCGGGGAAATGGGAGCCCGCGAGCTGAGGAAAGAGCTTCTTGGAAAGTGTGACCAACTCGAATTTCTTGCCGCCTTTAGTTTCCAACTGAACAAGAAGCTAAAGTCACAGTTGGACGCTCTGCGCCAAGAAGTCGAGTCGTCTTCCGTTAGGCGCTTGCGAGGTATGCGCGACGCCCTTGACCACGACGTCACAAACTACTCATCACAAGTAGGCTGTGGGATGAAGCCGGACCGCCTTGTGCGCTTCATCAATGACGAGTTCGGGACCGAAAAAGCTTTTGCCTTCATTCCAAAGTACGTACTCACACAGTTGTTCACAAAATTCTCCGATTTCATCCCAAACTGGCATTCGTATCCTGCCCACGCCCTCATCGGATTTGACTTTACAGGTCAGTGCGATTTTCGGGGGACGTTTGAGTACCTCTTGCCCGAGGCCAAGTGTTACGAGGACATGGGCTACGCGTATAACCAAGCGGTTTTAAGCAGCCCTGGAAATCTAGGAAAACGGCTCAATAAGGTGGACAACAAAACCCATTTCTTTTACGTGACCTCCGCAATTCTCTCGGCCTTTTACTTCATCGAAGCTTACGTCAATGGAGTCGCATTTGACTTCTGCTATCGAACCGGAGATTCCAGTAAATTAACCGTCGAGCAGAGGGAGCTTCTTTGCGAATGGGATTCAAAGCTGGACCGCGAAAAATGGGTGAGCTTTAGGAACAAACTATTGCAGTATCCAAAGGTTATTCTTGGATTGAACGCCCCTCCCCTGACAGAAACCAACTGTGAAGAAATCAGAGTTCTCGCTGCCGAAGCCAAAGAGATCCGGGACTCCCTGGTTCATAACTCGCCCCGCGTTGAGCTCACACCCGTAGGAGGCAAGTACTATGCCATTGGAAAGAAGGTGAGGGCGGTTATGGGTCTCAAACTGGATGACGCCACGAGAATTGTTGATTCGGCAGTGAAACTACCGAAGAAGATCAACTGCATGCTGGGAAATCGTGCGTATAAGCTGGATTGGCTCATTGAACGGGATTCGACAGGGATGTTTCCGCCAGAAGCATTCAAGTGAGGAGATGTATCTCTTGAATGATCGGGCGGCGTACTTGCTGCGATACACATCGAGCACCAGGATCACCACAGATATGGCATTTTATCAACGTTTGTCGCAACTGGGCTTACGCCTTGATTCGGGATGCGATGTGGAATCGGTCGTCGCCCTCTGGAGGACTCGCAATGGTGGGCCGCGTGGGTAAGGAATGCTATGGAAAACGATTTGATGCGTCTGTTAGCTCGTCGATCGGGCCTCTCGAAAAAGTTCGGCCTCCGCTACGTTGACGGTCACTGGCCCCACCTCGAGATCGAACACCCCGCCGGAGTCGCACGGCTTATCGGCGAGGCGAAGAAACAAGTCGATCTCGGCCGGGTATTCCTCCGCGGCCAGGTCGAGCAACACGGTGCTATGCTCCCTGGCCTCTTTCGGGCCAATAACGCCGCCCCCGACACCCTGAGGGAAGCTGAGAAAGTCTTGACTGACCGAATCCGCCATTCCATTCCAGTGAAGCGTTTCGACCGTGCGGATCTGCCAGCTTTGCTCCAGCACTATGGATTCCGGACAAGTTGGCTGGACGCGGTCGACAACCTTTTTGTCGCGGCTTGGTTTGGGGCTAACGAACTACGGACCACGACAGACTCCTTCATCGAAATCTCTCCATCGTCGAGGAAACACGGTTGGCTCTTTCTGATCGCCACAAGATCCGGGCCAAAGCAACTGCGGCATGTTGATCTCCGCATTGAACACCACCCGTTGAGTTCTCGCCCACACATTCAGCATGGGATCTCGCTCACAACGCTCGATTCGACAGAGTACGACCTGCGTGAATTTGTAGTCGGAACCGTCCGCTTCCCCATTATTGGCTATACGACAACCGGAGTGCTCTTTGAGAGCTCGTTCCTATTTCCACGCCTAGATGACGACCACACTCTCCGGCTATTAGTGAAACACCGAGTCAACGACATTGCGGCTGAGATAGAGAAGCAATACAAATTAGCCGACGGATCTCTCGGGCGTGTGTCACGACTTCGGAGCGCGGCCTAACTAACTCTCGGCACGCACCGTAGTCCAACAGCCCCAATCAGCTGCGCCTTTGCGATGCCGTTCCAGCAAACGAATCCACTGTGCTTCAGTTTTCTTTCGAAGTGTCCAACATTTCTGAATCCGCGCTTGCAGTACTTGGCCGGCCGAATGCGCCTTCCCAGCTTCATTGAACTCGAAGGTCTACGTTTTCGGGATTGCACCGATTTACGGGCTTTCGCGTTGATTCACCACATTGAAAGGAGAAACAAGAACATGCAGCAGTCTCAACTTATAGCTCACTGCGGGAGTTCAAAAATCACCCGTGAAGAATTGAAGGTGATCCCTACACCCGAAGCGAGCGCAACACACCAACCCCTGCCGCACCACGAGATTGTCGAGGCGCTGGTCGAAAGCCTGAGCTACCGGCAGATCTCGGTTGTGCGAGAGGAATACGCGGTTTCAGACGACGGCATGAAGATGTTCGGCGTGCTCGACCTCGAAACCACCTTCGACGGATGCCGATTCTCAGTCGGTGTCCGAAACTCCAACGACAAGTCCATGCGCCTCGCCCTCACCGTCGGTTATCGCGTACTGGTATGCGACAACATGACGTTTCATGGCGATTTCACGCCCGTGCTCGCCAAGCACACCAAGCACCTGAGCCTCGTGGACATCCTCTCGGTTGGAGTGGACCGCATGCAGCGGAGCTTCGAGCCGATGAGGAAGCAAGTCGAAGCGTGGAAGGCCACGCGACTTCCGGATGAGGCCGCGAAACTGGTCATCTACCAGGCTTTCGTGGAGGGCAAGCTGGACGCGGCGAAGCATTTGGCCCGGCGAGTTCACGACCGATATTTCAATCCGCAGGTCGAAGAATTCGCTCCGCGAACAATGTGGAGCTTGTCCAACGCTTTCACGAGCGCTTTCAAAGACCTCGACCCCATCCCGCAGTTTAAGGCGACTGCGGAGCTGGCACCGTTCCTTGAAGTCGCGACAACGGGCAGTAGCTCATCGCAAGCAATACCGCTCGCCAGTTGAGCTTCGCTAAGCGCGAGCTCAAATGGCAGGTAAGTAAGGTCATCCGTTTCGGAAAACGATTCCCTGGGTCGTGGACCACACGGCCCGGGGAAATCATCCACTTTGACCTCCACCCCTTGTTTCAGCCCCCAATCCGTTCACCCACCCGGTTTAACCCCAGCTAATTGCCTCAGGTCTCCCACCTATCGGCGGCGGCTCCCGAATCTCTAAACCCGCCTCTCTAGCCAAAGGACGCCCCGATGAAACTAGCTGACATTCCGCCCGGCAGCGAGCTTGCGTATCGCTGCGCTGCAAAGCAGATCGCCGAGCAGGTTGAATTTGAACTCGAAACATGCCGACAACTTTACGGCACTGAACCGGAGAAGGTTTTGGAACTTCTCGCGAACACACCCGACTGGACGGTTTTCCTCGAAGACGAGGACCAGTAAATTTCGAACCAGTTTATTCGACCCCCCAAGCAGTCAGTCCCACCTGACTCAGATTGAAATCCAACGCCGAGGAGAATTGGGATGACTTGTATCATCTGTGGCCAACCCATCGAAGAAGGGCGCATACATGGTCAGCCGCCGCGGCTAGCCAAATACTGCTTGAAGTGCCGGGCTGACCGCCGTCGGCGTGCGAAAGCGAAGTACACGTGGCGACCCGAGTACGACGCCCATCTCAAGGCGCACTATTTCGGTGGGTTGAATCGTCGCTTTCAAGTCCTCAGCCGCTTGGTTCGAATGACTGGCTTGCCACGCTGGTACATCAAGCGTCAGGTCGCGCGGTTGGGTTTAACAATGCACCTTGATCGGAGACCTTGGACGCGCGGGGAAATGGATCTCCTGGAGAAACTGGTCGGCCAAGCGTCATCTGCGACGATCGCAAAGCGGTTGCGCCGCCCAGAAAGCTCGGTCGTCAACAAGTTGAAGCGCATGGGCACCTCTCGACGCGTGCGAAACGGCTATACGATGCGCGAGCTTGAACTGTGCTTGGGAGAGGATCACCACAAGATTGCCGGTTGGATGAAGAATGGCTGGCTTCAGGACCGCCTTCAGGGAACACACCGACACAATGGGAATGGCAATGATATCCACCGCATCCGTGAAAGGGACCTCCTGGAGTTCATTGGGAACCATCCTCAGGAGATCAACCTCGGCAAGGTGGACCAAACTTGGTTCTTGGACTTAGTGTTGTTGAAAGGCCGGGAAGTGCGTGAAGCGATGCTCCCTCGGAACATTGATACTGCGGAGGACGACGCGGCAGCATAATAGTTTGGAGTCTCCGAAACCTATTGCATAGATTCCCCCGCAGCAGGCTGCATCGAGAAGGGCTTCCTTCATCCCCCGTAGTGGACCAACTTGCCAGCAGCTTGGTCAGATCTGGCGGCTTACGGAAATTCAGCGCCCCGTACTCTCTCACAAGCGAGTAAAATCTCTGATCAAGTATGGTGGCGTACCGGATGTTGTCCTGAAATGGATGCTGCTCTACCGCGAAGAAAATGATCCGCGATGGCACACCTGCTCCTCGCAGCCTCCGTTACTCATGGGTGAAGCCGCCCGATGAACATAGCAACACGTTGCCGTCAGGCACTCCATCAAGCGCTCGTGCGATATTCTCCCGCTGTAAGGTTTGACTCACAAGGATACGTACTCGAATGGCGCGATAATCTTCTGCCGGGTATTGACCTCGATGCCATTCGCCCTGATTTCGAGGCAGGGGCTGGCCATGAACTCGAAGGCAAGATGCGGGCTCCGCACTCGTCGTCAGCCCTTGCTGCAAATATGTTTGGGAGGTGGCGCCGAGACCCAACCAGTTTGCGCATTGGGGGTGAGACTGGCTTCGAATCGCTAGGGTTCGAAAAGCCATGTTCAACTGGTCTGGGCGGCACATCACCTCACCTTGACGTGCTTGCAGTCTCCCACGATGCTGTTGTCGCGATCGAGTCAAAGTGTCTTGAGTATCTTGAGGTGAAACGGGCCTTCTTCAGCCCCAGCTATGACACAATTGCCGATGCTCGGGCGAAGAGCGCTTTTTTCAAACTGATCCCGCGGCTACGCACAAACGTAGACGAATTCAGAAGCCTCGATGCGGCGCAGCTAGTGAAACACTATCTTGGTCTGAGCAGGTGCTGGCCCGGCAAGCGACTCACGCTGTTGTACGCGTATTGGGAGCCCAAGAATGCCAGCGCATTCGATGAGTTCGTTGAGCACCGAAAAGAAGTCGAGAAGTTTTGTGAACTGGTACGTACCGAACCTAACTTCACGTTCAACGCCGTGTGCCACCGTGAATTGTAGGTAGAATGGGAAAATGCGGATATCCCCGAGTGGCTCGGGGATCAAGTGCTCGCGTTGCGTCAGAGGTATGACTTGCTAATTTAAGGCATCCGAGGATTGAGTAATGCCGTTCAGAAACATCTTGCTGAGTCGGTGAGTCGAGGAGCGATGGGTCGGAACCTGTGGCTGTGCCGTCCCGCATTGGGCAACAGAAGTGGCGAATTCATCCTACTGGTGAATTCTCGTTGACAACATTCCAGGAACTGGATTGCCGAGCACCCACATCGGCACTGCCGGAAAGTGCAATTGAACCCGCCGTTCGGGAATTAGCTGCTGGCCGCCGCTCAGCCCCTCCTCGGGAGGGCCATTTTCTGGGCCATGTATAAAAGAAGCTTCCGATCTCCTTCTTCAGTTTTGCTCAACAAGCGGCGAAGCTTGCTGAGAAAGCGTGCATCCTTACCAGCACTGCCCCAGGCAATGTCGTCAGAGGACTTCCGCTTAAGAAGGTTCGGCAGTTTGGGGGGCTCTTCCCCATCGTAGAAAAGCTGATAAAGCGGGACTTCCAGCGCCCGAGCTAGCTTCTCGAGTGTTTCGATGGCGGGGACTGTGTGTCCATTTTCCACGCGAGAGATGTAGCATCGAAGCAGCCCCGTGCGTTTTTCAATATCCCCCTGCGAAAGCTTCTTTGCCTCACGCATCTCACGCAAGCGATCTCCAATAATCACGTTGACGTTGCCTCCCTCTGCAAAACTTTCGGTAAACAGAATACTGTAACTCCGAATGGCCAAGGAGTCGCTCGAAATAGTTGCGGTGCCTTCGACCGCTTCTTGTCGAGAGTCTGATATGAATATGTCGTCCCGCGACAAGCTCTTTCCTCTTGGGCGTGGCGACGGGAATATAATCCCTAATCATGCCCAACCTGGATGGCGTCCTTTTCGAATGGATTCAGCGAGCGAATGAGAGATGTGAGAGTTTCGACCTATCTATCGGCATCGTAGAGGACAGCATCGCGCTCTTGAAGGGAGTGCTGGGGTCGGAATACCTGGAATATCTACTCATAACGGATTCCGAGCCCGTGCATTTCTTGGATGATGAAGCGAACCCATTGAGAAAGTGGCTGCTCTCGGCAATGGTTGACGCCCACATAATTCAGGTGCTCGAATTGGCAGCGTACTTCAGAGTATTCCACGACGACGCTTCATTGCCCGATAAGGTTGAAAAGCTGAAACGTGATAGCTTTTGGCCGATTTTCTTTGAATTGGCAATGGCGGCGCGAGTAAAGAGAGCCAGCCGCGATTCCCAAACGGTTCAACTAAACCCTGAAATCGCCAGCAGTATCGGGGACTTCACCATCAGCACTGCCGCGTATGGCATTCCGTGTGAATGTTCGCGCCTTGGACACTCCCCCGCAATCACAGCGCCGCGCTCATTGGAGGAAAGCCTTTCCAATCGCATCGGCGATGGGACACAACACCTCTCGGTCGCTCTCTGCGTAAAGATACGGTCCACGGAACCGCTGACCGGAGGCACATACAATCGTATCCTGCAACTGGTTCGGAGGGGTTTGGCGGATGCTCGCCGATCCAAGCTACCGACGGAGCATGGCGACGGATCGACGACCGTGACGTTTGAAGAACTCACTGAATCATCAGAGCAGATCCCGTTCCAGTTGGTGGGTGACAGAATAGTGAGTGTTCGCGGCACGGATTGGGATTCCGCAACGCGCCTCTGCCGGGTTCCTGCAAAACATTCCGCCCAGGTTGCGGACAGATTCGAAAGGGGCGAAAGATTCAACGAGTACGAAGCTGTTCGTCTCTTTACGAAGTTTGGGCGCCCCGCAAACCAATCCGATTACTACAACAGGATTACAGCGAAACTGAAAAAAAGCTTAAGCAAACCAGGACCTCAATGGGGCATCTTGGCAAGATCGTGCTTGTCGAGGTTCCGTTCGACCTACGCACTGTAGACACAGATAAGCTCACAGCAGCCATTCATGAGGCCGCCGTCCATTCACGGACGACATTGGCTGTCATCTTGGCAAATCGAGAACCGAATCCACATATCCGCCATCACTATTCCCTGTCCGTCACTTTCAATCAAACCGCAGCAAGAATACAGCCAGAGGTTCCGGAGGTGATTGGACTTTTTGACCGCATCGTCCACAGTGAGGTTGCTCTTGATCCGATTCTTGGCTTACCTTATCGCCGTTCCTGGGCTGAGGCTCAGGCCCACGCAAGGAATATTGCTAAGTCTAATCCCGAGTAAGGCAATTGCCGCGAGTCAGATTACGGGCCAGTCCACTCCAGATGCTTGCATTCCCAGCTAAAGCCTCCAAAATGACCACATTCAGATTCCATTATCCGCTCTTCAATTCAACGTCGGGAGGAAAGCGTTGCCACTTACCTTTTCGTCGAAGTACATTTCGTCGCATTTGTATGTAATTTGCTTCGGCAATTGTGGGTGGTTGAGCCCGATTCACGGGTTGCGCTTCCTTTTCAATCCGGTTCACCAAGTCCATTAGCGCCTTTTTGAGATCTTCACTAAGTACCACCTTCTCTTCCATACGCCACTTCGGCAAGTGCCTGTCCCAGAGACGGGTCACCAAGAAAGCAGTGTCTGTTGGTGGAGACGCAGCGAAATCCTGCAGTCCGCGGAGCCTTACTTCTTCCGGCAAAGCGGAATAGTGGTCGTCGAGTTTGCGGAGATCTGTTTTCAACTCGGGACCTTTAACGAAACTCTGGTCCGCACGAAGAAAGAACGGGACGACCCGTTCGTGAAGGTTGTCGCTCGAAGTGAATACCTTGCAGAAGGGAAGATAGTACAGATACGCGATGTCGATCTTATTGTTGGCTTTCCCGGCTGGCCGAACACGCGAGATCAAGTCAGCCGCCATCGCAAGATAGAAGAACATATCCACCGAATAGATGTATCTAAAATAGGGGGCGAACTCACGGATTGCTGGCTTTCCGGAAGCGCGCCACCGAACCATCACTTCCTGTTGCATGCTGTCCGGGATGCCCAGAAGCGCCATCCCAAATTTCAGGCCAGCCTCCTGGTCCGTCCTGTCGATTTTCGCCTCTGCAAGTGCCTTAACCTCTCCGAGTGTTTTTGGTTTGCCACCAGCAAACCATTTCTGGGAGAAGTGATACATCTCGTCATAGTTGACATCCGATAGTGCCAGTCGCCACATTTTTGCGAGCTGCCGCTCAAGTTCGAGGAACTCGCGCCGTTGCCATCGGAAAAAGGCTTCCTCTTCCGCCGTTTTCGGGAACATAAGACCCATGCTCCCTTCCAGGGTGACTGGTCTTGCACCAGTTAAGATCCCCCGGCCGTCCATAGGGATTGTGTCGAGACCGGAGAGCTCCGCGGAAAGGAGTGTCCCGTGGTGCGCATTCGGGCTCGCTTGCACGTCCGGCGTTTTATACGCGAGATTGCCGACAATTTCCTCCGGCGTGCGGCCTGCTCGAACCTGTTTTTCGAGATCCGCGAGCACCTCAATGAAGAACAGAGGTGTGATGTTGGTCCTAAAGAAATTGTCCAGCCACACGGCCTCTTCCGGATTCAGGCTTTCCAAAGCAGATTTATCGAAAATAAGAATCGGCCCTTGGCTCATATGACCTAATTATCACCTGGCGACAAGAACTGTTCCAGACGAGACTTCTTCCTTCCTAAATCGAATCGCCTGAGCGCGCAAACCTTCCTTGCAAGTTACCCACTTTGTTTTGGCTTTCCTGCTGAAACCTGCGCCTGGACCGTCCGCTTGTTCTGTCAAGGCTCTAACGCTTCGCTCCGATGAACGCGAAAAACACGCGGCCTTGACAGCGCGGACGGCCAAGCGCCTCGCACCTCCCAGGAAGGGTATTGCTTTTTATGCACCGCTTTCTGCAGTGCCTCTGAGAAGCAAAAACAAAACCAACGAAAGGAGTTTTCCAATGCAGGAAATCAGCAAACAACCTGCTTTTGATCTCGGCCAGATCGTTGCCACACCGGGCGCTTTGGCTGTGCTTGAGAAGGCTGGACAAGGGCCAGGCGAGTTCCTAACGCGTCATTCCAACCGCGAGTGGGGCGATTTGTCCGACGAGGACCGAAAGGAAAACAACTACAGCCTAGGGCACGGGTTCCGGCTCGTAAGTAGTTACCGAACAAACGCAGGCGACAAGCTGCTGATCATCACCGAATCGGACCGAACGGTGACCACGCTCTTGTTGCCCCAAGAATATTGAACCGAATGATTTTGAGAAAAAGGAGAAGAAAGAGAAGAAGACGAAAGCCTCTTGGAGTGGGAACAGGGTGGACCATAAAAAGCTGGCGGAAGCTCGAATCCACGCAATGACGACGGCCGATCTCAACCGGTTCATGGTGGTGGCCTGCGCGCTCGTTTCCGACCTGTACTGCCCAGGCTACAGCTCTGCCAAGGCACTGTCGAGGGAATCGAACCTCATCCGAACTGCGGCCCGCTACAAAGTCGATGCCTCGAAGATCACAGCCAGGGTCACTGCGGAGCTGTCGGCCAAGAGGAAAGGTGGCAAGGCACTATCCCATAATCTGTAACGAGGCAAAAGGTTGAAATAGGCAACCTGGTGGCGGGAACCTAAGCCACTCATGCGCTAGCTAGACTCGGTGGACTTCTGTCTTAAGGCAGATTCCCTCCGTTGTGTAGGAGCCCCCTCTTCGCTGTGGACTCTGTGGACCAATTGAGGCAGGATTTTGGGGTGGTGCGGCTTGTAAGTGCGACACCCACAAGGCGTTAGATTTTCCGACTCTCCGGTTCGGGACCAGGAGGTCGGTGGTTCAAATCCACTCGCCCCGACCACTCACTCTTATTTTCATCGGGGTACACTTTTAGGCTGCTGCTACGTTTTCCACACTTTGTAACCCACGTAGCCCAAACAAGGATGGCGGAACTTCGAATCCGAGACCAACCTTCTTGACCCGCGCTTGTCGGTATTCGACGTCTTCCACCAGTTGCTTGCCATACCGATCTGCCATGCTTGCGCCTGAGTGCCCCATCCAGTAATCAATCAGGATTTGCCGCACGTCGCTACGTTGTAGAACGGCTTCGCCGAAACGGCGAAAAACATTGAACCGCGTTCCCGCTTCGTCCCGACCCATCTTTCTGAGAATGGGGTCGAGACTATCCCGCGCCATATTGCTTGGATCGAACATCGTTCCGTTCGCTGTGTGAAAGAGAAAGCCACTCCCCGATCACCGATAAAGTTACGAAGGATTGCTGCTGCATCAGCGTGAATGTCAACGTCGCGGCATCCCGATTCTGTCTTGAGATGCTTCTTGACGCGATCTTCGTTTTTCCCTCTCTGCTGCCGTACGTAAATGATCGAGTAATCGAGTTCGATGTGCTTGTCTATTTCTATTGCGACGGCCTCTGACACGCGCAATCCCGTGACGATGCAGAAGAAATAAATCACCAGATACTGGCCTTCCACTTTCGAGGGTAGGGGGCTCTGTTCAGTTATGTTCAGCTCATGTCGGAAGCAAGGCTGCAACGCCGTGAGAGCACATGGCTTAGTAAGCTGATAGCCATTTCGACTTCCACATGCCTCCGCCACATTTTTGTTGGCTGTTTGATGTTCTTCCGAAAATTGTACCGCTTTTGTACAACAGAATCACTTGCGTATTGCGCGTGGGGCCACGCGTGGCCGCGCAGGCAGAATCAAACCCTGGCCTGGATACCTCCAATACCCTCTATTGAATCGATTTAATAGTTGACTCCCCGGGCCCGGCGGAATATATTCTTATCCGAAGAACGCCATGCGAAGCTTTTGCTTCCGCGTTATCGAGGAGGATGTTATGCCTGCGTCCGCGACACCGGCAAAGTTGAAAGTACCGTTCTACGGCCACGGCCGCCAATACCACAATATCAAGCGAGAAATCGACGACGCCTTCCACGCCGTCATGGAAAGCGAGGCCTATGTCATGGGCCCCGCCCTCGCTCGTTTTGAGAAGGAACTCGCCCAGTACTTTGCTATGAAGCATGCCGTCGGCTTGAACTCCGGCACCGACGCTCTCTGGCTCGCCTTTCTCGCGCTGGGCATCCAGCCGGGCGACGAAGTCATCACCACCGCCAACACCTTCTTCGCCACCGCCGAGGCCATCTGGATTGCTGGAGGCAAGGCCGTCTTCGTCGATTCCGACCCGGCCACGAACAACATAGACCCCACGAAAATCGAAGCCGCCATCACACCACGCACCGTGGGCATCGTCCCCGTGCATCTCTACGGCCATTGCGCCGATATGAAGGCCGTCAGCACCATCGCTAAGAAGCACAAACTCTGGGTCGTGGAAGACAACGCGCAATCCATTGATGCCCACGGCGATGGTTTCAAACAGGGCGAGCTCAGCGATGCCGTCTGCACCAGCTTCATCATCCAAAAAAACCTTGGTACCTACGGCGACGGCGGCGCCCTCATTACCAATCGTCCCGACATCGAACAGGCCGCGCGCCGCTTGCGTAACCACGGCTCTCTAAAGCGTTCAGTGCACTCCTTCGGGTTCAACAGCCGCCTCGATGATCTCCACGCCGCGTTCCTGAGTGTCAAGCTTAAGCACATCACGAACTGGACCGATCAGCGCCGCGCCTGGGCCAAGCGCTACACCGATGGCCTCAAAGGTAACAGCTTCAAGCTCCCCAAGGAATTGCCGGGCTACCGTCATGTCTTCCATCTCTACGTCATCGAACATCACAAGCGCGACCATTTAACGCAGTTCCTGATTGACCATGGCATCGACGCCAAGCAGCACTACCCCATTGCCATCCACCAGCAAGAAGGGTATCCCTGGGGCAAACTTGCCGACCCTCACCCGCACGTGCCCAACGCCGAGCGCAACGCCGCGCAATGCGTTTCATTGCCGATGTTTCCCGAGCTGACGGCGGAAGAAGTGGATTACACCATCGCGAAACTCAAGGAGTGGGACGCGCAGTTCGGGTGGTAACGCACACCGAGGAGCGATCGCTGTGAGCGCGCAAAAAATCTACAAAGTCTTGGTTGTCGGAACAGGAAAGCGCGGCAAGCACCACGCCCTCGCCTTCAAGAATAACCCGCGCTTTGAGCTGACAGGTCTTGCGGATTCGAGCCCGGAGCAGTTGGCCAAGGCCGCGGTGGAGCTCGGCATCCATAAGACTTCGCTTCAACCACTCGCTCTCGCGAAAGAAATCCAGCCGGATGTTTTCTGTTTCTGCACCCCCCCAGGCATCCGGCTGGAACTTATTCAGGTGGGTATCGCTTCCGGCGCAAAGCTGATCGCCTACGAAAAACCCATGGCCCTTTCCATGACCGAGGCCATCGAGATTCGCAAGGCGGTCAACGCCGCGGGTGTTAAGACCGTTGTGTCTCACCAGCACCGTTACGGCCAGCACTATCAAAAGGTCAAAGAAATTGTGGAAAGCGGCGCCCTCGGCCGCATCCACACCATCCATGCCCACGCGGCCGGATGGTTCCTCCACCTTTTCACGCATCTTGTCGAATACATGCGCTGGTACAACGGTTACGCTCGCGCCGAATGGGTCATGGCCCAGGCCGCAGGGCGCGGCAAGCTCTCCGACAATCATCCTTCTCCCGACTACATTGGCGGATTCATTCAATTCGCCAACGGCGTTCGCGGCATCATCGAATGCGGCGCCGGCGCCCCGGACGTTCCGGAAGTCGACTATTGGTGGCGCAAGAACAAGATCGCCGTCTACGGCACCGAAGGCTTCGCCGAAGTTCTGACCGGCGGCGGCTGGAGAGCCGTTACTGGTGCTCAGCAAGGTGTGATTTCCGGCGCGGGTTGCATGAACTACGACCTCGAAATGCCCCCGTACATCGAAGACATGGTGCGCTGGCTGGACGACGACAAACAGGTGCATCCGTGCAACGGCGAAAGCGCCTATGAAGGATTTGAAATCGCCATGGGCATGCTCCGATCCGTCGTGCAGGGTGGTCAAATTAAGTTACCCTTGGCAGCAGGCGAACCGGAAATAGAGGCTCTCAAAAAGGTTATGCCGGAGCAGCCGGTGCTTGTCTCCAGCGATGTCCATCGCAAGGAATACAACGTCTAATCTGCGGTACGCCGCGAAGACTCATCCGCGTTGCGTCCCAGGCCAGGCGTCTTCTCACAATCTCTGCCGCAGCCCCGCTTGGGGCGCAAGGCTACTGCAGCCGTCCCAGCCCATTCCGCCATGGCATCCACGACTAGAGTATTCCCAAAACGGGCAAATGGGTGCAGCGCCATAGTGGAAAGACAGTAACACGCTAGACATCAGCAGGGAATTGAAGGATCATTTTATCCGGATTTCGTAAGGAATTATTGGCTCCGTTCGATGCAATTTTGGGGAGCTTTTTTCAGAGACAATCAGGCAATTATGCGCAGATCCGTTCGCAGCGGAGTTGCCACCGCCATGCTGCTTTTTGTGACGGCGGCCGCGGCGGTACGCGCGCAGGAGACTCTGCAGACATTCCTGGTCCACGGGTCCGAAGCTCTGCACGCCGGCGACAATGCTGCCGCCGAGCGGGCTTTTCGCCGTGCGCTCGACATGCGGCCATCTTCCGTTGAGATTCTGAATGATCTGGCGATTTCCCTGGCGCGTCAGGGGAAAACCGCGGAAGCGATCGGTTTTTACGAACGCGCGCTGAAGTTTAAGCCGGGCGACCCGCCTACGGAGCGGAACCTGGCGGTGGCGTTCTATCGGGCCGGGAGGTACCGGCAAGCACGGCCGCTGCTGCGACAGCTGACAGCCACGGGCACGGCAGATTTCCAGCTCCTGGAGATGGCGGGCCTGACTGCGTTTGCGCTCGATCGCTATCCCGAATCGGCGGCATATCTGGAACGAGCCAGCCAGTTGCAGCCCGCCGATATCGCCACGCTGGACATGTTGGGCAAGGCCTACATGCGGGCGAAGGACTACAAGAGCGTCGCCAGCGTCTTCGAGAGGATTATGCGCATCAATCCGGATGCGGCTTCGGCGCACGTCATGATGGGCACGGCCTATGACGGTATGTCCAGGGAAGAAGAGGCGCGGAGCGAGTTTGAGGCGGCGCGGGCAGCCGACCCGCGGTACCTCGGCGTCCATTCGGGTCTCGGCGTGATTTATTGGAAGACCGGCGATGACCAGCGCGCGGCCGTGGAATTTCGAACCGAACTCGCGAATTATCCGGCTGATCCGGTGTCGAACTGCCTGTTGGGCGAGATTCTGGCGAAGCAGGACCAGCCCGCCGCGGCCGTGGTGTACCTGCGGGCCGCCGTAGCGGCCAACCCCAACTATAAGGAAGCGCTGTATGAGCTGGGGAAGGCGGAGATAGATCTGGGTCATCCGAAGGACGCAGTGGCGCCATTGCGCAAAGCCATCTCGCTTGACGCGGAATACTATAAGGCGCACTTCGTGCTGGGGACGGCGCTGCGGGAACTCGGGCTGAAGGAAGAAGGGCTGCGCGAACAGAGGCTTTCAGCACGAATACAGAAGCGTGCGGACGAAAACGCAGCGAAGGCAGTGAGTGCGGAAGGAAATGGTCATTAAGGGTGGATTCAATATCTTCCGCGCATGTTCTCAACCGGATCACAACCGTTATCCGCTGGAGGTGCATACTTCTGGCAATGGTGCATTGTTCGATGTGCTCCGAAGGTGTCTTGGTGTGTTTCCCGGTTTGAACTTTCAACAAAGGAGTCTAGAAGCTATAGCATAACCGGGTACAAGCCATTGAGTTGAGGGTGGTTGGGATTTTTGTAATGAGGGATAAGCAGAATTGGCAGCGCCGGGGGAGGGCCGATGGCACGGTCGGGACCGTTGCCGACCGATCCAGCCTGCGGCCAAGGGCCGCGTTGTGGAAATTCCACAAGATGTCGGACGCCATCATCGCTACGAACACGTTGCTGCCTAAACAGGCGCCACTCTAGGCACATTCTCGACTGGGGCATGCTGATTGTGGCTGCTTTTTTGTGTCGTTGAACTCAGTCACCGAATAGGTTCGCGCGGAATCCAACGTGCTCAGGTGATCGGAGAAGCTTCGGCGCCGCCAAATGCTTCCGAACGAGGTTCTTGATACGGACAGGTCAGAATAAATCGCTGCTTGCCGCGCCGACAACTGCCAGTGCCCGATGGGCAGCGCCAAGGACCGGGGCATCTTCGTTGATCATGACGGAAATGGGAATACGGGAAAGGATTTCCGTCATCGGTCCCTTATTGGCGAATGAGTGGCAAAAGCTGCTCTCTTTCAGTCTAGGGAGAATCTTCACGGCAATCCCGCCGGCCAGAAAGACTCCGCCGTAGGCGAGAACGCGCAGAGCCAGGTTTCCTGTTTCAGCGCCAAACGCGTCGATCCACCAATCGAGTACCTCGACACAAATGGGACAGCTTCCGTCGATTGCATTATGGGTGATTTCGCTTGCAGAAACCGTTGCTCGTTCGCCAAACGTGGAATGAATCACCCTGGGATCGAGGAATTCGTGTAATTTGCGGAAGCCCCGTCCGGAAAAGATATCTTCGCAGGAAACGCGGGGAAGACTCTGCTTCAGAAACAGGAGGAGGCGGACTTCCCGGTCGTCGCGCGGAGCAAAATCTGCCGCGCCGCCTTCCGAAGGAGCCGGGCGATAGCGCCGGCCGTCCCAGTAGAGGACGGCTTCTCCGAGACCGGTTCCCGCGGCGATGACGGCTTTGTTTCCACGCGGTTCGGGAACGCCTTGCTTCAGAGAAATGAAGTCGCCGGGCGAAAGTTTGTCCAGGCCGAACGCCGTAGCGACAAGATCGTTCAGGAGGACAACGTCCTTGGCGTGAAGATTCAGGGCCGTAGCAATAGAGACGGACTCCACCGCCCAAGCCAGATTTAGAGAATACAGACGCCCGTTTACCACTGTGCCGGGAACGCCAAAGCCTGCAGCCCGAATGTGGTTGCGAGCCGGAGCCTGCTTGTGCAGATCTTCGCGGAAATGCATGAGCACTTCTTCAAAGCTTGGGTAATCCCCGGTTGCATAGCGTTGCCTGGCAACCAAGTCCAGGTCCGTGCCATGCTCTTCGAAAGCAGCCAAGTTGCATTTCGTGCCGCCAATGTCTCCCGCAATGATCATTGGTCCCCCGCTAATGGCGCAGGTCGAAAAAAGAAAGGAAGGCAGGAAAAAGGAGCCGGAGCGCTAGCATGCCATTGTGACGAGGCTTGAAGCATGGTGCTCTTGATCATAGTAACCCCAAGTGAAGGCAACAAACCGTTCCGCGAACTAGCGGAAGCGCCGGATAACGAGGTTATGGCGGTCGGAACGATACAAGCCGAGCACATAGAGGATCACGACGCCCTTGGTGGAATAGATCACTTGACGAATGCGCAGAAGCGGTTCGCGTTTCGGAACGCCAAGGAGTTCCGCGGTTCGGGGGTCTGCAGGAGTAGCGTCGACTTCTTCGTCGGCGTAGCCGAGTTCGACGTTGTAGTCCCGCTCCAGAGTGGCGAAAAGCGATTCGCGGTGCAGGGGAGCGGTAAGCAAACCAGAGAATTGTGCAGCGGAGAGGTAGCAAGTCTCCAGGGCGAAAGGTTCGCCGGACACATGACGCAAGCGCTCCAGTTTGACGACTCTGCTATTCGGCGATAGAGCCAGGCGCGCGTTCACTTCATGCTCATCGTCAATGATCTTGACAAGAAGGACTTTCGAGCCGGGGATGAGGCTGCGACTGCCCATCTGTTCGGTGTAGCTCATCAGTTTATTGAAGTGGATCTTAGGTGCAGCAACGAATGTGCCAACGCCGCGACGGCGCTCCACGGCACCTTGTTTTTCCAACGAGGCGAGAGCGTGGCGAGCGGTCATGAGGCTGACATTATGAACCCTCGCCAGTTCTCTCTCAGATGGTACAGCATCACCCGGGCGCAATCCCCCCGCTTCAATAATCTTGCGGATTTTGCCCTGAATCCGCTGATAGGCGGGGATACTGTTTCGGCTTTTAACAGGCATTCCGTCTCCCTCGACTTGTCACTTGCGAACTGCAAAACTGGTGCAGCATTGCAAAACCCCGTGCGGGAATAAAGGATAGAAAGCCGTCCTTCCCCCTCACCGAGGCGCGGGCCCATTCTCCAAAACCGGCACACGATGCCACGTGGCGGCAAAAGACATTTCCGTCGGCCTGTTGTGGCACCCGCACGGGGATGGGTACGCCCCCATTCCCACTGATCTTTACCGATATAGAGCAGGGTCCCAATCGTGCTATAGGGCGCATTTTCAATATCCCTTATAAAACAACATTTTTTTCTTGACAAGGGGAAAATGGTGCTATATAGCTAATCACAATTCAGCACTATAGCTGATCGGGGTGCTCGGCTCATTTCAGTACATTGCAACAAGAGGGACATAGTTGCTGGGCGGCCGGTGGTCTTTTCAGGAGGATTTTTGCGAAGAAACTACTGTCCTGCTCTGGAGGGATTGTCGGATTAGCCCTGCTCCTGATTTCGTGCGGCGCTCGCGCGGTTTCCGCTCAGGATGTGAGAGCGTCCATCACGGGTACCATCACCGATCCCAGCGGCGCGCCCATCGCTGGCACCACCGTGACGGCGAAGGACGCCGATCGAGGAACATCAGGGCCAGCGATGACGAGCGAAGTCAAGATTTACAGTGTCTTGAGCATTCGCGCGGAAATCGAGAGCGTGAAAGTGGAGCCAAATGGTTTTGAAACGGTAGTGTATCCCACGTTTACTCTGGCATCGAATCAGACCGCGCGTGTCGAGGTTCAGATGAAGGTGGGCGCGGTTACGTTCACGATTGAGGTTCGCGGAGTTACTCCTCTGCTCCAAACGCAGGGTGGGGAAATGAACAGCGATTTGGGGTGTTGCTCGGTTTGAACTTTTAACAAAGGAGTCTAAGGAAGTCCTATGAAGAAAACCTTATTCTGGGGACTGCTGATTTTGGCTATCCTCGCGTTGCCGTCTTTCGGCCATGCACAAGAGTTAACCGCAACAATCAATGGCACCGTGAGCGATGCATCCAACGCCGTGGTTCCTAACGCCACGGTGGTATTCCACAGCAACGATACGAATGCCGATATTCGAACGGTGACGACGGGCAGCGACGGCGAGTACACGGCGACCAACCTGCCGGCGGGAACCTACACTGTTACGGTGCACGGCGCCGGGTTCCAGGCGTGGACGTCTAAGAACGTGGTTCTCAACGTTTCCGAGAAGCGCAGCCTGGACGTACAACTGACAATTGGCAAGGTGGCGGAGACAGTTGAGGTGTCGTCCACCACCCTGCCGGTCGAAGTTAGCACCGCGGAACAATCGCAGACGATTACCGGCACTCAGGTACGCGAGCTCATGCTGAACAACCGCAACTTCGAACAGTTGTTGACCTTGCAGCCCGGCGTTGTCGCGGATTGGGGCGACGAAGTCGGTTTCGGTCTTGCGAACAATACCACGGTGTCCGTAAACGGCGCGCGCACCACCGCGAATAACTGGACCGTGGATGGCGCCGATATCAACGATAGCGGCTCGAACGCAACGCTGTTGAACGTGCCCAGCATTGACGCGATCCAGGAGTTCACTCTCCAGAGAAGCAACTATGATGCAGGGTCCGGACGAAGCGGCGGCGGGCAGATACTCGTGGCCACCAAGTCGGGTACCAGCGATTTTCACGGCAGCGTCTACGAGTTCTTCCGGAACGACTACCTGAACGCGAACTCCTTCTTCAGTAACGCCACCGATACTCCGCGGTCGATTGAGCGGTACAACGACTTCGGATTTACGGTGGGCGGGCCCATCTTCATCCCGGGGAAGACGCAGAAGAAGAAGGCGAAGACGTTCTTCTTCTGGTCCGAGGAATGGCGCAAGACCAGCACGCCGGCCTCGGAGACGATCACTGAGATGCCCACGGCGGCTCAGTTGGGCGGTACATTCTCGGGCGATCTGTCGCCCTACGTGGCGAATCCGGCCTGCGTCACCGTCACCGGCACCGGAACCGCCGCAGTTTCGCAACTCAATCTCACCACGCCCGGTTGCTACAGCCAGAACGCCAAAGCATACGTCAGCAACATTTACAGCAAGTATCCGGCAAACCTCAACGGCACTGAGTTCTATTACGCCTACAGCGCCTTGAACAATTTTCACCAGGATATCATCCGCGTGGACGAAGAGCTCAACGATAAGATCCGCTTCTACGGCCGCTACATCATGGACGATGTTCCCGAGAACCAACCGACCGGTCTTTGGGCCGGCAACAACTTTCCGGGGGTAGTCCCGACCGCCCTTGATGCACCGGGCAAAAACGTGGTTGGGAACCTGACCTGGACGATTTCCCCTCGAATCGCCAACGAGGTGGAATACGTGTATGCATGGGGCGGAATCAACGCCACGGCGAGCGGGATTATTGACAGTTCCGCTTTCACCGGCCAACTGACAAACAACTGGGCCTACTCGGATCCGTATGGCCGCGGTCCGACCATCGGCATTGCGAGCACCGGTTTGGCAGCAGCCCCGGGGAGCGCGCCCTATCATGAGCGCAACATAGACCAGAGTATCCTTGACAATCTCTCGATAGTGCAGGGCAAGCACGCGCTGCGGTTCGGCTTCAGCGTGCAAGCCATGGAGAAGACGGAGAATGCCGCGGAAGGGAATCCGAGCTTCAGCTTCTCTGACATCTATGCAGCCGACGGCACGACCATCCTCATGCCAGCCCTCGCGCAGTTTCTGTTGGGGCAGCAAGCTTCCTATTACCAGCCGAGCAGGGATGTGATTCCCGACCTGCACTATAAGAACGTCGAAGCCTACGTGCAGGATGACTGGAAGGTCACGCGCCGCCTAACCCTGAACCTTGGCCTGCGCTACAGCTACTTCCCGACGCCTTCGGATGCGAACAACACGCTGGTTAACTTTGACGCGGGCCTGTTCAACGCGGCGAATGCGCCGGCGATCAATCCGATCACCGGTAATTTTGTCGCCGGACAGGCTCTGAACGCCGCCAACTACGCGAATGGGCTCATTATCCCCACCGGCGCCGCGTGCACGGCTGCGCAGGCCATCGCCCCGAGCGCGACTTGCTCGCCCTATGGGGCAATGATCAATCCGAGCACTAAGGGAAACATTGCGCCTCGGCTCGGATTTGCCTGGGATCCTTTCGGGAGGGGCAAGACCGCCATCCGCGGCGGATACGGCATGTTCTATGACCGTTCGCTGAACGGCATCTTTGAACAGAACGCCTTCGGCGATCCGCCGCTGGTACAGACCACCAACATTCTGAGCGGTCCCTTCGACAGTATTCTGTCGGGTGCTTCGGCAGGTCCACCTCTCGGCCCGGTGGGCTTGACTGCTACCGGCTCCCCCATTTGGAAAACACCCTACTATCAGGACTTCAACCTTTCGGTGCAGCAGGAAATCCTGCCCAACACCAAGCTGGAAGTTGCTTATGTAGGAACCCTGGGAACCCATCTGCTTGGCGACGTGAATTTGAACCAGCCCACTGTCGCCGCGCGTGAGGCTTCCGATGCCGCAAATGGGCCTGATTACGTAAACGTCAATGCGCTGCGCCCATATTGGGGGTTCGGCAACATAACGGCACGAGATCCTGAATTCACCAGCAATTACAACTCGTTGCAGGTGACGCTGAATCGCCAGGTAAGCAGGGGCCTCAACATTGGCGTGGCCTATACCTGGTCCAAACTTCTGACCGACAATAGCAACGACCGGGGTACCCCGATCGCCGACACCTACAACCCTATGTTGGACTACGGTCCGGCGGCTACCAATACGCCTCAGATCGTCGTATTCAACTACGTCTACGATCTGCCCTTCTTCAGGGAACAGAAGGGATTTGTGGGCCATGTGCTGGGCGGATGGGAGGTCTCTGGGATCACCACCATCGAGTCCGGGCAGTCGCTCACGATATTCCAGAACGCCGATCCGTTCAACCTTTATAATGCAGCCGCTAAGCTTAATGATGGCGGGTTGGGACTGCTAACCATCCGTGCGGACAGGACCTCAACGGCAATCAGCTATCCGAAAACAATCAGCGCATGGTTCAACCAGGCCGCCTTCACGGATGCAGTAGGGCACTTCGGGACGGCGAGTTCTGGCGATATCCTCGGTCCAGGACAGCAGGTTTGGGACATCGGCTTCATCAAGAATACGAGCATTTCGGAACGTATCAAGCTTCAGTTCCGAGGCGAAATGTTCAACACATTCAACCACACCAATTTCAACAGCGTGGACACCGACGTCGACGACGGCACGGCGTTCGGGACGTTGAACGGCACGCACACCCCGCGTAACGTCCAACTCGGCCTGAAGCTGTACTTTTAGCCAAACCTTTAACCAGGGGCACATCCGTTCGCGGGTGTGCCCCTTTTTTTATGAACCGCGGCGGCAGATGCCTCGGCAACCCTCCTGCCATCGGACAATTTTCGCGCGCAACACCAGCCGCAGCGGAATCCTGCGTCCACGAACGTAGGATTCGACTTCCACACGCCTCCGCCACATTCAGCGTCATCTCCATTGCGATGAGTGTCACGCCGGTTTGGAAAATTCCTTCTTGATCCAATATCCGCGTCCAGGCAGGGCAATCTGAAGTTCGTGGCAGACCTTTGGGAGTGCGACGGCTGAGATTCCAGACCCTGGTGCTATCTTCACAAGCGGCTGTTCCCAAACTCCTGTATAACCTGAATCCGGCGCATTTCGAGAGGCGGAAGGTTATCGCGATGCTGGAATGACGAGGGTTGCATGCGATTTCTGTGGTTCCGGGATAACATAACCTTTGGTTAGGTAATCCCGAAATGCGCCATGCACCGCGGAATTTGCGCCTCGCCTGTGATCACAAGGGTCTTACCCACTTTGGCGGCATCTACTTCTTCCGCGAATTTCCGCGAGTGCTGCAATTACGAAACTTTCTTTCTCGTATTCGTCCGGTGAACCCATCTTTCCCCGTTAAGCACCTGGAGTGATACTCCGCTCGAGATGGAGCCGTGTGCTTCGAGCACAGGTGCAAGGAAGCGGGGGTGTCGCATGATCAAGAAGC
>Ga0182011_10000251_pt1 | contig 45545 bp, 36 predicted proteins | sample 711E1DmetaG_FD_120481 | JGI IMG/M metagenome (GOLD analysis project Ga0182011, IMG submission 120481) | Permafrost microbial communities from Stordalen Mire, Sweden - 711E1D metaG | ecosystem: Environmental > Terrestrial > Soil > Wetlands > Permafrost | place: Sweden: Stordalen | collected...
GCTGAAGTTGAACATGCCGGCAACGAGATTGCTCGGAAACACTTCGCGGTCGGTGTTATAAATCATGACGGAATCGTTGTAAGCCTGTCGTGCGAACGAGATTTTATTTTCCGTGGAGGTCAGTTCCTCGGTGAGCTGCATCATGTTCTGGTTGGCCTTCAGGTCGGGATATTGCTCGGAAACCATCATCAGGCGGCTCAACGTGCCGGCAAGGCCGCTTTCGGCGGAAACCAGGTTTTTCATGGCGCCGGAATCGCCGGGATTGGCGGCGGCGGCCTGGGAAGCGACGTAGGCGATGTTGCGCGCCTTGGTGACGTTCTCCAGCGTCTCGCGTTCATGCTTGATGTAGCCCTTGGCAATCTCGACCAGGTTCGGAATCAGGTCGTAGCGGCGCTTGAGCTGCACGTCAATCTGCGCGTAGGCGTTTTTGTAGCGGTTGCGCATGGTGACGAGTTTGTTGTAAACGCCGATGACGAAAACAACCAGGCCCAACACCACCGCCAGCACAACAATTGCAATAATCAGTCCAATTCCAATAGCCATAAATTTCCTTTGTTGAATTTGAACAACAATTAGGCCAAAGCCCGCTGACCGGCAATGATAATTTGCCCGTCTTTTTGGAATTGCCAAATCCCTTCAGCTCCGGATGGCGCGGCTCGTTTTGTTCACTCCAATCTGATTGCCTGCCCGGGTATCGGAAACGACAAGAATTCTGCAGCGGTTAATCAGTTTTCTTTTCCGAAACTTTATCTGAATGAGGTTGGGGTTGTGTCACGGGCAAATAGACTTGAAATGTGGAGCCTTTCCCGATTTCACTTTCCACAATAATGAAGCCGCCATGGCTTTTGACGATGGACAGTGTGGTGGACAGTCCCAAACCAGTGCCTTTGCCAAGTTCCTTTGTTGTAAAAAACGGCTCGAAAATCCGGTCGCGAATTTCCAACGGGATTCCATGCCCCGTGTCCGTTACTTCAAACAACACGTATGTCCCCGGTTTGGCTTCGGCATTCGAATCGGCAAACTGGGCATCGACGGTGAAATTGCGCACTCCCAACTTCAGTTTGCCGCCGTTTGGCATGGCGTCGCGCGCATTGACGGAAAGGTTGAGCAACACTTGATGCAATTGCGTCTGGTCGCCTGTAACAGGGTGAATGTCCGTGGCAATGTCAGTTTCGACCTCTATGGATTTGCTGAATGTTTCAGAAATGATGCGCATGACCTCTTCAATGAGTTGCTTGGGATTGAGCGGCTCGCGTTGGCCTTCCAGCCCGCGGCCAAACCAAAGGACTTGTTTGACAACATCCGCGCCGCGTTTGGCACTCGCTTCCAACGAATTGAGCAATTCCAATCCTTCCTTGTCCTGAATCTTTTGGCGCAGCAACTCGGTTGAAATCAAAATAGGCGCAAGAATGTTGTTGAGATCGTGGGCAATGCCCGAGGCCAGCTGGCCTATGCTTTGCATTCGTTGGGCGCGCAGAAATTGCGCTTCCAAGTGTTTTTTATTCGTGATATCCCGGCCAATGCCAACGAGACCGATGATCTTGCCGGTGGAATCGCGCCAGGGCACTTTCGTAGTGAGCAACCAGCAGACTTCGCCGGCGGGCCGGACGATTTTTTCCTCGCGGTTGATGAGCGATTGACCTTTCCAAAGCACCGCCTGGTCGTCTTCGAAAAGTTTTGTGGCGATTTCCTTTGGGAAAAACTCAAAATCCGTCTTACCCAGAACCTCGGCTTCGGTTTTGCATCCCAGATTCTTCAAGTCGGCCGGGTTGGCCATGATCTTGCGCGCACTGCCATCTTTGGCATAGATGGCATCCGGCAAGTTTTCAATGACCGTGCGCAATAGATTGCGCTCTTCCATTAATATTATTTCCGTCTCCTTCTGCTTGGTAATGTCGTGACCGATGCCGACAAGGCCGACGATCTTGCCGCTGGCATTGCGCCACGGGACTTTCGTGGTGCGCAACCAGTGGACTTCGCCGTTGTGTCCGACAACTTTCTCCTCACGGTTGATGATCGACTGGCCTTTCCAAAGCACTAATTGGTCGTCTTCAAAAAGTTTTGTAGCGATATCCTTTGGGTAAAACTCAAAATCCGTCTTACCTCGCGCCTCGACCTCGGTTTTACATCCCATGAGCCCCAAGTCGGCCGGATTGGCCATGATCTTGCGCGCAGCGCCGTCCTTTGCGTAGATGACGTCGGGCAAATTGTCAATCAGCGTGCGCAACAAATCACGCTCTTCCATTAATTTTGTTTCCGTCTCCTTCTGCTTGGTGATGTCGTGACCAATGCCGACGAGACCGACAATCTTGCCGGCGGCATTGCGCCAGGGAATTTTAGTAGTGAGCAAACAGTGGACTTCCCCATTAGGCCTGACAACTTTCTCTTCGCGGTTGATGACGGACAGTCCCTTCCAAAGCACCGCTTGGTCGTCTTCATAAAGTTTCGCGGCGATGTCCTTTGGGTAAAACTCGAAATCCGTCTTGTCCAAGGCCTCGGCCTCGGTTTTGCATCCCATGTTCTTCAAGTCCGCCGGGTTGGCCAATGTTTTGCGCACGGCACTGTCTTTGGCATAAATGGCATCCGGTAGATTATCAATGACCGTGCGCAACAAATTACGTTCTTGCACCAACTGAAGTTCCATCTCCTTTTGCTTGGTGATGTCCGTCATCACGCCAACCATCCTGATGGCCTTGCCTGACGCATCGTGGATCACATAACCGCGGTCCAATATCACTGCGTAGGAGCCGCTCTTGCACTGGAAACGATACTCATCCCGCCAGTGTTTTTCGCCACTGTGAATGGCCGCTTGAATTCCTTCACGAACCCGCTTTTGATCATCGTGATGCATGCGGTTGACCCAGTGTTCCGGGTTGGAGGACAATTCATCCGGCGGATAACCGAACGTTTCACTCGCGCCTTCAGTGCGCCATACATGGTTGGTTTCCAAATCCCAATCCCATAGCACGTCGTTTGTAGCGCGGGCGATCAGGTTTAAACGTTCATCGGTAAGTTGAAGTTCTTTCGGCGCTTTTTGCTGGTCGTCCCGGCTTTTGGAAGTTTTGGAAGATTTTGGCATTTTGTTTTTGTCGTTGACGCACATTCACGGCGGATGCCTGTTCAAATCAGTTATTTTGGTCCATCACATTTTTATGACTAGGCGCTTGCAACCGGGTCGGAATTGAGAGTTGTTTACGCCAACGAACAGAGCCGCGCAAGTGTAATCCTCACGGCTCGACCAACACCGGCATCCCCATCCACACCAGTCGCGACAAATATTCCGCGTCCCAGTTCGCCAGCCGGAAGCAGCCGTGCGATTCCGTCCGCCCCACCTGCTCCGGTACAGGCGTGCCGTGAATGCCGTAACCCGTTTTGTCCAGGCCAATCCACGCCACGCCGATCGGATTGTTCGGGCCGGGCGGTAAAATCAATTCGTGGTCCAAAGTTTTTGCCTCGGGCGATTCGGGAAACAACTCCGGATGAAAGGTGTAATTCGGATTCTTCGGCGCAATAACGACCACGTGCAACTCGCCCACCGGCCGTTTTTCGACGTTCGCCGCGATGCTGCACGGAAAATGCGCCATCAAGTTGGTTTGCGCGTCAAACGCCTCCAGGAATTTGTCGGCCAGACGGATGACCACGAACGCCGCCTTGTCCGCCGACGTGGGATACTCCACGTCGGGGATTTTCAAAACCGTGCCCGGGGCAATGTTCGTCCAGTTCACACCCGGATTGAGCCATCGGATCAGTTCGGGATGCGAATGGCTTTTTTCCGCGACGAGTTCGAGTTCAGTTTCGTAATCGAGCGCCGTTTGCTGCGACTTGGCGAGCCAGGTTTTGCCGAGCGGCTGCAGCCGCGCGAGGTCGTTCGTGGTGACCGTGTAAGTCGTCAACAGCGGCGCGTCGAGAGTCAGCCGCGCACGCGTATTCGTGTCGAGCAAGCCGGTCTGGGACAGGTTTTGGAATTCTTGAAAAACCGAAAGCGCCTTGCGCGTTTGCGAACCGAGAGCGGCATCAATCGAACCTGGAGAAATGGCGCGGCGCGCCAGCGCTATTTGTGCTTCCAAAACATCGCGAACGGGTCGTGGAAAATCACCCGGCGATTGGTGCGCGATAATCAACGGTTTCGCGCGCGCTGTGACGGCAATCTTCGGCGGGTGGACCATTTTCTTCGGATATTCGTGTCGCCACCAAATCCACGTTACTGCTGCCGCCGCAATCAACACGAGCAGCCAGCGCCAGCCGCTGCGCTTCCTTTGTCGCGCGCGGGCAAAACGATGTTGAAAGTCCGAAGGCATGTGGGCATTAAGCCAAAGACGAAGCGCTGACCCAAGATAGAACTTGCTTAATGAATGGAGATTGTTCGAATTTGCAGCCAGCCGGCGCTCGCCTTGATTAAAGGTTCAAAACCGCTTCCCCAATAAGTTTTGCGATGGCATTATTGTCGAACTGGGCGGTGTTGATTACCATGTGATAGAGCAGGGGATCATTAATATCGGCATCAAAATATTTTTTGAGATAGCGTTCACGGCCACGATCCTCGGTTTGGCAAAACTTACGCCCTTCCGCCTCGGTCATGCCGTGGCTTTTATGAATGTGCCCGACGCGCTTTTCAAACGGGGCGACCAGACGCACGTGAAGGACATCCGGCAACTTCGCCGTGATCATGTTACCTCCGCGGCCAATAAGAATCACATTTCCCAGCGCGGCCAGCTTAAGGATGGTCTCCGCGGTTTGGCGGATGATGGTGCTGGACGGCGGACGCACTGCGAATAGTTCATTCAGGAAGTCTTCGAGTTCCGAGGCGCGGTCTTCAGGCAGGAATTTGGCCAGATAAGCGGGCAGATTGTGGTCCTCCAGGACTTTGTCTATGAGATTGCGATCGAACACAGTCCACGGAGGAACATTCTTTGGCGAATGTTCTTGCAAGTAATGGGCTAGTTTTTCAGCAACGGCGAGCGCCTCGCAACCAGTTTGTCTGGAGATTGTCACGGCGCGGCGAACCCCGTTTTTCGAGAATGCTTTCGATTCGTCGGCGCTTTGCAACTGGCTGTTGATAAAAGAGAAACAATGTTCAAGACCTGGAGTTTCAATCATAATGGCCTCCTGATTCAGGGGGTTGGTTTGCACGGTGAAGGAAGTCCCGCGCCCTCGTGTCGGATGGGGCTTGTTTTTGCAACGCTCGTTCCATTCGTTTTCCGACCATAACTTCCTCCACACTTCAAACTGGCGACACCGCCCGTTTCGTTTTCACCAGCTTCCACTTTAAGATACTCCCCTAATACAAGTGGTTTCAAGGGCGTCAAGGCGATTTGATAATTACTAATGCAAATTATCAAACTGGCAAGCAACCTTTAATCTTGGCGCGTTTTGTCAAACACCTTTCGATTTTTCCGAAGGCGCTTACGCATCTTTCCAATTATGCGAACGCTTGGGGCAGCACGCCCGGATGACCAACGCGGCGTTCGTAGTCCAAAATAATGTCAATGACTTCCTGCGGATCGCTGGTCACTTTGACAAGGTCCATGTCGCCGGGGCTGATGAAGCCGTGCTTGTCCTGTAGTTCGGCTTTCAACCAGTGCAACAGACCTTTCCAATGTTCACTCCCAAAAAGGATGAGGGGGAATTGGGGGATGCGCTCCGTCTGCACGAGCGTGATGATTTCAAAAAATTCATCGAGTGTGCCAAATCCTCCGGGCATGAATATGAAGCCAAGGCTGTATTTCGCGAAGCAAACTTTGCGCGCGAAAAAATAATGGAAGTGCAGAGGCACGTTGACAAACTGATTGGAGCTTTGCTCGTGTGGCAATTCGATGTTGAGTCCGACGGATTTGCCGCCGCCTTGAGACGCGCCTTTGTTCGCGGCCTCCATGATTCCAGGGCCGCCGCCGGTGATGACGGCGAGATTGTGTTGAGCCAATCCTTTGGCGATGGCAATCGCGGCGTGGTAATACTTGTCGTTCGGTCGTATCCGCGCGGAGCCAAACATTGTGACGGCGGGACCGACTTGCGAAAGCGTTTGGAAGGAGTCTACAAACTCACCCATGATGCGGAAGATGCGCCAGGGATCCTCGCGAATGAAACTGGTGGTGTCGCTCATGGCCGGAGCATAGTCGCGGGGGCGAAGTGAGACAAGTGCGGGAAAAGGGGCAAAACGCCCTGTCCCGGCGCACCGTGCCAAAATACAAAACAGGCTGGAGAACCAGTTTCTCCAGCCTGTTTGTGCGTCACTCGGTTCCTTAAATCAAGAACACCCAAGACTCTCGCCACAATTGAGGCACTTGTAGCATGCCCCGTTCCGGACCGCGACATGGCCGCAGTTCGGGCATGTAGGTGCATCCTCCTGGAAATGGGACAGGGCGTCGTTCAGACTTTTCACGGTGTGTTCGGCGGATGCATGATGGCCGTTGCCGTTGCCAGTCTTTACTTCAAGCACATCATTTTCCTCGGCGATGGGCAGTTCACGCACCGGCCGGTTCACCCTCTTTTTTTCTTCCTCCGCCAAACCTGGCATCGCCAGTTCCGGCTGGTTGCGCGCGACGCTGACTCTCTCGCGGTAACCGCGGATAAATTGCAACGCAAGCCAGCGGAAAACGTAGTCGGTGATGGAGGAGGCGTTGCGGATTTCAGGATTTTTTGTAAAACCGCTCGGTTCGAAACGTTGATGAGCGAATTTTTTCGCAAGCGCTTCGAGGGGCACGCCGTATTGCAAAGCAATGCTGGTGAGCGTGCCGATGCTGTCCATCAAACCGCCGATGGTCGAACCTTCCTTGGCCATTGTGATGAACAATTCGCCCGGCTGGTTGTCCTCGAATAATCCGACTGTCATGTAGCCTTCATGTCCGGCGATGTCGAATTTGTGCGTGACCGCCGTCCGCGTGTCGGACAAACGGCGGCGGATCGGTTTGCCGGCTTCGACGCGCAGTCTGGCAATTTCAGTTTCGAGTTCCTTGATGCGGGTTTCAAACAGTGAAACATCCGCCGTGGTTGCGCCAGTGGATTTGCCGTCGCTCTTTTTGGTGCTCAACGGTTGTGAGTGTTTCGAACCGTCGCGATAAATGGCCACGCATTTCAATCCCATCTTCCACGCCTGCACGTAGGTATCGCGGATTTGCTCAACAGTGCTTTCCTTGGACATGTTGACGGTTTTGGAAATCGCGCCGCTGATAAACGGCTGTGCGGCGGCCATCATCTTCAAATGCGCCAAATAATGGATGCTGCGTTTGCCTTTAAACGGTTTAAACGCGCAATCAAAAATCGGTAGATGTCCCAGCTTGAGGCCGCTGCGCTTGGTTTCACCGTTCTCCTCAACGTCTTCAATCGTATCGAATTTTTCGATGTGCGCGATGATGCTTTTGATCTCCGGCTCACCGTAGCCGAGGCGGCGGAGCGCATCAGGCACGCCCCGGTTAACGATCTTGAACATGCCGCCGCCGGCGAGGAGTTTGTATTTGACCAGCGCAATGTCCGGCTCGATGCCGGTTGTGTCGCAGTCCATCAGAAAGGCAATCGTCCCGGTCGGCGCCAACACCGTCACTTGGGCGTTGCGATAGCCCGCTTTCCGTCCCAGTTCCAGCGCGCCGTTCCAGCAATTCCGAGCTTCCTCTTTTAGATAATTGAACTCCCCGCTGGGTTGAATTTGTTCCACAGCGTTCCGATGCTGTTGGATCACGCCCAGCATGGAATCAACATTATCCTTGGCCAGCGGCTTGGAAACATGCGTGCAGCGCGCATCGTGATAACCCGGGAACGCCCCCATGCTGGCGGCAATTTCAGCGCTTTGCTCGTAGGCGTAACCGGTCATGATGGAGGTAATCGCGCCAGCCAGGGCGCGGCCTTCATCGGAGTCATAAGACAGCCCGTAGCTCATAATGAGCGAGCCCAGATTCGCGTAACCCAAGCCAAGCGTTCGGAAGATGTGGGAGTTTTCAGCGATGTCCTTGGTCGGATAACTCGCCCTGTCCACGATGATTTCCTGCGCGGTGATGAATATGCGCACGGCGGACTTGAACCGTTCCACATCGAACTTGCCGTCTTCGCCCTTGAACCTCATCAAGTTCAACGACGCGAGATTGCAGGCGGTGTTGTTGATGAAGACGTATTCGCTGCAGGGATTTGTGGAATGAATCGGTTCGGTGCCCTTGCACGTGTGCCATCTCTGGATGGCGCCGTCGTATTGCATGCCAGGGTCACCGCAAATCCACGTGCCTTCGGCGATTTTATGAAGCAGCTTCGCGGCGTCCTTTTTTTCGAGCGGTTTGCCGGTGGTGATGGAGCGCGTCCACCATTCCCTGCCCGCGAGCGCAGCCTCCATGAATTCATCACTCGCGCGCACGGAAAGGTTTTCGTTCTGATACATCACGCTGCCGTAAGCGTCGCCGTTGTAGGAACCGTCGTAACCCTGTTCAATAAGCGCCCAAGCCTTCTTTTCCTCTTTTTGCTTGGCATCAATGAATTCCTCGATGTCGCCGTGCGAATCGCGCAGGGTGTTCATCTTGGCGGCGCGGCGGGTCTTGCCGCCGGATTTCACGACGTTGGCGACCTGGTCATAAACTTTCAGGAACGACAATGGTCCGCTCGGACGTCCGCCACCGCTCAATTTTTCCTTGCTCGAACGGAGCGGCGATAAATCCGTGCCCGTACCGGAACCGAATTTGAAGAGCATTGCCTCGCTTCCCGCCAGACGCATGATGCTTTCCATGTTGTCGTCCACGGACTGAATGAAGCACGCGCTGCACTGGGGATACTCGTATTGTGTTTTTGCGCGCTCCACCTGGCCGGTCCTGCGATCGTAAAACCAATTGCCGCGGCTCGAATGGTTTCCAACACCGTACTCATGGTAAAGACCCACGTTGAACCATACCGGCGAATTGAACGCGCCGTACTGATTTAGACACAGCCAGGTCAATTCATCGTAGTACACTTCCCCATCGGCCTTGCTGAAATAACCGTCCGCCACGCCCCAATCCGCAATTGTCCGGCAAATGCGGTGGACGAGTTGCCGCACCGAGGTTTCGCGTTCAGGTGTGTTTTGTTCGCCATAGAAGTATTTGGAAACGACCACCTTGGTCGCGAGCAACGACCACGACTTTGGCACCTCGACGTTTTCCTGTTTGAAAATGACCTTGCCGGCGTCGTCGGTAATTTCGGCTGTCCGCCGGTCCCATTCAATCTGGTCGAACGGTTTGACCCTGGGTTCACTGAACACGCGCTCGATGCGCAGCGACTTCTTCACTGGGTTCATTTTCCCACTGGCCTTGTGCGATGCCGCCACCGTTGCTACCCGACGCCGTCCGGCAGGATGCGTTGCCGGAGGCAAAACCTCTTCGCGTGCGTCAATCATGAATACTTCCCTTTTCGCGGCGGTTGAAATTCAATTTTCAGACAAATCACCCGACCGTCTCAAACCAGAAAAACGGTCGGGAAAGCCAATTTTTCAGCCCACTTTTCGGGTTTTCGCCAACCGCCCAATTCCAAGCGAAACCCCATTTAGTGGGCAACAGAGCGAGCCTATACCCTACCTATTGTGGTGACAAGAAAAAAATGGGAAAAAGTTACGAGAAAGTTACCAGAACAATATTCCCAAACGAATTCGAAGGAATCTCCGCGTCTTCATTGCGCAAACAACAACTTGTCCGCCGCTGTGAACAAAAAAATCAGCGCGATTTTCTCCCGCGTGGCGGCGAAAATTTCCCGGATTGTTTTCGTTGTGGCGGCCTGAATTTTCGTATTGGCTCAACGGTTTTCGGGCGCGGTTTTGGCACGAGCACCATCGGGCAGCCTTCGTAACCGAACGCCCGGCGCAATTCACCGGCCAGGTATTTTTTGTACGGGTCGGAAAACAATTCGTCGCGGTTGATGAACAGCAGAAACGTCGGCGGCGCCTGCCGCACCTGGGTCGCGTAGAAGAACTTCAGCCGATGCCCCGCCGCGCTGACCGGCTGGCGGCGCTCGACGGCGTCGCGCAACGTCCGGTTCAAAATCGCCGTCGGGATTTTCTGCTGCAATTGCGCGGCAACGTAGCGCACCGCTTCGAGCAGGCGGTCAAGATTAAAACCGGATGTGGCCGACGTGAAAATCACCGGCGCGTAATCAAGGAAAAACAATTTGTCCTGCACCCACTGGCCGAATTCACCGAGCGTGGAGATGATTTTGGCCTGCCCTTCGGTCCGGTGCTTTTTGTTGCGTCGCACGATTTCTTCTTCACGCGCCCGGTGGACGACTTCCGCCACCAAATCCCATTTGTTGACGACCACGATGCAGGCTTTGCGTTCCTCCACGATTCTGTCCGCCACCTTTTTGTCCTGTTCGGTAATTCCAGCATTGGCGTCCAAAATCAAAATGGCAATATCGCAGCGTGCAATCGAATCCTCCGCGCGTTGAACGCTGAAGAACTCTATCGAATCGTCCACGCGCCGTGTTTTTCTCATGCCGGCGGTGTCAATGAGAACATATTTTTGCCGCACCCCGTCGGTTTCGACCTCGAACGGCACATCGATGGAATCACGCGTCGTGCCGGGAATCGGGGTGACGATGACGCGTGAGGATTTTGTGAGCGCGTTGATAATCGAGGACTTTCCGACATTTGGTCTTCCAACAATCGCTAGTTTCAGAACCGAGTCCCGGGTTCCAAGTCTACTGTCCACAGTCATCTCATCAGCCCGGTCGTGGACTGTGGACTCTGGGCTGTGGACTGGCAACAGCGCCATTGCCGTGTCCATCAAATTTTCAATGCCCTCACCGTGAATCGCGCTGACGGGAAATATTTTGTCGAAACCGAGTTGGGCAAATTCATCGGCGCTGGCCTCGGCGCGATGCGTGTCCACTTTGTTGACGGCAACCAAAATCGGTTTTCCGCTGCGGCGCAATTTTTCCGCGACTTCGAGGTCGAGCGGCACAATGCCTTCCTGCACGTTGACGACGAGAATGATGACGTTTGCGGATTCAACGGCCAGATCCACCTGTTCCATCGCCGCCTTGATGATGACATCATCGGCTTTTTCACGGCGCAGCAGGCCGATGCCACCGGTGTCCACCAGCGTAAAGGCTCTTCCGTGCCATTCCGCTTCGGCAACGACTCGGTCGCGCGTCACGCCCGGCTGATTGTGGACAATGGCGATGCGCCGTCCAACAATGCGATTGAACAACGCGGACTTGCCGACATTGGGGCGACCGACAATGGCAATCAGGTTTGACACGCGACCAAGATGGCGGAGTTCGCGCCGGCGCGGAAGGCAAAACCGGCCTGAACGCCGGCATCACACCAAATATTCTTGTTTTTATGGGTGGTTATGCCAAAAAAGCTCACAGTGAATCGGGTGGTTCACTGTCTTATCCAATAAACACTCAGCAGAAAGGATTCTGTTATGAATAATAATGCAAGCGCAGCGGGTACAGCCATGGGTTTGGGACTGGTTCTCTTTGTCCTGCTCATCGCCCTGGCGTTTTACGTGTTTTACTGTTTTTGTTACAAACGCATTTGTGAGAAATGCAGCGTGAATCCGGGCATCCTGATCTGGATTCCCATTGCCCAACTCGTCCCACTGCTTCAAGTGGCCAAAATGCCCGTATGGATGATTATTCTTCTGCTGGTCCCCCTTGTGAACATTGTGATCTTCGTGGTGATGTGGGTGAAAATCTGTCAGGCGCGGGGGAAAAGCGGCTGGCTCGTCATTTTGCGGATCATCCCAATTGCCAATTTGATCCTTCTGGTTTATCTGGCATTTTCGGAATAAAAGTTAATTCAGTTGGTGCATTAAACTTTTTGTGCGTTGAATCCACACACGGTCGCGCTTGCGTCAGGACATTTTGATTTTTCGCCTTCGGGCGCGCAAAAGAAAAGTTGGATTCACACGGCAGTGCGGTTAAATTATTGCCATGAAAACGCTGCAAGTGGAATTGCCCGATCAAATGGCGCGCGAAATCGCCGATGCTGTGGAAACCGGCAAGTTTGAAAGCGCGGCGGAAGTCGTGCATGCCGCCTTGCGCGAATTCATTTCCCGCCGCCGCTTTGAATTGATGGAGCAGCAGCAGTTGAAAGACATTGCCTGGGCTTTGAACGAAAAACCCGCTGCGAAATGAAACGGCTCGTTGCGGACACCGGTCCGATCTTGCATTTGCATGAGGCTGGCGCGCTTCACTTGCTTCCACTCATTGGTGAAATTTTTCTGCCCCTGCTGGTTGTCGCTGAACTGCGTTCACTCGTTCCGGCATTGCCGCCAAAGTGGGCAAGGCATCAAACATTTTCTTCGACCGCCCAACAGCGCGCTTTGGAATGGCAACGCGCCGGGCTGTTGCACGGCGGCGAAGCCGAGGCACTGGCTTTGGCGCTTGAAATCAAAACGGATTGGTTGCTCACCGATGACGCGGCGGCGCGATTGATGGCGGAGTCTTTGAACATCGAAGTTCATGGTTCAATCGGCGTGGTGCTTTGGATGGCGGCCAACAAACGGTTGAAAAAGTCGGAAGCGGAATCCTTTTTGGCTGGTTTGGGAAAGTCGTCGCTGTGGATATCGCCCAAGGTTCGCGCCGAGGCGCGAATTGCTTTGGGAAAACTTTTTAGTTGATTTGAATGGAATTTGAGCCTCGTCACCTCGGCTCCTACAATTAAATTACAATTTCCGCATTAAACTTTTTGCGCGCTGGACCCAGACGCGGTCGCGTTTGCGTTGAAAAGCGGGTGCGTGAATGTCGTCGGCCACCACATCCTTTAATTCCGTGCGTGCGAGTTCCGGCTGATTTTTGGCGAGATAAAGCTCGGCCAGTTGCACCTTGGCGCGGGCATAGGAATGTTCCGCGGTCACTTGCTGCCACATCTGGAGCGCGGAATCTTTTTCACCGAGGGCGGTGAGCGTTTCGGCCAGTGCCATCATCGTGAAGCCGTAATCGTGTTTGGGGTTTTCTGCGACAACGCCTTCGAGCAGCGGGCGCGCTTCAGCGGCGCGTTTCTTGCGAAGCAGGCACTGGCCGAGATGGGCGCGCGTGTCAATGTCCTGCGGCTCGCGTTCGAGCGCGGCGCGATAGCAGGCCTCGGCCTTGTCGAGTTTGCCCTGCTGAAAATAGATGTCGCCGAGTTGCGAGTGATGGTGCGCTTTGTCGAGGTGATGGATCTGTCCCTGCAATTTCCGGATGCGACGACGGTCATGTGCGCCGGGCAGTTCAAATCCGCGCGTGGCCGGCGCTGCCGCGCGATAGACGAGAAAGAAATAAAGCACCGCGTTTAGCAGCGGGAAAATAAAGATAAAAACAGTCCACAACCACTCGCGGCGACGGATGGCGTCTATAAACATCCATATCTGAAACGCCACCAACAACAACAAAATCGGACTGCTGATCAAATAATTCCAGTGGGTCACATCAGTCAGCAAAGAAGTGAACATGTGCCAAAGCTAGGTCAGAAGCGCGGATGAGGCAATCACGCTCTCCGCTCCTATGTCCGCAGATTGCGCCGATTTTCGCAGATGAAAAATAAGTTTCTAAAAAATCTGTGTCCATCTGTGTAATCTGTGGATAAGTTTGCTATCAGGAAAAGGTTTTAACCCACAGATTGTGCTGATTTTCACAGATGACCTCTTTGCTGCTTTGCGTTAATCCTTAAGGGGTGATTATCGTGACAAAGTCCGTTGACAAAAAATTGAAGCGCGATTTGCGGCGCGCTTATGAACTCATGCGCGCAAGGTTTGGGCATCAACATTGGTGGCCGGGCGAAACCGCGTTTGAAGTTTGTGTCGGCGCGATTCTCACGCAAAACACCGCGTGGACAAATGTCGAGCGCGCCATGGCGAATCTCAAAACCGCACGTGTGCTCGATCCGAAGAAACTTTTCGCGTTGCCTGAATCAAAACTGGCTAAACTGATTCGCCCCGCCGGTTATTTCAACGTGAAAGCGCGAAGGTTGCGGTCTTTTTTGAGCGTGCTTGTTGGAGATTTTGGCGGCGATTTGAAACGATTGTTTGCCGGCGAAACTTTCGCCGTTCGCGCGCGCTTGCTGGCGATCCACGGCGTTGGCCCGGAAACAGCGGACAGCCTGTTGCTCTATGCAGGCAGGCACCACAGTTTCGTGATTGATGCCTATACGAAACGGATTTTTCAACGGCATGATTGGAGTCCAAAGTCCAAGGTCCAAAGTCCAAAGCCATCGGCGAGCTATGACGAGTTGAAAGCGCTTTGTGAATTGGCATTGAATGAAAAATCGGAGTCTGACCGGCTTGATTACTGGCAGGATTATCATGCGCAACTGGTGATGGTGGGCAAACATTTCTGCCGGACGCGCGCGCCGCGCTGTGAAAAATGCCCGCTCAAACCGCTGCTGCCAAAATGAAATGACGAATTCCCAAGTCCGAATGACTAAAGAATGGCAAATTTCCGAATGTCAAATCCGGGTTTTGGTATTTGAGAATTGTTTAGTCATTATGGTTTAGTCATTCGTCATTTCAACTGTCGGCTTGTTTTCGCCGCGTTTCCCGCTAATTTTGCGCCATCGCCAGCATGAACCCGACCCTTATCATCGTGCCGACTTACAACGAGCGGGAGAATCTCGCGCGCATGGCGCAGAAACTTTTATCGCTCCAAGTCGTGGTGGACGTGCTGGTGGTGGACGGCAATTCATCGGATGGCACGGGGAAAATCGCGGACGAACTCGCCGCGAAACACCCGCAAATTCACGTCCTGCACGAGCAGAAAAAAAACGGGCTGGGCCGTGCCTACATCGCCGGATTCAAATGGGCGCTGGAACGCGGCTACGAATTCATCTTCGAGATGGACGCCGATTGTTCGCACAACCCGGATGATGTGCCGGTATTTCTTGAGGCCGCCCGAAATGCCGACCTGGTGCTCGGCTCGCGTTACATAGGCGGCATCCGCGTCATCAATTGGCCGCTCAAGCGTCTGATGTTGAGCCGCGGCGCCGGTAAATATGTGAAATGGGTCACCGGCATGCCCTTCACCGACCCGACGGGCGGCTACAAATGTTTCCGCCGCCGCGCGTTGCAAGCCATCAACCTCGATAAAATCCACTCGAACGAGTACAGTTTCCAAATCGAAATGACTCACAAACTCTGGCGGCAGGGATTCAAAATTGTCGAAGTGCCGATTATTTTCACCGAACGCGCCGAAGGCCGGTCGAAAATGGCCGGGCACATTGTGAGCGAGGCATTTTGGATGGTCTGGCGGCTGTTGTTGCAAAATGGGTTGCGCCGTTCGCCCCGCGCCGCAAAGTGACATCAAAGCCGCCGTGAAAGCAGATTCGATTTCAATGATTGTTGCCGCTGTTTCGGTGTTTTTTCCTGCGCCGAACCCACCTTCCAATTTTTCCCAATGCCATTGAATGTTGGTGACAAACTGCTTTTGACCATCGCCGACATCGCGTTCGGCGGCGAAGGCGTCGGGCGCATGGATGATTTTGTCGTGTTTGTGCCATTTGTGCTTGTGGGTGAAGTCGTCGAGGTCGAAATCACGGAGGTCAAAAAGAATTTTGCGCGGGCAAAATTGCTCCGCATCGAAAAACCGTCGCCGGAACGTGTCGAACCCGCCTGCCGTTATTTTGGCAGGTGCGGCGGCTGCCAGTATCAACACATCGAATACGCCGCGCAATTGCGGCTCAAACAAAAACAAATTGCAGATTTGTTTGAGCGTATTGGGAAATTTCCCTCCGACCTTGTCGGGACAGTGACACCGTGTCCACAGCCTTACGGCTATCGCAATCGCATCATGATTCGCAGCCAGTGGAACAAGCCGGAACAAAAACTCAACATCGGTTTCGTGCGTTGGGACTGCGGGTTGGTCGAGGACATTGAGGAATGCAAGATCGCCGAGCCGGTTCTCAACGGGCAAATTACCCATGTCCGCGCGCATCCGCCGCCGCGCGGCGGTTTGAAAGTCGTGCTGCGCGTGCCGCCGGAGGATTGGGACGTTCCGCCGGACTCATTTTTTCAGAGCAATTTTTTCCTGCTGCCCAGACTTGTAGAGACCGTGCGCGAATTTTTGCGAAGCGGCCCGGGAGCGCCGGCGTCCCGCCGGCCAGTCGAACCCGCCGGCGGGACGCCGGCGCTCCCAGCACAACATTTGGTGGATTTGTATTGTGGCGTGGGATTTTTCGGGATCCAACTGGCGGACGCAGTCGAATCATTCGTCGGCGTCGAATACGACCGGCGCGCCGTCGAATCGGCGCGGCGCAACGCGTTGGCGCGCAAGGCAAACAACGGGGAATTTATTGCGAAGGCGGTCGAAGAGGTTTTGCCGGAGCTGCTGAAGAAGTTTTCCGCTGAAAAAACCACGGTACTGCTCGACCCGCCGCGCAAAGGCTGTCTGCCGCAAACGTTGAAGTTATTGCGTGAAGCAAGGCCGGCGCAGGTCATTTACGTTTCCTGTCATCCGGCGACGATGGCGCGGGATTTGAACATTTTGTGTGGCGACGGTGTCTTTAATTTAACACACGTGCAGCCGCTGGATATGTTTCCACAAACGCAGCATGTCGAATGCGTGGCGGATTTGCGTGCGGCGGAAAATCTTGCCAACCTGCGCAACGTGGATTCAACTGAACAGACCTGATGATGGATGAACAAACCGACACGCGGGGGAATTTTGTTCCGCGTCTTTTGCCGAAGCTTCTGGCTGTTGCGGCACTGGCGGTTTATTTGCTGACGCTCAACCACTGGGTGTCGCTTTTCAATCTGGAGTCTGTGGCCAGAACGTCGGGCTGGACGTGGGCGCCGCAGGTTTTCAACCCTCTTTCCTTTGCCGTCGCGTATCCGTTTCACTGGCTGCCGGTCGTGTCCATTCCCATCGCGCTGAATCTGTTTTCCGCCGTGTGTGCTGCGTTGACACTCGGCCTGCTGACGCGGTCGGTTGCGATTTTGCCGCATGACCGGACGGAGGCTCAACGGACGCGCGAACAGAACGCTTTTTCATTTTTGACCATTCCCACTGCCTGGTTGCCGCCGGTTTTTGCCGTGTTGCTGTGCGGTTTGCAACTCACGTTCTGGGAGAACGCAACGAATTTTACGGGTGACATGGTCGGCTTGCTGCTGTTCGCATTCGTGATTTGGTCGTTGCTGGAGTACCGGCTGGACGAGCGCGAAGGACGGTTGTTTCTGGCCGCATTCGTATATGGCGCGGGCATGGCGAATGACTGGGCGATGGTGGGCTTTTTCCCCGTTTTCATCACGGCCATCATCTGGATTCGCGGCTTGAGCTTTTTTAATCCGCGCTTTCTTGAACGCATGGCGCTGTGTGGTCTGGCGGGAATGTCATTCTATTTGCTGCTGCCGCTGGTGGCGGTGATTTCAGGCAAAGTGCCGGTGACGTTTTTGGAGGCGTTGAAATTCAATCTATCGTTGCAATTCCACGTGGTAAAAGCCTTTTTTACCAACGGGAACGTCATGGAAACTTTGGGCTTGTTGTCGTTAAGCTCACTGGCGCCCCTGTTGATGCTGGCAATCTGCTGGCGCCCGACTTTTGGGGACACCAGTCCCATCGGCACGGCGTTGGCTGGTTTCATGTTTCATTTGGTGCACGCGGTCTTTCTGGCCGTTTGCATTTGGGTGGCATTCGATCCACCGTTCAGCCCGCGGGAAAAAGGGTTCGGGCTGACGCTCTACTACTTGAGCGCGTTGTGCGTGGGTTATTACAGCGGATATTTTTTGCTGGTGTTTGGAAAACAACCCGTCGTCCTTTTGCCGTGGCGCAGACCGTCCCGATTTGTTTTTTTGAACATCCCGATTGTGGCGTCTGTGTGGTTGCTTTTCATTCTGGCCGTTGCGGGACTGATTTACAAAAACGCGCCGCAGCTTCGCGCTGAAAACGAAGACACGCTTCAACTTTACACCTCGCTCGTGGGGGAAAATCTGCCGCACACAGGCGGCATTTTGTTGTCCGACGATCCACGGCGATTATATCTGCAGGAAGCGGCGCTCGCGCGCGATGGTCGGGCAAAGAGTTTTATTTTTCTGGACACTCAATCTTTGATTTGGCCCGGGTATCATCAATTTTTGCGCGCGAAATTTCCGGGAAGATGGCCTGAAACTGTCAGTGCCACTGAAACCGGAAAACTTGGTCCGCTGCGGTTGATTGCTCTTCTGGCCACACTGGGCAAAACCAACGAACTTTATTACCTGCATCCGAGCTTCGGCTATTACTTCGAGCAATTTTATTTGGAACCGCACGGCTTGGTTTACAAACTCAAAACGCTGCCCAAGGACACACTCCTGCCGCCGTTGCCGGATAAAAATGAAATCACTGAAAATGAAGCATTTTGGCTGCGAGCGGGAATGCAGACGCTCCCTCCCATTGAACGCGTCTTTGCCGCTCCGAAACCCGGTGCGCCGCAGTCGTGGGGCGGGAAATGCCTTGCAAGGTTGCAAGCAGCGCAAGAACGGAATCCCAACGCCGTTGTTGCCGGCAGTTTTTACTCGCGCAGTTTGAATTTTTGGGGTGTTGAAATGCAACGCGCCGGCGCTTTGGCCACTGCCGCTGCCCATTTTGAAATGGCGGAAAAGCTCAACCCCGACAACGTTGTCGCGCAAATCAATCTTCAATTCAACCACAGCCTTCAGGCGGGCGAAACCGTGCCGGTGGATTTATCCAAGGTTACCACCGACCAATTTGGCAAGTACCGCACATGGCAAGAAGTGCTCACCGCGAACGGTCCATTCGACGAGCCGGGTTTTTGCTTTGAAAACGGCGTTGTATTCGTGCAAGGCGGATTATTTCTCCAGGCTATTGCGTCATTCAACCGCGTCTGCCAGCTCGTGCCGGACAATCTGGACGCCCGACTTTGCCTCGGACAGCTTTACAATCTCACCCGTTTACCCGACCGCGCGCTTGACGCAATCCGGGATGTGCGGGGGCAGCCGGGAAAATTTTCACTGACGGACACGAACAAAATCCAGCTCACCCTCATTGAGTCTGCCGCCTATTTCCAGAAAAAGGAACCTGCGCGTGCCACGCGCCTGCTCGAAACCGAAATTTCCTCTTTCCCAACGAACGACATACTGCTCGCGTCCGCCGCCCAATTTTATCTGGCCAACGGCCTGTTCACCAATGCGCTGGTCATCATTGACCGCCAACTAAAGCTGGCACCCGACGACCCGGCGTGGCTTTTTAATCGGGGCAACGTTTCCTTCCAACTCAAAGCCTACGATGACGCCATTGACGCATTCACCCGTGTGCTCGCCACTCAAACGAACAATCCTTCAGTGCTCTTCAATCGCGCCCTGGCCTGCCTCAACAGCGGCAGGCTCGACGCCGCGCGCGCCGATTACAAAACATTGCAACAATCGTTCACCAACTCGTTTCAGGTCGTTTGGTGCCTCGGCGAAATCGCCTGGCGCAAACATGAGACCAATGAAGCGATAAAAAATTACGAACTGTATCTGGCCAGCGCGAACACCAACACCGACGCGGCCAAAGTAATCGTCCAACGGCTCCACCAACTCAAAGGCAAGTCACCCTGACTGCGCAGGTGTGCGCAGTCCGTTTTCTTTCGTGTGTTTCGCGTGTTTTGCGGTTAAACTCGCTCCGTGAAACTGCTCTTCATCGGTGACATTGTCGGACAACCCGGCCGGCGCGCGGTCGCGGAACTTCTGCCCAAACTTCGGGAACAGCACAGCCTCGACTTCGTCATCGCCAACGGCGAAAACTCCGCCGGCGGCTCCGGCATAACGCCCAAGACCGCCGGGGAAATTTTCTCGGCGGGCGTGGACGTCATCACCAGCGGCGACCATTTATGGGACCAAAAGGAAGTCATGGAACTGCTCGCGAATGAAAAGCGCTTTTTGCGTCCGCTCAATTATCCGGCGGGCGTTCCCGGACACGGCAGTGGCGTATTTGAAATTCAAAACTCAAAACTCAAAACTCAAAACTCTCTTCGAATTGCCGTTCTCAATGTGCAGGGCCGCGCCTTTATGCAGCCGCCGCTTGAAAATCCCTTTCTCGCTGCCCGCGCCGAAGTTGAACGGCTGCGCGAGCAGACCAAAATCATTTTCGTGGATTTTCATGCCGAGGCGACCTCGGAAAAAATCGCGTTCGCGCGCTTTCTCGACGGGCAGGTGAGCGCGGTGGTGGGCACGCACACGCACGTGCAAACGGCGGACGAGCAGATTTTCCCCGGCGGCACGGCTTATCTGACCGACGCGGGCTTCACCGGTCCGCACGAAAGTGTTTTGGGCCGCGAAATTGATCCGGTCCTCAAACGCTTTCTCACCGGCATGCCGCAGCGGTTTGAAGTGGCAAAAAATGCCGTGCTGCTTCACGGATGCATGATTGAAATTGATGAGGCAACGGGGAAAGCGATAAAAATTCAGCGTGTGTCGGAGTCGGCTTGATGTGTAATGTCAGCAGGCAGTCAATGTTCTAATTTATGATACGCTACATTCAAATATTATTTATTGCTGCGTTCTTATCCAACTCGGCGCTTGGCCAGGCTTTTAACCGGGATCAATTAGCCGTGACAGTTGTTCGTTTGATAGATCAATCTAATTCCCTTTCAACAAATACTGCCGGCCAACTTGTGACAACCACACACACCGAAAGTGGGACGGGTTTTTTTGTCACTACTTCAAACTCATGGTTTCTTGTAACTGCCGGTCATATAGCAAGATCAATGCGCGAAACGTCACGTGCGATAATACAATGGGACAACGACACGCCGCTGGAAATGAGCTTCCAAGAGCTGTTTGGGAATGCGGCCCAACAGAACTGGATTTTTCATACGAATGCTGATGTGGCAATTCATCGCCTGCTTCCTTCCGCGGCAGTTAGTCAAAAATACCTTCAACACCGGTTTATACCTTTCCCAATGCTGGTATCCCAAAAAATTGCTCCATCACGTGAGACGCCGCTCACGGTTATGGGCTTTCCGTTGGGCCTTGGAACGATAGGCAACTTTTCGCCATTAACCCAACAAACTCGCGCGGCCAGCGGACTTATCACGTTTGCCGAATCCAAAGAAGGGCCTGTGCAAACTTTTTTCTTGTTGGAAAATCCAAGCATCGATGGATTTAGCGGCTCTCCTTGTTTTGACATTTCAATTTACCAGGTGGGAAACACAATCTCAACGGGCGGTGGAACCAAATGTTACGGTCTCATACATAGCACTCTTATAGACGTAACTGGAGGTAAAATGGCGGCGGTAGTTCCCAGCTTTCAAATCGTTGAGCTCATTAAACAAAACGATAATTAAATTCGTTATCAAACGCCGATGAGCAAGACCAAATCGCAATGGGACTTCGGCGGGTTGCTTTGTTTTGGTTGAAATCTTCCACGGTAATCTATTTTCTCTGCGCGTGCTGAAAACCATTCGCAAAGCCGAATACGCCGAACTGACGGCGCTGTTCTTTATCCAATCAATGGCCGTCGCCATTTGGATGGTGCCGTTGAGCCTGGTGTTCGCCGCTCACGGCCTGCGTGCCATCGCGCCCTACGCCTTTGCCGCCTCCGCCCTCGCCACTTTCGTTTCGCCATTGATCTTTGGCGCGATGGCAGATCGCCACGCTTCACCGGTGAAAGTGTTGCGCGGGCTGGCTGTGGCGAGCGCTGCCGCCATGACCCTCTTCGCCTGGAGCGTCAAACAAGGCTGGCCGACGGGACTGGTGCTGGCGTTGGTTCAGATTTATGCGCTTTGCGCCGCTCCCACTGGAAGCATCATCACCGCCATCATCTTTTCGCGCCTGCGAAATTCCCAGCGCGAATACGGGCCGGTTCGGGCCGGAGCAACCGTGGGCTGGATGGCCGGCTGCTGGCTGGTGAGCGCGCTGAATGCCGACACTTCCACGCTTGCGGAATTTATCTGTGCAGCGACGTGGCTGGCACTGGCGGCGTTCACATACCTGCTGCCCGGTGTGCCCCCGCCAAAATCCACTAGACACCCGACGCTGCTGCAACGACTCGGTTGGGACTCATTTGTGCTGCTGAAAAATCCCGACCATCGCGTGGTCTTCATCACCGTGGCATTGTTCAGCATTCCGCTCGCGGCATTTTACCCGTTCACACCGCTCCACCTGCAGGCGCTTGGATTCAGGCACGTCTCCGCCTGGATGACGCTGGCGCAAACGACGGAATTGTTCGCCATGTTCACTTTGGCAGGACTGTTTCTGCGCTGGCGGTTGAAATGGATCTTTGCCGCCGGGCTCGCAGTGGGTGTGCTGCGCTTCGCGTTATGCGCGCTCAATGGCAAGGCGTGGTTGCTGGCCGGCACCAGCCTGCACGGTTTGTCCTTCACACTGTTTTTCATCACCGCCCAAATTTACATAGACGAACGAGTAGGCGCCGAGTGGCGGACGCGGGCGCAGGCGTTGATGACGCTGATGACCAACGGCGTGGGCAACTTGACCGGCTATCTCTTCACGGGCTGGTGGTTCGTCGCGTGCGCGCGTTCGGCGGGCACACAATGGTCATTATTCTGGGGCGTTCTGGCGGCAGCCGTGACAGCGGTAATGATTTATTTTTTAATGGCGTATCACGGAAAAGAAATGAAAACTCAACGTGTGTTGGAAACCGATCTAAGGTAGGGCGGTGCTGCTGCGCCGCCACAAGATTAAGATACCACCAATCTTTACCTTCGCTTGCTTCGGCGCGGCGGGCGTGGCTTAATTCGTTCGTAATTTGATGAGCAAGCAGACCAAATCGCAATGGGACTTCGGTGAACTGTTTCCGCTTGAACTGTTTTGATGAACGCTCGCCCTCATCCTGACCTTCTCCCCCAGGAGAAGGAAAGTATTTGCACGCCAGTTTGATAGTTCTAACGATTCTTTCGTCAATACCGTCCAGCGGACTTCGTTTCAGGAGCGCAAGCAATTTACCGTGAAATGGACGATGGTTCTCCCTCTCCCCGGGGGAGAGGGGCGGGGTGAGGGCGAGCCAAAAAACCAATTTCAACAAATTCCGTGTTTCATCTGTGTTCAATCTGTGGCTAAATTCATTTTGAACCTGTGAGCAAACCAGCCAAATCGCAATGGGACTTCGGTGAGTTGTTTCCAACTGAAACGGGAAGGCGTGTGTTGTCTGTCAGCGAATTGACGGCGCAGGTCAAACGGTTGCTGGAGAAGCAGGTCGGTCAGGTCTGGGTGACGGGCGAGGTCACGAATTTGCGCGCCCAATCTTCCGGTCACATTTATTTCACGCTCAAGGACGCCACATCGCAATTAAGCTGCGTGTTATTCAGCCGTGAGAAGGTTTTGCACCGTGAGTTGCTAGCCGATGGTCAAAAAGTTTTACTGCAGGGCGATGTGACTGTTTACGAGGCGCGCGGGCAATATCAGCTCATCGTGCGCGCGGTGGAGTTGCAGGGCATTGGCGCGTTGCAAATCGCGTTCGAGAAGCTCAAGCAGAAACTCGCGGCGGAGGGATTGTTCGCGCCGGAACGAAAGCGTCCGCTGCCGAAATATCCGCAACGCATCGGGCTGGTCACGTCGCCCACCGGCGCGGCAATCCGCGATGTGCTGCACGTCGTGCAACGGCGGAATCCGGGGCTGGAAATCATTCTCGCGCCGTGCCGCGTGCAGGGCGAAGGCGCGGCGGAAGAAATTGCGGCGGCGATACGGCTGCTGAATGAATTCAACATTCAACATTCAACACTCAACATTCAACTCATTTTGGTCACTCGCGGCGGCGGTTCACTCGAAGATTTGTGGGCGTTCAACGAGGAAATCGTGGCGAGGGCGATTTTTGAGTCGGCTATTCCGGTCGTGTCGGCGGTTGGACACGAGATTGATTTCACCATCAGCGATTTCGTGGCGGACGTGCGCGCGGCCACGCCGAGTGCAGCAGCGGAAATCATCACCGAAGGCGTTTTTGCCAGCCGACAATTTATAGAGGATTTGGCGCAGCGCATGGCGCGGGCGCATCCGCGGCGGCGATTGAACGAATTTTTGCAGCGGTTGGACGATTTGCAAACGGGCTTGTCGCGTTGCGCGAAGCAGGGCGCGCGCGAGCAGCGCGTTGCCTGGCAAAATCTGGCGACGCGGCTGTCGCGCGTTCGTCCGGCGCAGTTGTTGAAACAGCGGCGCGAACTTTTGAAAGCGGGCCGGCATCGTTTGCGTGAGTTGGGCCGCGTTCATTTGCGGAATTGGGGGAATCGTCTTGGCACAACCGAAGCGCGGTTACGTTTGCTGGGGCCGGAGCAGGTTTTATCGCGCGGTTACTCGATCACGATGGATGTCGCGAGCGGAAAGGTTTTGCGAGATGCCGCCAAAGTGAAGGCCGGACAGAAACTGAAGACGCGGTTGAAAGCCGGCGAGATTTTGAGCCGGGTGGAATCCAATTCAGCCAAGCCTTCCGGTGAGTAGAGATACAGTTTAAAAATCACGGTGGGGCGAGAGTCCTCGCGAGCCGGCTCGTCAGTAGCCTCGCCCCACCAAAAACCAAACCACGACTTTAATCAGAAACCAACTGCCTCGCGTGTGCCTTGTTTGGTGATTTCCTTTTCACCTTCCCAAACGGCCAATCCCTGCTTGTCAGTCAGCGAAAGCTGGAAGCTGTAGGTGGTTTGGCGGGTGGAGCCGGCTCGCACGGAGGTTTCGATGATTTTTCCAGAGAGACTGAAGTCCGGCGTGCGGGTGGTCTTCTGGTCATTCGAGAATTCGCTTTCCTGTTGGATTCCCTTGGCCAGCGGGTCTTCGGCTGTGCCGGCGAGGCCAAACGTGGTGGTGGTCACAGCCTTGCCGCTTTGCAGGAGCGCAACGCGGATTTTCTTGGTGAGCATGTCGGTGTCAATCTGCTGGCCTGTGTTGTTGACGATGCGGCTCATAGCGAGCACGGCGGGCGGATTGGACACCCTGTCGAGCGCGCCCGAGGCAAGCAGATCATTCACGGCGGCGTTGGCGGCCTGGATGTAATCCTGGACATTGATCTGGTTGATGCTGACGACATTTTCGCGTCCACCGGTTTCAACGTAGTGCGCTGTGGCGCAGCCGGTCACGAGCACGGGGAAGGCGGCGGCAATAAGGGGTAAAATAATTTTGTTCTTCATATTTTTTGTGGTTGAAAGTTAGTTGGCTTCGATAAATTTAACGCGGAAATCCTTGCAGGACGGACTGGGCGCAATGCTGGAGATCATCTTGCTTTCCTTGCCTTCGATCTGGTCTGGGATGACCGCGGAGATGACGTTGTTGACCTGCATGCCGTTGGCGTCGAACCACTCGAAACGGTAGTTGAAGCGTTGCAACGAGCGGGTGCGGTTCAAAAGTTCAACCTGAATCCTCAACAGGCCGCCGGGCGTCGTGGCTTGGTTGACGCCGACAATGGAAACCTTGCGAGCGAGGCTGCCGTCGGTGATGGCGCGCAGGTCGGTGACCATCTGGCGCTGGCCTTCTTTCTGGGCGTTTTCGACGGTGTTGACGGTGGTGCACCCGGCCAGGCCGAGCAGGCTGGCGGCAAAACCACATGCCGCGAGCGGGAGGAGAACGCGCGTTTTCATTTTAATTTCACTTGTGTCACCAGCAACGGGGTGACGGGATTGATGGATTTAACGTAAATGATATTGATCGTGCCGTCGCCGATTGTCACGGAAGTTTTTTGCAGGCCGTCTGCGGTGGCCAAATCAATTTTCCGGTCCGGCGGCGTTGGGATGCGGCAGACTTGAAATTCCTTCGGCAGTGTTGTCCACGTGCGTTCATCGGCGATGTTGACGGCGGCCTGATAAATCGCCGTGCCGATTTGAGCGAACAGACCGGCAATGTCGCTTTGCTGGCTGGCAGCCTGATTCACGGCATAGGCGGCCACAGCCTTGGTGACAGTCGCGGCGACGGTTTTGGCTATGATGATGGGCAATTCATTTTTGAAATCGAGGCCGATGACGCTGTCCATGCTGGCTACCAGGCTGGTCGTCGCGGTCGCGCTATTGGCTGTCGTGCTTGTGCTGTTGGTCGTTGTGGTCGTGCTGCTGGCCGTCGAGGCTGTGCTATTGGCTGTTGAGGTTGAGCTGCTGGTTGTTGTGGTGGAACTATTGGCGGTCGAGGTTGTGCTATTGGCCGTTACGATGAGGCTGGTGACATAATTGCCCTGGGGTTTGAGTGTGGGAAACGCCGCGCCAACGTAGGAAACTCTGGTGACGATGATGGGAATATCTATGCGAATCTGATCACGCACGGGCGCACAGCCGGTTTCGAAAATAATATAAGTTGTCGGTGTCAGCGGTTTGCCATTGATCAAATCGTTCACTGTTGCCAAATCCTGCTTGACGTAATCGTTGTCGCTGGCAAACGCGCTCACGCGTTCAAGCGACTTGTGTGCGCGTTCCAAATCCGAGGCATCGGCGGCGTTGGCCATGAAATACAAGCCGTCAAGATAAACCGTGAACGGATTGACGTAATTGGCGTAGGGTTTGAGGTTGTCAAGATTCGTGTAAGCGCCTTGCATTTGCGCCTGGAATTTGGGGTCTTTCTGCGCCTTCTCCACCGCAGCTGAACTGTTATTGGTAGTGGTGACAGTAGTGACGGTGACATTGGTAGTAGCGTCAGTATTAGCGGTGGATTTGGCCTTTTTCTTGAATAGTGAGCCGGAAGCCGCAGGGGTGGTGGTATCGGTGGCGCTACTAGTTGTGGTAGTGGTGGTGGTTTGAGACTGGGCGGCTTCAATCCGCTTTTTATTATCCTCGACAGCGTCCTGCTGGCGCTGGTAGGCGCGGATGAGTTCCGGCCGTGCTTTATCGATTTCACCCAGCGCAAGGAAATTCAAAGCCTTGTAGGTGTTGAGCATGATGCCGTCGTAAGCGCGCCCTTCGTAAGGCAGATTGGCTTGATTGGACAGCAACGCCCCAGCTTCATGGCCGAGTTTGACTTTGGCCTCCTGCGCATATTGGTCAATCTTTTCCTGCGCTTGATCAAACGCCTTGTTGCTGTCGTTGTATTGGCCGTTGGCGCGCAGCACCGCACCCTGTTCCAGACGCCAGATGATGGCGTCCTTGTTCTTGGCATTTTGGTCGGCCATTTTGGTGGCTTCAGCCACGGCATTGGTCAGATTGCCCTGCTGCCAGCAGAGAATGACCTTGTTTTGCTGCTGATAAGTGGTGCAACCGGCGGCCAAAGCCCCGATGATTCCCGCGAATAGCAGCGATTGAACACGCGATTTGGACACGACCCGATTGAATGTCGTCACCTTGGTTCCTTCTGATTTGGGTTTACTGCGGTTTGCGCAGGATTGCGCCCTTGTCAATGCCGGTGTCTTCCAAAATTTCCGCCTGCGAAGTCTTGGGATTGACTTGTGTGATTTTCACCTTGCCCACTTTCACCTCTTCGCGCCCGAGCGATTCCTTCGTGTCCGGGTCAATCAACTCCTGTCCCAGGGCATAAACATTGAACGTGGCGCCCACCGCCATGCCGGCGCCTTCGCCGCGGTTGACGGTGATTTCATTGTCGCGCTTGACCAAAACTTTTGCGGGGAAAACCACATCCGCGACGCGGTTGGCGATTTTCTCGGCCATGCTGCGAGAAACGGCAATCATCATTTCGTCGCTCAACTCGCCGTCCTTGACCGAATAATTGCGTTCCTGCTGGATCTGCTTGAACGCGTCGCTGCCGGTCTGGAAATTCGCCGACTCCAGCAGCTTGCCGGTGGTTGAGTCATAGACTTTGCCCACAACCGAAAATCGGAAAACGCGTTTGGTGGCAGTGCGCCCCGTGCCTTCAAATGTGGCCTTTTCGACGTAATCCTGAAAATCATCCACCGTTGCCACGAGCAAATACTTCGCGCCAGCGAGCTTGCCCGCCTGCGCGGCGGTTTTGGCGTCCACGTTGCCCGACCCGCCGAGATCCTGTTCGCCGACAACGTCCTTCAAATCGCTGCGTCCGACGACGTCGAATTTGCGCGTCGCATTGATGCGGTCCACGAGCTGGCTGTCCAGCGCATCGATGATGCGGTCCATTTCCAGTTTTTTGTCCGGTTTGACCGAGGCGGCCAGCGACGGCGTGGCTTTGATGGATGAAATGGCCAGCGTGGACTTGCCTTCCTGCGCGGAGACGAGCAGGGGCAACAACGCGGCGCTCAAAAAAACAAAACCGATTTTGCAGAGAGAGAATTTTTTCATGGAGTTTCCTTTATTCAATTCGGTTAATAGAGACTCTTGTAAATTTTGACGTTTTCCTTCGTGTCCACCCGATAATGGCTTTCGCTGAAAAACTTGGCGATCCCTTCGATCCGTTTGACTTCGGCGTCGGTCAGCTTGCGATCATCCTGCAGCAATTGCAGGAACGCCATGTTTTCCTCCCACCGCGCGTAACCCTCGTCGCTCATTTGCAATGCCACGCGCAGCTTCTGGCCGGCATAAATGTTGACCGTCCGTTCCCAGTCATTAAACCCTTCGCGTGTGAGCCGCAGCTTGTGCAGGCCGGGAAACGCCTCGAAAGTGCCCGGCGCCGAACCGAGCGCGATGCCGTCGAGTTCCACGGTCACATCCAGCGGTTGCACTTCGATTGGTTCGCTGGTTTTTTTGACGCGGTTGTCTGGAGTTACTTGCACATCGGGCACGGTGATGGGCAGTTCCTTCATGTCGGTCATGGTGCAGGCGATGGAGAAATTGACTCTGGCGCCTTTGGCGATTTCAGTCGGCAACGAAGCGGCACTTTGTGTCAAAGTGTCGGCGAGTTGATCGGCTGCGTCATCGAGCAATTCATCGATTACGTCGCTGTTTTCAACCTGTAATTCATTGCTCTGCCGGATGGTTTTGGATGCTACGGCCATGCCGCCTTTGATGGCGCCGCCCGCGCCTGCTTCAACGATTTTGCAGCTCACGCGCAGTGTGTGGGTGACATTGATGGTGCTGATGCCGTTGCCGTTGTAGGTTTTTTTCTCCGTGCCGTAAGTCGTGATAGACGGAATCAAAATGAAATCGGCGCCGAGATTTTGCGCCAGCCGGAGGGCGGAGGTGTTGTCGCTCAACGCCTGGTCCAGTTTGGTTGTGTCGGGCGTGACATCAAGCTTCGCCGAGTCCGTCTGGGCCACTTCCATGGAGGCGGAACCATGGCTGAACTCGCTGCTGACATTGGTTTGCCCGCCGGTGTACTTCGATGAGTCCTTTTCCGTCGCCACGAGGGAACTGACATTGGTGCCTTGGGGAAAAACATCCGTGCCGAGGGTGCTTTCCGTCTTGCCGTGCAACGCGGTCGACTGGATTAATTCATCGTGCGCTGAAACCCCAGCCGTGGAGTGGGTGTGGGACGCAATGCCGGCGTTGGCCTTCCCGGCGCTTTGAGAAGATACGGCGACGCCCATGGACGGATAGGTTTTCAGGGCGTTGACGGTCACATCGCGGCTGATGACTGAATAACCTTTGCCCGCGATGCGGGTGCTCAACAAATCTTCGAGCACGGAAATCTTGTCGTTGAGCTGCGCGCCGGCGTGGTTTTCGACGATGATGGCGACTTTGCGGAGCGGCGGCGCTGCGGTGGAACCGGTCGTGTCTGCGGCAAATAATTGTCCGGCGGTCAGGAAACCGGCGGCCAGCAAAAGAGGAGTAAATGTTTTCATGGTTTTTTTCAGGGTTGAAAAATCAGGTTATTTGCCCGGAGCGTTTGCGGCTGGTGGTGGTGCGACCGGAGGCGGGGCGGCATTTCCCGTTGGCGCGGGCATGTTCACGGGGCGGCCGTCTTTATCCACCAAAATGTCATAGGGCACTTGAATCGTCCGGCCATCCGCTGTGGTTTCCGTGCGCCATTGGCGCACCATGTGATAGCTGGGATCGAATGGCGCGGCGACGCCAACGGCGGCGCCTTCGACGACACCGACCCCGAGACCGACGGCGTTGCCGGCCACCACGCCGACGCCCGTGCCGACGGTTTTGCCCACGACCGGGCCGGGATGGTAAGGACTGGTGTTGCCATAATCTGTGTGGGTGCAGCCGGCGAACAACAAACCGAGTGATAGTGAGGCAAATCCGACGAGGAGGAGGTGGAGAGACTTCATAGCCATTGTATTTTTTGGTTTTGAAACGACTCTAACCGAACGGGTGCAAACATAATGCCCCGAAACTGCGCGTCAAGGAGATTCTGACCCGGCTGGCGTTTGGCTTTTGACTCCAAACTGGACGCCGCCGGATTTTTGTTTTACTCTCCCTTTCATGTCCAATCCGTCAAAGAATGCCGCACAAACTTCCGCCAAAAGTCTGCCGTTTGAGGAAGCCTTGAAAAAGCTCGAGGGCATTGTCGGCGCGATGGAATCCGATGAGTTGCCGCTCGAGGCATTGCTCGCCAAATACGAGGAAGGCACGCGGCTTGTGAAAGTCTGCCAGGAAAAGCTCGCCGAAGCGGAATTGAAGATTCAGCAATTGGAAAAAGGCGCGGCGGGCGAAATGAAATTAAAACCGCTCGAAGAAATGACTAATGACTGAATCCGAATGCCTAAAGAATGACGAATGACAAAAATCCAAATTGGCAGGCCGCGTTGTTATTCGTCATTGGGACTTGGTGATTGTTTAGTCATTATTGTTTAGCCATTCGGAATTGAAGACTATGAGCCGTTATCTCGACGTGGTGAACGGACCGGAACAGTTGAAAAAGCTCGCGCTGCCGCAGCTTCAAGAACTGGCCGTTGAAATCCGGGAGGAATTGATCGCCGGCCTTGCCCAAAGCGGCGGACATCTCGGCCCGAATCTTGGCGTGGTTGAGTTGACCATCGCCCTGCACCGCGTGTTTGACACGCCCAAGGACAAATTTGTCTGGGACGTGAGCCATCAGGTTTACGTCCATAAAATTCTCACGGATCGGAGGGATCGGTTCCGCACCATCCGGCAGACGGATGGTTTGAACGGCTTCGCCTTGCGCACGGAAAGTCCGCATGACAGCTACGGCGCAGGCCACGCGGGCACGGCGCTTTCCGCCGCGCTCGGCATGGCGGCGGCGCGCGACAAACGCGGCACGGACGAAAACATCGTCTGCATTTTCGGCGACGCGGCATTGACCAATGGCATTTCGTATGAAGCTCTCAACAACATCGGCCACACGACAAAGAAATTCATCGGTGTTCTCAACGACAACGAGTGGAGCATTGCCAAAAACGTCGGGGCGATAGCCACTTACCTGAACCGGCTCATCACCAATCCGCGTTACAACAAGCTCGCGCGGGATTTTGAGCATTTCATCCGCCGCTTTCCCAAGGGCGATGTGGCATTGAAACTGGCGCACAGGGCCGAAGGTGGATTCAAAGGCGCGATTACCGGCGTGGGTTTGCACCAGACCGGCATGGCGTCGGATGCGGACGGGCGCGGCGGTTACGGCAGCCCGGTCATTTTTGAGGAAATGGGACTGCGCTATCTTGGCCCGATTGATGGGCATGATTTGCCGTTGCTCATCAGCACGCTGGAATTCGCCAAGACTTGCGACCATCCCATCGTCATCCATATTCTCACGCAAAAAGGGAAGGGGTTTGAAGCCGCGATCAAGCATCCGGAAAAATTCCACGGCCTTGGTCCTTACGATGTGAACACCGGCGACACGCCCGTGCCCAAACCCGGCACCCCGCCGCATTATCAGGACGTGATGGGGCAGACGCTCGTGAAATTGTGTCAGAAAGACAAGACGCTCGTCGGCATCACCGCCGCCATGCCCAGCGGCACCGGCCTCAAGCATTTGGAAAAAGCGATGCCCGATCGCTATTACGACGTGGGCATTGCGGAGGAACACGCCGTTATTTTTGCCGCCGGCATGGCGACGATGGGTTTTCATCCGGTGGTGGCGATTTATTCCAGCTTTCTGCAACGCGCCTACGATTGCATTCATCACGATGTCTGCCTGCAGGATTTGCCGGTGATTTTCTGCATGGACCGCTCCGGTTTGTCCGCCAACGACGGCCCGACGCATCACGGCCTGTTCGACATCGCGTATCTGCGCTGCCTGCCAAACGTCATCGCCATGGCACCGAAGGATGAGGACGAGCTGGTGGACATGATGTTTACCGCCGCGCATGAGCAACATCCGACGTTCATCCGCTACCCGCGTGGCACGGCAGAAGGCACGCCCATCAAGGACGAACCCAAGCTGCTCGAAATCGGCAAAGCCGAAGTCATCCAGAATTTTTCCAACAATGGCAAACGCAAGGTGGCATTGTTCGGTTTGGGCAATATGAATTCGATTGCGTGCAAAGCCGCGGCCCAGCTCGCGACGGAAGGTTTTGATTGCGCCGTCATCAACCCGCGCTTCACCAAACCGCTGGATGCCGGCACACATGAGTTATTCGGCAAGGCTGCGGAAGTGATTGTGACCTTGGAAGACCACGCGCTGATGGGCGGATACGGTTCGGCGGTGCTGGAACTGTTCAGTGAGAAAGACGTGACGACGCCCATCGTGCGCATCGGTTGGCCGGACCAATTCATTGAACACGCTACAACGGTGGATGAACTGCGGAAGAAATATGGTCTGACGGTCGAGAACACCGTGGCCAAAGTGAAGGCGCAATTTGGTGAACCGGTGAAAGTGGCGAAGCTGATCGGAGTGGATTAAAATTTCAAAGGTTGACAGCCCAGTCGAGAGCCAATAATTCCAGAAGAAAATTGAAATTAATTTGGAATTCAGGTGGCTAAAAACCCTTGAACCATGAATAATAACCGCGTCATCCTCACAGGCATTTTGTTGCTGATGATTGGAATTCCCCTGGTTGCAGGCGCCAATCCGCCGGCCACCGACCGCGTCATCACCGCCGATTTCCGGCAGGTGCAGGGACCGATGAACACAATGTTCAAGAAGTGTGTCGGGGCCGGGCGGGCCAACGAAGGTTTGCGCGCCGACTGGCAGCGGCAACTGACTTACGCGCATCGCGAATGCGGTTTTGAATACATCCGCATGCACGGTTTGCTCTGCGACGACATGGGGGTTTACCGGGAAAGCAAGGATGGCCGGCCGGAATACAACTGGCAATATATTGATGAGCTTTACGATTTTCTCCAAAGCATCGGCATGAAGCCGTTCGTGGAACTCAGCTTCATGCCGTCGGCAATGGCCAGCGGTTCCGAGACGGTTTTCTGGTGGCGCGGCAACTCAACCAAGCCGAAGGATTTTAAAAAGTGGGGTGATCTCATCCGCGCTTTCGTAACACACCTGCGCGAGCGTTACGGCGACGCTAAGGTGCGCACCTGGTATTTTGAAGTTTGGAATGAACCGAACTTGCAGTACTTTTTTCACGGCACGCAGCAGGATTATTTCAACCTCTACGCGGTCACGGCGCAGGCGATCAAGGACGTTTCGCCCGCCTACAAGGTCGGCGGTCCGGCAACCGCGGGCTGCGCCTGGGTGCCGGAGTTCATCAATTTCTGCGCGACGAATCATGCGCCGGTGGATTTTATTTCCACGCACGACTACTGCGTGGACAGTGGTTACCTGGATGAAAACGGCAATGCTGGCACGGTGTTTTCTCAAAACCCCAAAGGCATTTATGGCAACGTAATCCGGATGCGCAAGCAGATCCGCGATTCCGCGATGCCCAATCTGGAATTGCACTTTACCGAATGGAGCACTTCTTACACCCCGTTCGATCCCATCCACGACAGCTATCACAGCGCCGCGTTCATCCTCGACAAAATCAAGAACGCCGGCGCCGCCGCCGATTCGATGTCCTATTGGGTGTTCACCGATATTTTTGAGGAGGCTGGTCCGCGCTGGACGCCGTTCCACGGCGGTTTCGGCTTGATCAACTGCGAGGACATCAACAAGCCGGCATTCCACGCGTATCAGTTTTTGAACCGGCTCGGTCCGACCGAATTAAAAAACAGTGACCCGGCCTCGTGGATCTGCACCGACGCCTCCGGCGGCATTCAGGCGCTGGTCTGGGATTTCACCATCACCCATCCCGGCACGAACGTCATTAATCAGGTCTATTACAAACGCGACCTGCCGTCCCTGCCGAAAAACAAGGTCACGCTTAATTTAACCAACGTGCCCAAGGGGGAATACACACTGGAAATTTACAAAGTCGGCTACCGCGTCAACGACGCCTACGCGACCTACATGGATTTGGGATCCCCCGCACAATTGACGAAGGCGCAGGTTGCAAAAATCAAATCCAAGAACAGCGGCGCGCCCATTGCCATCAGCACGGTCAAGGTCGGCCGCGATGGAAAATTTCAGCAGCAATTCGACTTGCGCGAAAACGATGTATGCCTGTTTATGCTGAAAAAACTTTGACCCGGTTCACCCGAATATCTGGCTGGCATCCGCCCGGACGCGCAAGCCTTGGTTCGTCAAAACGTGGTGCGACGGTTCGCGAGAACGCGAGCCTCACCCATTAAACATTCACTCTGGTCATTTACTTGTGCTTCTGTGTCTCTGCGGTGAAACCTTTGCAGGCTTTAATGGGAAGTCGAACTTCGACCTTGATTTCCTTCGCATTCAGCCTTTTCCTTTCATGATTCGAAATTCGAAACTCGGAATTCATAATTTTGAAAATGTCCTATAAAAACGTGAAACCGCCCACCGGCGGAAAGATTTCGATTCAGAACGGCAAACTGAACGTGCCGGACAATCCCATTCTCCCATTCATTCGCGGCGACGGCACCGGTCCCGACATCTGGGCAGCGAGCGTGCGCGTGTTCGACGCGGCGGTCCAAAAAGCATACGGTGGTAAACGCAAGGTTGCTTGGTTTGAAGTCTTTGCCGGTGAAACCGCCAAGAATAAATTTGATAACTGGCTGCCGGACGACACAGTCGAGGCGTTCAAGGAATTTCTGGTTGGCATCAAGGGGCCGCTCACCACGCCGGTCGGCGGCGGCATCCGTTCGCTCAACGTCGCGTTGCGCCAGATGCTCGATCTCTACGTTTGCCTGCGGCCGGTGCGGTATTTTCAGGGTGTGCCATCGCCGGTGAAACATCCGGAAAAGGTGAACGTGGTCATTTTCCGCGAGAACACCGAGGACATTTACGCGGGCATCGATTTCGAGGCCGGCAAGGAAGCCGCGTTGAAGACGATTGAATTTCTCAAGGCGAACTTCCCGAAAGATTTCAAAAAAATCCGGTTTGGCGAAACACCCGAAGTCGTCGGCATCGGCATCAAGCCCGTTTCCAAGATCGGCACGGAACGCCTGGTCCGCTCGGCCATCCAATACGCCATCGCGAACAAACGCAAGAGCGTCACGATTGTCCACAAGGGCAACATCATGAAATTCACCGAAGGCGCGTTTCGCGACTGGGCCTATGCGCTTGCCAAACGCGAGTTCGGCGCCGTGGAGATTGACAAAGGCCCGTGGTGCCGGATTCAGAATTCAGGAATCAGAAGTCAGAAGTCAGAGATTTTGGTGAAGGACGCCATCGCCGATATCACGCTGCAACAATTGCTGACGCGTCCGGAAGATTTCGACGTCATCGCCACGCTGAATTTGAACGGCGATTATTTGAGCGACGCGCTGGCGGCGCAAGTGGGTGGCATCGGCATCGCACCGGGCGGAAACATTAATTATATCAGCGGCCACGCGATTTTTGAGGCCACGCACGGCACCGCGCCGAAATACGCAAATCAGGACAAAGTGAATCCGGGCAGCGTTGTTTTGAGCGGCGAAATGATGTTCCGCTATTTGGGCTGGACTGAAGCGGCGGATTTGATTCTTAAAGGCTTGAACGGTGCGATTGCGTCGAAACGTGTGACTTATGATTTTGCCCGCCAGATGGACGGTGCGACGGAAATCAAATGCTCACAATTCGGCGATAATATCATCGAGCATATGTGAAGGCTTTGATCAGCCGATTCGCAATCCATGTCGTGGCGTAAATGATTCCGAGCAGAACCACATCGGTCGGGCCGATGGGACAATCCCATTGATAGGCAATCCAAAATCCGGCGAATGCCGACATGCCACCGATTAGCGAAGCGAAAATCGCAAATTGGCGCATATTGCGTGCGAACAAATGCGCCGTCAGCGCGGGAATCAGCAGGAATCCAAACGAAATCAGCGGGCCGACACTTAACACGGCCATCGAAACGGTCAGGCCGATGAGCAAATAAAGCAGCACGTCCCAGAAGAAAACTTTTTTACCAAGCGTCACGGCCATTGTCCGGTCGAACGACACCAGCAACAGTTCCTTTTGAAACATTCCGAGCACCGTGAGCACGATGGCCAGGGTTGCCGCAGTCAGCACAAGGTCGAAATTTGAAACGGTGATGATTTCGCCTTTTAGCAAATCGAGCCAGCCCACCTCGGCGTAACGATTTTTTGATAGCAGCAGAATGCTCAAAGCGGCGGCAACAACGTAAGCCGCGCCAAGCCGGCCTTCCGGCTGGCCGCGTCCGCGCCGCTCGAGAAACGCCAGAATCAGGATGGCTGTGAGCGAAAAAACAGTGGAACCGGCAAAGGCCAGCGCGTGTTCGGTCGCGGTGGTGTGTTCGAGCTGGCCGGTTCCAAGCCACACGGGAATGGAAAGTGCGACGGCAACTCCTGTGGACGAAATTTGCGGCAACGCGATGCCCATGAAGACGAGCCGCCGCAGCACGAGAAATACGCCGACGAGCGGGCAGACGAAGCCGATGAGCATGCTGGTGTAAAGCGAATTGCGCAGCAAAAAGTCGGGCGAAAGAATTTCACGGAGCGATTCCATATCAGCCGACCTCCATTTCAAAAATTTCCGCCATGCGCTCGCGCGAGAGTAATTCTGTCACTGCGCCGTGTAGCACTTTACCTTGATGCAGCCAGACAATTTGCTGCGCGTGCTTGCGAACAAGCGGCAAATCGTGCGTGACGAGCAGAATCGTGAGCTTCCGTTCCGCGTGGATTTGCAAAATGAATTCGAGCAACGCGTGCGTGGCAGTCGCATCCACGCCGACCGTCGGTTCGTCGAGAACCAGCGCGTCGGGTTTGGTCGCAAGCGCACGCGCGATGAGGACGCGTTGTTTTTGACCGCCGGAGAGTTCGGAGAATTTTTTGCGTGCGAATTCTTCTGCCCCTGTCGCGTGCAAACATTCGCGCACGAAGGCGCGTTCGTTTTGCGGAACAAAACGGCCAGCGCCAATGCGTCCATAAACGCCCATCAGCGCGACTTCAAATCCGGTCAGCAAAAAGAGCGGGTCAAATTGAATTGCTTGCGGCACGTAACCGAATGCGGCAGGCGCGGCGATTTGAATTTTCCCGGCAATCGGCGGCTGAAGTTTAAGCAATGTTTTTAGCAGCGTGGATTTGCCCGAACCGTTCGCGCCGAGAATGGCGGTGAAGCTGCCGCGCGGAATCGAAAGTGAAATGCCGGACAACACCGGCTGCCGGTCGTAACCGATGGCCAGGTTGTCCAGCGTGATGAATGGTTCGTGCATATTTCAAAAGGTAAGGTCGGCGCGCTGCGCCGACCGGACGCCGCGGCCCGGGCTTCGCCAGAGGCTACGCCGAGGCGAGCGCGGCGTCCCTACCATTATTGTTTTGCTGCGTTCACCAGCGTGTGGATGATGTAATCCATCATTTCGATGTAAGTGTCGGTGTGCGGCACGCCGCCGGGCATGATGGGCAATTTCACAAGTGTCGCTCCGGTTTGTTTGGCGATGAGCGCGGGAACCTTTTCTGGGAATTGCGGCTCGCGCACGACGATGGCAACGTGTTCGGCCTTCATTTCAGCGACCAGTTCCGTGATATGGTGCGGGGTTGGGTCTATGCCCGGCTTCAGCTCGATGGTGCCGATATAGTCCATGCCGAAGCGTTCGGCAAAATACGGCCAATGTTCATGGTAGGAAACAAACTTCACGCCTTTGAGGGGAGCGGCTTCCTTTTGCCACCCGGCAATTTTGGCGTCGAGCTGGGCGAGATAGGCATCGCGGTTATGCGTGAAGTCGGCTTCATATTGTGGCGCGGTGGCCACCAGCGCATTGTAAATATTCAGAACCGCCGTTTTCGCCAGCACAGGGTCGAGCATGTAATGAGGATTGCCATAAGGATGCACATCGCCCTCGGAATGGTCGGTGGACTTTGGCACATCAACCGGCACGATGCCCCGCGAACAATCCACATAACCGGGTTTGCCGATTTGAATGTGCGGATTTTTGCTCGCCTCAAGCAACGCGGGCAGAAAGGCGTGCTCGCAGTCGAATCCGACCAGCACGACCAGATCGGCGCGATTCAATAATGGGACGAAGCTCGGCTTCATCGGAACGCCGTGCGTGTCTTCGATGCCGGTGGCGAGGCTGAATACTTCGACATGGTTGCCGCCGACATTGCGCGTGAAGTCGGCGAGGTCGGTGAGCGTGGTGACGACGCGGATTTTTTCCGCGTTTGCTTGAGCAAGACTAAACGCAACCGTGATGAGCGTGACAAAAAATAATTTCAATTTCATAAAACAATTTCTCCTTTCAAATTCAACGTTGTTGCCAGCCGTGCGAGTGCGAGCCGATGATCCACGCCCATTGCAGGTAGATGGCGTCGTCCGGGCGCAGACCGGACGCGGCGTTGTGGTCGGTGTGCGTGTATTGCAAGCGCAGTTGGTTCCAGTGGCTGATGGCCCAGGTAATATACGGCGAATAAGCGAATGTCTGATCGTCATGGTTCTGTGCGTTTTGCATCCAATCGAACAGGAATCCCGCGCTCCATTGGCGGTGCCATTTGTAGGTCATATACGAGTACAAACCGAGCGAGCCGACAGTTTCACTGCTTAATCCCGACGGAGGCGAGCTTGGGTCGAAGCTGCCGGCGGGATTGACGAGATACCGATTGTCGCTGTAAAGCACCTCCGTGCCCCAGGTGAAACTCTGGAACTGATTGTTCCGGAGCGGAACATAACTCAACTTCACATCGAGGCCAGCGAGGCGCCGCTCACGCTCGGCAAAACCACTCTTGTCAGGCTGCACAATGACGCCGCCGCGATCTTGTTCTTTCGGATTCCACAATCCGGAGACGCCTCCTTCAAGTTGCCAATTTGGGGTCAAATCCCAATAACTTGAAAGTCGTCCCCAGAAGTTCAACCCGTCAAAAGCCCGGTAGGTGCCGGGATGATCGGGGTTCGGGCTGTCGCCGCCGAAGGAATCGCCCAAGCCGGCGGTCAGGCTGATGTAATGTTCGGTCGGGACGAGCCAATTGACCTGCAATCCGTCGGACCTGGATTCGCCGCCGATATATTGATCCAATACGAGCGGACGATTAACAAACGGCAATTCGTGGTCGTGGATGTAGGCCAGCCGCCCGAACTCGCCGAAAAATCTTCCCGCCTTCAACTCCAGATTTCCCGGCAGCGAGGTCGTTTGCAGCGCGGCTTCTTCCACGCCCATGTTCGCCTCGCCGGTGGCGGCATCGGCCGAGGCATTGATCACGGCATAACCCTTTGCAAACGGGTCCACCGATGCAGCGACGTTCAATTCCAACGAACGTTGAAACACATCGAAACCGCCCGGACGGTCACTGCCGGTTTGATCCGAACCCCGCGAGCGGTAGCCAAACAGCGTTTCTCCCACCAATCCGATGGCCGGATTGAATTCGCTCATCAGCGTTTTTTTCTGCGCTTCGGCGACCCGATCCACTTTTTCACTTAACTCCTTGAGCTGGTTGGTGGTGACGGCTGCAGACGGAGCGGAAGCCGCTGTTGCCTGCTGCTGATTTGTCAATTCATCCAACTTTTTTGTCAGCGCTTCGATTTGCTGGCGCTGCTCGTTTTCAACTTTTTCAAAATTTTCCTGCATCTGCCGCAGTTGTTGTTTCAACTGTTCCACCTCGTCGCGTTGAAGCGAAGCGGGGGCGGATTCATTTGTCTTCTGCGCTTGAGCGATGGTCACGCACAAGCAAAGGGCGGAAGACAGCCCTAAAATGGTTTTCAGTTTCATATTTTTTCTCCAATCCAGACGCGCACGACCGGCATGCGCGCCAATTCAAACGGGATTACTGCGAATTAAATCCATTCAGCCGAAGCTGAATGGCCTATGCTTGGGAAGAAATAACTGCGGGCGGAGCGCGGCCTTGGGGAAGATTTTCAATAGCCGGGCTGAAAATGGAAAAAGTGAAGTGCTGTGCTGTCTCGATTAAAACGGTTGGCTCTGGGATGATGATTTCACAGGTTGTTGAATCAACCTTGCCCTGTGCGAACATCGTGACGGCACAATGGTGGTCGGCTTCATCCGCGTTCTTGTGAATCATTTCGTGCAACGCGGGGCACGCCGCCATCGTATCCAGCAGCAAAATCAGGCCGACTAGCGAAGCCGCCAGTGTTGCTTTGCTGAACTTGTAAAAATATTTTTTCATTCAAGCACCTTGATGAGCACGGCGATGGCCAGGCCTGAAAGCAAGGCTACAGACAATTTGAGACGATCGTGGGAATGAAATTGCAGTTCCGGCAGCAGGTCGCTGCTGGCGATGCACAGGAACGTGCCGGCACAAAATGCCAGCGCACTGCCGAGGAAGGCCCCGTTGGAATCGGCAAAATGGCTCGCGCCAAAATAAAACAGGGCCGCGCCGAGCGGACTTACCAGCGAAAAAAGCGCATTCAGCAGATGCCGTGAAAACCGCGAACTGCCGCTCGCCGTCATCAAGGTCGAGATCGCCAGCGCGTCAAACGGTTTGTGGAGAATTACCACCATGGCAACGCCAAGTCCCGCCAGTTTTGCGTGACCGTGTGCTCCCGCCGCGACGGAAGCCGCCAGTGCCAGTCCGTCGAATAGTGAGTGGAGCGTCAAGCCCAGCGCCGTGCCGACCCAGGAAAGTTGTTGTGCCGATTTGTCGGCCAGCGTGTGGGCGTGATGCGCATGGTCGTGAGCGTGATCGTGTTCCTGCGCGTCACAATCTTCGGGATCGCCCTCGGGCGAGTCGTGGTGGTGAAAGTGAAAAAAGCGTTGCAGAAAAAACATCGCCAGAAAACCGCCCAGCATCCATTCGACGGTCAGGTTGAGTGAATGCAATTGTTCCGCCGCATCCGGCAAAAAATGGAGCAGGGCAATGCCGAGCATGAGTCCGGCCACGAAACTGATCGCTGTTTGCAGGCGCGTGTGGGTGGGACGAATGATCAGCAGCAGCCAGCCGCCCGCCAGCGAGGCGAGCAAGACCAGCACGCAGTAAATTGTTAATAGCCAAACGGGTGTCACGGCCTTAATTGCGAATCATTTGCAATATACCAGAAGACAGAACGGCTGCAAGCTTATTTTGGGCGGAAGTTCCGCTTCCCATTTCTTGAAGGTAGGGACAGCGCGCCGCGCTGTCCGCCGGACGCCACGGCCCAGGCTTCGCCAAGCTACGCCGAGGCAAGCGTGGCGTCCCTACCACGAGATGGGAGGCGATACTATCGCCCGCAGCAGTGCTTGTATTTCTTGCCGCTGCCGCAAGGGCAGGGGTCGTTGCGCCCCACTTTCGGGCCGGTGCGGACGGGTTTGGCCTTTTCCGCCACGGATGCCGCCGCTTCGCTGACAACGTCGCTGCCTTTGGCTTGCGCGCCGCCGCGTTGGCCAGTGGCGCTGCCACCGCCGCCAAACGCGCTGGCGGTTTGGTGCAGCATTTGTTGGGGCACGTTTTTGAGGAAATTTTCAAATGCCATCATGCTGGAGGCGCTGCGGAAAATGTTGTGGCAGATCTCGGTCTTCACGTTGACCATCAGTTCGTCAAAAATTTTGAACGCCTCGGCCTTGTATTCGATGAGCGGGTCGCGCTGGCCATAACCGCGCAGGCCGATGCTGTAGCGAAGGCTGTCCATTTCGTAGAGATGCTCCTGCCACAACCTGTCAATCGCGCTTAAAATCGTGAACCGTTCAACTTCCTTGAGCGCGTCGGGATTTTCAAAACTGATTTTGATGTCGTAGGATTTGCGAACACTTTCGGAAATAAAATTACAGACAGCGAACTGCGCCGGACTCAAGCCGTCAAAAAGCGAGCCGGGCACGGGCGTTTCCTTGCCGGACTCGGCGGCCTTGACGATTTCGGCCTCGGGCAGGCCGATGGGAAAGTTCAGGTTCACCCAATCGGCCAGTTGCCGTTTTTTCCATTCGCTGTATTCCGTGTCGGCGGTCGTGAATTGCGCGACCTTGTCCACGACGACCTCCTCCATGATGTCCATGAGCCGGTCGCGAACGTCTTCGCTATTGATGATTTCGTTGCGGAAGCCGTAGATGACTTCGCGATGCTTGTTCATCACGTCGTCGTATTCGAGCGTGCGCTTGCGGATTTGGAAATTGTGCTGCTCGACCTTTTTCTGCGCCTGCTGGATGGAACGGTTCAGGAGCGGGTGGGACAATTCCTGTCCCTCTTCAAGCCCCATTTTTTCCATGTATTTGACGATGCGGTCGGAGCCGAACAGCCGCATCAGATCGTCTTCGAGCGCGATGAAAAAGTGGGATGAACCGGGATCGCCCTGACGCGAGCAGCGTCCACGCAACTGCCGGTCAATGCGTCGCGCTTCATGCCGCTCCGTGCCAAGCACGTGCAAGCCGCCGGCCGCCTTCGTTTGCGGCGTAAGGTTGAAGACGCCGGCTTCGGGACTGTTGGGAGCAATTTTGCGGACCTCTCCTGTGGACGCCTCTGTCAGTTTGTAATAGGGCTCTCCGGCTTCCGGTTTTGGATAATATTCCACATTCCATAGCGCGCCGGGACCGAGTTTGATGTCGGTGCCGCGTCCCGCCATGTTCGTGGCGATGGTGATGGCTCCGCGCTGGCCGGCGCGCGCGACAATTTCGGCTTCCTGCTGGTGATACTTCGCGTTCAGCACGGAATGGATCAATCCTTCGCGCTTTAACATCCGTGAAAGCATTTCGCTCGTTTCGACGCTGACGGTGCCGACGAGGATGGGCCGGCCCTGTGCATGAAGGTCTTTGATTTCCTTGACGACGGCGTTGAATTTTTCGCGCTTGGTTTTATAGACCGAATCATGGGTATCCTTGCGGATGTTCGGCTTGTTCGTCGGAATCGTCAGCACGCCGAGTTTGTAAATATCCAGAAATTCCGTCGCTTCCGTTTCCGCCGTGCCGGTCATGCCCGCCAGTTTATGGTAAAGGCGGAAATAATTTTGAATCGTGATGGTTGCGAGCGTTTGGGTTTCGCGCTCAATTTCAACGCCTTCCTTCGCCTCCACTGCCTGATGCAGGCCGTCTGACCAGCGGCGTCCGGGCATGAGTCGCCCCGTATGCTCGTCAACGATGACAACCTTGTTTTCCTGGATGACATATTCCACGTCGAGCTGGTAAAGGCTGTAGGCCTTGAGCAACTGCGAGATGGAGTGCATCTTCTGCGCCTTGGTCTCAAAATCCGCCTGAACCTTCGTTTTCAACTCCAGCCGCTTGCGCGCGTCGGTTTCGGGACCGGCGTCAATTTCATGCAACGCCATCGTCAAATCGGGCAGCACAAAGGCATCAGGGTCCTTGGGGCTGACGAAATTGCGGCCTTTCTCGGTCAAATCGGCCTCGTGACTTTTCTCGTCAATTGCGAAAAGCAATTCCTCCTTCTCGCGGTAAAGGTCCACCTTCTTCTGGTCCTTGTGCAATTCCAGCTCGGCATGGTTCATCATGCGGAGGTTCTCGGGGTCTTCCAGCAGTTTCAGCAAATCCTCGGATTTCGGCTGGCCCGTTTTGACGCGGAACAGCAGCAGGCCGATTTCATGTTCGAGCGCCGCTCCGTCCTCCACGTTCGACCCGTCGGCGGGGTTCAATTTTTTCAACAGTTCCCCGGCTTCGGACAAAAACCGGGCGCACAAACGTTCCTGCGCGCGGACGAGCGATTCCACGAGCGGCTTCCATTGGGCGTATTGCTCGTCGAACGTGTGCAGGGACGGGCCGCTGATGATGAGCGGCGTGCGCGCTTCATCAATGAGAATCGAGTCCACTTCGTCCACGATGGCGTAATAATGCCCGCGCTGGACCTGCTCCTCCTTGCGCGCAGCCATCCCGTTGTCGCGAAGATAATCGAACCCGAACTCGGCGTTGGTGCCGTAGGTGATGTCGCAGGCGTATTGCTCGCGGCGGACCTTGGGCGGCTGGTCGTGCAAAATGCAGCCGACGGTTAGGCCGAGAAATTTGTAAATCGCGCCCATCCATTCGCTGTCGCGCGCGGCCAGATAATCGTTCACCGTCACCACGTGAGTGCCGCGTCCGGTGAGCGCGTTGAGGTAAATCGGCATGGTGGCGACGAGCGTTTTGCCTTCGCCGGTGGCCATTTCGGTGATTTTTCCCAAATGCTGCGCTATCCCGCCGAGGAGTTGCACGTCGAACGGGATCATTTCCCAAATGGTGGAATGTTCGCGGACGATGACTTCCGTTTTGCGTTCGACCATCCGGCGGCAGGCATTTTTCACGGCGGCGAAGGCTTCAGGCAGAATTTCGTCGAGCCGTTGCGCCAACTGCTTGTTGTCCGTGATTTTGGAAAGCTCATCCTTCCACGCGGCGGTTTTCCGGCGCAATTCATCGTCGGAGAGCTTTTGAAGCCCAACTTCGATTTCATTGATCCGGCGAACGATCGGCCAGAATTTTTTCAACTGGCGGTCATTCCTCGACCCGAAGATCATTTTTATGAACCCAATCATGACGATTCGCGAAAAATAGCGTCGGAAACGCTACGCGAGGAAACGCAAAGCGTCAAAGCGAATCGCTACATGCGCACCTTGGCACAACCACCATTCTTCCACCTCCTGGGAGCGCTGGCGTCTCGCCGGCTCGCTGGGTTGCGACAGGCAGTTCCCAACCCCTGCCGACGAGACGTCGGCGCTCCCAGGGAACACAATCTGGTTTAGTGCAAACATCGTAGTTGGTGGTGGTGTCAAGCTGCGCCCGCTGATGAATCACGCCGAATCCTGTGCTGGCGTCTTTCCGCCAATTCGCTATTCTCGAGGCGGAATCACGCGATGAATACCGCGCCCGCATCTCTCGGCATGATTGCCGGCAACCGTTCGCTGCCGCTGGAATTTGCCCGGCAGGCGCGCGCCGCCGGTGTCAAACACCTCGTCGCTGTCGCCTTTGAAAACGAAACCGACCCGGCGCTCGCAAAACTTGTGGATGAAATCGTCTGGCTCAAGATCGGCCAGTTGTCAAAAATGATTTCCGCCTTCACCGGCCGCGGCATCAAACAATGCGTCATGGTCGGGCAGATCGCGCCTAAAAACCTTTTCGACCTGCGACCCGATTTACGCGCGATGTCGCTCGCGCTCCGGCTCAAGGAAAAAAATGCGCACACGATTTTCGGCGCCATCGTCGAAGAATTAAAAAAGGACGGCGTGGAGGTGATTGAGGCGACGCCCTGGCTCAAACCGCTCATGCCGCAAACCGGTTTTCATCTTGGACCGAAACTTTCCGCCGAACAAAAGGCCGATGTGGAATTCGGTCTTCGCATTGCGAAGGAAATTTCGCGCCTCGAAATCGGCCAGACCGTTGTCGTGAAAAACGGCGCGGTGCTGGCGGTGGAAGGCTTTGAAGGCACGGACAAATGCCTCGCGCGCGGCGGCGAACTCGCCGGCACAGACGGCGGCGCGGTCGCCGTCAAGGTCGCCAAGACCAGTCATGATATGCGGTTCGACATACCCTGCATCGGCGCGCAAACCCTCGAAACATGCGCCGCGTCGGGCGTGGCCGTGCTTGCGCTGGAATCCGGCAGGACACTTTTGCTTGAACAAGAAGCTTGCGAACAAATCACAAAGAAAAATAGAATTTCCGTCACGGCCATCTGAACTATGAATTTTAGACTTCGGACTTTGGACCTTGGACATCGGACTTTGGAC
>Ga0182011_10000254_pt1 | contig 45417 bp, 45 predicted proteins | sample 711E1DmetaG_FD_120481 | JGI IMG/M metagenome (GOLD analysis project Ga0182011, IMG submission 120481) | Permafrost microbial communities from Stordalen Mire, Sweden - 711E1D metaG | ecosystem: Environmental > Terrestrial > Soil > Wetlands > Permafrost | place: Sweden: Stordalen | collected...
CGAACACAGCGAGCAAGTGCTGGGTTGCTTCCTGCTCGCCGCCGAACAGATGCACCGCTAAGGAGCCCCATGACCCGAAGCACCCTAAATTCACCTTTCAACAGAAATGCTGGACAGTGCCGCGAAATTGATCCTCTAGCGCTCAATCGCCTCGTGATGCACGATGTAGAGAACTATGTTGGAGTCACAGAGCGGAGAAACAGCGAAAGGGAGTTTGCGCTAGGCTATACGAGTTGGTGGTTAACTTTGGATCCCGCAGCTTTTGCTGCAAGATCAGTGCTCATCGACCAACTACCTGCTCCAGTACCCGATTCGCCCGTCATGAGTCCTGACTTTCTGGCAAACTATTTAGCGCTGGGTCCACAACGAAGTAGGCTCGACAAGAACACCGAGCGCCGCCTCCCAGTTGTTTTCGACGCCGGTTCGTATGAATTGCCTGTAGAAATACTCACGACGGCTAGCGCCGTCCGCGAAGAGTCGGCACATCTCCCTGAGCGTATCATCATGCGTAAGGTTCGTGATGCGATAGACAAGGCTAAACGCCGGATGGGTCCCATTGCTAAAGAAGGTATCTCCAGTGTGGAGCGTCGAATCAAAGATCAGCTCGAACAGAATCGAAGAAGACGCACTACGAGCTGACCTTCGTTCTCTAAATCCACAGTATGCAATCAATCGTATCGCCGTGACTAGCATAGACTAACCCCATAGCCCTCTTGGAGGAACTTGCCGTGCCCGTCTCAGCCCACGACAAAGAAATGTCTGCTGGTTCTTTGGTCGAGTTCTACGAGGCCGTGAAGACCATCCACGATAAATGGCACCGTGAAGATGAACAGAGAACAAATCGCTGCGGTGAGAAGTTTTGCCTCCGACGATTTGGTTCCGTGGAAGTCCAACGCAAGTTGGCCTTTGAAGCCAAGCCTTTATCGCCTAAAAGACCCAGACCAGAACGAGATTTGCTCTGGCTTTAAGAGGCGTGCGCTTCAACTAATGTCAGAGCCTCACCTCCCCCAGACCGAATAAGGGTGGTACTTCTTAATGCAGCACTATGGAGCGCCTACGCGACTTTTTGATTGGACGCACGGTGCCCTTTCCGGTGCGACACGCCGCTGACAGTTACGGGCCACTTGGAACGACAGGGTACTCGTCCGGAAGGCGTTCCTTCCGAATAACGCTGAGCAAAAGCGTCCGGTGTTCGATCGTTTCTCCGCTGGATTGCCCGTGCGCCCCGTTTCCTCAGACTGATTCGTACTGAGTCCGGTAGGCGGCCCTTTTTCAGCCGCTCATTTTCCTGGGCACTGCTTCGGGCTAATTCCTGCGTCCGGCAGCTTCGCGGCTTCTGCTTTCCCGGTTCCTCGCCAGACATCTTGGGTCCCTCCCAGAATGCAGCCGCTCGCCTTGGAAGCAGAAGCCCTCGCTTCTGGGTGCCCCAAGAAAATGGGGCAGAAAAAGGAGATTCAAAAATGTCTTACCTCAACTCAGTAACGCTCGTCGGATTTGTTGGAGCCGACCCGGAGCAACGTCAAGCGCGGAGCAACGGAGCCAAGTTCACCGTTCTTTCCGTCGCTACCCAGCGCTCCTGGAAAAACGCGCAGGACGAGTGGAGCTCAAAAACCGAGTGGCACCGCATCTGCATCTTCCGTCCGCGACTGGCCGAACACGTCGCTACGGCGATCAAGAAGGGCGCGCACGTCCTCGTCGAAGGCGAGCTCGTCAGCAGCACCTACGAGCGCCCGAACGGCAAGAGCAAGAAGTCCGCGACGACCAAGATCACGTCGTGGTCGATTCGCGCCGACGTCGTGCGCAACCTCGACCGTGGCGAGCCCGAGCCGGAAACAGCTCCCGCCGGAAACGGCGCGGTGGCGGCGGCCGACGGCCCTGCATTCTGAGGCCGTCTTCTTTCAAAGGCTCCCCGCCTCGGGCGGGGAGCCTCTTTTTGTGGCTGGTGCAGGGCCTCCGTAATCGGCCAGAAGGGGGCGTCAGCGGACGCGATGGTTGCTGGCCAGCGCAACCGTGCCGAGCACAAATAAAACGCGAAATATGACCGCTGCCGACAATGGGAGACGATGGCATTCTTATTAGATGCTCCATACGTGCCCTTGCAGGGCACACCTATTACATGTAGTATGACTGTGCTGTGCGAAGCAAAAAGACCAAGATCTCGAAAACCAGGGACGCAACACCGCGTCCGGTTCTCAAGACGGTGGGGCGTCAGACCGCAAGACTCCTTGCGGCGCTGCACGCCCGTTCCCAAACCACTTTCGATCTCGACCAGGTCCAGGCAATCACCGGGCTAGGCCCCGCCTCGGCACGGAGTCTCGTCCGCAAAGCGGCGAATCGCGGGCTCGTCTCCCGCCTGAAGCCCGGCCTTTTCATTCTCATTCCCCAGGAAGTCACGAACGTTCAGAACTATACTGGCGACCACTATCTTCTCGCACGGCAGCTCGCCGGCGACGCGCCCTATTTTCTTTCCCATTCCTCGGCGATGGAGCTCCATCGCATGGTCACCCAGCCCCGGTTCGTCGTCTATGTTTCGACTCCCAAGCGAATTCCGAACCGCACCATCCATGGAACCGAATTCCGCTTCGTCTACGTCAAGTCCGAACAGGTTTTCGGAACCACGCCGCACTGGATCGACAAGCAAGAGCAAGTCATCGTCAGCGATCTCGAACGCACTGTCATCGATGGACTGAGCCGCCCCGAATACTGCAGCGGCATCGTCGAAGTCGCGAAGGGGCTCTGGATGCGCAATCGCGACTTGCAAGTTCCCAAGCTCATTGAGTATGCCGTGCGGCTGAAGACCGGGGCCGTCCGCCGGCGCCTCGGTTATTTGCTCGAACTCTATGGATTGGCGACGCCCGACCAGATCGAGCCGCTTCGCGGCGATTTCACGAGAACCTACAACGCGCTCGACCCCACCTTGCCGAAGGAAGGCCCGTATCTCGGCCGCTGGCGTCTGCGGCTGAATGTGCCCGTCGAAGAGCTCGACGCCGCCCGTCGAACATGATCCGGCAACAGAACATTTCGAGTTTGGCCAACCGTCTCGCTCGCGCGGGACAGCGCCGCATTCCCGAAAACGTGCTCGAACGCGACTATTGCCTGGCGTGGTTTCTGGCAATGCTTGCCCAATCCGACCTCCACGACACGCTCGCCTTCAAAGGCGGAACGGCGCTCCGGCGCTGCTACTTCGCCGACTACCGGTTTTCCGAGGATCTGGATTTTACTCTGCTTCGGCCGACGCCTCTCGATGACATTCTCCGCTCCGTGGATCGGCTCTTTGCCGCTCTGGAGGCGGCCTCCGCCATCCGGTTCACCTTCGACCGGCAGGACCGGCACGGACACGTCAACAGCCATACCTTCTACCTAAACTACACCGGACCGCTGCCTGCCCCCAGCAGCGTGAAAGTCGACATCACCATCGAGGAACGCTTGTGCTTTCCCCTTGAACAACGCCCGGTCTTGCGATCCTACGAAGAATTCGCTGACCTCCCGGAAAACCGAACCATCCACGTCTATTCCCTGGAGGAGATTGCCGTCGAGAAGACGGTCGCGCTTGCCGACCCGGCGCGCACCGAGCCGAGAGACCTGTACGACCTGTGGTATCTGACCACCGAAGCACCCATTGATCTTTCCAGCCTGTTGCCGGGAATCCGCGAAAAACTGGAATTTCGCCAGAAGCCCTTTGCGGGCATTCAGACCGCCATCAACGCGAAGCAGGCCCGATTCAAGACGCGCTGGGAGAATCAGCTCACCCAGCAGATGACGGACCTGCCGGAGTTCGACGAAGTCTTCCGTGCTGTGCGGCGCTCCCTACGCCAAGCGCGCTTGCCCTGAGTCGTCCCGCCGTCCCGGCACGCGCAGCGACGTCGGCGGCCGCAGCTCGGCAGCCCGCCCCCTCCCCCTCATCCCAATTACTCCAGAAACCAAACGCGCGCGGCTACTGAGAACGAACCCCGATTCGTCTTGAGGCGGGACAAAGCCCGCGACCCCCTTGTCCGGCATTCCGGACAAAACAGAGAAAACCCCCACAATTGGTGGTCTCCTGCAGAGCATGAGCGCTCCGCTGGTCGCGTCCCCGCGGCCAGCCGCGAAGCCAAGAGCGCTTGTCCCCCCTCTTTCGCAAGGCCCTACAACCCTGCCACTTGAGACTCAAGGAGACCGCTCATGAGCGAAAGGCCCTGCTGCCGTTGCCCTCTCTGCCGGATCGAACGGAACCTACTTGCTCGTTTCTCGGATTCACGCGAACAGGAACTCTATCGCGCCTTCGTATCTTCGACACGGAGCCTGTCTACCTTTCCAGACGTTCCGGCCCTGCTCGCGCACCTTCGCGCATCGCAGGGCGATCCACGAACCGACGACATCTTCCGCGATTTACTGGAGGCAGGTGCTGCACCACCAGGACTCGTCGAAGCCTTTTTCGTCCTCGCATTCGTACCGGTAATCCATCGCACCTTGCGCCAGGTCACGGCACTCCAGCCCTCACTCCCTTTGGAAGATGCCACCCAAGAAGCGCTGCGTTCCTTGCTGCAAGTGCTTCGTTCCGACGAATTTAGAGTGCGACAGACTCACATCGCATTTGCAATCGCTCGCGCCGTGAAGCGAAGCCTCTTTGCTTGGGCCAAGCGTGAAGGCATGGTGGTAGCTGTCGACCAGCAGATCTCCGAGGATGCCTTCCTGGTGTCCGAGGAGGAATTATTCGAACAGCATGCTGTCTTGCGTCACTTCTTGTATCGTTGTATTTCGAAGGGTCTGCTCGCCAACGACGAGCTCGACCTTCTCCTTCAATTCAAGCTCGACGGCGATCGCGGCGAGGACCTCGGCGATTCGGAGGGCATCTCCGCCAATGCGTTCCGCCAGCGCGCAAAGCGTCTGCTGGCTAAACTTCGGCGTCTCGCCCAAACACCGCCTAATACCGGGGAACAAGATGAAGAATAGTGCCAATTGCCAGGCGCGCACCCAGGAAAAGTTAAGTATTTTTCAAATCGAGCGACACGTTTTCCTTTTTCAAAACTGAATAGATATAGTGAGGGGAGTTCTCGCCGGTTAACTCCCGCGGACAGGGCCTCACCGAATCATTTGGTGTTTCGCTCTGTGTCGCGTACGGCCCGCAGCAGGGACGGACGCGATTGTGGGACAACGCTGTACATGGAGCGAACGCTCTAAGTGTGTCTGGACGGGGAAGTTCAGCACCCGGCGCATACAGCCGTCCCATCAATCGCTATCTGCTCTCCTGGAGCCGCAGCCAACGGGGACTCCCTCTCAACGGCCGATTTCTAACACTCGGAAAAGACAGGGAGAACCCGAACATGAAGCGATTTGTCTGCAAATACGTGCGTAGCTCCTGGCTGCGCTCACCTCTCGTCACCCTCGGTATCACACTTTTTCTTGCCGCTCCAGCCTTCGCCCAGACGGGAACTTCGCCGTGGGAAAACGCCGTCAGCGTACTCCAGACGGCCTTCACCAGCACCATCGCTCGCGGCCTCTCGCTTGTTGCCATTGTCGTGGCCGGTCTCACCTTCGCCTTCGGTGAAGGTGGCTCGAAGCGTGTGCTCGCCGGTGTGCTCTTTGGTGTTGGCATGGCCATCGCAGCGGTGAATTTCCTGTCATGGCTTTTCCCCGGAAGCTAAATCACGAACGTCCCGAAGGGAGAAGCACATGGCGGAAGCCAGACGAATCAACAGAGTGCATCGGTCGTTGTCCCGGCCACTGACCATCCTCGGGGCCGAGCGAAAGCTGTTTTTCTTCGCTATGTGCCTTGGCGCCGCCACCTTCAACCTGCTCAACAGCCTGTTCGGCGGGCTGCTGATGTTCTTGCTGCTCTATTTCATGGCTCGCTGGGCCACCCAGACCGATCCGCAGATTCTGCGATTTCTGCTGACAGCCGCAAGACTCCGTGCGCAGTACGACCCCATGAAGTTCAGCCCGATTGCGATCCGAAGGGATGGCCATGCTCAGGCTTAGCCGAATCTTCAAAAACTACAACGAGACCGGCTCCCTCAGCGAGCAGATCAATCTCTACGGCTTCATCGGGCCGCATATCTTTCTCACAAAGAGCGGGGAGGTCGGCCTCATTTTCGAAGTTCGCGGCGTCGATTATGAATGCCTCGACGCCGCTTCGATTGACGCTTTCACGAAGCGCCTCGAATCAGCTTTGAAGTTGTTCGACGAAAACTATCGCGTCTACCAGTACCTCTTCAAACGCAACAACGAGACCATTCCCTACAAGCTCTATGACAATCCGGTCGTAGACACCGCGATCAAGAATCGCATCGCGCACCTCGGCAGCAAGGCCGACACGCTCTTCTCCCTGTCGGTCTATTACGTGGTGCTGTACCAGGGATTTCAGGTTTCACACAAGCTCGGAAGCGCGATCACCGAGTTTCCTAAGAATCCAAAGAAAGCCATTGCCGATCTGCGGGCGCATTTCTCATCCCAGAAGCAGATCGTCGTTCTCGGACAGCGCGTCAGCAATGCCCAGGCAGCGCTGCTTCAAAAAGCCCGCAGCTTCATCCTTCAAGTCAGTGACTTCCTCGCCGTTCGGATGCTCGACAAACAGGAAGCCTTCCGTGTTCTCAAGAGAACGCTCAACTTCCATCCCGACAAACTCGCTCTCGCCAAACTCAAATACGACACCTTTCTCGATTACTACCTCCCCGAATCCCCACTCGAATGCCATCGCGGGCATCTGCGCGTGGACGATTACTACGTCAAGGTCTTGACCCTCAAGGAACCTTCTGCACAGAGCTTTCCGCTCATCTTCAAACGACTGCTCGAAGTGGAAGCGAACTATTACGTCGTCACGGAGTGGAAAAAGGAAGATTCCGGCAAGATGCGCCGGATCATCCAGGCCAAGCGCCGCCATTTTCACAACACTAAGCGGTCGTTTGCGAGCCAAGTCAGCATGAACGACGCAGCCCCTCAGGATGTGTTGCTCGACGATTCAAAGGAATCCCAGGTCAGGGAACTCGGCGAAGGCATCAAGGAGATTGAACTGCACGGGAATTACTTTGGCCAGTTTTCCCTCACCGTCGTGATTTACGACCTCGACATGGCCAAAGTGGATCGCGCATGCGCCGACTTCTACAAAGTTTTCAGCGTCCACGATGCCCAGCTCTATGAAGAAAAATACAACCTTCTGAACGCCTTTCTCGCGGCGGTTCCCGGCAACCACGTCTTCAACTTGCGTTCCCTGTATCTGCTCAACACCAACTACGCGGATTTCTCGTTTCTCTTCACCCTTCACTGTGGCGAGCCTCGGAATAGTCATCTCCGGCAGGAGTATCTGGCGGTCCTGGAGACCAACCACCACACCCCCTACTTCTTAAATCTCCATTACCGCGATGTGGCCCACACCATGATTCTCGGGCGAACGGGTGCCGGGAAGTCGTTTCTGCTCAATTTCCTCATCACAAATCTTCAAAAATACGATCCACACACCTTCATCTTCGACCTGGGCGGGAGCTTTGAAAGCCTTACGCAGCTTTTCGGCGGCTCGTATGTTCGCGTGGGCCTTGAATCCGAGGATTTCAAGATCAACCCGTTTTCGCTCCCACCGACGAAGGAAAATCTCGATTTCCTTGCTCTATTCCTGAAAGTATTGATTCAGGCCCAGAGGACGGGCGATCTCGACCCCGCCACCGAACGCGACCTCTTCCACCAGGTCGAAAACCTCTATGAGGTGGACCCTGCGTTGCGCACGCTGGGGGTACTAGCGAACACGCTCGGGCACGACATTGCAAGCCGCCTCGCCAAATGGACCCGCGGCGGCCAGTTCGGATTCCTCTTCGACAACGCCGAGGACACGATTTCCTTCTCCCGCTTCCAGTGCTTCGACTTCCAGCGCATGAGCCAGTATCCGGAACTTCTGGAACCGCTGCTCTTCTACATCCTGCATCGCGCCAATGCCGTGATTGCGGACCGCCAGATTTCGTCCGTTTTCAAAGCCTTCTTCATCGACGAGGCGTGGGTGTTTTTGAAGAACCCGGCCATCCAGCGATACGTGGTTGAAGCCCTCAAGACCTGGCGCAAGCACAACGCCGCCATGGTTCTCTCGACGCAGTCGCTCGACGAGCTCAAGCGCTCGGACATCCTCGACGTAATCATCGAAAGCTGCGCCACCAAAATCTTCCTGGCGAACCCCGATATGGACCGCGATCTCTACCGGCGCCAGTTCCATTTGAACGAAACCGAGGTCGAGCTGATCTCGGGCCTCATCCCCAAGCAGCAATTCCTGATTAAGACGCCAGCGTTGGCGAAGGTAGCCAATCTCACCGTGGACGCCAAGAGCTATTGGCTCTACACGAATGACCCGTACGACAACAAGAAACGGAAGGAAGCGTTTGAGACCTACGGATTTGAGAAAGGCCTCGAAGTGCTCGCAGGGGCGAAGCCATGAAAATGCTTGTGATTGGGTTCATCTTTTGGATTTTCATCGTCCCCAGTCTTGCCGGATCTTTCCTGATCCTCGCATTTCTTGCAGCCTTCGTACTTCCGCTGTATTTCGCACTGACCTGGTTTGCTATCGCCTTCACCACCGCGTTGGTGTTGTGCGGACCTTTTTGGATCGTTCCGTTCGCCGGCTCTGGTTTCAACTCTTCGCCATGTAGTCGTCACGAAATAAATCCATCTCAGGAGAAAAACAATGAAGCGCATCACCACGATAGAGTCTTTTTTCGGTAGTCTCGTCTTCCTCTGTCTCGTTGGCACGGCTGCAATACCGGCGCACGCTGCAACGGAAACATCGGCGCGCGTCGTGAAGTATTCAAAGGAAGACATTGTCCCCGTCCGCGCGAAGCTCCGGTTTTCAACGCTCATCGTCCTGCCCGAAGATGAGGAGATTCTCGATTTCACCACCGGCGACAAGGAATTCTGGGTCATCAACGGCGCGCACAACCTGTGCTACGTTCACCCGGCCCAGGCCGGCATCCGCAGCAATTTGAACCTTATCACCGCGAGCGGACACGTCTATTCGTTCCTGCTGACCGAAATCAGCAACCAGCCGAATGCCGATCCCGACCTCAAACTCTTCGTCGAGCCAAAAGAAGGTTCCGGTATCGCGGCGAACACCGGGCTGCGCGGCTATGTCAGTGCGGGCGAGGCCCAGGCGTACAAGAAGGAACTCGAAACGCTCCGCTCCCAGACGGCGGATCAAATCCGCGCAGCGCAAGCCCAGTCCGCCGAGCAGCTCAACCATTTCCGCTCCAGCTACGCCACGAAACTCCAATTCGACTATTCCCTCAACCCGAAGGCCGCGCAGGAACCGTTCCTGGTCTTCGCCATCTACCACGACGACTCGTTCACCTACATCAAGTGCGGCGCGCGGGAAAAGCCCGCTCTCTATGAAATCAAGGACGGTAAGCCAAACCTGATCTCTTTCCAGGTCGAGAACGGCGTGTATATCGCACCCAAGATCATCGACACCGGCTACCTCGCCATCGGCACGAAGAAACTGCCGTTTGCGCGCCGCACGGCCGGGAACTGAGGGGCCAACAATGAGCCAACCAACCCAACCCCCTCAGGTTCAGGAAAAAGCGCCGAAACCGCAAGGCCTTCTGCCAAAGAACGTCCAGTCTTGGCTTCTCATCGGACTGGCGTTTCTCATGGTCGCCATCATGTGGCTGACCGGGGGCAAGAAGCCGCCGACACCCGCCAAAGCAGCCTCGTCCGCCGCACCCGTACAGGCACCCCTCGAAGTCAACGAAACCAAGATTGCCGAGATGCAGAACCGCATCCAGGACTTGCAGCGCCAGCAACTTCTCGCCCAGACCGCACTCGCGCAGCAAACCCGGCAACTCGGTGCCCCTGGCCATGATTCCCCGGAGTCTCAACAATCTGGTGCTGCTGGAGCGGGCGAGCAGCGCCCGGAAGAAGACCCGATCCGGGCCGAGCGAAAGCGGCGCGCCTACGTTTCACTGTTTTCATCCAATGTCGCTCTGAGTTACCGGAAAGCTCCGGCGAATGCGCCCGCCCCGGCAACCGAGACGCCCCTTGCCGCCCCGGCACCGCCCCCTTCAGGCCCCGACACCTCACAGATCGCCCAACTCTTGAGAGATATGCAGCCCAATTCGATTTCTCCCGTGCCAGCCCGCAACGATTCCGCGGAAGCGACCAAGGATCGAAAGGAGGAAGCCAGAAATCCTGCCGCCGTGTCGGCCACCTCCGCCAATGCGGCGGCAGGAAAAACCTACGTCCTGTTTGAAGGAACCATCCTCGAAACCGTCCTCATCAACCGCCTCGACGGGGGCTTCGCCGGCCCCGTCGAGTGCCTGCTCTCAACCGATGTCCATTCCAACGACCGCCAGCACCTGCTCATCCCCGCAGGCTCAAAGTTGCTGGGTGAAACCAAGAAGGTAGATACCTTCGGCCAGACACGTCTGGCCGTCGTGTTCCATCGCGTGCTCATGCCCGACGGATATTCCGTCAGCCTCGATCAATTCAAGGGGCTCAACCAAATCGGCGACACTGGTCTCCGGGATCAGGTCAACAACCACTACCTCCGCATCTTCGGGGTCTCCCTTGCGGTTGGAGCGCTTGGAGCCGTCAGCGAAGCTGGCACCGGAGGGGCACTCAACGCAACTGGTGGCGACCTAATGCGTCAGGGTTTCGCCGTCAGCACAGCTCAGTCCGCTTCGCAAATTCTCGACAAATTTCTCAACGTCATGCCCACGGTGACCATCCGGGAAGGTCACCGGGTCAAAGTCTATCTCGCGGGCGATCTCGCGTTGCCCGATTACATCAACCACAAAATGCCTTCCGATCTCTGAAGGCAAGAAAGAAAGGATGAAGCTTCGATGAAAAGAAAGGCTCTACTCTTTGTGCTCGTCATGGGGTTGTGCGTTGGTACCGCTTCGGCGCAATTGGGGAGCGGGATCGTGTACGACCCCACCAACTACCAAAACGCGCTGCTCCGCTACCAACAGCTCCAGCAGCACCTCCTCCAACTGCAGAAGAGCTACGCGAAGATTACCTCCCAGCTCAACCTCGCCATGCAGATGGCCACATTCGTCCGAAACATGCCCGCTCGTTACCGCGCGGTCTTTTCACAGTGGCGAAATGTGACCTCGCTGAACACCTTCGGAAATACCGGCTCTTGGATCAGCGGCATCAACTCCGGCCTGCTTCCCAACATCAACACCGGTTACCAGAAGTCCACAACTCAACTGCTCCCGTACAGCACGGATCACCTCTCCGGCATGGATGCTTTCGAGCTGGAGCGCGTGCAGTCCCAATACGCGTCCGTCCAACTCGTGGACGGCGCGAACGTAAACGCCATGGCCACCATCGGCTCCATCCGCGGCAGCGCCCAGGATATCCAGACACAGATCGGCAACCTCGAACAAGACTCGTTCTCGAATGACTCCGGTCTCAATAGCGAAGTCTCCGTTCTGAACAAGATCAACGCGGCGGGAGTCTTGACGCTGCGCACGCTCCAGGATTCAAACAAACTCCTGGCGTCGCTTCTCGAACAGCAAACCATCCTCGCCAAGCAGCAGCGCGAGTCCACGACCAACAGCATCAATGCCGACATCCAGCGCCAAGCCAGCCTCGCCGCCAACATGACGCAGGTCACCGGCACCCTTACCAATTCACTTCAAAACTTCCGCATGCCGTGAGCGTGCGGAGATAGACGCCCAGGCGTCGGTCGGAGTAGAGATCATGCTTACACACAACCCCCTCCACGGATCCGGACGAGCGGAATTACCGCATCCGGCTCTTGCCTTAGGTAGTGACGCCGAGTCGCTCCAAAGGATACGGATGGTAGATGCGGGGGGCAGGCAGCCAGCGGTTGGAAAGCCGCTGCATCCGGCTCCACTCTACCCGACCATTCTGGCTCCGCCGCGACAGCACGCGGTGCCAGCGCCGGATTATGTGGAACCGGAACTTGTTCAACGCAGGTGTGTTCATGGGCACTCCGTAATACCGGTAGTGCCCTTCTACCACCGAGCGCAGCCACTTGCCCACTTCGGGGATGGGGTCGTGCATGCGCCGCTGCAGTTCGGTTTTCACCTCTTGCAGCTTCGCTTGCATTCGTTTGCGTATCGTCTGCCGCCACACCGTGAAACGCCCATTACTCCTTTTCCTCGCACAGATGTGCGTGAAGCCAAGGAAGTTGAACGTTTCAGGTTTCCCTTGTCCCGCCCACCTTCGGTTCTGGGCTGCATATCGCCCGAACTCCAGGAGACGCGTCTTCTTGGGATGAAGTTCCAGTCGGAACTTGCGAAAGCGTTCCGCAAGCTCCTTCTGGAACCGTTCGGCGTCCGTCTTTTCCTGGAAACCCAGCACGATGTCGTCTGCGTATCGAACGACGATCACTCCGCCGTACGCCCGCTTTCGTCGCCATGCTTGGACCCAGAGATCGAAGACGTAGTGGAGATAAAGATTCGCCAGCAGCGGCGATGCACTGCCACCCTGAGGCGTCCCTTCCTCCACTCGCAGATGCTTCCCATCCTCCAGCACGCCGGCGTTCAACCATTTCTGGATGAGCCGCACGATGCGCCGGTCCGCGATCCGATGCTCGACGAACTTTATGAGCCATGCGTGGTCGATTGTGTCGAAGAACCCACGGATGTCCACGTCGAGTACCCAGTTCACCTCTCTCGTTTGGAGTGCCACATGGAGCGCATCCAGCGCATTATGCTGGTTTCGCCCCGGTCGGAATCCGTACGAGAAGCCGAGAAAATCGGTTTCGTAAATGGCGTTCATCACCTCGACCGTGGCGCGCTGGACGATCTTGTCTTCCAGCGCCGTCACTCCGAGCGGCCTTTGCCGCCCATCAGCCTTTGGGATGTACACCCTGCGAACCGGCTTCGCCCGGTACGCTCCTCGCTTCAGCCTGCCAGAGAGGTCTTGGAGATTTCTCTCCAATCTCTCGCCATAGTGCTGCCACGTCTCCCCGTCCGCACCCGGCGCAGCTTCCCTCTTGAGTTTGAAGTAGGCCGTCCGGAGTGCCTCAAGGTTGTACACGTGGTGCAGAAGCGCCGTGAACCGCAACTTCCTGTCCTTTTTCGCTGCTTGACGTACCCGCTCCAGCGCACTGTGCGCGTCTTCCCGGCTCGGTGTCCGGGACGCGTTTTGCTGTTGCAGGTTTCCTTTGGTCGAACCCCTTCCCTCCGCCCTCTCCGCGACCGGCATGGATTGCCCGGCTCTGTTCGAGGACTTCGTCGGTACTACGGGTCCGTCCGACTTCCCGTGTCCGTTCGTCATCGGCGTGCGTCCTTAGACTTCCCGATGCGTTCCGAAGCAACTGCGGCTTCGGATGGACGCGGGATCTCCCGGTTCCCATGCGAGGTGCTTCCGTACGTGCATGGGGTCTCCGACCGCGCGGGACCTCGTTGCACCTTGCGGTATCGGTGCACCGAGTGCTGCCTTCCGCCTGCTCCTAGAGCGTCGGCGTCCCGGAGTATGCCTCTTTCGCGGTTGATTACCCAGCCCGCACGTTCCCCTGTCAACGCTTCAGCGACGCCCTTGCGAACGTCTCCGCATGACTCGGAGCCAGTGTGGATCGCTAGTCCTTCACCGTATGACTCTTTCATTCACTACACCTCGCCGGTTTTCCCGGCGCACAGGAGCTGACGGCAGTGCAAACCGACTATCTGCAGTACATCTTCCAAGCCATCACCGCCTTGCTTACCCAGAACCTCGGCTTCTTCGACACCATGGGCCAGAATATGTTTCGTTCGTTCGCCACGATCTTCATCGCGTGGTACGGAATCAAATCCGCTCTCTCCGCCGCCAGCGGCAAGCATCCTTTCCATTTCGATAATTTTGCGAGCTTGCTGTTGACCATCAGCTTTGGCTTCGCGATGGTCAACTACTACAACGCGCCGATTCCCGCTGTTGGAATCAGCTTCCACAACCTCGTCACCAACGAGGCCCAGTTTCTGTCGAGCCAGATCGACCAGGCCCAACTCCAAACGGTTGTTACACAGGTTGCGGACTTTGAATCCCGCATGGACTCCCCCGCATGGGGAGACGTTCTCGGAACGGCCATCTATGTCGTCGTGACCATCCTGCTCGCTACGGCCCAGGCCATAGCGTTTGTGGTCATCGCGTATGGATTCATTGCTACTGCGGTTTGCGTGTTGGTGGGGCCGGTCTTTGTCCCGTTTTTCATCGTTCCAAAAATGGAGTGGCTCTTCTGGGGCTGGTTCCGCTGTTTCATCCAATATGCCTTCTACCAAGTCATCGCCGCAGCGGTCGTTTTTATTATTGGAAACCTCCTGCTTGGCGCGTTGCGCCTCCTACCCGGGGGCACGCTTTCGACCGTCCAACTCATCACCTGGCTCCCGGTCCTCTTTATTACGCTTCTCGCTTCGATCTACACACTCCTGAAAGTGCCCGCGTTAACCAACCACATCTTCAGCGGCACGGCAGGCGGATCTTCTGCCGCGATTGTGGAAAGGGTCTTCGGATGAACAAGGACGCAAGTTTCTACAATGCCAAACGCCTCTATCTCGAATCGTGTGGTGATCCCATGGTGACGAATACCTATCTCAAGATTGCGCTCGCGCTCTTATCCATTGTTTGCGTGCTTCTGGCTCTCATCGATCTCAGGACCATTCGTACCTTCCAAAACTTCCGTCCACTAGTGATCCGCATCGACGACTTGGGTCGGGCAGAAGCTATCAACTACCACAACCTCGAATACAAACCGCAGGATGCCGAAGCGAAGTACTTTCTCTCCCAGTTTTGCACCCTCTATTACCGCCGCAATCGCTACACGATTCAGGATGACTTTTCGAAGTCCCTTTACTTCCTCGACGGCAAGCTCGCAAACGGCATTCTCGACGCCTACCGCAAGGACGACATCATCAAGAAGTTCATCACCAACACCGCCGCCCCCGAGATCGATGTCGATGTCAAGAAAGTCGCGCTCGAAGAGATGCAAACCCCACCCTTCCGCGCACGCGCGGACTTCTACATGGTCTATTACTCGCCCGCCGACCATAGCGAGCTGAAACGCGATCTGTACACCGCGAACTTTGTGTTCCTTTTCAAATCCCACGTCCCCAACGAACTCATCCCGATCAATCCCTTGGGACTGAGCGTTACTTACTTCCGCGAAGACCAGGCGTTCAAATGAAAATCGGAGTCCACACCCAGCCCCAAGAGGTCGCAGGCGGGCGCCTCGCATACTCGGCCCAACCTCCGCGCGCCACTTCTGTTTTGCCCCTTCGACTTTCGCCCGCTTTTACGCCACAGCCCTTTCCCTTGGACCCTGCCACCGGAACAACCGGCGCGCTTCTGGAGGGCCTCCGTTGCTTAACGGCTTCCCGCCCGCTCCCCACTGAGTTTCAAGGAGAGATCGCGCTTGGACTTTCGCGGACCGCAAGAGGAAAGAAATGATCGCTAACGCCCTGCTATTCACCATCGTCATCTTACTGGGCTACGGATTTTGGCTCCTTGACCAGTTGAAGTTCATGGCTCGCTATAAAGCAGTCCTGTTCCACGCCTACGGAACCACGATTCTCATCTTCCTCGCCGTGCTGTTTGTGAATTTATTTGGCGCTGCGCTCGCCATCGGTCGGCGCTTCTTCCTCAAGAACACCGGGCGCAAGCTCTCGCACCTCGACAAACAGTTCAATGTCACCCATCCGGATCTGCCCGTTCCAATGAACGAAGAGGACTTCAACTAGTGTCGCGCGACGCCTTTTCCCACGACCCGCAGGACACGCGCGACACGTCGCCGCGCCGCTCGGTGCGCCAGCGCACATCCACGCCCCCCGATACGCAAAACGACAGGAACGACGGGCCGGAATCCCTTGCGCGATCCGAGGGCAGCGAGCTCCGCGAACAACATCCCACCCGTGACGAACGCAGCGACTCCCCGCGCACCTATTACGTCCGTGACCGCGCGTATCGCCTTCGCGATTCCGAGATGCAATCCCTGAAGGAAATCGGTAGGTTCCGCGTGATTCCCGTGTCGGACCTCGCGAAGTATGCCTATGGCGGTAATCGCGAACGTGTGGAGAAGGACATCCGGGGCCTCGCACGGCAGTCCCTGCTCACCGACAAGACCGTTGAAATCTCACAGAGAAAGACGCTGCGAGTCGTGACGCTTACAAAGGCCGGGCATCGCCTTCTCAAGAAGACGAATCAGCTCCCCGACGACCAACCCATCTACCACGGCTTGGTCAAACCGCGCGAAGTCAAACACGATGCCGATCTTTATCGCCTCTATCAGAAAGAGGGCGCTCGCATTGTACGCGCCGGAGGCAGGCCGCTCCGCGTCATCCTGGACTACGAACTCAAACGGAACCTAAATCGCGACCTTGCGCTACTCGGCCCCGAAAAAGACAACCCGGATCGCAAGAACGAGATCGCCGCAAGGCACGGCCTTCATCTCGTCAATGGAAAGATTCCTGTCCCCGATATGCGCGTCGAATATGAGACCGCCGAGCTTGATGTCCGCCACGTAGACCTCGAACTGGCAACACGCGAATACCGCCCCAGAGCTTTGGCGGAAAAGGCCGCCGCGGGTTTCTCCATGTACAGCCGCCCCGAAGACGCTTCGCGCCTGCGCCGCATTCTGGATGAACGCGAACTCACCGCAGGAATCCTTTCGCTATGAACATCGCACCCGCCCATCTCGACGCCCTAAAAACCCTCGGTTACACCGAAGTGGAAACCCGCTTTCTCTACATCGTCGCCACCCACTCCGGTTACTTCACCGCCCGCCAGTTCCTCGCGTTCACCGGCGCTCATTGGGGCAAACGGACCACGACTTTCTGGAGCAAGCTCGAGACCAAACGACATGCCCGCATGGAGTGCTTTCCCAAGAGCGGCGTGGTTTATCACCTGTTCGCGCGACGGCTCTATCGGCAGATCGAAAAGGAAAACCTTCGTAACCGCCGCGAGCACGAGTTCGACTTCATCAAGCGCCGCATCGCCATCCTCGATTTCGTTCTCCTCAACCAGGGGTATCAGTACCTCGAAACCGAGCCCGAAAAAGTACGCTTCTTCTGTGGTGCTCTGAACATCCAGAAACACTATCTTCCGGCCAGACTCTACTTAGGTCACAAGACCCCCAGCACCTCCGTCCGGTACTTCGTGGATAAGTTTCCGATGTTCTTCGTTCCTCCCTCGCCTGTGGTGACGTTTACCTACATCCATGAAGGTGCTGCGGCATTTACCGACTTCATTCGCCATCTGGAACACTATCTGCCTCTCTTTCGTCAGCTATCCGAGTTCCGGCTTGTCTATGCTTCCCGCACGGATTCCCACTTCCAGAAGGCCATGGAAATCTTTCATTCCCTCGTGAAACTTCCACTCGAATCCGATATCGCGGGCGAACTGCTTCGGTACTTCCGCGTGCGCAAGGCGTGGGATGAAAAACAATACGCGGCGGTGACGGACGCCGATCTCATCTTCCGCAACCACGCGCGGGCCAGCTTTACCGGCGAAAGATTCGAAGGGCTCTATCGCGGCTGGAAAAACGGGCGAGTCAGTGAAATCGGCCTTCGCCAGGAGGTAGGAACGAATGACAGGACGCACACCGTCGGCTTTGACACATTTCTGCTGCAACGGATCGCACCTGTCGTGGATTCAGCGAGTACCGAGTGAAGAAGGTAAGAATTACGCTCTGCACTTTTGGAATTGACACTTCTTCACCCGCACGAGATCCCAAGTCCTTAGAAACCGGAGCAATACGAAACCGAGGAAAGCGAAAGTCACCGTGGAAAAAAAGTCAAATCGGGCGGGAGCGACCCCACTTTTTCGGCTTTCAGCCGCCCAAAAAGTTCGTGGGGTCGCTCCCGCCCTCCGGCACGGTAATTCGTGCCGGCTCTTTTTTCCACGGTGACAGGGAGTTCGGAAGAAACACAAATCAAGAGAGGAGAAACACAATGCCGATCGTTAAAAAAGCACCAGGAATCATGACTCGGGAAGTAAAACTCGAAGAGCCGGTCAACGAACTGCTCGAAGACTACGCTCGCTTCATCGAGAGCAACGTCGACCACGTCGTCAACGCCGTGCTCAAGAAAGTGCTGTGGCGGGATCAGGACTACCGCAAGTGGCGCGAGGCGCGCCGCACGACCCAATCCAACACAGACAAAGCCCAACCCACCGAAGCGCGAGCGAGGGCCTAATGCAACGAGCACTCGAATCGCGCGCCTTCATCTCGGCTCTCCTCGCAATGGCCCTCGGAGCCTTCCTGTTTTACGCGCTTCCGTTCCCCGAGGAGCAGATCTTTTTGCGTGTCATTGCCATGCGCGCTCCGCAGGCCTTCCTGAGCTTCAAATACCTCTACTACACGCTCTTGTTCACCACACCCTACTTAGTCTCCTTGACGCTGCTCTCCAGTCTTTACATCTTCACACTCAAGGCTCGCCAGCACATCTCGCCCGGTCGCCTCCCGAAGTATCCCGATCCCAGTAAGAGAGACGACCTCTTTCTTGTCGTCGGCGAAGTGCACAACCCGCGCAAGCCCGTGCCTGCCAAGGCTCCCTATTGGCTCACGATTCCCGAGCGCGGTTTGTTCACCGGAATCGCGATCGTGGGTGCTATTGGTTCGGGAAAAAGTTCGTGTGCAATGTATCCCTTCGCCGAGCAAATTCTGGCCTACAAAGCCGACGACAAAGAGAAGCGCATCGGTGGCTTAACCCTCGAAGTCAAAGGCGACTTTTGCCGCAAGGTCAAAGAGATTCTCACCCGGCACGGTCGGGCCGAGGATTACATCGAAATCGGCCTCGATTCCGAGTACTGCTACAACCCTCTTCACAGCGACCTGGACGCATACGCCCTGGCGTACAACATCGCCTCGCTCCTGAACAACCTGTTCGGCCGCGGCAAGGAACCTTTCTGGCAACAGGCGTACACCAATCTCGTCAAGTTCATCATCCTTCTTCATAAAGCCGCCTACGACTACGTCACTTTCTTTGATGTCTACCAATGCGCAATTTCTCCGCCGCTGCTTGAAGGACGGATCACGGAGGCCGAGGATATCATTCTCGGACACCACTATGTGGCGGTCGCGCCGCAGGTCTATGGGGAACGTACCGCCGATCTCGCGGGCCTCGGTTTCGTGCATGACGAGAAAGAAGACCGCTTCCTCGCACCCGCTACGTCCGAATTGCGGGACATATTAAGGATGAGTGGCATTCCGTTTGAGGCTCGCACAGTCCATGATCCGGACCGCGCCAATCCCGAAAAACTAGCGCAGTTGCAAGCCGTACAGCGTTGGTTTAATGACGATTGGAAACGGATCGAGCCGAAGTTACGCACTTCCATTGTCGAGGGTATCTCTGTCTTCCTTTCGCTCTTCGATGACAACACCAAAGTGAAAAGGGTCTTCTGCCCGAAGAAGGAGTGCTACGACCCCCAGAAAAATGCCAACAACCAGTTCGGCAAGCCCCTGCCTTCGTTTAGTTGGCTCATTGAGCGGGGGGTCGTCGCCGCTCTGAATTTCCCCATTGGCATGAACGCCGGCCTCGCAAAGGCTTTGGGTGTGATGATGAAGCTCGATTTCGAGCGCGCCGTTCTCAACCGCGTCCCCGAAATGGAAGCCCATCCCGAACGCCATTTCCGCCAAGTGCTGTTCCTCTGCGATGAGTACCAGCACTTCGCCACCGTAGGTGAGAGCGACCCGACAGGGGATGAGAAATTTTTCAGCCTCTCCCGACAGCCGAAATGCATCCCGATCATCGCTACCCAGAGCATCAGCTCACTGAAATCCGCGCTGCCTGCCGATAGCTGGCGGACCCTCCTCCAGACCTTCCGCACGAAGATTTTTCTTTCACTGTCGGATGATTTCTCCGCGAGCACGGCGAGCCATCTCTGTGGACGCGAGGACCAGCTTAAAGTCAGCTACAGCCTGTCCGAAAGCGGTCACGACACCAAAGTCAGTTGGCTCACCGGCAAGGCCCTCTCCCACAAAGCCAACATCATCGCTTCAAAGAGCTACAACACCCAGAGCGACTACCGCTTCGACACGAAGACCTTCATGGAGCTGCGCAACGCGCAGTCTGTCACCGTCGCCTACGACGGGCTCAATCCCATTCCTCCCATGTTTTGCTACCTCAAGCCCTATTACAACGACCCGAACGAGTCGTACTTCGTTCAGCTCGCGAAAGGGAAACTCTAATGAACGGATTCGAGATGATCCTGCCGTTTCTAAAGCCCATCGAACACCTCATTCTCGACGACTCCATCAGCGAGGTGATGGTGAACGGTCCCAACCGGGTGTTCATCGAAAAACAGGGCTTCCTGCAGCAGGTTCCCGGCGTGTCCATCGGCGAGCGATCCCTCATGGTCGCCGTGAAGAATATCGCCCGGCGTCTTGGCGATGACATTTCCGAATCGAAGCCCATTCTCGACTCGCGGTTGCCTGATGGCAGCCGCGTCGCCGCGGTTATCCCGCCATGCAGTCTTGCAGGCGTGACCCTCACGATCCGCAAATTCAATACGCGCCACTTCGAGATGGAGGATCTGATTCGCGAAGGGACTCTCGACCGCGCCCTCGCGAACCACCTCGAAGACTATGTGCTTGCACGCAAGAACGTGCTCATCTGTGGTGGAACCGGCACTGGAAAATCGACCCTACTTTCGATCCTCGGAAAGTTCATTCCGCAAGAGGAACGGGTGCTCGTTATCGAAGACACGGCTGAGATTCAATTGCCGCAGGAAAACCTCGTCCGGTTTGAAGCCCGCCGCGAACAGAATGGCCTTCCCGCAGTGGCCATCCGCGACCTCCTGAAGGCAGCCCTCCGCCATCGCCCCGACCGCATAATTTTGGGAGAGGTTCGCGGCGGCGAAGCCTTCGATCTCTTGCAACTCCTAAACACCGGACACTCTGGGACGCTATGCACGATCCACGCAAATTCCGCCCAACAAGGTCTCGCGCGCTTCACCAGTTGTGTTTTACAGAGCGGCGTTGACCTTCCTTACAGGTCGATTAAGACAAACATCGCGGATTCGCTCAATGTCGTAATCCACGTCGAACGCCGGCCAGGACGCAGATACATTTCTGAAGTCCTGCTGATCAACGGTTACGACCCGGATGCGGATCTCTTCGACTACGGCGCAGTTTTCTTGGCAAAGCAGGATCACCCATGAGCGCCGACCGCACATTCACACCACGATCTCTCAATGCCTCGGAGTATGTGCGTGAGCTTTTTGGCCCAGCGGACAACGCGGCGATCCTCGTGCGGAATCGCTCCACAGGCCACACGGTTCAGACCATCGCCAAGGCTGAAGCGATAGCGAGCCCTGGCTTTCAATCTTGGTTGGCGAATCAGAGCGCTGCCGGTTCCGACATATACGTGGGAATGAATCCGATCAAGGATGGCGCGTACAGTCGGACCAAGGAAAACATAAAGGATATACGCCACGTCTATCTCGACCTCGACAAAAAGGGTGATGAGGCTCTCGACACGATACGGAATTCACCCGAAGTCCCAGCGCCGAACTTTGTCCTGGATACCTCCCCAGGCAAGCACCAGGTCGTGTGGAAAGTGAGTGGGTTCGGTCAGGATGAGGCAGAGTCTCTCCTTCATAGCCTCGCAAATAAGTTCGGCGGTGACTTGGCGGCAACCGATTCGACGCGAGTTTTGCGGTTGCCGGGATTCGCCAATCGAAAACTCTCCGAGGAATTCATCGTCCAAGCGCGCCAGGAAAGCGATGCGGTCTACCGGCTCCGCGACTTCACGATCGACGAAGACTCACCCGAGGCACCCCGGCATTTTGGCGAGTACAAACAACGCGAGCGGACCATCCCGAGTGACCACAAGAGCCAATCCGAACGCGATTGGGCCTACGCGAAACGCGCCCTCGCTCGTGGTGACGACCCGGAAGTCGTAATCCAGCGCATTGCCGACTACCGCGCGGAAGATAAAGCCGATCCAAATTACTATGCTCGGCACACCGTTATAAAGGCTCAGGTGGAGGTGCAACAAAAAACCTCTCCGCCTCGGACCGATAACAGCAGGCCCGAGGACGACGCCAGAGGAACACGATGAAGAAGAACACCTTGGTCGAGATGAAAATCCAGACACCCAAAGACGTCAACGAGCAGCCCTGGACGGTACCAGAAGCTGCCAATTTTCTTGGAGTGAGCCCTCAGACCGTGTATCTTTGGGTCGAGCGGAAGCAGATTCCCCATCTCCGCGTAATGGGTCGCAACATCCGGTTCCTCAAATCGGATCTCGAAACATTCCGCGCTTCTTTCAAACAGGAGATGGAGAATGCCTAGAGCACGCAAGTACGACGGCGTTGTCTATCGACGGGCTGGCACCGAAATCTGGTGGATTCGCTATCGGGATCGCAAGGGCGTTGCCCGAAGAGAGTCCAGCCTGACCGCCGATTGGCAGGAAGCAAATAAGAAGTTGCGAGAAAGACTTCAGGCGAGAGACGACAATCTGCTTGAAGTCATACGAAAGGGCGAGACTTTGGCTTACGGGCAATGGGCGGATTTCTTCTTGGAGAACTATTCCAAGCCGCCCGTGCGCGCTGAGAAAACGCATGAAGCGAACGAGCGGTGCATAAAACACCTCAAGGCTGCTTTTGCTATGGGCCGATTGGTGGACATCACCGCGGATTCGATTGAAATGTATCTTCGTGATCGTCTTCGACAGCGAGTTCGCGTCAAGGTCAAGCTCGGTTACAGAGAACTAGGGGCAATCAAGGCCACCACGATACATCAGGAGTTCAGAGTTCTCCGGCGTATGCTCAACGTGGCGGTCCGCAAGAAACTCCTAGCTGCGAATCCGTGTTCCGGCGTTGAATTCCCGGTTGCCGTGAAAGGGTTGTTCAGACCCCACTACGTCGCATGGTCTGAGCAACTAAAGATCGAATCCCATGGTCCACAGCATTTGCGGAACATCGTTCGCATCATCACGGAGACTGGGTTGCGGATTTACAAGGAACTGACTCCAATGAGGAAGGACCAAGTGGACCTGCAGAATGCGGTCGTCTGGATACCGGATTCAAAGACACCGAATGGTATCGCCGAGGTTCCTCTCACTTCGCTTGCCATCGAAGCGTTCAAGAGTCAGATGGCAATTCCAGGTGAAGGGCCGTTTCTGTTTCCGAGCAATCGGAATCCGAGCGGGCACCAAACGGCGCTCAAGACTGTTTGGCAAAAGACTCTTCGACGGGCAAAGGTTCCCTACTTTCGGATCTATGATCTTCGTTCCACTTACGCCACGCGGCTGAGTGCTGGAGGCGTAGCCGATGAGTGGGTAACCCAGATGCTCCGCCAGAGCGACGCGCAAGTCTTCAAGAAGTATTCGCAAATGAAGCTGCAGATGAAGCGCGAAGCACTGGTAAAGCTCAATCGTCGAGCCAACGAAATGGCACCGGTAGCCGCTGATGCTCTGATCGCGGCGCCAATGTGCACAGTCACTGTGCAATAACCCGTTCGTGCACAGTTCGTGCACAGTCGGGGGTAAAAACGAGGGTACGGATTAGGAGCAAAGTTGGAAGTGCTTTAGAATGAATAAACCAGTCACTGTCGGGGCGTAGCGCAGCCTGGTAGCGCGCCTGCCTTGGGCGCAGGAGGTCCCGAGTTCAAATCTCGGCGCCCCGACCAATCTTTTCTGCGACTTACAGGCATCTCTAAAAAGTCCTTCCCCTCACTATGGGGGAAATTCAGGGGACCCTATTGCAACATCCCCATCTTTTCCTCTTCTTGCTGTTCTTGCTGCATCTTCACCACTGCTTCCTGCATCTTCACGGATCGATACTTCTCTAGCCTTACTACCGCTTCCACCTTGTAATGCTCCGCGATTTTCACGTACCGCATGGTCATCCCGATTTCCGAGTGTCCGAGGATCTTCTGCAAAATCGTGACATCGGTCCCGGACAGAATGGATCGGGTGGCAAATGTGTGACGCAGATTGTAGAGGTCCATGACTCCGCGCAATCCCAAGTCGTCGCAGACGCGATCATGGGCTTTGCGGACGGAACCAAGATGAGTACCGGGTTTACGGGAACTCGGAAACACCCAGTAGTCGTTGGGTCGTTTCTGCCGGCGTGTCTTCAGGAGATCGAAAACTTCCTGACACATCGACAGAGTACGTTTGGCATTTTTGGTCTTCCCACGCACGATCAGGATCGTTCGGTTGAAGAAGTCGAGATTCGAATAAGTCATCCGAAAGACTTCATCCGGCCGCATTCCCTGCCCGAGCATGATGGTGGCGACGCTCTTGAGGGGCTCGGAGGCACGTGCCAAATAGTCGAGCTCCTCTTTGAACGACAGGATGTGGACGTCTGGAATTTCCTCCGGGAAAGGTTTTACTTTCCTGGCAGGATTGATGGTGATGAGCTCGTCATCGACGGCCATGTTCAGGATCTTTTTCAGAGTGCCAAGTTCCCGATTCACCGTAGCCGGCGACACGAGCTGCGTTTTGCTTCCCTTCTTCAGTTCCTTGGCTCGACCGGCCTTGAAGTCCTCAATCATGCTCCTTGCGATTTGATCGAGGAATCTGTTCTTGAACAGCTTCAAAAGGGATTTGAGGCTGTTGTTGTGCAGATCGACCGTGTTTTGAGCCAGGGGTTTTTCGATTCGTTTGAGGAACGTTTGAACATATTCCCCAAACAGTGGCGGTTGCTTGTAGGGCCGCAGGCCATTCCTTCCTTGAACCAGCTCTCCTTTCAAAACTGATTCGACCTGTTCTGCTGCCCTTTGGTTGGTCATGCGGGTTGACTTGTGATATCGGCGACCGCCGAATTCAAAGTCATAGTAGAAAAATCTACCGCACTTGAAGACTGCCAAAAGTTACCTCCTTTCAGGGTTTTCCCCCGAGGTAACCGACACTAGCCTCTTCACGAGCCACCCGTCAATATCGCTTTGTCTGTAACGAACACATTTTTTGCCCAGCCGGACGAACGGAATTTCCTTCTTGAGCCAGCGCCATTGCGCGAGCGTTTCAGGTGAGAGTCCCGTCATCTCCGCCACGTCTTCGGTCGTCAACAACCTCGGCATGGGCGCGGCTTCCCTGCTACCGGAGGTCAGGCCTCTCTGGGAAGCGTCTAACCGATCCTCAGTGGTCAAATCCGATTTGCTTCGCTTGTGTACTGTCACCTTCAACAGGCCTTTCGATGGCGCTCTGTCCTAGAAGCTCGGTTTGAGCCTTCATAACGGTGTGCCGTGCGTAGTAATTCGGATCATCTTTGTCTTCCGAGCGATAGTCGGCGATACGCTGAATTACCGCTTCGGGATCGTCGCCGCGGGCGAGGGCGCGTTTGGCGTATGCCCAATCGTGTTCGGATTGGCTTTTGTGGCCGCCGCGCACTTTCCGCTCGCGTTGTCCGTGGTCGCCTAAATGCCGTTGTGTTTCGGGCGAGTCGTCGTCAATGGTGAAGTCGCGGAGCGTGTAGACCGCATCGCTTTCCTGGCGTGCTTGCACGATGAATCCCTCGGGAAGCTTGTGGTTGGCAAATCCCGGCAATCGGAGCACGCGCGTCGAGTCGGTTGCCGCCAGATCGCCGCCGAACTTGTTTGCGAGATTGTGGAGGAGAAACTCCGCCTCATCCTGACTGAATCCGGTCACTTTCCACACAACTTGGTGTTTATCGGGCGAAGTATCGAGGACGAAGTTCGGTGCGGGGACTTCGGTTGAATTTCGAATGGCTTCGAGTGCTTCGTCGCCCTTTCTGTCGAGGTCGAGATAGACGTGGTGGATATCCTTGATCTGCTCCTTGGTCCGGCTGTAAGCGCCGTCCTTAATCGGATTCATGCCCACATATACGTCGTAACCAGCGGCAGACTGATTGGAGAGCCATCTTTGGAACTCCGGATTCGCTACAGCCTCCGCCTTGGCGATGGTTTGAACTGTTTGTCGCGTAGAGCGATTGCGCACGAGTATCGCAACGTTGTCCGTGGGCTGAAAAAGCGCGAGGACGTACTCCGAAGCGGTGAGAGATCGCGGTGTGGATGCGCTATCGATGCTCATGGGTGATCCTGCTTGGCCAAAAACACCGCGCCGTAGTCGAACAGATCCGCATCCGGGTCGTACCTGTTGATGAGGAGCACTTCGGAAATGTACCTGCGTCCAGGCCGGCGCTCGACATGGACGACAACGTTGAGCGAATCAGCGATGTTCGTCTTAATCGCGCGGTACGGCAATTCGACTCCACTCTGCAGGACGCAACTCGTGAAGCGCGCGAGGCCTTGTTGCGCGGAGTTTGCATGAATCGTGCTTAAAGTTCCTGAATGGCCCGTGTTTAAGAGTTGCAGGAGATCGAAGGCTTCGCCGCCCCGAATTTCGCCCAGCACGATCCGGTCCGGACGATGGCGAAGGGCCGCTTTGAGGAGATCGCGGATGGCCACTGCCGGAAGGCCGTTCTGTTCGCGGCGGGCTTCAAACCGGACGAGATTTTCCTGCGTCAGTTGAATCTCGGCGGTGTCTTCGATGACGAGCACCCGTTCCTCCTGCGGAATGAATCTTCCGAGGATCGATAAAAGTGTGGTTTTTCCAGTCCCAGTTCCCCCGCTGATAAGTATGTTTTTGCGCGCGAGTACGTAGTCTTCGAGATGGTTCGCGAGCGCGCGGTCGAGAGTGCCCGCCGCAATCAAATCCGCCATCTCGAAGTGACGAGTGTTGAACTTACGGATGGTGAGCGTCACGCCGCCAAGGCTGCAGGGCGGGATGATCGCTGCGACGCGGCTGCCATCGGGCAGCCGCGAGTCAAGAATGGGTTTCGATTCGGAGATGTCGTCACCGAGACGCCGGGCGATATTCTTCACAACAACCATGAGGGATCGCTCGCCGATGGACACGCCCGGCACCTGTTGAAGGAATCCCTGTTTTTCGATGAACACGCGGTCGGGACCGTTCACCATCACCTCGCTGATGGAGTCGTCGAGAATCAGGTGTTCGATGGGTTTTAGGAACGGCAGGATCATTTCGAATCCGTTCATCACAATGCTCCTTCGGCAAGCTGCTTGAAGTAGGACTGGTTCGGATCGTTGTAATGGGGTTTGAGGTAGCAGAACATTGGCGGCGCTGGGTTGACTCCGTCGTAGGCAACGGTGACGGACTGGGCGTTGCGCAGTTCCATGAAGGTCTTCATGTCGAAGCGGTAGTCGTTCTGCGTGCTGTAACTCTTCGAGGCAATGATGTTGGCCTTGTGGGAGAGAGCTTTGCCGGTGAGCCAACTGACCTTGGTGTCGTGCCCGCTTTCGGACAAGCTGTAGCTAACTTTGAGCTGGTCCTCGCGCCCACACAGATCGCTCGCTGTCTTAGCTGAGAAATCATCCGATAACGAGAGGAAGATCTTGGTGCGGAAGGTCTGGAGAAGCGTGCGCCAGCTTTCGCCGGGCAGCGCAGACTTCAGCGAGCTGATGCTCTGCGTAGCGATGATCGGGATGCACTTCGGCTGGCGCGAGAGGCTGAAGAATTTCTCGTCGCCGGTGGGGTCGCTTTCGCCCACGGTTGCAAAGTGCTGGTACTCGTCGCAGAGAAAGAGAACCTGCCTGAAATGTTGCTCGGGGTGGGCCTCGATTTTAGGAACGCGATTGAGGACCGCGCGCTCGAAATCGAGCTTCATCAACACGCCCAGGGCTTTCGCGAGTCCGGCGTTCATGCCGATGGGGAAATTCAGTGCGGCGACGCATCCTTGCTCCAAGAGCCAGGAGAAGGATGGCAAGGGCTTGCCAAACTGATGGTCAGCGTTCTTCTGGGGGTCGTAGCATTCCTTCTTCGGGCAGAAGACTCTCTTCACTTTCGGATTGTCGTCGAAGAGCGAAAGGAAGACGGAGACACCCTCGACAATGGATGTGCGGAGTTTTGGTTCGATCCTCCTCCAGTCGTCATTGAACCAGCGCTTCACGGCCTCGAGTTGCGCAAGTTTTTCGGGATTGGCCTGGACGGGGTCCAGGACCGTCCGAGCCTCGAATTGAATGCCGCGCATCCTCAATAAATCCCGCAGCTCGGGGGTAGCGGGTGTGAGAAAGCGGTCTTCCTTCTCGTCGTGCACGAAGCCGAGGCCCGCGAGGTCGGCGGTGCGCTCGCCATAGACGTTCGGCGTGACCGCCACGTAGTGGCGCCCGAGAACGATCTCCTCAGCCTCCGCGATCCGTTCTTCGAGGAGCCGCGGAGAGATCGCGCATTGGTAGACATCGAAGAGCGTTACGTAGTCATAGGCGACCTTGTGAAGGAGGATGATGAACTTGACGAGGTTGGTGTACGCCTGCTGCCAGAACGGCTCCTTGCCTCGGCCAAAGAGATTGTTGAGGAGGGACGCGATGTTGTATGCGAGAGCATACGCGTCAAGGTCACTGTGGAGAGGGTTGTAGCAGTAGTCGGAATCGAGACTGATTTCGATGTAATCCTCGGGCCGCCCGTGACGCGCAAGGATGTCTTTTACCTTTCGGCAGAAGTCGCCTTTTACTTCCAATACAAGCCCGCCGATACGCTTCGCTTTGTCGGCCGCTTTGTAGGCCAGAATCTGCTCCGCAAACGGAAGGAGGCAGCAACTCGTCTTGCCACTGCCAATAGCGCCCAAGACGGCGATTCCCGTGAACAATCCTCGCTCAGGAATGGTGAGCCAGTAGGGGGCTTCCGCAGGCACCGGCTTGCGAGGGTTGTGCACTTCTCCGACGACCAGAAATAGATCATCTCTCTTGCTCGGATCGGGATAACGAGGGAGGCGTCCGGGGGAGATGCGCCGGCGAGCTTTCAGAGCAAAGATGTAGAGTCCCGAAAGGGCGGTCGAGCAGACCAAGTAGGGGGTGGTGAACAGAAGCGCGTAATAAAGGTACTTGAAGCTCAGGAACGCTTGCGGAGCGCGCAAGGCAATGACGCGCAGGAAAATCTGTTCGCTGGGGAACGGATGACTGTAAAAGAGGAACGTTCCGGTGGCCATGGCGAGGATGGCCGAGATGAAGACGCGCGATTCGAGTGTTCTTTGCATCAGACCCTCGCTCGCGCTTCGGTGGGTTGGGGCTTGTCGGGGCCGGCCTGCGCCGTGCGGCGCGCTTCGCGCCACTTCCGGTAGTCCTGATCCCGCCAGAGCACTTTCTTCAGGACCGCGTTGATGACGTGGTCAGCATTGCTCTCGATGAAGCGAGCGTAGTCTTCGAGCAGTTCGTTGACCGGCTCCTCGAGTTTGACTTCCCGAGTCATGATCCCCGGTGCTTTTTTAACGATTGGCATTTTGATTCTCCTTTGGTGATTTGTTCTTCATCGGAACTCCCTGTCACCGTGGAAAAAACATGCGGCACGAATTACCGTGCCGGAGGGCGGGAGCGACCCCACGAACTTTTTGGGCGGCTGAAAGCCGACAAAGTGGGGTCGCTCCCGCCCGATTTGGTGTTTTTCCCACGGTGACTTTTCCTTTCACTGCGTTCTCTATCTCCCACTCCTCAAAGAAATTGCGCGTGCCACAGACTGAAGAACTTGCAGAAGACGAACCTGAAGTGTGTAGTCCTTACACTCTTCAGCTTTTTCCCTCAGGTTCCTGTTCAGGAACTGCAAACCGGCAAAGCACCTCAGCGGCAAAATGCACGGTCGCGTGGCGATTGCTACCGCCAAACTCTTGGCGGATGTCGGAGTCGCTCACTCGCGCGACTTTCCATCCGCAATAAAGATGCTCGAAGCGTTGACCGGCGAATCGGGTTTTGGCCTGATTGCGGAAAATCAGGTCGGCCTCGGACAAGGTTGTGTAGCGGCCGAGGTCCCAGGCCTTGCGAATTTGGAAGTAGCGGAGCAGGTCTGCTGATACGTCCGACCCAAGCGGAATCGCCACGAGGGAATCGAATAGTTCTTTGGCTTTTTCGAAATGGGAATCGAATCGTGCCAGATACAGAAATCGGAATTCAGAAAGCTGCCGGAAAAGCGGGAGGTACACTTCGAGATGGCGCACAAATTCCGTAAGGCTTGCCTCCTGCCCTTGGAGGTAGGTAAACGTCACCACAGTCGAAGAAGCGTCATTACCGAAAAACATCGGGAATTTATCGACGAAGTAGCGAACGGTGGGCTGGGAAGTTTTCTGGCCGTGATAGATCTTCGAGGGAAGGAAGTGATTGGGGACTTTCAGTTGATTGCAGAAATAGCTGACTTTTTCCGGCTCGGTTTCGAGGTATCTCCAATTCGGGTGGGAGAGGACATAATCGAGCATTCCGATGCGCCGTTGAATGTATTCGATTTCGTGTTGCCGGCGATTACGGATGTTCTCGCGGTCGATCTGGCGGTAGAGCCGGCGCGAGAACAGGTGATAGACCGTCCCGCTCTTTGGAAAGCATTCTGTCCGGGCGTGTTTCTTGGTGTGAAGTTTGTTCCAGAAGGTGTTGGTTCGGTAGCCCCAATGGGCGGCGGTGAAGGCGAGGAATTGGCGCGCCACAAAGTAGCCGGAATGCGTGGCTACGATGTAGAGAAAGCGGGCTTCTGCTTCGGTGTAGCCGAGGGACTGGAGAGCATCGAGATGGGCAGAGGCGATGTTCATAGCGAGAGGATTCGTGCGGTGATTTCGCGTTCGTCGAGAACCCGGCGCAAGCGCGATGCGTCTTCGCGACGGCTGTACAGGGAGAAGCCGGCTTTGGCTTTCTCCGCCAGACCGCGTGGCCTGTAGTCCCGCGTTGCCAGTTCGAGGTCTACCTGGCGGACTTCCAGCTCGGCGGTCTCGTACTCGACGCGCAAATCGGGGAGAGGAATCTTGCCATTTACGACCTGAAGGCCGTGCTTTTCGGCAATCTCGTTTTTGCGTTCTGGGTTGTCTTTTTCGGGGCCGAGCAGTGCGAGGTCGCGATTCAAGTTCTTTTTAAGTTCGTAGTCGAGAATGACGCGGAGCGGCTTGCCACCGGCGCGCTCGATGCGTGCGACTTCTTTCTGGTAAAGGCGGTAGAGATCGGCATCGTGTTTCGCTTCGCGGGGCTTTAGCAGGCCGTGGTAGATGGCTTGGTCGTCCGGGAGCCGGTTGGCGCTCTTGAGGAGGCGATGGCCGGTCTTTGTAAGCGTGAGGATTCGGAGAGTCTTCTTCTGCGGGACTTCGATGGTTTTGTCGGTGAGCAAACCCTGCCGGCCGAGGTGCCGGATGTCGGTCTCCATTCGCTCACGATCCCCACCGTAGCCGTACTTCGCAAGGTCCGTCGCTGCAATTACCCGGAACTTGCCGACTTCCGCAAGGGAACGCACCTCGGAATCGCGAAGGAGATAGGCTCGGTCGCGCAAATAGTAGGCACGCGGGGATTCACTCCGTTCGTCGCGGGTGGAATGCTGCTCGCGGGCCTCGATGTTTTCTGAACGCTCAGGGGTGCCCGGCGCTGAAGCTCTGCTGTCTCGTGTATCGGGCGGCGTGGATCTGTGCTGCCGTCCGGCGCGGCGCGGTGACTCATCGCGCGTGTCTTGCGGATCGAAGGAGAAGGCGTCGCGCGACATTAGAGCAGGTCCTCTTCGTTGACAGGGACGGGCATATCCGCATGGCCAACGTTAAATTGTTTGTCGAGGTGGGAGAGCTTGCGCCCGGTGTTCTTGAGGAAGAACCTCCGGCCGATGGCGAGGGCTGCACCAAAAAGGTTGACAGAGAGGAGGGCGAGGAAGATCAGAATGGTGTTGCCATAGGCGTGGAAAAGGACGGCTTTGTAGCGGGCCATGAACTTCAACTGATCGAGCAGCCAGAATCCGTAACCGAGCAGGATGACGATGGTGAAAAGCAGAGCGTTGGCGATCATCTCCGCCCCCAATATGTGAGCGGTAATCCGGAAAGGTTTTTCCCTTGAAACTCAGCTAGGAGCGGGCGGGAAGCCGTAAAGCACCGGAGGCCCTCCAGAAGCGCGCCTGGGGTATCCACGAGCAAGACCGATCGAGTGGGCTGTGGCGTATGCGCGGAGGAAATGTTTCGGGAAAAGAAGGACGTGGCGCGCGGAGGTTGGGCCGAGGATGCGAGGCGACCGCCCGCGACTCCGACTCGTAACGAGTGGAATGAGCACGTCACTTGAACGCCTCGTCCTCGCGGAAGTAGGTGACGCTCAGCCCCAAGGGATTGATCGGAATGAGTTCGTTGGGTACGTGGGTTTTGAAAACGAAGACAAAGTTCGCGGTGTAAAGATCGCGCTTCAGCTCGCTGTGATCGGCGGGAGAGTAGTAAACCATGTAGAAGTCCACGCGAGCGCGGAAGGGCGGCGTCTGCATCTCTTCGAGCGCGACTTTCTTCACGTCCACATCGATCTCGGGAGCCGAAGTGTTTGTGATGAATTTCTTGATGATGTCGTCTTTGCGGTAGGCGTCGAGAATACCGTCGGCGAGCTTGCCGTCGAGAAAGTAGAGAGATTTCGAGAAATCGTTCTGAATCGTGTAGCGGTTGCGGCGGTAATAGAGCGCGCAAAACTGGGATAGGAAATACTTCGCTTCGGCGTCCTGAGGCTTGTATTCGAGGTTGTGGTAGTTGATGGCTTCGGCGCGGCCGAGATCGTCAATGCGGATGACCAGGGGACGGAAGTTCTGGAACGTGCGAATGGTTTTCAAGTCCACAAGGGCCAGGCCAACGGCCACAAGGGAAACAAGGACAAGAGCGATCTTGAGATAGGTATTCGTCACCATGGGATCACCACAGGATTCGAGATACAAACGTTTCGCGTCATAGAAGCTCGCATCGCGGTCCATCACATCACCCGATTGAGAACGGCGGCGGGGGCGTCCAGAAGACCCGCGGAAGACCCTCCGGCGGTGCCGCTGAAGATGTGGTTGGTGAGGGTAGGGATTTTCAGAAGGACGTAGATCGACGCGAGAAAGGTAATGAAGAGGACGGGAAACCAAGCAATGAGTTGCACGGTAGAGAGGGTGCCCGCTGGCGGCAGGCGGAGAGCGCCGAGCATGAGATTTCCGATTACATACACCACGGCGGATGCAATGACTTGGTAGAAGGCGTATTGGAGGAAACAGCGGAACCAACCCCAGAAGAGCCACTCGAGCTTCGGAACGATAAAGAAAGGTACGAAGATTGGCCCGACCAGCACGCAAACCGCGGTGGCAATGAAGCCGTAGGCGATGACCACAATCGCTATGGCCTGGGCCGCCGCGAGCAGGACAGTCACAATGACGTAGATGGCAGTGCCAAAAATATCTCCCCAGCTGGGAGAATCCATGCGGGATTCGAAGTCCGCAACCTGCGTCACGACCGTTTGGAGTTGGGCCTGATCGATCTTGCTCGACAGGAACTGGGCCTCATCGGTAACGAGATTATGGAAGCTGGTCCCGATTCCGGGAATCGGGGTGCTGTAGTAGTTGACCATCGCGAACCCGAAGCTGATGGTCAGGAGCAAGCTCGCGAAGTTGTCGAAGTGGAACGGAGACTTACCGCTGGCGGCGGAGAGGGCGGATTTCACGCCGTACCAGACCACCAGGATGGTGGCGAACGAGCGGAAGAGATTCTGGCCCATGGCGTCGAAGAAGCCGAGATTCTGGGTGAGCAAATTGTTGATTGCCTGAAGGATGTACTGCAGGAAATCGGTTTGCACGGTCATTAGCTCCTTCGACGCTGGGCGTCCATCTCCGCAGGCCTTACGGCATGCGGAAGTTTTGAAGTGAATCGGTGATCGTTCCGGTGACCTGGGCCATATTTCCGGCCATGCTTGCCTGCCGGCCGATATCGGTGTTGATTGCGTTGGTGGTGGCGTCCCGCTGCTGCTTCGCCAGGATGGTTTGCTGTTCGAGCAGTGAGGCGAGGAGTTTGTTGGAATCCTGAACGGTCCTCAGCGTGAGCACGCCTGCGGCATTGATCTTGTTGAGGACAGAGACTTCGCTGTTGAGATCGGAGCTGTCCGAGAACGAGTCCTGTTCAAGATTTCCGATCTGAGTCTCGAGGCTCTGGGCGTTGCCACGAATCGAGCCAATCGTGGCCATTGCATTCATGTTGGCGCCGTCGACAAGTTGGACGGAGGCGTACTGGGATTGCACGCGTCCAAGTTCACTAGCGTCCATGCCGGACAGGTGGTACGGGCTGTACTGCGACAGTTGGGTTGTGGACCTAAGGTAGCCGGTGTTGATGTTGGGAAGCAGGCCGGAGTTGATCCCGCTAATCCAAGATCCGGTATTCCCGAACGTGTTCAGCGAGGTCACGTTCCTCCATTGCGAAAACACGGCGCGGTAACGGGCAGGCATGTTCTGCACGAACTTCGCCATGGAGAGGGCCAGGTTGTATTGGGATAGAACCTTTGCGTAAGTCTTCTGAAGTTGCAGCAGGTGTTGCTGCAACTGGGAATAGCGCAACAGCGCGTTCTGGTAGTTGGTGGGATCGTAGACGATGCCGCTTCCGAGCTGGGCGGATGCGGAGCCGACTGCAAGGCCCATTACGAGCAGAAAAATCAGAACCCTTCTTTTCATTTCTTCTCCTTGTATGCCTCAAAGATCCGAGGGCATTTTGTGGTTGGGGTAATCGGGCAACGCAAGATCGCCCGCGAGGTAAACTTTGACACGGTGGCCCTCCCGGATGGTCACGGTGGGGAGGATGTTGAGAAATTTGTCGAGGATTTGCGACGCGGATTGCGCCGTGCTCACGGCGAAACCCTGGCGCATGAGGTCGCCACTCGTGGCGTTGAGTGCGCCTCCTGTGCCGGCCTCGCTCACGGCTCCAAGTGCTCCAACCGCGAGCGATACTCCGAAGATGCGGAGATAGTGGTTGTTGACCTGGTCCCGGAGCCCGGTGTCGCCGATCTGGTTGAGCCCCTTGAATTGGTCGAGGGTGACGGAATATCCGTCGGGCATGAGGATGCGGTGGAACGCGACGGCCAGACGTGTCTGGCCAAACGCTTCCACCTTCTTCGTTTCACCGAGCAGCTTCGATCCTGCGGGGATCAAAAGGTGCTGGCGGTCGTTGGAGTAAACGTCGGTTGAGAGCAGGCACTCGACGGGGCCAGAAAACTGGCCTTCGAGCCGGTTGATGAGAACGGTTTCGAGAATGGTTCCTTCAAACAGTACGTAGGTTTTCCCTGCCGCCGCGTTAGCGACACCAGGCGGCACGGCGGCAGGGTTTTTGACTTCCTCCTTTCGGTCATTTGTCGTTTCCGCGGAATTGGTTCGCAGCGGCGCACCCTGAACCGGAGAAATCGGATTCGGCTGCATCTCTCTGAACATTTGGGCGATCTGAGCGGGGTCGGGTCCGGCAGGGAGCGGAGTTGGTGCCGGGAGCGGCGTCTCAGTCGAAAGTGACGCGGGACCCGCCGTGGGCTTGCGGAAACTCAGTGCGACATTCGACGCAAACAGCGACACGTAGGCACGCTTCTTTCGCTCGGCCTGGATTTGGTCTTCAGGCCGCTGCTCGGCTGGGGCACCCGGACCGTTCTGCTGTTGGGATTGCTGCGGCTCTTGCGCGGCGGCACCGAGCAAGTGGGTTTGCTGCGCGAGGGCGTTCTGCGCGACAAGTTGCTGACGCTGCAAATCCTGAATGCGACTCTGCATCTCGGCGATCTTGGTTTCGTTGACTTCGAGTGGCACTGGGAGCGAAGTCGCGGGGGAGAGTGCTCTTGTTGGTGTCTGCGGCTTTTTGCCCCCGGTCAGCCACATGATGGCCACCATGAGGAAGGCCAGGCCGATGAGAAGCTACGATTGGACGTTCTTCGGCAGAAGGCCTTGGGGTTTCGGCGCTTTTTCCTGAATCTGGGCGGGTGCGGGTTGGGTCGGCTGGGTCATGTTCGTCTCTCAGTTCCCAGCCGTATGCCGCGCAAACGCCAGCTTCTTCTTGCCGATGGCGAGGTAGCCGGAGTCAATGATCTTTGGTGCGACGTAGACCCCGTTTTCGAACTGGAAGGAGATCAAGTTGGGTTTGCCGTCCTTGAGTTCATACAGAGCGGGCTTTTCACGGGCGGCGCAGCGGATGTAGGTGAACGCTTCGTCGTGATAGATCGCGGAGACGAGGAACGGCTCGTGCGCCGCCTTCGGGTCGAGTGGGTAATCGAATTGGAGCTTGGTCGCGTAGCTGGAGCGGAAGCGGTTGACCTGCTCGGCGGCCTGGGCTTGGGCAGTATGGACTTGATCCGCTGTCTGCGCGCGCAGCGTCTCCAATTCCTTCTTGTACGCCTGGGCCTCACCGGCGCTGACATAGCCGTGGAGCCCGCTGTTCACCGCGACGGTCGAGCCTTCCTTGGGTTCAACGAAAATCTTGAGATCGGGCTCGGAATTCGGTTCGTTGCTGATTTCGGTCAGCAAGAAGGAATAGACGTGGCCACTCGCGGTGATGAGGTTCAAATTGCTGCGGATACCGGCTTGTGCCGGGTGAACGTAGCAGAGGTTATGGGCCCCGTTGATCACCCAGAATTCTTTGTCCCCGGTCGTAAAGTCGAGAATCTCCTCGTCATTGGGAAGGACGATGAGCGTCGAAAAGCGGAGCTTGGCGCGGACGGGGACAATGTCTTCTTTCGAATACTTCACAACCCGAGCCTCCGCGGTTGCGGCGCGCGTGGACGAAGCGTCGAAAGCGACCGCGCCGAGAAGAACGACGGCGAGGGTGGTAAGGAAAAAACTGCAGGACTTCCTGTAAAACGGTTGTTTCATCGAGATGCTCCTTGTGAGATGGAATGGTCTTGCTGGGAACCTTTGCCGCGGTCGGCAAACACCCCGACAAACCAGTGCACGGCAAGAACGGACGCGGTGAAGAATCCCGCAACGGCAAGAGGCAGGAGCGTATAAAGCGGGTCATGCGCCAGCACTCCGGGATCGAAGCAGCGAAGGAGAATCACGGCTGGCCTCCCGCCAGGATTTCGAGACCTCTTTCGAAGCCGTAGGTGTCGAACGCCTCTTTGCGTTTTTTGTTGTCGTAGGGGTCGTTCGTGTAGAGCCAATAGCTTTTGGGATCGACGTTGAGATTGGCGACCTTCGCGAGTTCCGGCGTCTTGATGAGGAACTGCTGCTTGGGGATGAGGTTCGAGATGAGTTCGACTTCCGTCTCGTTCAGGTGGAACTGACGCCGGTAGAGATCCCGGTCCATGTCGGGGTTGGCGAGGAAGATTTTGGTGGCGCAACTTTCGATGATGACGTCCAGGATGTCAGAGCGCTTGAGTTCATCAAGCGATTGGGTAGACAGCACCATCGCGGCGTTGTGTTTCCGCCAGGTTTTGAGGGCTTCGACGACGTATCGCTGAATGCTGGGGTTCTTCAGGAACACCCAGGCTTCGTCGATGAAGAAGGCTTTGAACACGGAGGTGATCTGCCGGTCGGCGATGACGGCATTGGCGCGGTGCAAGATGTAGAAGAGCAACGGTTCGAGAAGCTCCGGGTACTGGCTGATGCGCTGGAAGTCGAAGCACTGGAACCGGGAAAACGAAATCGTGTCCTCGGCGTTGTCGAAGAGAAACCCGAACTGGCCGCCTCGGGTCCATTTGGCGAGGCGGCTCGAAATGTCGTGACCGAGAGTGTTCGCCAGTACGCCCAGCGTGCGCAGCGCCGGGTCCACGGCATATAGGTTTTCGGTCTGGTGATATAGGTCACGCTCTGTGGCGAGGTCGAGATCACCTGCCCTCTGCCCCTGAATCAACACTTTCAGGAAGAGGGCGAGGAAATCGAGATTTTCCTTCGTGGGCGGAAGCGAGAACGGGTTGATCTTGAAATCCTCGGATTCCAGACCCACGCGCACATACGAGCCACCGAAAAGATGGGTGAGGCTTTCAAAGCTCCCGCCCAGGTCGAAGATGAACGTGTGCGGCTGGTACTTCTGGAGATTGGTAATGAGGAAATTCAGCAGGAACGATTTTCCGGCGCCGGTACGCCCCAGAATCATGGTGTGCGCCACGTCGCGGTAATGAAGGTTCAGGAAGTAAGGCGTGTGGTGGTTGGTCTCCAGGACCGCAAGATACTCCTGCCGGAGATGCGAGTTGCGAGGTTCGCCACAGTGAAGGGTGAAAAGAAACGAGAAATCCGCATAGTTGGTGTTTAGGAGATAGAGAGAACGGAGGTTGAAGACGTGATTGCCGGGGACGGCCGCTAGAAATGCATTCAGGAGGTTGTATTTCTCCTCATAGAGCTGGGCGTCGTGGACGCTGAAGACTTTATAGAAGTCGGCGCATGCGCGGTCCAACTTTGCCAAATCGAGGTCGTAGATCACTACGGTCAGGGAAAAGTGGCCGAAGTAGTTCCCGTGCAGCTCGATTTCCTTGATGCCTTCGCCCAATTCCCTGACTTGGGATTCTTTCGAATCGTCGAGCAGCACATCCTGCGGGGCCGCGTCGTTCGTGTTGACTTGGCTCATGAACGAGCGCTTGGTGTTGTGGAAATGGCGGCGCTTGGCTTGGATCGCCCGGCGCGTCTTGCCGGAGTCTTCTTTCTTCCACTCCGTCACGACGTGATAGTTGGCTTCGACTTCGAGGAGGCGCTTGAAAATAAGCGGGAAGCTCTGGGCGGAAGGCTCTTTGAGCGTCAGAACCTTGACGTAGTAATCGTCCACCCGCAAATGCCCGCGATGACATTCGATGGGGGATTCAGGGAGGTAGTAGTCGAGAAACGTGTCGTATTTCAGTTTGGCGAGTTCCAGTTTGTCGGGATGGAAATTGAGCGTCCTCTTTAGAACGCGGAAGGCTTCCTGTTTGTCGAGAAGCCGGACAGCGAGGAAGTCGCTGACGTGAAGAATGAAGCTGCGCGCTTTCTGGAGTAGTGCTGCCTGGGCTTCCGTGACATGTTGGCCAAGAAGGACAGTCTGTTTCTCGGTCGAAAAGTGGGCGTGCAGCTCGGCAATGGCCTTTCTCGGATTCGTCGGCAACTGGGCAAGCGCACTTGCGAGCTTGTGCGAAGTCTGAAAACCCTCATAAAGTACGACGAAATAAACCGACAGTGAAAAGAGTGTGTCGGCCTTGCTGGCGAGATAGGCGATGCGGTTCTTGATGGCAGCGTCCACGATAGGATTGGCGTAGAGTTTGTAGGGAATGGTTTCGTTGTTCCGTTTGAACAGGTATTGGTAGACGCGGCAGTTTTCGTCGAACAGCTTCAGTGCGGACTCCAGGCGCTTCGTGAAGCCGTCAATCGCAGCGGCGTCAAGGCACTCGTAGTCCACGCCGCGAACTTCGAGGATCACGCCGGCTTCTCCGGTCTTCGTAAGAAAGACATGGGGACCGATGAAACCATAGAGATTGATCTGCTCATTGAGCGAGCCGGTCTCACGGTAGTTTTTGAAGATTGCGCTAAGCCTGAGCATGGCCGTCCCTTCGGACCGAAATTGAGCTGAACTTCATTGGGTCGTATTGCGCTCGGAGCTTTGCCGCCGCCAGTAAGAGCCGGAGGATCTGTGGGTCGGTCTTCGTCGCCCACCGTGCTGCGAAGTACAGCAGGAAGAAGATCAACACTCCCCCGGACAGGCTGTTGAGGAGGTTGAACGTCGCCGCCCCGAGGCACATCGCGAAGAAGAACAGTTTTCGCTCTGCTCCAAGGATGGTCAGTGGTCGGGATAGCGACCGATGAACCAAATTGATGCGCCTGCTGTTTGTCATTTGCGTGTGCTCCACGACCCCGCTACAGACCGGCTAGCCGGGAAAGAGCCAAGAGAGGAAGTTCACTGCGGCGATGGCCATGCCAACGCCGAAGAGAACGCCGGCGAGAATGCGTTTCGATCCCCCCTCGCCGAAAGCAAACGTCAGACCCGCCACCACAATCGCGACAAGTGACAGGCCGCGCGCGATGGTGCTGGTGAAAGCCGTTTGAAGGACGTTGACGGCGTTTTCCCAGGGAGAATTGCCCTGCGCGAACACCGGGACGGCAAGAAGCAAGGCGACGGCGATGGTCAAAAACCTTGGCGACAGCCGAAAGATAGATAAGAACTTGGGATGTATTTGTTTCATCTGTTGACCTCACTCAACTTTGCTGGCGAATTTAGGGAGTTCCCGCAAGGTTCCTCTTCAGCCCGAAGCATTTCCGGACTCACAGGACCTTCTGCTGAAAAGGCGCTCTCATCGTTCGGAGACACCAGGAGCACTAGCTCCGGGAGCAGAGATGTTGTGGGTCCGGGTGTTGTCCGGGTTAAAGAAAGAATCGACGGCTGAGACTCACAACCGCCGCCGGCCCCTTCTTGGCGGGAACTCCCCCCCTCATATACCTAATCAGCGCGGAAATCGGAAAATGTGTCGCAACAAAACAAAGATTTTTCATTTTTTTCTCAAATCCCGGTCTGGGGGAGGGGTAAGGAGTACCACCGGTGACCGCATGGTGTTCTCCCTACTGTCCGGACCGTCGCTTAAGGTGGGCGTTGTTGGCTGGTGTTTGGGCCAGGCGCCGGAGCTTGGTCATCAGGCGCTTCAATCTTTGGCGGAAGGGATTCGATGTTCGGCCTTGGGGGCCGGAGACTCCAGCATCAATGGTTTCCTCCAGCTTCAGGTCAATCAGGAGATTTATCTCATCGGGGGTGAGGTGGGCTCTTTGCTGACATAGGTTTAGGAAATGCCGCAAGATGGCATGCCGCTCAAAGGATTCCTCCGCTGTTTGGGTGAAAGGGAAACCCTCGCCAATCTGCTGGGCAGCAAATTGAGACGTGGACTCGAATTCCCTACGCGCCCATTGAAAAAGGCTTCTTCTGAGTTTCCTCGCTACGGCAAAGCCAAAGTGCGAGCGCTGCGCCTGCCAAGCCCTCGACCGAAAGCATTGAATGAGGGTGATCAGGGCGACTTGCGAAAGATCTTCGCGCGCCAGGAATTGGTAATGGCGGGAAACATGCCGCACGGCGGCATGAGCTGTCGGTATGAAAACAAGGATCAAGACCTTTTCGAGATACTCCCAATGGTCAGCGGCAGCAGGGCCGGAGAGAAGTTGGGCGAATATCAGGTCGGAGAAAGTGGCTCCGTCTTTTGCGTCTCTGCACCCATGTACGCTTGCCACCAGATGGAAGACGGTTGGAAAGCCAGCGAACAGAGGTTTCTCTCCAACGATTTGACGATATATCTCGTGGCTCTCGGGGAGCGCGAGTTCCAGACCGATGCACCTTTCTATGTGGCAGATAGTGCATGTGCAATGCAAGCTTTTGCCCATGACGCGATTCCTCCGGTCGAGGGCACAGCACGGCTTTGCCGGGAACGGGACAAGGTCTCGGTTGGTTCCGACGGTGCTGATTCACGCGTGGCGTTGGAACGGGGCTGCCAACGAGGCTCCATGCGAGGGACGTATACTGCGAGGTGTATTGCCGTCTGTGGTACTTTTTTGCGCCGTGACCGCAAATGCGTACAGCACGAAAAAAGGGCTCCCGACTTGGTCGGGAGCCCTTGAGCGAAGCGCCGGTTAGTACGGCGCATTTCCGGTCTCTGCGCCATCGCTGGCGTCGGAGGCGGACGGAGCCGATGGCGGGTCCGCCTCGGCACGGCTGAGCCTACGCACGGAATTCGCGCGCACGCTCCAGAACGTGACCTTCGCGGCCTTGGCCTTCTTGCTCTTGCCGTTCTCGCGCTCGTACTTCGAGCTGACGAGCATTCCATCGACAAGAACATGGTCGCCCTTGTGGAGAGTGTCGGCGAGTGCCGTTCCGAGACGGTTGAACGCGACTACGCGGTGCCACTCGGTTTTCGACTGCCACTCGTCGTTCGAGTCCTTCCAGGACTGCTGCGTAGCGACCGAGAGAACCGTGAAGGTGTCTCCGTTGCCGCGCACTTGTCGCTTCTCCGGGTCTTTCCCGAGGAAGCCAATTAATTGGACGTGATTGAGATACATAGGATAAAAATCTCCATTTCTGCCCCATTTTCTTGGGGCACTAAAGAGCGAGTGGATACTGCTCCCAAGGCGAGCGGCTGCATTCTGGGAGGGACCCAACGGATTCACAGGGAGGAACCGGGAAAGCAGAAGACGCGAAGACGCCGGGCGCAGGAATTATCCCGAAGCTGTGCCTAAGAAAATGCGTGGTGGAAATGGAAGCTGTATCGAATCGTCCAATTGGCGGGCGGGAAGGCCGCGGTTGCAAGTGGGCCAACCGGCACCATTAGGGCGCGAAGTGGCGTAGGACGCAAGAGTAGCAGGTGAACGAAGTCGCATCCGCATCGCACGTTCTCGGCGGCGACCCGCACACACAAGATCATGTTGTTGAGTCAGTTCGTCGGCGTCGAGTAATCGGCCAGAGCAGGACAAAGGGGTGAGCCCCGAATTCCTATTCCGTGCGGCGTGGTTTCGATGAGCACCAGAGGATGGTTCACTGCCATGGTGGGAGCCGGGGAGCGAGTCCGGACACTTCTTGCCGGACAGCCCCAAAATCGCACAAGAAATATTTTCAGAATCGCGGGAGTCTTATGGCGAGCAGGAGATCTTGAATCGTATTCCCCATTTGGTGAAGTATTCGACTGATGAGGCAGAGCCTCCACAAACCATGCTTCGGTTCAATTCGCTTCCGCTGCCGTCGAAACCCAATACCGCGCAGTGTCCCGGTCCACATCGAACGAACTCATCACCGAAGCGAGTGCAGCGTGAAACAGAATCTTCGAGTGCTTGTACATCGCGTCCTCTAACTTCGCGCGCTCGACATCCGTCCGTGCCTGCTCCTCGCTGTCATACGCTCCAACAAGTTCGCCCGTCGAATCAAAGGCAACGAACTTATCGCCATCCTGTTCGGTACGGTATTCCACGAGTGTCGTCTCTTCGTCCATAGGGTTAACGCTCCTGCTAATAGTATATCACGATAGCGTTGGCACTTTGCCGGAGATGAGCCCAAGCCGCTTGTGGTCATTCATCATGCACCGCTGATTGCCAGAAGCGAAATGTCTCGCCGGAGATGCATGGCGTACTCTGGGTCGCTTGCTCATTATAAATATCGGCGAGACAGTCGAAGAACGCGGTGGCTTCCCTCTCCAAACCCAGAATTCTCAGCGACTTTAGAATTCTCGTAACTCTCAGGTGATTGTGATTGCTTGGTTTTAGCCAGTTGCCCGCCCGGTCTTTGAAGAAAGGTGCGCGCCTGACTAATGGTGGATGGGACTCGATGATCTCCAGTCCATAGAAAGCCAGCATTCGAAGGAAGGAAGCGCGCAGGTTGCGCTGGAGGTCGGGGCGTGAGTGAAATTCTCGAATTGTCTGCCCGTCCAACATCGGAGCATTCACATTGAAGCCACTTCGCTCTGCCAGCGGAAACAGCCATTGAATATAGTCGTGCACGCGCTCGAGCTCGCCGTCCGGCGAGTCCAGAATCTCCCGGAGGTACCGGCCCCGATGATCGGGGCTCGTACCTGTGTAGAAGTCCACGATGCCGCTATTTGGTGTCAGTGGTGGGGCACCTTTCGCTAGTCTACCGTTCGGCGTAGCACTCAGGAATAGTTCGCGGAACTCGATAAAAAATGCCGGGAGCACTTCGCGCGAATCTTGCGGACTCAGGCCGCACTGCGAAACCCTAGTTCTCGGTTCCACGCGAACGGCTTTGAGTCTGTTCCAACGTGGCTTGGGTTTCCTTCAATTCTTTTAGCTTGAGTTCCAATTCGGAGGCGTAGATCTCGGCACGCTCGTAGAGCCGAGCGTTCTGGATGGCGACGGCCGCGGAGAGTGCGAGGGATTTCGCGAGGCGCAAATGTTCGCGAGCGAATTGCCCGGACTCTTTACTGCTGACGGAGAGCAAACCCACGAGGTGTTCGGACACCACAAGCGGGATGCAAATCCACGATCGGGCACAGCCAAACGCAGGGCTATCCCGCCATTCAGATTCGTTCCGAGTGTTCTCAACGAGGACAGCGTCGCGCGTAAACAGAACCTTCTGCAAGAAGTGATAGTGGCTCACCTCCAGTGTGACGACATTCTTTCGACTGGTCTCTGGCGGCATTTGTCGAGCGACGAGAAATGAATGATCTGTGTCTGTCAGCAGGACGCAGGCCGAATCGTAGGGGACGATAGTCCGAAGTGTTTGCAGCAAGGTGTCGAGGAGAGCGTCCATACGCAGGTTTTCGGTCAAGGTCAGCGTGGCTTTGCGGAGAGCGTCCGCTTCGGCTCGCGCAGCTTCGGCTGCAGCCCAGTGCTTCGCAATCTCCGCCTCGGCGGTCTTGCGGCTGGTGACATCCTGTGCGACCCCCACAAGCCAACGGAGAGAATTGTTTGAGCCCCAGACGGGTGAAGACTTGCTCCAGATCCAGCGAGAGACGCCATCTGGGCGGACAATGCGAAACTCCTCGTCGAACTTTCCGGTAATAGCTGCCTCTTCCAGCTTTGCGAGGAAGCGGGCACGGTCCTCGACGTGGACTAATTCGTTGTAGGAGTTAGGGTTCTGGCGGATTTCCTCTAGAGAGTGTCCCGTGATGGTCTCATATGCGTCGCTAACATAAACAAGTTCCTTGGTATCGGGCTTCATCATCCAGACGACTTCCTGAATATTGCTGGCCATTAGCTGGAAGCGATCCTCGCTCTCCCTGAGGGCTCGTTCGGCGTTCACGCGTTGTGTGACGTCGCAGAGGATAACCACGTGCCGTCCTGGGGCGTACTCCGCGGCAGCTGTGTATTCGGCGAAGAGTTGGGAACCGTCACTTCGAACGAGTTCCGCATCCCCGCGTTGAAATTTCTTCTCCAAAAAGGTGGTCCATGTTCTATGGAAGTCCTCGGGGTTCGCATAAAAGTCGGCAATGGAATGCCCAAGAAGCAGACTCGGTTCCGCGCCAAGAATCGTAAAGGCTGCGGGGTTGGCCTCGATGCAGATGCCGTTGTCGTCGAGAACCAGAATTCCGTCCAACACATTTTGGAAGATGGACTTGAACTCGCGCCCGGTGGAAACGAGAGTAGTGGCCGTCTTCTGGCTGTCTCTTCGCAAAAGAATCAGGAATCGGGCATGGAGGGCAATTGCAAACGTAAGGGCAATCAAGACAGCCGTTAGAAAGTAGGAGGTAAGTGGAAGGTGGTAAAACCTGGCCGCAAATATAGTGGCGAACAGAATGACCGCAGCAAATAAAATAAGAAAAGCACTGGTCCTAAGCCAGCTCTTGAGGTGGCGCGGTGGATCATGTTTTTCAGGCGATTGCATATTTGATGCCACGGTGCCGTCGCCTCGGTCTTCAGCGTTTGCGGGGAGAGCTAGGATTAAGGGGAGACGGAAAGCCGCAAATTACACTTTGGTATCTTCACCCTTGTACTGCATGCTACGCGCCGCCGTTTTGCAGAGTCAAGGTAGAAGTGCACTGCCGGGTTGTGGGGTGTAGAGACCAACCCACGATACCCCAAAGCTCTCAGAAAAGATTCATGGTTGCCGGTGCGTTTCCAGCCTAGTGATGCTTGGCGCACCTCGCCGATCACCCTTCGTGGTCTCGGAGCTGGCGCCACCGCCTGACTGAAAGCAGGGGATGGATTGCGCACGGGCCGTCGTTTCATATTGGGACAACCAGCGTGGTTTACTCTTAGGCGTCAGGGCTACGCAAAGAAGCCGGAAGGCCCATTGGTTTGTTGCCCTTCCGGGCGCTTTGATGGCTTATCATGGCCAGAATTTTCTATTGCGGCGGATCCTCAAGTCGTTTCATGCTTATCCGGTTGTTTCAGCAAGCCACAATATGTTGTGGTCAGTCTTGGCTGGGCGGCTTGGAACGGTCCGTCTAGTTCGCATCTCCTTGTAGGTCGTGGACTTGTGCTTGGTTCCGAG